>JAESFW010000380.1_pt1 | contig 22745 bp, 20 predicted proteins | sample 9269481 | NCBI WGS metagenome assembly JAESFW01 (sample SAMN14515350, study PRJNA621654) | algae metagenome | isolation source: Lyngbya sp. HA4199-MV5 and co-occurring heterotrophs from soil with... | place: USA: Ahupuaa O Kahana State Park, Hawaii | collected 2009-07-21
ACCCCAAGAAGGCCGGCGAGTCGATCTTCAACATCCCGATCTACGCCTCCGTCAAGGAAGCCGCGACGCAGACCGGCGCCACCGTGTCGGTGATCTACGTGCCGCCCGCAGGCGCTGCTGCCGCCATCTGGGAAGCCGTCGAAGCCGACCTGGACCTGGCCATCTGCATCACCGAAGGCATTCCTGTGCGCGACATGCTCGAAGTGCGCAACAAGATGAAGGCCAAGGAAGCCGCCGGCGGCAAGAAGACCCTGCTGCTGGGCCCCAACTGCCCTGGCCTGATCACGCCCGACGAAATCAAGATCGGCATCATGCCCGGCCACATCCACCGCAAGGGCCGCATCGGCGTGGTCAGCCGCTCCGGCACGCTGACGTACGAAGCCGTGGCCATGCTGACCGAAGTGGGTCTGGGCCAGTCGAGCGCCGTGGGCATCGGTGGCGACCCGATCAACGGTCTCAAGCACATCGACGTGATGAAGGCCTTCAACGACGATCCGGACACCGACGCCGTGATCATGATCGGTGAAATCGGTGGACCCGACGAAGCCGAAGCCGCCCAGTGGTGCAAGGCCAACATGAAGAAGCCCGTCGTGGGCTTCATCGCTGGCGTGACCGCTCCTCCCGGCAAGCGCATGGGCCACGCCGGCGCGCTGATCTCTGGCGGCGCCGACACGGCCGATGCCAAGCTGGCCATCATGGAAGAGTCCGGCTTCGTCATCACGCGCAACCCTTCGGAACTGGGCAAGCTGCTCAAGGCCCAGCTGAAGTAAGCTGACCGTCCAGGCGTTCGTAAGCACTATTACGGACGCCTTGGGCCGCAGGGCCCGATACACTGGCCGCTCCAAAAAAGAGAAGCGCCAGGAACCCCGGTTCCGGGCGCTTCTTGCATTCATAACAGTGGAGTCATCGACAATGGAATTTCTGCAATCGACCGATTTCTGGATCGGTCTGATCAAGATCGTCTGGATCAACATCATCCTCTCGGGTGACAACGCGGTGGTGATCGCCCTCGCAGCCCGCTCCCTGCCGCCTGAACAGCAGCGCAAGGCGGTGTTCTGGGGCTCCGGCGCCGCCGTGGTGCTGCGTGTGCTGCTCACCGTGGTGGCGGCCAAGCTGCTGGCCTTGTCCTTCCTGCAGATCGTGGGCGGGTGCCTGCTGCTGTGGATCGGCTTCCAGTTGCTGAGCGACGGCGACGACGAAGAGGGCGAATCCAAGACCTATGGCAGCCTGATGGCCGCCGTGCGCACCATCCTGATTGCCGACCTGGTGATGAGCCTGGACAACGTGATCGCCGTGGCGGCTGCGGCGCAGGGCAGCACCACGCTGCTGGTCCTGGGCCTGGCCATCAGCATCCCGCTGGTGATCTTCGGCAGCACGCTGATGATCAAGCTCATGGAGCGCTTCCCCCTGATCGTGGTGCTGGGCGCTGCCCTCATCGGCTGGGTGGCGGGCGAGACCATCGCTGGCGACACGGCGCTGCAAGGCCTGGTGGCCGCCCATCCGTCGCTGCACTACGTGGCTGCAGCGCTGGGTGCGATTCTGGTGGTGGGCGGTGGCAAGCTCTGGCAGCGCCGCAATGCCCGCGCAGAAGCATCAGCCTGACAAAAATGGCAAGCGCGGCGCCCAGCGTTGCGGCAATGCGACAAGAACGGCATGGAATGACCGTTTGACGCGGGTTTCGAGGGGGGCGATGGGGATTTCCGGGGTCGCGCAGGCCGGGCTTGGAAATTGCTTCTAAAGGTATCTCATTACCTCCGTGGATCGATTGCAAGTGGGCAGAACAAGATCGGCACAGCAGCTGGTTTGGTGGCGTACCGATGGCTTTGTCTGCGCACTGGTGGCCGCCATCGTGGTGGCGCTTGCCAGCACGCTGGGCTGGGTGCACCGGCTCGATCTGGCGATGTACGACGCTGCAGTCGGCAGTGCGTCGGCCGAGCCTGCTGCGGATCTGGTGGTCGTGGGCATCGACGATCGCAGCCTCAAGACTCTGGGGCCCTGGCCCTGGCCGCCCGAGGTCCATGCCCGCCTGGTGGACCAGTTGGCAAGCGCTGGTGCCCGGGCCATTGTCTACACCATGCCGCTGCCGGAAACGCCGGCGCGCCCCCTGCCCACCCCTGCCGCTGCCGTGCCTGGTGAGCCAGCGGGTGCTGGTGCGGCGCCTGCTGCAGAAGTCGCCGCGCCAACTGGTGATGCCCGACTGGCCTTGAGCCTGCAGCGTGCGGGCAATGTGGTGCTGGTGTCGCAGTACGCGGCCGCCGGCCCCGCCACGCCGCTGCCCTCCCATGTGCGCCGCAGCGTGCTGGCCGACCCGGGTGAGCACGCCGTGCCTGCGGGCACTGGGCGCCACCCTCCCGCCACCTTGGGCGCCGCGGCGTCTGCGATTGGCCACCTGCAGTTGACCCCCGATGCAGACGGCGTGCTGCGCCAGATGCCGCTGCTGTTGGCCCATGACCATGCAGCCGTGCCGTCGGTCGCCTTGCTGGCGGCACTGCGCAGCCTGCAGTTGGGTGCCGCCGACCTGCGCCTGCAGGCCAGTGCCCCCTGGTTGCGCCTGGGCAGTCTGGGCATTGCCACCGACAGTACGACGCTGTTGCGGCCTCTCTTTCATGCACCGGAAGGCGGGCAGCCGGCGTTTGCCCGCATGTCCTTTGCGCAGGCGCTTGCGCCCGCAGCGGGCGCGCCCGGCTTCCAGGGCAAGACGGTGCTGGTGGGTTTCACCTCGGCCACGCAGGCAACGCCCCTGGCAACGCCGGGTGGGCAGTCGCTGTACCCGGTGGAGGTGCTGGCGCAGATGGTGTCTGCCATCCGCCACGGCCATGCCGTGGCGGTGCCGGATTGGGCGCTGCCGGTGGCGTGGCTGGCCATGGCGGCGGCGCTGCTCTACCTGGCGCTGGCGCTGCCGCAGGTGAGTGCCCTGGCCGGCCTGGCGGTGAGCGTGGCCTTGCTGCTGGCCTTGGCCGGTGCGCAGTGGCTGGCCCTGGAGCATGCGCTGCTGTCGTTCTCGCTGCTCGGGGCGGCGCTGGTGGTGGCCGTGGGCCAGGCCACCATGCTGGTACTGAAGCTGCGCCCTGGTGGCGGCAGCTCCCGCGCCAGGTCGGCCGAGGCTGCCGAGTCCCAGCGCATGCTGGGCCTGGCGCTGCATGGCCAGGGCAAGCTGGAACAGGCGTTCGAGCGCTTTCGCCGTCTGCCGGTGACCGAGGCGCTCAAGGACAACCTGTACCACCTGGCGCAGGATTTCGAGCGCAAGCGCAATTACGCCATGGCCAAGCAGGTCTATGAGCGCATCCTGCGCCACGACCGGCAGTACAAGGATGCCAAGCTGCGCTACCGCAAGGCGCGGGCCCGGGCCAAGTCTGCCTCGGGCCAGCCGGACACCACGCCGCCGAGTTCGGCGCCTGTGCCCATGCCCAGCGTGTCTGCCAAGCCACGCCTGCCGGGCGATGCGACCATCGGCCTGCCCATGCTGGGCCGCTACGAGATCAGCAAGGAGATCGGCAAAGGGTCCATGGGGGTGGTGTACCAGGGGCGGGATCCCAAGATCGGCCGCACGGTGGCCATCAAGACGCTGGCGCTGGGGCAGGAATTCGAGGGCGACGGGCTGATCGACGCGCGTGCGCGCTTCTTTCGCGAGGCGGAGACCGCCGGGCGGCTGCAGCACCCCTATATCGTGACCATCTTCGATTCCGGCGAGGAGCACGACCTGGCCTATATCTCCATGGAGTACCTCAAGGGTTCGGACCTGTCGCCCTTCTGCAAGGAGGGCAACCTGTTGCCGGTGCCGCTGGCTCTGTCGGTGGCCGCCCGCGTGGCCGAGGCGCTGGACTATGCCCATGCCAACCAGGTGGTGCACCGCGACATCAAGCCGGCCAACATCATGTTCGACGCGGCGACCGATGCGGTCAAGGTGACCGACTTCGGCATTGCCCGCCTCACCGACTCGAACAAGACCCGCACGGGCCTGGTGCTGGGCACGCCGAGCTTCATGTCGCCCGAGCAGTTGGCGGGCAAGAAGGTGGACGGGCGTACCGACCTGTATTCCCTGGGTGTGACCCTGTTCCAGATGCTCACCGGTTCGCTGCCGCTGCGCGGGGCCTCCATGCCCGAGCTGATGCACAAGATCGCCAGTGTGCCGGCACCCGATGTGCGCACACTGCGGCCCGAGTTGCCGGCCGAGGTGGCCGCGGTGGTGGCGCTGTCGATGATGAAGCGCCCGGAGGCCCGCTACCAGACGGGGCGCCAGTTTGCAGCCGAGATCCGGGGCGCCCTGGCGGTGCTGGCGGGCACGGAAAGCGCCACAAACCCGCGGACAGTCGTCTATGATGCGGCTCGCAAGGCAACAGGGCGCGACATGGCGGATTTTCAGGAAACGGTAATGGAATATCCTGCGCAGCAGGATCCTTCCCTGCCGCCATCCAGTGCCCGATGAGGCCCGCTCCGCTTTATCCATGAATTACGATTTTTTTGCGCGCACCGATCGGGGGCGGGTGCGCAGCAACAACGAAGACGCCGTCGCGATCGACCGGGATGCCCAGCTGGCCATCCTGGCCGATGGCATGGGGGGCTACAACGCAGGCGAAGTGGCCAGCGGCATGGCCACGACCTTCATCCGCACGGAGATGGCCCGCTGGCTGGCCCAGGCAGGAAGCTCGCCACAGTCGACCGATGTGCGCCGGGCGCTGGAAATCTGCGTGGAAAACGCCAATCACGCCATTTTGGGGGCGTCCCTGTCGAATCCGCAGTATGCCGGCATGGGCACGACGCTGGTGGCCGGCATCTTCCAGGGCGCGCGGCTGATCCTGGGGCACATTGGCGATTCGCGCTGCTACCGCCTGCGCGGCGGGGTGCTGCAACAGATCACGCGCGACCACTCCTGGCTGCAGGAGCAGGTGGACGCAGGCATCCTCACACCGCACCAGGCGGCGATCTCCTCCAACCGCAACCTGGTCACCCGTGCCCTGGGCGTGGAGCCGAATGTGCTCATGGAAGTCAATGAATTCCAGGTGGCGCCGCACGACCTGTTCCTGATGTGCTCGGACGGGCTCACGGACATGGTGTCCGATGCCGATCTGGCGGAGATGGTGCGTGCAGCCCTTCCGCTGGAGGAAAAAACCACATTGCTTATTGATACCGCCAATGCACACGGCGGTCGTGATAACGTTAGCGTACTGCTGGTACAGGCCGGCGCGGGGGGCAAGAAACGCAGCCTCATGTCCCGCTTGCTGGGCGCTGCCTGACGGTGCCCTGGCCCATAACAAATCTCAAATCAGGAGTGGATCATGCCCAGAATGATCGTTTCGATCGACGGCGTCGTCATCAAGGAAGTTCAGTTGACCAAGGACCGCACCACCCTTGGACGCAGGCCATACAACGATATCGTGATCGACAATCTGGCGGTGAGCGGCGAGCACGCGATCTTCCACATGGTCGGGCATGACGTCGAGATCGAAGACCTGGGCAGCACCAACGGCACCTATGTGAATGCCAAGGCCGTCAAACGCCAGGAGCTGCGCAATGGCGACACGGTGGAAGTGGGCAAGTACAAGATCCGCTTCCTGCACGAGGCCGAGGGCGAGAATTTCGAGAAGACCATGATCTTCAAGCCCGGCATGGTGCCGCCGCTGGGTACGGCGTCGCGCCCTGCAGGCTTGCCGGCCGCGCCGGCGCCCGCACCGATGACGGCGGTGATCAAGGTCATGTCGGGTGCTGCCGCCGGGCGCGAAGTCTCGTTGCTCAAGGTGGTGACCACCATCGGCAAGCCCGGTGTGGCCGTGGCTTCGATCACCAAGCGCCACCACGGTTTCGTGCTGGCGCATGTGGAGGGCCCCGACATGCCCTTGCTCAACGGCTCGGCCATCGGGCTGTCGCCGGTGCCGCTCAAGCACGGCGACAAGCTGGAGCTGGCAGGCACCGAGATGCAGTTCGAGCAGACCTGAGCAGCGCCATCGTTCCGCAAATCCCGGCGTTCTCTCTTGCACCGAGCGCCGGGCGCCGTCCGATCTGAGCGATCCCTCCGATGCGGCCCCGGCTCAGTTCCTGGTTTGTGCGCCACTGGCGCCGCATCGCCGTCACCCTGCTGCCATTGCTGTTCGCCCTGCTGCACGTGAGCGGGGTTCTGCACCTGCAGGTGCTGGAGCGGCTGGAAAGCATCATCTACGACACCCGCCTGCGCGCCACCATGCCGGGCACGATGGACACGCGCATCACCATCGTCGACATCGACGAGCGCAGCCTGGAGCGCATCGGCCAGTGGCCCTGGGGCCGGGACAGGATGGCGCGGTTTGCCACCGAGCTGCTCGACCGCCAGCAAGTGGCGGTGCTCGGGTTCGACGTGGTCTTCGCCGAGCCCGATGGCAGCTCGGGCCTGGCCAGCCTGCAGCGGCTGGCGCAGGGGCCCTTGGCTGCAAGCCCGGGCTTCTCGGAGCAACTGGCCCGCCTGACCCCCGAGCTGGACTATGACGCCCGGTTTGCCCAGGCACTGCAGGGCAGGCCCGTGGTGCTGGGCTACTACTTCACGAGCGATCGGGATGGGCAGGCCCGCGGTGTGCTGCCGACGCCCGCGCTGCCACGGGACCGGTTGCGTGGCAAGCCTTTGAGGGCGACGTCCTGGCAAGGCCATGGCAGCAACATCGAGGTGCTGGCGAAGGCGGCGCCCGCAGCGGGGTTCTTCAACTCCATCACCGACAGCGATGGCGTGGTGCGCTCCCTGCCCCTGCTGGCAGAGTACCAGGGGCAGTACTACGAGTCGCTGGCCCTGGCCATGCTCAGGGTGGCCACGGGCTATTCGGATCTGTCGCCGCTCTACGATGCCTTTTCGGAGTTCGACCACGATGTGCTGAGCGGCGTCATCCTGGCCAAGGGCCAGAGCCGGCTCCTGCTGCCGGTGGACCCGAATCTGGCGACCCTCATCCCCTACCGGGGGCCCGGCGACGTGTCCGGCGGCTCCTACCGCTACATCTCGGCCAGCGATGTGCTGGAGGGGCGGCTGCCCGAAGCCAGCCTCAAGGGCCAGCTCGTGCTGGTGGGCTCCACGGCGCCTGGGCTGGTCGACCTGCGCGTGACCCCGGTGGGCCGCACCTACCCGGGGGTGGAAGCGCATGCCAACCTGCTGTCGGCTTTTCTGGATGGCGCGAATGTGCTCCAACCCAACTTCGCCCCCGACTTCGATGTGCTGCAGTTGGTGGTCACGGGGCTCCTGCTGGCGCTTTCGCTGCCTCTGCTGACGGCGGGCTGGGCAGTTCTGCTCAGCGCCGGGGTGCTGGCGGGCCTGGTGGGCCTGAACCTGTGGCTGTACCAGGTGCAGGGCCTGGTCATGCCCCTGGCGACGGTTCTGGTGATGGCCTTGTCCGCCTTCACGCTGAACATGGTCTATGGCTACTTCGTGGAGAGCCGGACCAAGCGGGAGCTGGCGGCCCTGTTCGGCACCTATGTGCCCCCGGAACTGGTGGAGGAGATGCTCAAGGAGCCCGAGCGCTACAGCATGGATGCGGCCAACCAGGAGCTCACGGTGATGTTCTGCGACATGCGCGGCTTCACGGCGCTGTCCGAGCACATGGAGCCTTTGCAACTGCAGGCCATGCTCAATGGCGTGTTCAGCCGCCTGACCCACATCATCCGCAGCCGCCGCCAGGGCACCATCGACAAGTACATGGGCGACTGCGTGATGGCGTTCTGGGGCGCGCCCGTGGCGACCCCCGGGCACGCGGAACTGGCGGTGGCGGCCGCGCTGGAGATGACCCAGGCCGTCGCCCTGCTCAACGAGGAGCACCGGCGCCAGGGCCTGCCGCAGATCGGTGTGGGCATCGGCCTGAACACCGGCACCATGTGCGTGGGCGACATGGGCTCGGACATCCGGCGCAGCTACACGGTGATCGGCGATGCGGTGAATCTGGGCTCCCGCCTGGAGGGCCTGTCCAAGACCTACGGCGTGACCATGGTGGTCAGCGACACGACCCGTGCCCTGGCGCCAGGTTTCATCTGGCAGGAACTGGACCGGGTGCGCGTCAAGGGCAAGGCCCAGGCCGTCACCATCTACACCCCCGTGGGCACGGAGGCCGAACCGCTGGCCCCCGAGCGCCAACAGCGGCTGGCGACCTGGCAGCAGCTCCTGGCCGCCTACCGGGCCCAGGAATGGGGCACCTGTACCCTGCTTTTGCGGAATTTGCAGGCCTTGGAACCTGGAAACATCCTGTATTCGCTGTACGCAGGGCGCGTGGAGGCCTTGCGGGTGTTACCCTTCCAGCCGGATTGGGACGGTGCCACCCAGTTCGATACCAAATAAGGAAGTAGCACAATGGCTGCAACAACCCGCGCCGACAACACACACGAGACGACGGCAAACAGGACTGCATGACATGAAGGTTCGCGTACTGGGGTGCTCCGGGGCCATTGCCAAAGACTGCCGGACCACCTCGTTCCTGGTCAACGACAACATCCTCATCGATGCCGGGACGGGGGTGGGCGACCTGACGCTGGACGAAATGCGCCGCATCGACCATGTCTTCCTCACGCACTCCCACCTGGACCACATCGCGGCCTTGCCGCTGATGCTCGATGCCGTGTCCTCGCTGCGCAGCAGCCCGGTGCAGGTCCATGCCCTGACCGGCACCATTGCCGCCCTGCAGGCGCACGTGTTCAACAACGCCATCTGGCCGGATTTCAGCAGCATTCCTACTGCAGACCAGCCCTTTTTGCAGTACCAGACCATCTCGGTCGGCGAACGCCTGACGGTCGAGGGCGTGCACCTGGAAGTGCTGCCCGCTGTGCACACAGTGCCTGCCGTGGGCTACGCCGTGGCCGGCAGCACGGGCTGGTGGGTATTCAGTGGCGACACCGGCCGCAATCCGGATTTCTGGGCCCGCGTCAACTCCCTGCCCGTGGCCATGCTGGTCATCGAGACCGCCTTCAGCAACCGCGAAACCTCCCTGGCCCAGCGCAGCCTGCACCTGTCGCCCCACACCCTGGCCCAGGAACTGGCGCAGCTGACGCCCGGCAAGCGCTGCCCCATCTACATCACCCACACCAAGCCGTCGGAGACCGAGCTCATCATGGAAGAGATCCGACGCTTCGACCAGAGTGTGGGCCCGCTGGGCGCTGCACCCCATGACATTTATTGGCTCAAGGCCGGGGATGCGTTCGAGTTCTGACCACTCTGTTGCAGGTGGTGACGTTTGTGGTGTGACAAGAATGTCGCGATGGGGCTCCCGGGAAGGCCTGGGAAACACTTCAGTGACAAATGACCCATTTGGGGGAGGGTTCAGGCCCCATTCCCCTGGCTTGGTGGGGGTGGCACGGAATCTGCTGATACAAGACCAGCCTGGAGAATTTTCGACAGGTGTTCACTTGCAACCGACTCCCAGGAGAATTTACATGAAGCGTTCCATGCAAAAGGGCTTTACCCTGATCGAACTGATGATCGTTGTGGCGATTATCGGTATTCTGGCTGCCGTGGCTCTGCCGGCCTACCAGGACTACACCATTCGTGCACGTGTGACGGAAGGTATTTCGTTGGCAGCCTCGGCCAAGAAGCTGGTCGAAACCGATGCCCAGACCGCCACTGAGCTGGATGCGCTGGCGGACACCTACAACGCCCAAGCAGCTGGTGTTGGTGCTACTTCCAAGTACGTCACCAGTGTTCAGATCAGCGATACCACTGGTGAAGTGACGGTGACGTTCAACCAAGCCAACATCGGTGCAATTCCCGTCGGTTCGACCTTGACTTATACGCCGTACATTCGCCTGGGTGCGACAACGCCGCAACTGGCAGCTGCACTGACTGGCACAGACACGGGCGCGATGGACTGGGGTTGTGCCTCGGTTACCAACGTAGTGTCTACAGCCCGCGGCCTGCCTGCGCTGACTGCTGGCACGCTTCCCGCCAAGTATGCTCCTAGCGAGTGCCGTTAATCGGTAGTTGCAGAAGCATTTCTAAAGAAAGGGGAGCATGGCTCCCCTTTTTCATAGGGGAAATCGCATGAATGCACATCTTGAAAGAGCCCATTTCCGTGGCCATGGGTTCACTCTGATCGAACTGATGATCGTCGTGGCGATCATTGGTATTCTTGCTGCGGTTGCCTTGCCTGCATACCAGGACTATACGGTGCGTGCCCGTGTTTCGGAAGGTGTGCTGCTTGCGGGAGAGGGCAGGCTGCTGGTCAGTGCATCTGCTGTCACCCAGGATGACTTGCTAAGTGCTGCCAATGCCTACAATGCCCAAGCAGGTGGCGCTGGGGCCGTGAGCAAGTATGTGAAGTCTGTCAGAATTAGTGGAACCACTGGCGAGGTGGAAGTAACTTTCAACCAGGGAAACATAGGGGCGATTCCGGTAGACAGTTCTTTGATTTATACGCCATATGTCCGCCTGAGTGCAGGAGCCTCCCAGCTCGCTGCAGCGCTTCTGTCTTCCGATACGGGCTCCGTGGACTGGGGGTGTGCTTCTTCTTCCAATGTGGTTTCAGCAGCTCGAAATTTGCCAAATGTCGGTGCCCATACTGTGACTGCCTTGCCGGCAAAATATGCCCCCAGTGAATGTCGATGATTCGACGTTCGCTGATTTATTGCCAATGATTGACAAGAAAAGCAGGGTTGCTGCAGCCCACCTTTGTATAAGTTTGGTGATCGCGGTGGCTGCAGCATTGTTGGTGCTGTATGCATGGTTCCCATTCCCCTACTCCGAGCTTTCGCGAGGAAGGCCTCTTTTTTTTCTGATCGTATCGGTGGACGTGGTTTTGGGTCCGCTATTGACTTGGATTGTTTTCAACCCGTCCAAAAAGAACAGGGAAAAGATTTTTGATCTCTCAGTGATTGCGATAGTTCAGGCTTCAGCTCTTGCCTATGGGATGCATGCGGCGTATCTGGCTCGGCCAATTTATCTGGTGCATGAGGTGGACAGATTGGTTGTTGTTACAGCGGCCGATGTGGATGGTGAGATGCACAAGGCGCCAAAGAATCTCCAGGAGCCTAATTTTGGAGTGGTGAAACTAATTGGGGTACGAGAATTGGAAAACCCGCAAGAGCGCATGAAATCAGTGGAGCTTGCATTGGCGGGCAGAGATATATCACTCAGACCTGAGTATTGGCAGGATCTAAGTGCCGAGAACCGAAGAATGATTGAAAAAAGATCGAAGCCCTTGCCGGAGCTCTTGAAAAATCACCCAGAAGCTTTGAATGGCATCGAAAAACTGGCTAGTGAGCTGAAGAAGGATTCGAAGGATTTGGTCTATTTGCCTGTGGTGGGCAAAGGTGTCATATGGTCTGCCGTGATGGAAGCAGGGCAGTCGAATATTTTGGGATATGTGAAGGCAGACGGATTTTAGGTGGCCTATCGAACTCTCAAGAAGCTGCCCATAAATTTTAACAAATTGCAATACTACAGAGCCAAAGTTTGAAGCTTTTGAAAGCTGCTCTCTAGATTTGGCTTTTCCCCCCCATCTTTGAAAGCACTCGTGTATCTTGGATGGTCATTTTTTTGTCCACCGCCTTGCACATGTCGTAAATCGTCAGCAAGGCAATCTGCACCGCCGCCAACGCCTCCATCTCCACCCCCGTCGGCCCCACGGTTTCCACCGTGGCCGTGCAGGTGATTCCCGTTGCGCCAGGGTGCTGCACGCCAGCCACCTCAAACTCCACTGCCACCCGCGTCAGCGCCAGCGGATGGCACAGCGGAATCAGGTCGCTGGTCTTCTTGGCCGCCTGGATGCCGGCGATGCGGGCGATGCCCAGCACGTCCCCTTTCTTGGCCGTACCGGCTTCGATGATGGCCAGTGTCGCGGGCTGCATCTCGATGCGGCCGGTGGCCACGGCGATGCGGTGGGTGGCGGGTTTGGCGCCTACGTCCACCATGTGGGCCTGGCCCTGGGCATCGAAGTGGGTGAGGGTGGGCGTGCTGGTGTGGTCGGGTTTGGACATGGAGATCGGGTGGCCGGAGACGGCTCGGGCAGGTAGCAGGCAATTTCTTGGTAACCAGTTGAATCGCCGGGGAAACACTGGAGTGTCAGGGCATCATACGGTCCATGCGGAAAATCCCAAGCAAGGCGGCCTTCCCTGACAGCAACAAGCGGGCGCGGGTGCGTGCGGCGCTCGCACCCCTGGTGCTTGCCCTGGCCTGCGGCGCGGCGGGCGTTCTTCCGGTGCGCATGGCCCATGCGCAATTGCCCACGCTGGGCGATGGCAGCGAACTCACCACCAGCGGCGAACGGCGCCTGGGGGACCGCATCATCCGCGAGCTCTACCGCGACCCGGACTACATCGACGATGCCGTGCTGTCCGAGTATGTCCAGGGCCTGTGGCTGCCGCTGATGGAGGCAGCGCGCAAGCGCGGCGAACTGTCGCCGGAGCTCGACGAGCGCTTTGCCTGGGAGATCCTGCTCGGGCGCGACCGCACGGTGAATGCCTTTGCGCTGCCGGGCGGCTACCTGGGCGTGCACCTGGGCCTCATCGGTGTGGTGGGCTCGCGCGACGAGCTGGCTTCGGTGCTCGCGCACGAGCTCAGCCACGTCACGCAGCGCCACATCTCACGGCTGATCGCGCAGCAGAGCAAGCAGACGCCCCTGCTGCTGGGCGCCATGATCCTCGGGGCCCTGGCCGCCAGCAAGAACCCGGGGGCTGCCCAGGCCATGGTGGTCGGTGGCCAGGCGCTGGCCATGCAGAACCAGCTCAACTTCTCGCGCGACATGGAGCGCGAGGCGGACCGCATCGGCTACGGCCTGATGGAGCCCGCGGGCTTTGCGCCCCAGGGCTTTGTCAGCATGTTCGACAAGCTGCAGCAGGCCAACCGCATCAACGACAACGGCTCTTGGCCCTACCTGCGCAGCCACCCGCTGACCACCCAGCGCATGGCCGACATGCAGTCGCGCCTGCCTCCGGGCAGGGCGCAACCGGCCCCGGCCTCCACGCAGGAACATGCCATGGCGTCCGCGCGCGCGCGGGTGCTCTCCAACCCGGGGGTGGACACGGTGCGCCAGTGGATCGCCGAGCCGGGCAGTACCGGCTTTGCGGGCCAGAGCGCGCCACGCAAGGCCGCCATCCTCTATGCGTCGGCCCTGGGCAGCAGCCAGCTGCGCGATGCCAAGGCCGCCCGTTCCACCTGGGTGCTGCTGGAGGCCCAGGTGCGTGGCGACGCGCCGGCCCAGCGCCAGGCGCAGCTGCTCAAGGCCGAGATCGAACTGGCCGCAGGCGATGCCGACGCCGCCCTGGCCGCGCTGCCCCCCGGGGCCAATGACCTGCGGCCAGAGTTGCTGCTGCGCACCCGCGCGCTGCTCAAGGTCGGGCGCTCCGGGGAGGTGGCCGGTGCATTGCAGACCTGGATCGCCAACCACCCGCGTGACGCCAGCGTGTGGCAACTGATGGCCACGGTGTGGCAGGCCAATGGCCAGCCGCTGCGCGCTGTGCGCGCCGAGGCCGAGGCGCACGCCGCGCGCTACGACTACGCGGCGGCGGTGGACCGTTTCAAGGCCGGGCAGGACCTGGCCCGGCGCAGCGGCGCATCGGCGGACCACTTCGAGGCGTCCATCATCGACACCCGGCTCAAGACCGTGGAATCATTGCTTCGCGAACAGACCGCCGAGCGCTGACTCGATCACCACGCCCAGCAGCGAATAGATCAGCGAGCCGATCAGCGCGGCGGCAAAGCCGGTGACCTGGAAGCCGTCGAGCACACTGGCCGCGGCCCAGAACATGAGTGCATTGATGACAAAAAGGAACAGCCCGACCGTCACGATGGTCACGGGCAAGGTCAGCACCACGAGGATGGGGCGCAGCACCACGTTGAACAGGCCGATCACGAAGGCCGCGATCAGCGCCGATGGAAAGCTCTGCACCACCACACCGCTGTAGACATAGGCCACGAACAGCAGCGCGGCGGCGCTGAGCAGCCATTTCAGAAGAAGTCGGATCATGGCCACAGGATAGCACCGGCCTGTGGCAAACGGGCTTGCGGGAAGGAAGGCCGGGGCACGCCCCGGCACCAAAGCCCACGAAGGCGCGGCTTACTCCGTGCCCAGCACCAGCAGCAGGCCCACACTGGCAAACAGGCTGCTCAGCGTGCCTGGCAGCGACCAGCGCCCGCCGACTGGCACCGCAGTGCCGGCATCGGGGGCTGGCACATCGAGCTTGGGGCGGCGCGCGTCCACCACCTGGGCCCGGGTGCCTCCCAAGTCGGCCTGCAGCTTGTCGGTCAACTCCGGCAGCGGGCCCTTGGCCAGCACCGTGGTGACCTGGTCGGGATGGGCCCGCAGGCTGGGCACCACCTGGGCAAACAGCTTGTCAGCCCACTTCGCGCGCCAGTTCTCGCGCGCGCTGTGGCTCACCCACTTGCTGATGCGGTGGGTCATGCGCGGCGCGCAGGCCACCAGCACCCAGTGCGTATTGCCGGCCGAGCCACGCGCGAACAGGGGCGCGAGGATCTGCTGCGCATGGGCCGCGTCGTCCACGTACACGATGACTTTGTCCATATGCATGCGCTTTCTTGTCAGGGGTGGCCACCATGAGGTGGCCACCCGGGTTCGTCGAAGAGTCCAGTGCGGGCTTGCTCAGCCGTGCTGCGCGGGCGCCGCGGCAGCGCGGCGCGCCAGCACCATCTTGCCGATGGCCAGCACCACCAGTGCGCCTGCCACGCTCGCACCATACCGGATCGCGTCGGATTGCTCAATCTTGAGCATCCATTGCCACTTGTCTGCATTGGCAAATACCGGATCGGTCACCAGCATGCCGCCGGCGATCCAGCCCAGCAGCATCCCGCCCAGCGTGATGATGAACGGGAAACGCTCCATCAGCTTGATGACCAACTGGCTGCCCCAGACGATGATCGGGATCGAGATCAAGAGGCCCAGCACCACCAGCAGGAACTGGTGTTCACCGGCATTCTGTGCGGCGCCAGCGATGGCGATCACGTTGTCCACGCTCATCACCAGGTCGGCCACGATGATGGTCTTGATGGCGGCCAGCAGCTTGTCGCTGCCCTGCACGTCGCCGTGGCCGTCTTCATCGGGGGCCAGCAGCTTGACGCCGATCCACACCAGCAACACTGCGCCCACGAACTTGAGGAACGGCAGGGCCAGCAAGGTCATGGCAAAGGCGATCAGGATCACGCGCAGAACGATGGCGCCTGCCGTGCCCCAGATGATGCCCTTGGTGCGCTGGGCGGGCGGCAGCTTGCGGCAGGCCAGGGCAATGACCACCGCATTGTCGCCACCCAGCAGGATGTCGATGATGATGATCTGTCCCAGTGCGACCCAAAACTCGGGCGAAGCCAAAAATTCCATAAATTCCTCGATATCGGTAGGCAAAGGGAGGGCTTGGCGCCAATGTAGCGCCAAGTCCATCCCGGGGATAGAGGGCCTGCGGTCGGTGGATCAAGGGCTCGCCCGCGTTGCGCGGGGGGGGCGAAATCGGGAGGACGGCCTTGATCAGCCCACACAGGGCCCATCAAAGGTCTTGCTCGATCCGGCGCCTTGCGTGCGCGCTGGACCCGGGCTGCCGGAAGCGATGCTTCGTACTGACGACAGGCCGATGCCACCTGCCAGCAGCACCCCTGCAGGGCGCGCTGTACGTGCGTGGCGGGAGCTACTCCCCTTCGAAGCCGCAATTGGACCATTGCCCGGCCCTGAGCGCAAGCCCCGCCCTGTGCGCACGCCGCCCATCCAAGGGATAACGAGCACATGCTGCCCGAATTTCACCAACGCCTTTGGGTCTGGACGCTGTGACAAAACCGTGACTATCATGTGTTTCGCCGTGTACCTGCGCCAAGTCCGCAGGCTGCATCCCCCTGTTGCTCTCCACTGGATCGAGGACCCACACCCCATGACCATTTCCACCACCGGGCGCCGCTGGCCGCTCGCCCTGCTCAGTGCCACTGCCGTGGCCGCACTGCTTGCTGCCTGCGGAGGCAATGACGATTCCCCCGTCGCCGAGCCGGTGGAACAGTATGTGCCGCCCGAGCCGCCCTCGGGCTATACGCCCAAGAGCATTGCCTATGCCAACAAGGACATGGTCGCTGCGGCCAACCCGCTGGCTGTGCAGGCGGGCACCGCCATCCTGGCCAAGGGCGGTAGCGCCACCGATGCGGCGATTGCCGTGCAGATGGTGCTCAACCTGGTGGAGCCGCAATCCTCGGGCATTGGCGGCGGCGCCTTCATGCTGCACTTCGACAAGGGGTCCAACCGCGTGCTGGCCTACGATGGCCGCGAGACCGCGCCCATGGCCGCCACGCCCAACCTGTTCATCGGTGCCGACGGCAATCCGCTGGCCTTCCTCACGGCCGTGGACGGTGGCCTCTCCGTGGGCACGCCGGGTGTGCTGCGCATGCTCGAAGCCGCGCACAAGGCCCACGGCAAGCTGCCGTGGAAGGACCTGTTCGAGCCTGCCATCAAGCTCAGCGAAGACGGTTTTGCCATTTCCGAGCGCATGAGCGTATCGATTGCCGGTTCGGCCGCGCGCATCAAGGCCCAGGGCGAGCCTGGCGCCAGCTATTTCCTGCGCGCCGACGGCACGGCCAAGCCCACCGGCACCCTGCTCAAGAACCCTGAACTCGCGGCCACCCTGCGCGCCATCGCCAATGGCGGAGCCGATGCCTTCTACAAGGGCGACATCGCTGCCGACATCGTGGCCAAGGTCACCCGCCATCCGACCAACCCCGGCAAGCTCGCGCTGTCCGACCTGAGCAACTACACCTCCAAGGTGCGCGAGCCCGTTTGCGGCGTCTACCGCACCAAGTACCGCGTTTGCGGCATGCCCGCACCGAGCTCGGGCGGCATTGCCGTGCTGCAGACCCTGGGCATGCTGGAGAGCTTCGACCTCGCGGCGATGAAGCCCAACACACTCGATTCAGTGCACGTGGTCTCCGAGGCCTACCGCCTGGCCTATGCCGACCGTGCCCTGTACGTGGCCGACCCCGACTTCGTTTCCGTGCCCCAGGCCGGCCTGATCAACGCCGACTACCTCAAGGGCCGTGCGCGCCTGATCGACATGCAGCGCAGCATCGGCACACCGGTGGCGGGCACGCCGCCCGGCGTGGTCGCATCGCGTGGCGCCGACAGCTCGCTGAACCTGCCCTCCACCACCCACCTGTCCATCGTGGATGCCTCGGGCAACGCCGTGTCGATGACCACGACCATCGAGAACGGCTTCGGCAGCCTGCAGATGGTGCGCGGCTTCCTGCTCAACAACCAGCTCACCGACTTCTCGTTCACGGCCACCGATTCCGCCGGCAAGGCCATCGCCAACAGCGTGCAGCCCGGCAAGCGGCCGCGCAGCTCCATGGCACCGACCATCATCTTCAATGCCGCCACCGGCGACTTCGAAGGGGCCATCGGTTCGCCCGGCGGCAGTGCCATCATCCAGTACACCGCCAAGAGCATCCTGGGCATGACCGACTGGGGGCTGAACGTGCAGCAGGCCATCAACCTGCCCAACTTCGGCGCCCAGACCAATGCCACCACCTCCATCGAGAAGGGCTCGGTGATCGACACCGCCGCCATCCGCGACGGCCTGCGCGCCCGCGGCCACACCGTTGCGCAGACCGACACCTTCACCAGCGGCCTGCACGGAGTGATCTACAACGGTGTGCGTGCCAACGGCAGCGCCGGCCTGCTCTCGCGCAACCCCGCAGCGGGCACCTACGCCGGGGGCGCCGACCCGCGCCGCGAAGGCATTGCGCTGGGCAACAACTGAGCGGGATGGATTAACCCCCTTGCCCGCATGCCGGGCAAGGCCGGTTATCCTCCGGGCCCCCGCCGGGCAGAAGCCGGTGGGGGCTGTTTTTTTCGCCATGCCCTCTTCCCGCATCCACATCACCGACATCGAAGCCGCCATCAACCACTGGCGCGAGCGTGTGCCCTCGCCCGATGGCTTCACCCTGGCGCCGGCCACCCGCGCCCTGGCCAAGCTGTATGCGCTGATGGTCTACCGGCACGCGGACGAGATCGAGGAAGCGGATTTCCCTGCGGACGCGCTGGCCGCATGGCAGGGCTGGTATGAAACCACGCCCGATACTCCTTGCATCGCCATCTGCTCCACCAGCCAGGGCGATGACCATTGCAAAGGCTGTGGCCGCAGCTTCGACGAGGTGCAGCACTGGCTGGCCTATACACCCGCCGAAAAGCGCAGTGTGTGGCGCCGCATCACACTCGAGCATTCCGCCTGGCGCTTCAACCGCTACGCCGAGCGCGCTGCGGAGGGCCCGTCGCAGGGGCCGCAGCCGGTGCCGGTGCCGCAGGCCTGAGGTTCTGGGGCCCTGTACGCCGCGCGGCCAACGCGGTATGGTGGGCCCATGCTGCGACTGACCCAGGCCCCCAACATCGCGATCGCCACGCTCTGGGCCGACATCCTGTGCGAGGCCGGCATGACCGCCTCCGTGCAGCGCCAGTACCTGGGCGTCGCCGCCGGCCACCTGCCGCCCGACCAGTGCCTGCCCGAGATCTGGCTCGAATACGACGAGCATGCCGCCCGCGCACGCACCTTGCTCAACGACCTGCAGAATCTGCCGCAGCGCCGCTGGGCCTGCCGCTGTGGAGAAATGGTCGAGGGCGGCTTCGAGCAGTGCTGGCACTGCGGCGCCCTGATGCCGTTGGACTGAGCTGAGCGGAGCAGGCTCCGCTACCGACCAGGGCTTACTTCCAGCGCACCGGCTCCACGGTCACGCTGCCCAGGTTGCTGCTCAGGGTCAGCGCGCCTTCCTGCACTGTGGCCTGCAGCTGCATGCTGCGCTCGGCCAGGGCCGCCAGGGCCTGCGATGCATCGGTGGGGATGCGCCAGACCTGCAGCTTTTCGAGGCGCGTGAGCTTGGTCTCGATGCCCTTCCACCAGACCTCGGCGGCATGGTTGAAGCAGTAGACCACCACGCTGTCGGCCTTGCTGCAGGCCTTGGTCAGCGGCTTGTCTTCGGGCTGGCCGACCTCGATCCACACGCGCTTGCGGCCCGTGAAGTCGGTGAGCGAGGCGTCCGGATCATCCGGGTCCGACAGACCCGCGCCAAAGGCCAGGGTGCCGTCGCCATTGCAGACGTCGTTGAGATCGTGCGCATGCAGCGCCATGGCCACCAGGCGCACCATCATGCGCTCGTCGGTCTCGCTCGGGTGGCGTGCCAGCGTCAGCGCGTGGTCCGCGTAGTAGCCGTGGTCGATGTCGGCGATCTGCAGATGCGCCTTGAAGATGGTGGATTTGAGGGCCATGCGGTCTCACTGAAAACAATTGACCGCTGCCTTTGCCCGGGTGCAGGCAACAGAGGCCGTGAAAAAAAGAATCACCATGCGCCAGGGCGATGGTGATTTCGGTGGTGGGCGTGCCCGCCCTGGGGAAGGCACGCCGCCCTGCTGCTTCCGCAGGGCTCCTGCAATCAGGCCCGGCGCGCCAGGGCGGCGGCCTTGCCCGTGTAGCTGCCCGGCGTCATCGCCAGCAGCCGGTCCTTTTCTTCCTGCGGGATCTCCAGCGAGCGGATCAGGCCGTGCAGCGCCTCGGCCGTCACCGTCTTGCCGCGCGTGACCTCCTTGAGCTTCTCGTAGGCGCCCTGCACGCCATAGCGGCGCATGACGGTCTGGATGGGTTCGGCCAGCACTTCCCAGGCGGCGTCCAGGTCCTCGGCCAGGGCTTCCTCGTTGAGTTCGAGCTTGTTCAGGCCGGTCAGCAGCGAGGCGTAGGCCAGCGCGGCATAGCCCAGCGCCACGCCCATGTTGCGCAGCACCGTGCTGTCGGTCAGGTCGCGCTGCCAGCGGCTGATCGGCAGCTTTTCCGACAGGTGGCGCAGCAGCGCGTTGGCCAGGCCCAGGTTGCCTTCGGCGTTTTCGAAGTCGATGGGATTGACCTTGTGCGGCATGGTGCTGGAGCCGATCTCGCCGGCCTTCAGGCGCTGCTTGAAGTAGCCCAGGCTCACATAGCCCCAGATGTCGCGCGAGAGGTCGACCAGGATGGTATTGGCACGCGCCACGGCATCGAACAGCTCGGCCATGTAGTCGTGCGGTTCAATCTGGATGCTGTAGGGCTGGAAGGTCAGGCCCAGGCCCAGGGGCTCGGGCGTCTCGATGACCTTCTTGCTGAAGGCCTCCCAGTCGAAATCGGGCCAGGCGGACATGTGGGCGTTGTAGTTGCCCACGGCGCCGTTCATCTTGCCCAGGATCTTCACGGCGGCAATGCGGTCGCAGGCGGCCTGCAGGCGCACCACCACGTTGGCCATTTCCTTGCCCACGGTGGTGGGGCTCGCGGTCTGGCCGTGCGTGCGGCTCAGCATGGGCACGTCGGCGTAGGCGTGCGCCATCTCGCGCAGCTTCAGCACCACGCGGTCCAGGCCCGGCAGCACGACCTGGTCGCGGCCCGAGCGCAGTTGCAGCGCGTGGCTGGTGTTGTTGATGTCCTCGCTGGTGCAGGCGAAGTGCACGAACTCGGCAGCCTTCTCCAGCTCGGGCCGTGCCTCGAACTTGCTCTTGATCCAGTATTCCACGGCCTTCACGTCGTGGTTGGTGGTCTTTTCGATCTCCTTGATCGCTGCCGAGTCGGCTTCGGAGAAGTTCTTCACCAGGCCCAGCAGGTAGGCCCGCGCGCCCGTGGTCAGCGGTTTGAACTCGGCAAAGCCGGCGTCCGAGAGCGCGATGAACCACGCGACTTCCACCTGCACGCGCCGGTGCATGTAGCCGTGCTCGCTCATGATCGGGCGCAGCGCGGCGAGTTTGTTGGAATAGCGGCCGTCGAGCGGCGACAGGGCGGTGATGGTGGACAGGCTCATGGACCCGGATTGTAGGCTTTGCCCGCGGGATAACCCCCATCCGGGGGATGGGCACGACCCGCCACGGGCGCCAAGCCCCGGTTCCGGGGGACTGGATGCAAGTGTTGCAAATTTGCACCAACTGGGGCCGTGGGGCCGCCGGCTGCCCCCTTGCGGGCGCCGCCGGGGCCTTGCTCACCCGTTTGCGGGGGCTTGCCCGACGCGTCCTGTGGGCGCCAGCCGATAGAATCGGTCGCGTACCCTGTCATCTGTTCCCGCATCCCGCGCACTGGAAGAAATCTCGCCATGAAATTGATCGGAGCCTCCGCCAGCCCTTATGTACGCAAGGTGCGCGTCGTCATGGCCGAAAAGAAGCTCGACTACCAGTTCGTGCAGGAAAACGTCTGGGCCGACGACACGACGATTGCCACCTCCAACCCGCTGGGCAAGGTGCCCTGCCTGGTGATGGAAGGCGGCGAGGCGGTCTTCGATTCGCGCGTCATCGTCGAGTACCTGGACACCCTCTCGCCCGTCGGCAAGCTCATCCCCAGCCAGGGCCGCGAACGCGCCGAGGTCAAGACCTGGGAGGCCCTGGCCGATGGGGTGGTGGATGCCGCCATCCTGGCCCGCCTCGAAGCCACCTGGGCGCACCGCAAGGATGGCGAGCGCAGCCAGGCCTGGATCGACCGCCAGATGCGCAAGGTCAACGACAGCCTCAAGTCCATGAGCCAGGGCCTGGGTGACAAGCCCTACTGCAGCGGCATCCACCTGAGCCTGTCGGACATCGCCGTGGGCTGCGCGCTGGGCTGGCTGGAGTTCCGCTTCCCCGAGATCGCCTGGCGCAGCGAGTACCCCAACCTGGGCAAGCTGATGGACAAGCTCATGCTGCGCCCGAGCTTCGCAGACACCAAGCCCTCCTGAAGTGAAACACCCCCTGAGTCGTTTCGCGCCTCGGCACCACCGCCAGAGGCGGTGGCTCTTCGGGCACGTCCAAGCCTGCGCAGGCAGGCTTGGAGCCGCGGCCCTCAGCCCCTCTCTCGACTCGTTGCACGAGTCGGGAGGGGGACGCCCCCAGTGCGGCGGGGCGGCCCTTGCACGGGGGCACTGGCCTGGGCCGCGCCAGTTTTATGCGTCGCGGGTGGCGCACAGCGCAATCGACAACTGATACGGCCGGCCTGTGGCCTCTGGCGCCCTTGCCGTATGCTTGGCGCATATGGACGAAACGGTTCAAAAATCCCCGCCCTCCGCCGCTGACAGCCGCCCGGCGCGGCAGCGCGCTGCGCGCGAGGCGGCCGCCACGCCCGGCGCCGAGCGCGTGCGCGTGAACGATCCGGACCGCACCATGGCCAACATCCTGCAGGTGGCCACGGCGGAGTTCGCGGACAAGGGCCTGGCGGGGGCGCGCATCGACGAGATCGCTGCGCTCACCAGCACCAGCAAGCGCATGATCTACTACTATTTTGGTAGCAAGGAAGGCCTGTATGTGCGGGTGCTCGAAGAAGCCTACCGCCGCATCCGGCAGATCGAGTCGGACCTGCACCTGGAAGACCTGGCGCCCGAGCAGGCCCTGCGCACCCTGGTCGGTTTCACCTTCGACTACCAGCTCGCCAACCCCGACTTCATCCGCCTGGTGATGAACGAGAACATGCACCGGGGCGAGTACATCAGCCGCTCCACGACCATCCAGGAGCTCAACATCCCGGTCATCCACGCGGTGCACAAGGTCTACCAGCGCGGTGTGGCGGCCGGCGTCTTCCGTCCCGACGTGGACCCGGTGGACCTGCACATGTCGATCTCGGCACTGTGCTTCTTCAACGTCTCCAACCGCCACACCTTCGGCGCGATCTTCAAGCGCACGCTGGAGGCGCCCGCCGCCATGGCCGAGCGCCGCGCTTCCATCGTCGAGATGATCGTGCGCTTTCTGCGCCCGTAGCAGGTACATCCCCCTTGTATCCTTAAAACATTGAAGTTCAGGACAAGGTAATGGGAAGTTGTCCACAGCCCGATTCCCCCTCTGGGAGCACAGCATCCCGAGACTCAGCAGGTGGCGTGGACAGCT
>JAESFW010000381.1_pt1 | contig 22728 bp, 17 predicted proteins | sample 9269481 | NCBI WGS metagenome assembly JAESFW01 (sample SAMN14515350, study PRJNA621654) | algae metagenome | isolation source: Lyngbya sp. HA4199-MV5 and co-occurring heterotrophs from soil with... | place: USA: Ahupuaa O Kahana State Park, Hawaii | collected 2009-07-21
TAGGCGCAGGGAAACAGCAATAAGCCCGACCAGCCAATAAAGACAAAGCGGTCACGCTTCAGCCAGTCGTCAAGAACGTCAAACGCTCCCCGACTCGCTGGCGCACGCCCGACTGCGATGGTCATAGAGTTAAATCCTCTGGCATTACTAAAATTGCAAGCCCCCTAGCGCGATCGATTTCGCTCTAGAGAGTCAATGGATTCATATGTCTATACATAATAGGAGAAATCAGAATTTTTACAAACCTACATGTACAGTCTCATTCATCTCAAACGCCATTTTTAATCGCCAAAACTACTTGACAACAGGCATGTTATATCTTCCCGCCAAAGTGCAGTTCGCTTAAATCAACGCTCAAACGCCAAAATCTAGTTGATTTGACTAGGCAATTATACGGATCATTCGACTAAAGTGAGTGAATTGATTCAAGAAGGGCAATTTTAGCCCCAAAAATTGTAGTAATCCGACACAAGATTAAATAAACATTAATACTGACCTCATCTCAAGTCCTAGGGCGTGTCATCAATTAGCCCCGAAACCTTGCAGTATCAGCAGTGTCACGCCCGTCCCAACACATCAGGCTAGGGGCTGGAACCCTTGCTGTAAGTAATGTGTAGTCGTAATTGATGACAGCCCCTAGATTCCTGTCTTCCACATCTAGTCGCCTCGCAGCAGAGGCAGTAACCGACATCCGCTAAAATGAAAGCTTGCTGGATTGTTACAGCGTTTTCCAATTTGCTGAGGTGCACCTTACTCCCTTGAATCCTTGCCTCCCCGCATGGATCTGTACTTCACTTGATTGAAAATTGCTGTATTGCTCAATAAGATTGCCCAACCACAAGATTGCACCACCATGACTGCACAAACCACTGCTTCTGAAACGAGTGTTCTGCGTCAACGAGTGATCGGGTCGCGCCGATTCAGTAACTATTGGTGGGCAGTGATTGTTTCTGCTGGAGCCTTGGGGTTTCTGCTGGCTGGCATTTCAAGCTATCTTCACGTAAATTTGCTGCCGTTTTCTGACCCAACTCAACTCGTGTTTATCCCCCAAGGGATTGCGATGGGTTTTTACGGGCTAGCTGGTATCCTTTTTAGCCTCTACCTGTGGCTGACCATTCTCTGGGATGTAGGGGGTGGCTACAACGAATTTGACAAAAACAAAGGTCAGGCGACGATTTTTCGCTGGGGCTTTCCTGGCAAAAATCGCAAAATTGAGCTGATTTGTAAGCTCGATGATGTCCAAGCCATCAAAGTAGATTTGAGGGAAGGACTCAACCCAAAGCGCACCCTCTCCTTGCGAGTAAAAGGTAAGCGTGATGTGCCGTTAACGCGTGTTGGACAGCCCCTTTCGTTGTCTCAATTAGAAAACGAAGGTGCGGAACTGGCCCGCTTTTTGAGCATACCGCTGGAAGGACTATAGATAAGAAAGGCTGAAGGCTAAAGGCTAAAAGCTGAGGGCAAGGGTTGTTCGTTGTTAGTTTTTAGAAGAAGTAAAAAAGCCTCATGCACTCATAGCCAACAACTAATAACTAGCAACTGGCTTAATTCAAAACTCCCAGACTAATAGCTGACGGCTGAAAGCTGAAGAATCGGCTTGACACTCCCATGCCATAATGGATTGCTTTGGTTCAGATGGTGAATTGATTATGTTCAGGACTTTACGCCAATGGCTAGCGTTAGTAGTCGTAACAACCGCGATCGTGTTGGGTGGATGTTTGCCCCAACCAGGTGCACAATCGTCTGCTGCTAGCCCTTCACCCACGCAAACGGCATCTGCTCCTGTGATCCAGACAAGCAGCCCACAAGCGTCTGGTATTCCTCGTTTGGCAGGTAAAGCAACAGTGGCGATCGTCGTCAAAGGCGGCACAATCACCGCAGAACTAGATGGCATAAATGCGCCCATCACGGCGGGGAATTTTGTGGATCTTGTGCAGCGTGGGGTTTACAACGGTTTAGTGTTCCATCGCGTCGTCCGTGAGCCACAACCGTTTGTGGTGCAGGGTGGTGATCCGCAAAGCAAAAATCCCAATTTTCCGCCCGAGCAGTTGGGTACAGGTAGTTTTATCGATCCAGCAACGGGGCAGGCGCGCTACGTCCCCCTCGAAATTACGCCCGTGGGTGCAAAAGCTCCCGTCTATAGCAAAACCCTGGATATGGCAGGGGTTTCTGCAAAACCGAAGTTGACTCATAAGCGCGGCGCACTGGCAATGGCACGATCGCAGCCGCCCGATTCTGCCTCGTCGCAGTTTTACATCACGCTGGCAGATGTGAATTTTCTGGATGGCAATTACGCGGTGTTTGGCTACGTGACACAGGGCATGGAAACCGTGGATAAAATCCAGCAAGGCGATCGCATTGAGTCGGCAAAAGTAGTGAAAGGGTTGGAGAACTTGAAGAAGGGATGAGGGCAGAAGGCAGAGGGCAGAGGGCAGAAGCTGACGGCTAATAGCTATTAGTCTTAAATTCATCTTTTTAGCCTTCATCCTTTAGCCTTTCTAACTATGGATGTGGTTGTGACTGGCATCGGTCTGGTTTCAGCGTTGGGTTCGCTGGACGAAACCTGGAAGCGTTTGCTGGCAGGCGAATCAGAAATCTGCCAGCAGCAGCCGTTTGCTGGTTTAACCTCACGCCCACTAGCACTCATTGGTGAGCAGCCATCGACCTTAGCGCCATTAACGCAGCAGGTTGTTGCAGCAGCGCTGAAAGATGCGAGATTAGTGCCACCTTTACCCGATTGTGCCGTTGTGGTGGGTTCCAGCCGCGCCAACCAGGCAGAATGGGAACGCCTAGCAACCGCAAGATTATGTGGGCTAACAGAATGGGACAATCGCTTCCCCACACCCCATACCCTACACCCCACACCCGCTCTAAATTGGCTAGAGACACTGCCCCATGCGGCGGCGATCGCCACTGCCCGCTATATTCAAACAACAGCGGCTGTACAGGCACCGATGGCAGCTTGTGCCACTGGACTTTGGGCGATCGCGCAGGGCTTTGAGCTAGTGCGAACGGGACAGTATGAACGAGTGCTGGTAGGTGCGATCGAAACACCCGTCACGCCGCTGACACTGATTGGCTTTGCCCAAATGGGCGCACTGGCAACCACAGGAGCCTATCCCTTCGATCGCCATCGGGAAGGGTTGGTTTTAGCTGAAGGGGGTGCCATCCTGGTCTTAGAAGCGTCCGACTTCGCAGCACGACGGGGTGCAAGGGTTTATGGTCGCCTTTTGGGTGCAGGGTTAACGGCAGATGCCCACCACGTCAGCGCACCCGCTCCGGAAAGCAGAGCCGCGATCGCTGCCGTTAAACAATGCCTCCAGCGTTCCAATCTAAATACGACCGAAATTGATTACATTCACGCGCATGGAACGGCAACGACGCTGAACGATCGCAACGAAGCACATCTGATTCAAACGCTGTTTCCGCAAGGGGTGCCTGTGAGTTCAACCAAGGGCGCAACGGGACACGCGATCGGGGCTTCCGGTGCGATCGGTGCCGCCTTCTGTCTTATGGCGCTGAAGCATCAAAGCTTGCCGCCCTGTGTTGGGTTAAGTCAGCCAGCATTTGCGCTTAATTTTGTCACGCAGCCACTCCATAGTGCGATTCAAACAGCGCTTTGTTTGAGCTTTGGCTTTGGTGGGCAGAATGTAGCGATCGCGTTTGGGGCAGCCTAGAAAGTAGAAGGCAGAAGGCAGGGGGCAGAGGGCAGAAGGCAGGGGGTAGAAGGCAGAAGGCAGGGGGCAGAGGGCAGAAGGCAGGGGGCAGAGGGCAGAAGGCAGGGGGTAGAAGGCAGGGGTGAAGAAGAGGGAACGCGATACACTCAGACTATCGCCTATGAAGCTAGTTTGCTATGACGCTAACAGTCGAGATTCTCTCTCAGATGTCTGGGAATCCTTTGGAAGGGTTACGACGAGCGGATGCTCTGTGGCAGTCGGTGAGAGAGGGGACGCTACCCGTTCCTACAGTCGTCCAAGAGAGCCGGGACACGATCGACGTTGAGTGGGATATCGTTATTTGTGGTGGGACGTTGGGCATTTTGCTGGGGGCGGCTCTGGCTCAAAGAGGGTGGCGAGTCGCACTGCTAGAACGTGGGGTGCTGCGAGGGCGCGATCAGGAGTGGAATATTTCGCGCAAAGAGTTGCAGGTCTTGATCGAACTGGCGTTACTAACCGAGGCAGAACTGGAACAGACGATCGCCACCACCTTCAACCCGTCTCGGATTGCCTTTTGGGGCAGCCCGCCCTTGCAGGTCAGGGATGTGCTGAACATTGGCGTTGATCCGGTGGTGCTGCTAGAGACGCTGAAGCAGAAATTTTTGGCGCATGGTGGTCAGTTGTTTGAGCAAACGCCGTTTGAAGGCGCGATCGTCCATGCCAACGGGGTTACAGTCACAGCGGGACAGCACACCTTCAACACGCGGCTCGTGCTGGATGCGATGGGACATTTTTCGCCGATCGTGCAGCAAGCGCGGCAAGGTCAGAAACCAGATGCGGTCTGTCTGGTCGTTGGCACCTGCGCGGAAGGAATACCCCACAATGCTTCTGGCGATCTGATTGCCACCATTACCCCCATCCAAAATCAGTGCCAGTATTTTTGGGAAGCTTTTCCAGCCAGGGATGGGCGCACGACTTACCTATTCACCTATCTGGACGCGCATCCCGATCGCCCCAGTCTGGAGACGCTTTTTGACGATTATTTTCGCCTGCTGCCTGACTATCAGCAGGTGTCCTTAGAGCAACTTCAGTTCAAACGAGCGCTGTTTGGCTTCTTTCCGTGCTATCGTCAAAGCCCACTCAAGTCCGCATGGGACTATATTCTACCGATCGGCGATAGTAGCGGTAGCCAGTCACCCCTCAGTTTTGGCGGGTTTGGCGCGATGATCCGTCATCTGGCGCGGCTCACTGGCGGCATTCACGCAGCTTTAGAAGGCAATACGCTGAAACGGGGAGCTTTAACCCTGTTACAGCCCTACCAGCCCAATTTAGCCGTGACGTGGCTTTTTCAGCGATCGATGAGTGTCGGCATCCACCAGACGATCGGCCCCAATCAAATTAACGAACTGCTGGCGATCGTCTTTCAGGCAATGGAAGCTTTGGGTGATCCGGTACTCAAGCCCTTTTTGCAAGACGTGGTGCAATTTCCTGCTCTGTTTCAAACGCTAGCACAAACGACCCTCACCCAACCCGCGATCGTCTTCAAAATCATCCCCCAAGTCGGACTGCCAACGCTGATTAACTGGCTGTTTCACTACATCACCCTCGCTGCCTACGCCGCCCTTTACCCTCTTGCCCAATCCCTGGAACCCTGGCTTAAAAACATCCCTTCAGTACCACGCTACTACGGCGATCGCTGGCTGCAAGCGCTAAAATACGGCTCAGGAGGAGACTATGGAAGGGATGAAGAATAAAGCTTATGGTTCCTTCTCGCCGCGTTTATCAACTGCTGCTGCTGGGTAGCGCGATCGGGCTGGGGTCGGCTGCGATCGGGTCTGATGTCATCAACCCACAGTTTTTGGGCTTCGCTATTCTGCTGACCTTGGGGTTTGATGCCGTAGTGTTGTTGCTGGCGGTAACGGATGCGCGGCGCGTGAAGTCCCATCGAGCGGTGGTCGAGCGCAGTCAGCTTGAACGGCTGTCGATCGGGCGCGACAATCCGGTGCAGCTAACTGTGAAGACGGGCTATCAACCTGCTGTGCTGAAAATTCGAGACTTCTACCCGCAGGCATTCTCAACGAACAGCCAGCTTCTTAGCCTCTCGCTACCTGCCCACAGCCGTGAGGAATTGACGTATCAGGTGTTTCCAGCCAAGCGTGGAGAATACGTCTGGGGTGACATTCAGGTGCGCCAGTTGGGAACCTGGGGACTAGCATGGCACGACTGGAAGCTACCGCAGAGACAGACCGTAGCGGTGTATCCTGACCTGATTGGGCTGCGATCGCTGTCCATTCGCCTCATGCTGCAAACCAGCGGCAATATCCGTCGTGCCCGTCGGCAGGGCGTTGGCACCGAATTTTCAGAACTGCGTGAATATGCTACGGGGGACGACCCTCGCTTGATTGACTGGAAGGCGACAGCGCGGCGTAGTCGTGTCTTGGTGCGGGTGCTGGAACCTGAACAGGAGCAAACATTGATCATCTTGCTCGATCGCGGACGGTTGATGACGGCACAGGTGAAAGGACTGGCACGGTTTGACTGGGGTTTAAATGCGGCACTGTCTCTAGCACTAACAGGTTTAAATCGAGGCGATCGAGTGGGCATTGGTGTATTCGATCGTCAAATGCACGCCTGGATACCACCCGAACGCGGGCAAACCCAACTCCCAAAACTCATCGAGCGCTTAACGCCGATCGAGCCAGTCTTGCTCGAACCAGACTATATGGGATCTGTCGCCACCGTTGCCACACGCCAAACCCGTCGTGCGCTCGTCGTCCTGCTGACGGAAGTGATTGATGCCACTGCGTCCACCGAACTGCTGGCGGCAATGGGACGGCTGGCTCCACGCCATCTCCCCTTTTGCGTCACGCTGCGAGATCCCCAGGTAGATGTGCAGGCAAACACCGCTACGACTGCAATTCCCGATACCTATGCCCGTGCAGTTGCCCTCGACCTGCTCTCACAACGTCAATTAGCGTTGGCAAAACTCAAGCAAAAAGGCGTACTGGTACTGGATGCCCCTGCCGATCAAATCAGCGATCAATTGGTCGATCGCTACCTCCAACTCAAAGCCCGCAATCAGCTTTAGCACTGTGCTGGATCCAAACCTGCTCAACGCTCAGCCAGTTCCTCCTAGATTTTTCGACTCGGCAGAGTTCATCGCTTACAGCGTCTTGATGATGCTCAGCCTGTTGCTCAATGCAATCACGATGCCGTTTTGGCAAGCAACGAAAGCTGCCCTTTACTACAGTCTGCGGAGTCGCCGAGAAGGGTTTGATCTCCAGCTTCGCAGTCCCGATCGTCCTTAGCCAGCTTTCAACATTAAAATACCCCCCAACTCAAGAAGAACTGGGGGGGCTTAAATATAGGATTACTGGTAACTTGCCTTGAAACAATTCAACTCTACGGCATCCATTGGGCTGATAGGCGAATTTCCCATCAAGAAAGAATGAAGAATGGATGAAGCCCGACCGTTGGGAAGGTGAGGGGAGAGGAGTGAAGAGTGAGGAGCCAGGGATGAGGAATGAAGGCTAAAGGCTAAAGGCTAAAAGGTTTCGACAGTGATTCAGTGATCAGTGAATATAGTCACCAGTGGATAACATAGCGTGACTGGAGACTGATGACTGAAGACTGATCAATGCTCCCCCTTGCCTCTCTCACTTTCCTTGCTTCCCCTGCCCCCCGCTTCTTCTACTTCCTCCCCTCTGCCCTCTGCCCTCTGCCTCCTTCTTCTACCTTCTGCCCTCTACCCTCTGCCTCCTTCTTCTGCCCTCTGCCCTCCGCCCTCTGCCTCCTGCCTTCTGCTCTCACCAATGACTGGAGACTGAAAAAGGCAAAATTCGTTTCCTCGCCCATCTTTACCTCTGGCGTAGTGGCGGTATAATTGGCTCGTCCTTTGCAAAAGTTAACTTCAGTCAGAGCGGTTTTAGAAGCTTTTCGCTTTATTTGAGGATGTCTGAAAAGCGTCAAAGCAGCGAGCAATGGGTTAAAAGCCGGAGGTCGCGGCTGATCAATGTTGGCTTTGGAAGTGGATGATCAATTTGGCTTAAACTGTGAGCTATCCATTTCATCTGCTCCTTATCCGCCGCTGATCGTATTTCTTAGACATCCTCTTAAGCTGCTTCTAGTTCCAGACTGTTCGCTGAACAAGGGATTTTTTATAGAGTGTTCCAAAAGCTTTTATCACCAATGCCGCAACGAACGTCGCCCCTTAAAGACACTCCAATGCTCGGTCTGGCACTTTTATTAGCGCTGCTTGCGGCTTCTAAGCCTGTGGCGACGCTACTTGCCATTGATCCAGTGCTGGCGCAATCACCCACACCATCGCTTTCCCCACCGATCGACCTTCCTCAAGGCACCACGGTGAAGGTTGATGGCTCTAGTAGCATGGCGACAATCAATCAGGCGCTTAAAAAAGTTTACGAGACGAAATATGCGGGTACCAGCATCACCCTTGCCGAGGAAGGCAGTGATACGGCATTGAAGGCACTGCTCGATGGAAGCATTGATCTTGCCGCGATCGGTCGCCCCTTGACCGAGCAAGAAAAACAGCAAGGACTGGTTGCCAAACCGATCGCGCGCCATAAAATTGCGATCATTGTGGGTCCTGATAACCCCTTTACGGGAAACATCACGTTTGATCAGTTCGCCAAAATTTTTCGAGGCGAGATTAAAGATTGGTCGGCACTCGGAGGCACTCCTGGTCCGATTCGGTTTGTCGATCGACCCACCTTTAGCGATACTCGTCAGGCATTCCGCCCCTATCCTGTCTTTCAAAAAGCACCGTTCAAAACGGGTGAGACTGCCAAGCAAACCGCTAAAGACAGCACTGGCGAAGTCATTCAGGCGTTAGGAACCGATGGCATTGGGTATGCGATCGCCGATCAGGTGCTCGATCGCACCGATGTGCGGATCATCTCGATGCACAAAACGTTACCAGATGACCCGCGTTATCCCTTCTCACAACCGCTCGCCTACGTTTACAAGGGCACTCCCAGTCCCGGAGTACTGGCGTTTTTAGGTGTTGCCACCGCGTCTGGCAGTCAGGCAATTATTGAGGCGGCACGAGAAACAGGCACCAAAGCCGCTGCGGATACCAGTCCAGCACCCGTTAGCCCCTCCCCATCTCCTAGCCCCGTAGCAAGCGCTACAGCCAGCCCAGAAGTGGCAGCGGCTTCACCTACGGCAAGCCCCGAAACTCAAGGCGTGTCTCCCTGGTGGCTACTCCTGCTGCCGTTGATTGGCATACCGCTCTGGCTGTGGTTACGGGGACGTGGGGCTGCTCCTGCTCCTGCCACGCCACCTGGTATCGCAACGCCACCCGATCGCTTCTCTACACCACCCGTTGTTCCTCCCGGAGAGGTACCACCTGCAGCGGGAGCCGTTGCGGCAGGGAGTGTGACCACGCCACCTGCCCCACCCGCAGACATTCCACCAGCGGCAGGAACGGTTTCGGTAGGAGATGCGGCTCTTGCGGGCGGCGCAGTGGCAGCGGGTGCTGGAGCTGCAGGGTTGGCTGGGTTCGCTGCTTCTGGAGAAGCCGAGAGTCCAGCGATCGACCCATCTGCGGCTGAGTTACCACCAATCGAACCGCCTGCGGATGCCGTGCCTCCAGTAGAGCCACCCTTACCCGCTGTTATCCCTCCAGAAGCGAACGTACCAGGAGCCGCGATCGCAGCAGGGGGACTCGCCGCCGCTGGAGCCGCTGCCGTGATGGGTCTAGCAGGCGGTGGGGCTGGCGATCGCAGCCGCGTTACCCTTACCCCTCAGGGCAACGACCAGGCGCTTGCCGAATGGGATACCCCAGGTGCCCACAAAGCCGAACTCCGTCAGCAGGGTGGACGCGTTCTGAAACTGCGGCTGTATGATGTCACCGGGTTGAATCTCAACGAGCAGCGCCCTCAAAGCTTTCAGGAGTTTCCAGTCAGAGATGAGAGTACGCAACATGCTGCAAGCGTGCGACCCGATCGCGACTACCTGGCTGAAATCGGTTACGTCACCGAAGATCACTACTGGCTATCGCTGGCGCGATCGAACTCCATTCGCCTCCCATCAACAAAAACGGAAGCAGCGAACGTGGTTGGTGGCGCAACGCTAGCAGCCGGAGCCGGATTGGCAGCGTTAGCCACCCTGTCGAACGATAAAGCTCAAGCGGATGTCGAAGCCGCGAAATATAACGTGGGGCAAACCGACCTCAGCAGTGAATCGTTAGCCTCGGTTGATGAAGGACTGCCTGACCTACCAGAGGGCTATGGCGAGAGCCGCATCGTCCTCATGCCGCGTGATCCGCAGTGGGGCTATGCGTACTGGGATACGCCCAACGACCACAAAGAAGAGCTACGACGGCAAGGTGGTCAGAAGCTTGCACTGCGGCTGTACGATGTGACGGACGTTGACCTGCATCAAACCAGCGCCCACAGCTTGCAGCAATATGATTGTGACGAACTTGCCCGCGATTGGTATGTGCCCATTCCAGTAAGCGATCGTGATTACGTGTCCGAAATTGGCTACCTCACAGAAGATGGACGCTGGCTGCTGCTGGCGCGATCGAACCCAGTCCGCATTCCACCCGTCTATCCCTCCGATTGGTTTGAAGATCACTTCATCTCGGTTGCCTGGGATGAAGATTTGCGTGGCAAGACCGTGCTGAATCTGGTTTCTCCTGAACAGCGCACCGCCGCGACTGAGCAAAACCCCATCTACGATCAAATCTTTGGCTTAACCCAGTCTGCCGAAGCGCTGCGGGTAGCGGGGTCTCTGTTCGGCTCCATGCAGCAGATTCCGCAGCAAGCCGTCAGTTCTTACGTCTTTCCATCTGGCATCGGGATGGGTATCGCGCCCGGTGTGCCCACCATGTCTGGGTTAACCATGTCAGGCATTGGGATGTCGGGCATTGGCTTTGGTGCATCCATGCCGCCCATTCGAGCGCGCAAGTTCTGGCTCATTGCCGATGCCGAACTGATTATCTATGGCGCTACGGAGCCTGATGCCACCGTGACGATCGACGGTCGCCCCATTCAACTCAACCCGGACGGTACGTTCCGCTTCCACATGTCCTTCCAGGATGGCGTGCTGAACTTCCCCATCATTGCGGTGGCGGCGGATGGCGAACAAACCCGCTCCATTCACATGACCTTCAACCGCGAGACTCCTCAACGGAACACCAACACCAAAGAAGACGCGATCGATGAATTGTTCTAAAGACGATCGGGTGGCGTTAACCGCGTGAGGAAGCGCCATAAGGTTCCCCGGTATGTTTTACTTGAACAGTCGGGCATTAACGTTTGTGCTGGCAATTTAGCGTGCCGAAGCCAAACCCGACAAGACAATTTTGGAGAATACAATGGCGAATGCGGTTGGGATGGTTGAGGTGCTGGGTCTTCCGCCTGCATTGGCAGTGGCAGATACGATGTGCAAGGCCGCGAATGTCACGCTGGTCGGTATGGAGAAGGTTAGCGGTGCCCGTTATACAGTCATTGTGCGAGGGGATGTCTCTGAAGTTAGCATTGCGGTAGAAACAGGCGTTGAAGCTGCCAAAGGCGTGATCGGAGAAAAGCAGCTTTACCTCTCCTCCCACGTCATCGCTCGCCCCAGCGAGAATTTAGAATACGTGCTGAAGTCGATGCGACCCAGCGCCAAACTCGCCCAGTATCTATCACCAGCCCCAACCGGACAACCGCCTTTGGTGAGCTAAGCCCCCGACGCAGTTGCGATCGCGTGTGCTTCTGTGGTCAACAATGGAGAACGGAGCGATCGCCCTTGCCTCAGCGCTCCCTTCGTTCTACTCCCACAATCTGCGTCTCGCTTTGCCGTTCAGCCGCTCATGGGTATCGCGCAACAGTGCTGGGATATTCAGCCCTTCGGGGCAACGAGGCAAACAATCGCCGCAGTCTGTACAGCGATCGCCCTTGTTGCCGGGAAACCAATGTCCCGCATTTTCAAACATGCGATAGCGGTATTGACCAAACTCAGTCATGTCGTAAGCGATCGCCAGATTCCGTAACCGCAGCACCTCCGGGATGTAAATCCCTTCTGGGCACGGCAAGCAAGCATAGCATTGACCGCAGCGATCGCTGCCCAACGCTTCTGACTGATGCTCTTCTAACCGTTGCAAAACCACTACTTCTGCTGGCGATAGTGCTTCAACCCGATTAGCCACCGCTAACGGCAGCGCCAATTCACTGGCAGTCGCCGCACCCACACTCAACGTCGTAATTCTAGGGTCACTAAGCAGAAAGCGGTAATTCAGTTCCAACGGCGAAAAGGGCTGACACAATTGCTCTAGCATTTCAGACGGCGTATAGAGCAGTCCTCCCTTGTCCGCAGGCGAGATAATGAATACGCCCATATCCTGCTGGTGCGCCCGGTCGATCGCGGCGGCGTTGCGCTGAAAAAAAGTGGTGTAATGCAGATTGACAAACTCAAACAGACCCGTAGCGATCGCCGCCAGAATCACCTCCAGCGACCCATGTGTCGAAAAGCCCACATGTCGGATGTGCCCGTCTGCAACCGCCTGTTGGACTGCCTGCATACAGCCATTTTCTGCTTTTATCCAGTCAAGATGTTCCCAGGTGTTGATACCGTGAATTGCCAATCCGTCAATGTAATCTAGCTTGAGGCGATCGAGGGACTGATCAATTGCCTGCGCCATCGTTGCTGCATCTACTGTTGGCACCAGCTTTGTGGTGATAAACAACTGCGATCGTGGCACACCTAATCCTCTTTGCAGCGCCGCTCCCACGTAGTCTTCACTGTTGCCATACCCCTGCGCCGTCTCCAGGTGGTTTACACCCAGCGCTACTGCTTTCTGAAGCGTCTGATATGCCACCTCAGCCGAAGCCAAACATCGCATCGTTCCCAACGAAAACACCGAGAGCGATCGATTGGTCTTGCCAAAACGGCGATACTGCATGGAGGCGGAAGAGTTGTTGGTTGTTAGTTGTTAGTGAAGTCAGAAGTCAAAAGCCAGTGGTCAGAAGTTATTCTTTGCCTTTCAACTACCCCTGCTTCCCTTACCTCCTTCGCTTCCCCTGCTTCCCCTTCACCCCTCACTCCTCTCTCCTCTCTCCTCACTTCCCCTATTGCGCTTCTTCGCTGCTGAGGTTGCCGCGCTGCAAGAAGTCTTCGGGGCGGAGGTTGGAGAGAAAATCGCGGAAGGCTTTGCGCTCAGCTTCGTCCGCATCCCGATCGACGGGAATCGAGGCATCGGCGACGACTTCTTCAAGCACCCAGATGGGACTGTTGGTACGGAGGGCGATCGCGATAGCGTCACTGGGGCGAGCATCAATCTCTTTCTTGGTCTCGCCATGAGAAACAGTAAGCATCGCGTAAAAGGTGTTGTCTTGTAGCGAATGAATGACAATCCGTTCCAGGCTCATGTCCCATTCTTCGAGGAGGTTTACAAACAGGTCATGAGTCAATGGACGGGGTGGCGTTTGATTCTCTAAAGCGTTGATAATGGCTTTTGCTTGATCCTGACCGATGTAGATTGGCAACTGCCGTCGCTCGGTGGAATCTCGCAAGAGCACGATCGGGCTGCGTGTAGCGGCATCCAATGCAATTCCAGCGACTTTCATTTCAATCATCGTCTTAGCCTCTAGAATACCTGAAGAAAATGGTTCTGAAGAAAACGGGAGTCAGTATAACGAACCGAACCTGGATGGAGGACATAGGCTTAAGCCGATTGATTCTTGGTTCTAGGGGGTTTTGGATAGGGTGGTCTGGATCATTAGCCATGTGAGCCAAAAAGGTCATTTGAATCTAACGGGATGGATCACAAGGACAACAGAAAACGCTAGAACTAGAAAGGGCAGAGCTACGATCGAAATAAGCCAGTCGTTTATGATGCAAGGTCTTTGACCTTAAGTATGCCCTGATTTCTGCCCTGATCCTAGTGGATCATTGAGCAAATTTGACAATCCGCAAGAGTTTCTCAAGTGTCGAGTGGCAAGACCTTTTGGCACAAAGAGAGCAAAATTGGTTGAACCTTAGCAACGTTTGAGAAACGCCTGTGTTTACTGGTCTTGTTCAGGGTTTAGGGACGCTACAGTCTCTTGGGGTCGATAAGGTAAGCATCACATGCCTGCCTGCCACTTCCAGATTGATCATGCAGGACTTAACGATCGGTGATAGCGTGTCAGTCGATGGCGTGTGCCTCACCGTGGTCGAGCTTCTGCCCCAGGGCTTTATGGCGGATGCTTCACCTGAAACGCGCGATCGCTCCAGTTTGGGGCAAGAAGACGGCGCGCTGGTCAACCTGGAAACCTCCTTGCGGGTGGGTAGTAAGCTCGGTGGTCATTTTGTCACCGGGCATGTGGATGGCACCGGGCAGTTGCAGTCATCTGTGCAAACCGCAACCTCCTGGGAAATGACCTTTACAACGAATCAGGCATCGATCGCCCGTTACATCATCCCCAAAGGCAGTATCGCGGTGAATGGCATCAGCCTGACGATCGCCGACTGTGACCTTGATGGCACCTGGTTTACAGTGGCGGTTATTCCCCATACTTACGCGGAAACCAATCTCAACGACTTGCGTCCAGGCAGCATCGTCAATCTGGAAGGTGACATTCTCGGCAAATATGTGGAGAAGTTTCTGCGTCATGGCATGGGTCAGGATAACGGTATAAAAGCGCATGGGCTGGAGAACCTGACCCCCGACTTTTTAGCAGAACACGGCTACGTCTAACGATCGCGCTACTGTTCAACCCGCATCAGGCAATAGGAAAGATCTGGGCAAGCGGGAGTTCTAAGCGTGGGCGATCGCTGAGTCTATCCAGTTGCGGTTCTGATAGCTCAGGTAGCGCGATCGTGCCCTTGGGCAAAACAATGCGTCTTACAGCATAGTCAAACCGATCGCCGTTTTGGTAAGGTTCGCTGTAGACCTCCAGGCAATTTTCAATCAAGTTAAAGATCCAGTAATCAGTAATGCCTGCCTCCGCATAAAGCGATCGCTTCACCTCACGATCGTAGTCCAGCGATGGATCCGCAATTTCGATGACTAGCAAAATGTTCTCTGGGGTTGGATGTCCAGACAAGTAGTGATCTGAACGCAAACGAACGATCGCAAAATCCGGCTCCGGCTCACTGCCCGACGGCAAGGAAATAGGATCTTGACAGCGTACCGTCGCCTTATCTAAAACCAGACTGGCTAATGCGGTTAAGAGATTGCTGCAACAGACTGTGTGCGCTGTTCCTTTCGCTGCCATTCTATTAATCTCTCCACGAATCAATTCAACGCGATCGTCCTCGGCAAAGAAGCCCATCTCAGTCAAACGATGGTATTCCGCGATCGTGAAGCTTTTCGGCGTGACCAGATTTATCTCGGCTAGATTCATCGTCAAACTGTCCTCGCAACAAGCAGATCTCAATTCTACGCTGCCCTTTTTAGCCTTCAGCCTTCAGCCTTTAGCCTTCACCCTACCTCCTCCTCGCCTTACTCACCATTTTGCGCGAAAGCCTCAAGTGCAGGTTTTCTTCCTCTGCCCAATCTTGCAGGAGACGGTAAAACGTTTGGCGATCGGTCGTTTGCAGTACAGCCGTCTGGTCTGCGGTTTCAATGACATAGGGGTAGCCGCTACCGATGATGATTTCGCCTCGCACCCAGTCAAGTACCGTTTCTAGCAAGCCTTCCTGATAAATCCAGGTCGGCAATTCTAACCGTACCGGAAAGCCATCGTGTGCCTTGAGATAGGTAAAGCCAATGCGACTGGCGATCGCGCCGGGATACTGCCTCAAGATTCCGGGTCGTCGGCAACGGAACAGGGGTGTGCGATCGCCCCACTGCATGGTTCGGAGCAGGGACGCATCGTGAATGGCAGGCGCATCAGGCAACCCTGGCGTGAGTCGTTGGAGCATCAACGTCAGGTCACGGGCGTAAGAAGTATCGACATAGCCAACTAAAGGTACCCGACATTTTTCACTCGCCTGGAGTAGCCGCACAACACAGTCAACGTAAAACTGCTGAGTCTTTTCATCAAACGCTTCGGCGAACGTGACCACCAGCGAACCATCCAGAAAGGCAAGACAGTTGCCGCAGCCTGCCCGGTCTTCCATGTACTGTACCAGTCGATCGGTTTCCATCTCAAAGCGGCGCATATTCACCCGACGATCGACCGGATCGCCGCTGGTATTTGCCTTGAGATCTGCCGGGGTCATGATTTCAAGATCAATATCTTTCTCGTACTGTCCACCCGATTGGTGCAAGTTCTCAAACCAGCCGATTTGCACAAGCGCCACGGGAATCGAAAAATCTTTGCTGGGATAAATCTGCGACCCATCCACCGCAAAAGTCGCCACGCCTGTGAGCCGATCGCGCACCCAGGCGTGACTCTCTTCTCGACTGGACCATGACAGCCCCGACGTGATGCGCCAGCTTGGGTAGTTGCCCAGAGGTTCTAACGGTTCTGCGCCACGATCGTTCGCCACAAAGTCTGCTAACTGCTCTAGCAGCGCTGTGTCCGCTTCCTGAGACGCGATTGCGAGTGCCCGACGGTATTGTTCAAGCGCCTGTATCGTTGTTTGGTCAAACGTGGCAAAGTCGTCCCGTTTATCTTGGAGTTGTCTGAGAATTTGAGAGGGTTTCAGGGTCATAACCAGCAATCAGTCACAGGGTTATCAGTACAGGCGTTCCAAAACGTTTCTACTACCCTACACCCTAAACCCCAACCCCTACACCCTTATTTCGCCTCAACCAGATCCCTCGCATTCCCACCGCTTTTGCTGCCTGGTAATCTTCTTCAAAGCTATCGCCAATATGCCACGCGGCATTGGGCAAGCAGTCGTGTTTTTGAAGGGCGATCGAAAAAATCTTGGGGTCAGGCTTTGCCGCACCCACCTGGGTAGAAAGGGTAACTGAGGTAAAAAACGGTGCTAAAGCGAGAGACTCTAGGACTGAGTAGAGCCGTGAATCGAAGTTAGACAAAAGACCTAACGGGATGCCCATGCGCTGCCAGCGCTCTAACGCAGGCTTGACATCGGGATACACCACCCACGGTGCAGCAGTAGCAAAGTGCGCGTAGAGTGCGGCAAAAAACTCATCAAAGTCGGAGAACTGGTGCCACACGCCTGCTTGCTTGAAGGTGTTTGTGGCGATCGTCAACCACCAGGCAAACTCTCGCTCCTGAAGCTCTGCCTGATCAACTGTGTCAAAGGCTGGCGATCCAGCAGCTCGAAAGCTTTGTAAAAACGCCTGATTCAATGCCGCTGCCGAAACCTCAACGCCAAATTGCTGCGCGACCTCTGCATAGACTGTGCCTACGCTGCTCTTCACGCCAAACAGTGTGCCCACGGCATCGAGAAAAATCACTTGAGGGTGTGTTGCCAATTCATGCACACACTTGCGCCCATGCACCATGTACTATTACCCAGCCTTGCCAAGGAAACTCAACCGATGATTGTATTATCTGGCATGACCACGCCGCGCAAATTTGCCCCCAGTAGATTGGCTTCAGTCAGGTTGGTGCCAGTGAGGTTAGTGCCACGCAAATCGGTACCGCTCAGCGTTGCACCATTGAGAATCGTGCCATTCAATTTTGCCATCGAGAGGTTTGCTTCGTTCAGGTTTACCCCGGTCAGGTTAGCGTCGCTCAAATCAGCACCGCGTAAATCAGCACCCCGCAGTTTGGCACTCGTCAAGTTAACGCCTATGAGGTTGGCACTGCTCAATTCAGCCTCGCTCAAAATGGCATCTTGCAGGTTGGCTCCAGCCAGAATTGTCCAGCTCAAGTTAGCTCCACTCAGGTTTGCTTCGCGCAAATCGCCGCTCAAAATTGCCTGACAGAGATACGCACCCCGCAGATTGGCACTCCGCAGGTCAATGTTGATTAGCTTTGCCGCACAAAGGTTAGCACCCCAGAGGTGGGAACTGTTCAAGTCGGCTTCACTGAGGTTAACCGAATTCAAATTTGCCTTATTCAAAATTGCCTGTACCAGGCAAGCCTGCCGCAAATCTGCCCCAGTTAAGTTGGCTTCGGTCAAATTTGCACACTGCAAATCAGCCCCTCGAAAATCGACACCCCACAGGTTGGCTCCCGTCAAGTCGGCTTCAGCCAGCTTTGCTCCATCCATACACGCTTCGCGCAAAACAATGCCGCGCAGATTTGCCCCTCTCAGGTCTGCATCCCGTAGGTCAATCCCCCGCAGGCTAGCTTTACTGAGATTGACCCCCCACAGGCTGACTTTGCTGAAGTCTCTTTCTCCTGCGGCATAACGCTTCAGGAGTTCACTCGCACGCATCTCACTATCCTCGATACTCTGGTACTTGCCCCTGACTCCATGAAATTACTCTGTATGCTATCTAATCTGTATGCCATCTAGAACTTGCCCAATTTTCACCTCATCCCATCACTGGACTTATGTTCGTAAGGGGAGGGGCGATCGCCATGCGATGGGCTCAATTTTCGCCATGCGATCGCCTCAATAAAATTGGTCATCAAACTAACCGTTCCAAGGTGTTGATGAACGCCTTATTGAAACCACCACACGTTACCAAAAAGGGACATGCGTAGATCATTCACTAGCAGCACAAAGGACTGGGAGAAGAGATCTGTTTGCTTCACCTGGTTGCCTGGGCAGCGATTGTTCTCTCTAAATTTAGTGTTCCCGAAGTCATGATGAACTTCTCAAACTCAGGTGCATTCATGAAGTCTACGTTTGCTATGGATCGATCGCGCCGATCGCATCCCGCAATGGCTGAGCAATCCAGTTCAGCCCCACGCGCACTTGATGCTCCAGCGTCGGCATCCGATAGAGGTATGCCAAACGCCGTGCGACATAGGCAAATGGACCGTCAAGCTTAAACCCTAAGCCAGTCAAGGTGGCATTATCAGTGCCCAACGCCATCATTTCGCCCAGATGTTGATACCGGAATGGCAACAGTGGTCGATCGGTGAGCGAAGCCCAAAGATTCCAGCCGACATATTCCGCTTGCTGGAAGGCTGCCTGAGCTGTTGCAGGAACTTGCTGCCCCTCCGCATCCTGACAATCCACCAAATCACCTAGCGAAAAGACTTCTGGGTAATCAACTGCTTGTAAGGTCGGAGTGACGACGATCTGACCTCGCGCATTCTGCTTCAGCGGCAGCGCGTTGATGACATCAGAGACGCGAGTCCCCACCGTCCATAGCACCAGATCAACGGGAATCGTATCCACATTGCCCTTGTAGGAAAGGTCAAGCGTATCGGCGGCGATCGTCTCAACTCCGGTATCCAAATCGACCCAGATACCGCGTGCTTCCAGGGCTTTGGTTGCCGCTTCACGGTTAAAATCGGGCGATGTTCTTAAGATCTGGTCAGCTTGCTCGATCAGGCGAATACGTCCTCGCGCACCCAACCGATCAGCCAGTTTGCACGCTAGCTCTACGCCAGAATAGCCCGCACCCACGATCGCCACGCGAATCTTTTCAGCCTCCGACTCTTCCAATACCCGTAGCCGCTCTTCTAGCCGATAGGCATCGGTAATCGAACGGAATGGCAGTGCGTGTTCTGCGGCTCCTGGCACCCGATCGAGCGGTGTTTCGCCCCCCAGGCTTAGCACCAGGCGATCGAAGGAGAGCGCATGACCATCCTGAAGCTGCACCTGCTTTGCTGCCAGATCAACACTGGTTACGGTGCCCTGGTGAAAACGCACACCTGTCCCAGCCAGTAATTCTTCAAACGGTGGGGCAATTTCCCAGGTTTGCAGTTCACCCGTCATGAGTTCGTACAGCAACGGGGCAAAGAGGAAGCGATCGCTGCGATCGACCAGGATGATTTCGGGCTTCTCCTGCTTAACCCAGGGCAACTGACTCAGGTGTAGCGCCGTGTAGAGACCACCAAAGCCTCCACCAAGAATACAAAGACGAGCAGGTTGTTGAGTCATGGCTTCTGATGGCACAGCGGTTGCGGTTGGCGTTGTCCTTTCAGGATAACAACTGCCTTCTCTGAACGAACGCCTTCGGGCACAGAATTGTGGAAGCCCCCAGTCAGCGAATTGCTGCCATCGGCGATCACAACTTTTCAGCAAGCGACCACTAGGGGCTGTCATCAATTACAACTACACATTACTTGCAGCAAGGGTTCCAGCCCCTAGCCTGGTATGTTGGGACGGGCGCGATTATGCCGAGACCACAAGGTTTCTGGGCTTAATTGATGATGCGCCCTAAGCCCTAGCAGAAAGTCAATGCAGTAGGGTGACAATGCATGTCAGCACCCCCGTAAATTTACGTGAGGGTAGCCAATTGTGAAGCGCACAGGCTGCTTTAAATCAAAATGACTTCAGTGGTTCAACGCTGGTGAGATGCTGCTGGCTTTGCGATTGTAGACATATTGAGCATCTATCATTTCAACACCTATGCGTCAACTCATGATCGGGTTTTCTTTATTGGCTCTGATGCTATCACTCGCTAGCCCTGCAAAAGCAGATAGAGATGGCGTTCCAGGTCGTCGAGTTGGTGGTGGCACCCGCTGGACGGCACCCTGGCTCAAGCAAACGCCCTCCTTCCAACATAAGCTCAGCGCTATGGCATTCGCGTCTAGAACAGGCTTGCCGCTGTCTTTGAAACTTAAAGCAATTTACGGCTAAACCGTAGGTCGGTTCTTGCTTCTTGCGGTTTAACAGGCGATCGGTTCAAGGACTATCGCTTAAAGATGACTCAAAGGCGACAAATTATGCGCCCCAACCGCTGGTCTAGATCATGGCTGGTACAAACCATCTAGCCGTTGTCATGCGGTTCAACACCTGATCGACTGACAAAAGCCCTGAAAGGCTGGTCGCTTCTTCGCTCACCCACCCGTGATTAAAATCCGGGCTAATGGTACAAAACCTGTTAAAACGGGTTGCAAAGCGCTCGTAGTCCTCTAACCCTTCGGGAAGGCAACGCCTAGAGAGGACTTCCTGCCATCAGCCCACACTTGCAGTGCAGGGCGGTTCAAGTACTCGCTCAAAGATTTGTCAGTCAACAGGGTTCAACACTGTTCCTGATGACTCAACTGTCGCCGTTTCTGAAGTTTACGTCTTACCACGTCACCTGTGTCTCTAGCCGCTTCAAACGCTTAGCACTTATACCAGGAATCTGTGCTAAATCGTTCAGAGACGTAAAAGGGTGTGCTTGACGAGCGGCAACAATGCGTTTTGCGAGTTTGGTACTCACGCCCGGTAGCGCGTCTAGCTCGGCTTGTGTCGCTGTATTCAGGTTTACCCGCTGTTTTGACTGTCGTTTACTCGCCTTTTTAGGGGCAGCAGCGGCTTCCACTGGCGTTGGCGGGACTTCACGCGGTTTGCTATTGCGGTTCTTGGGCACGATCGCACCAGGGGTATCCGAAGCTGACTGAAGCGATCGACACTGCTGCCGCTGTGCATTGACTTTCTTTTGAATTGCTGGAGGAAGACCTAGAATCGCATTGGTGTAGAGGCGTTCAAACTCCCGCTGGTAGTGAGCAGCCACGATCGGGCTATGAACCACCAGCACCGTCTCGTCGTTGCCTGTATTCGCGGCATCCGTCCAGTTATGAGAGCCTGTGATGACTATTTCCTGATCCACAATGCCAAATTTGTTGTGCAGCAGATCTCCGGGCGGGAGGCGAGGCACGCCTACAGTGGCGATCGGGTTTTGCCAGGGACGGTTCGACGCTTCTAGTTTGCAATCCTCAGCGAGGGCAATGCCTAGCATATCAAGCGCTTCACTGTACGAACGGTAGGCGAAACCAGGCTCGATAAGTGCCCGCACGTCTGCTCCACTCTGATGGACAGTGTCTAGCAGGTTCACCAACCTCTGCTCAGAGAAAACGAACAAAGCGAGATCAACCGATTTCTTCGCTGTACTCAGCGTTTTGCCAATGAGTCCGTTGCTACTCCGCGTCCAGGGAATCGATGGACGGGTGGGCGAGAATTGCACTTCAACGGTGGTGGTACCGATCGTGACCTGCTGGGCTGGGCGAAAAGGCTTTTTAACCCCAAACTTGCTGTCTCGCTTGCCGCCAGGACCATCGCCCCACATCACGTTAAATTGCTGCGTAAAGATCGTTGCCAGCTCTGGGCTGCTAATTTGCAGCATGTTGTTCGCATTACCCCGACTGGCGGGCGATTTGAAGTCACCGTGGACATCGCTGGTTGTGAAATTGGCGGATGTCATGATAATGGTGCGTCCATCGACCACCACAAATTTGTTGTGCATCAGGTTGCTACCAGCCGAGCCATCGGCTGTGTCGTCGATGCGGGGGATTTTGGCGCGATCGAGCATCACCAGGGCATCCCCTTGATTGGTTTCGTCCTGGCTCACTTGACCATCACCGTTGCGATCGACCAGTTGGCGAAACTCGTCGTAGCGTCCGCGATCGCGTTCTGGCTGTTGAGCGATTTCTTCAGCGGTAAAGGCACTAAACGGGCGTGAGTAGGTGTTTTCTAAAATGACCCGTACCTTCACGCCTGCTGCCTGTCGCTCGACCAACGCCGCCGCAATTTTGGGCAACCGTAGTTCTTGTACGGCAACATCAACAGTTACTTTGGCAGTGGCGATCGCATCCACAATTTTTTGTTCTAAATCATCGCCATCGCGCACCTGTTTGCGATACGGCTCGGTATAGCGCGAGGCAGGTTCATGATTGGTGTAAACCTGAATCAAGTCCTCCTGGGGTAGCGGAGCCGGACGAAGCGGTTGAGAGTATCCGCGTTGACAGGCAGATAAACCCAGAGCCATGAGGATAGCCAGTGAGGAGTGGAGACGGTGGCGAGAATGCACGGTTGGGAACATAAAAAGGCGATGAGTCGAAAGGCACGGAGTCGAGCTTGGCTACCAGGGTGGCGGAGCGAAAAGGAAGATAATTTTCCTTGATAGAAGAGTGCCCATTCACAACTCTGGAGCTACATGCTGGTCTTAGGAACGCGAATTTAATCAGGTGTAATTCTTTCTGTAGGGACGTGACATGTCACGTCCCTACAGACGGGAAGTGATTCGGGTTAATTAATCCACGATCCTTAGCTCGACTTTAGCCATTTGGAGGAAGAGGGACAAGGTATAGAAGAATGGGGTGAGCGGAACAAAGTCCATCTCACCCCTGAAAAGTTGTGTTTACTATACCAGAACCCACTGCGGCAATCT
>JAESFW010000382.1_pt1 | contig 22232 bp, 5 predicted proteins | sample 9269481 | NCBI WGS metagenome assembly JAESFW01 (sample SAMN14515350, study PRJNA621654) | algae metagenome | isolation source: Lyngbya sp. HA4199-MV5 and co-occurring heterotrophs from soil with... | place: USA: Ahupuaa O Kahana State Park, Hawaii | collected 2009-07-21
CTATCCAACAGGCCATCCGGGAACAGCTCGTCGACACTGTCCCAATTGATGACGAGCTCTCCGGCCTCTTCGAATACAATGTGGTCCAGCCAAACCTGAGGCGTTTGACTAATCCCGAATACTTCTCTGCCCAGTCGACTGATAGCTGATCCATCCCCGCTAATGCCTTCGAGCCCCAGCACGCTTGTAAAGACGTAGGGGAACCTCACGTCGGCGTCATCACTTCGCATGCGTTGAAGTTCACGCATAGCATCCAGGCCGTTGAAGTAGGGGTGGCTCATATCTTCCCAGAGGCGGGTCTGAGTAGCCCGCACTGCTTCGCAAAATGGCGCGGACGTCGACGCCGGGTTTTGGAAGAGAACATTGGATGTGAAATCTCCTACGACAGTGTGGACACTTCGGTGAAGGGGATGTCGGCTGAACGTCGTGACGTTCAGAGTGAAGTCGCTATTTGCCGAACACGTCCGCAACACAGCACAATAGGTTCCGAGCACCAGAGCTGTCGGCGTTACCTGCTGCGCTTTGGCACACATCTTGAGCGTTCGCCAAAGCGCCTCAGAGAGACGCCGCCGTCTTCTATTAAATATGGTCTTCTCTATTTGCGATGGGCTCTTGCATAGGGGTAGAATTGGGCTTGCCGGGAGCGTCTCCAAGCGTGTGAGCCAATAGGCCCGCGACGCGTGAAACCGCGCGCCGAAGCGGAAACCTTGTGTCGCGATGACGTAGTCTCGAAATGATACTGTGAGGTCGGGCACCTTCTCGTGCGAGTTCGTCGACACCCTACGCCATTCATCGAATAATCGCATTACACTAGCAAGGTCGACGATAATGAGGTCAATGTTGAAGTGCAGCCTTATCTCACCACCAGGCAGAAGCGACACCGCAATGTCGAACAACGGCCATTGGTCCAGCTGTCGGCGGGAATGCGCTAAGCGACGCCGAATATCCTCAATCTGGGCCTGCGTGTCTTTCGGATCGACCGAACGGAGATCATACCTTTCAAAGGAATAACGGGATACCTCTTCTTTAACAACTTGTTCGCCCGACAAAAGAATTCTTGTCCGAAGCGCGTCGTGACGAATAATCAGCTGATTCCACGATCTTTCTAGAAGATCAAGGTCGCGACCTGTCACATCAAGCTCAACGTAGACTTGTGGAGACACATCCCCAAGGTCATAGGCACCCGATCTGCCTACCCAATAGGCTTGCTGCATGGGGGTCAGAGGGAAAGGTCGATATTTGCCTTCCCGATGAGAAACTAACTCGGGGAGCGGCTCCTCTTCCGAAAGCAATTGGAGTAGCCCGGGTTTGTGCTCAGCGATCCGCTCCAGCACCTGCTCAGTGAGCGCACCTTTTTTTCCTCTGCACTGCAGTCTACCATCGGCTTGCGCCGTTAGGCTCAACCCTTTTGATCGAAGCTCTAGGAGAAGTGAAGCTGCGTTTGCTTGAATTTCAGATATGCTCTTCATCATAACCATCACTCAGTTCTGCGGTTATGTCCTTGGTGGCGCGGATAGTATCGATATACCTAGCGAGCTGTTCTACAGTAGGGTTGGTAAGCATCTGCGGAACGGGAACCGTCACCGACATGCGCTGACGTATCTCGTTGCCTAGCATGATGGCGAGGAGAGAATCTCCGCCGAGGCGGAAGAAGTTGTCTGTGGCGCAAATCGTTTCCATGCGGAGCAATCTGCGCCATATGGCAGCGATTTCACGCTCCGTGGGCGTATTTACTGGTTTTCCGGTTCTCTCGCTGAGCTGCCGGCCCGACTCTTCCCGGAGGCTACCTCGATCAACTTTACCATTTGCAGAAAGCGGCAGAACACCCCAGAACAAGAAGGTATCTGGAACCATATAGTGCGGCAGCCGTTCGTTGGTCCACTGTCGAAGCATTTCGGCATCGAGGGTTGGGGTATCTGCGCCCTCGACTGACCACGTCGTGCGCCATGAATCGTCAATCGGCCCCCCGAGCATAGCGTGGACGAGAACGCGCCTTGGCCCAAGTTGAAGCGGGAGTTCGCAGGCTGCTCCGAGAGGTTCGAGCGCGCCAACTGGGCACAGTCCGATGCCTACCTTTGTAGCGAAACCCATCAGCAGCTGCCCCATATATCCTGCCTCCAGTGTCGACATGTTGAGCGCGTTGTCGCCGTAGACGGGCTCAATAGCATCCAACTCAGCAACGAAAAGCAGGGAGAATGAGGCGACTGCTGCGACCGCCTCATTCGGCTCGCCAAAGGCAGAAGCTTCCGGGAAGTCACCATTTCCCAAGCTGATTAATCGGTGCTCGCGCGAGTCGAGATAATACGCGCCGCCCGGAATTGCTGACCTGACGCCCTCGCGTACAAAGACAAACGTCTGCACGGGATACAAACCACCCGCAGAGGGATATGCCAGCTTTTCAACTCCGTTCTGGCCCACATTCTTGCGCGCGAGTAGCGATAAAAGTTGCCCTATGGCGCCTGCATCCAGGGAGGATTCTTTGTAGTGGCGCAGACTCTGTCGAGTGCGCATAACGTCCATCAATATGTGATCATCGAAGGCCATCAGGGAAACACCGGGCTGCCCAGATTCGGAGCGACGCCAGTGTTCCTGCGAACGGAAAGCGTGCCTGTCTGCTGACTTTTCGAAATTATCGCTTCCTCGTCGAACCACATGGGCCACAAGGGTTTTAGACTCAGTGGGTGTGACGACAGCCTCTACGACTTGAGGGTGAGACCGTAGTACGTGCTCTATTTCACCCGGCTCAATTCGATAACCATTGCGTTTGATTTGGAAGTCCGCGCGACCGGCGATCTCAAGAACCCCTGCAGCATCAAAACGGCAGAGGTCCCCGGTACGGTAGAGACGCTCGCCTGTCCTGGGATCTCGAACGAAACTGCTCGTGTTCGCCTCCGGATTGTTGAGATACCCCAACGCGAGTCCTTCACCGGCGGCGTACAACTCACCAAGCACTCCATTCGGGCAATGCTGCAATCGGCTGTTCAGCACCAAACTACGATTATTGCTGGTCGGAACCCCGTACGGAATTGACTTCCACCGTGGATCGACCTCGCCAATGATGTGCATCACATTCCATACTGTTGTTTCGGTGGGGCCGCCTGCGGAAACCACCTCCAAGTGACCAGAACTCAGCTTTCGAAGACGAGTGGGAAGGTCGACAGGTATGAAGTCACCGCTAAGTATAAATAAGCGCATCGAATTGGGCAGGCGCTCCTGCCGTGCCTCCAGATGGCTTGCTAGCATTTCCGCTAGCGCAGGGACGCTGTTCCAAATAGTAACCTCTCCCGCAATCATCAACTCGAGCCAATGCGCCGGGTCGTTGCGTGCTGCGTGGTCAAGAACGACGAGCTTGGCGCCACGAGTGAGCGCGCCGAAGATGTCGAAGACTGAAAGGTCGAAGTGGGTGCCACTGAGCGCGATCAGCGCATCCTGCGGGCCAACCTCGAAACGATCAGCGATGTACTGAACAGTATTTATCACGCTGTGGTGGGAAACCATCACGCCTTTGGGCCGCCCCGTCGAGCCAGACGTGAAGATAGTATAGGCCTCTGCACTCGGATTAACGGCCATCGGCGTCACCGACGCGAGCTCCTCTCCGATCTCGTCCAAGAGCAAGCTGTGCACGTTTTGTAGGGTTGTCGCTACCGGATGCAGAGCAGTTTCGCTCACGACCAGAGATAGTTCCGCGACTTCGACAGCGCTTCTTAGTCGCGACGCTGGTGTGTCAGGATCCAGAGGAACGTACGAAACTCCGGCTTGAAGGCAGCCAATGATCGCAGCTATCTGTCGCGGCCCCCTACGCAAAAGCACGCCGACACGGCCGCCAGTATTCGGACCGAGGCTATGGAGACGTGACGCCAATCGCTTCGCCTCATCCCAAAGCATCGCATATGTCATGGAGCCGGAAACGCTTTGAATGGCGGCCGCCTCCGGCCGCGCTAACGTCATCTCTTGGATCAATGCTTCAAGTCTGGCTCGGGGGATCTCGCGATCCGGTGCACAGGCTAGGGATCGGGCTTCCAGATGACGCGGGGGGATTAACTCAAGCAACTCATTCGACGGGCAGTTTCCCGCTGCAACGCGATGTAGCAGTTGTGTGTATGCTTCAACCAAATCGTCTAAGAGATGCTCATCGAACAAGCCCTTAGGGCTGTCGAAATGCACAACCAATCTGCCATGTAGTTCCGTGATAATCTGATCCAACCAAACTTGGGGAGTTTGACTAAGAGCAAACCTCTCACGGCCAAACCCTTCGAGCACAGCAGCATCAGGCGTGTCGCCCGCGAAACCTAGAGTGCTTGTAAAAACGAAGGGAAGCAAAGCCGCGGTTCCACCCCCACGTCGTCTAGCCAATAGCTTTAAGAACTCAAGCCCTCCGTAGTCGGCGTGCTCAATGTCGGAGAGCAATTGCCGGTGAATGGATCTTAGGCGCTCTAATGGATCAAGCTTGCAACCACTGACCTCTAGGGGAATCACTGAGGTAAAGTTGCCGAGGAGTTCTCCGACGTCCGGATGATAGGAACCACGATTGAAAAGTGTTACGTTTATAGCGAAACTCTGAGTGGTGCTCCAAACGCCCAGAACTTCAGAATACGCCCAGAGGAGCAGTACATTGGGCGTGACGCCCAGGCGCCTTGCACTTTCTCTCACGCAGGACCATCGTGCCTCGTCGATAGTTGCTGTCCGGCGCACGTAGGTTGCGGCGCTCAATCCCTTAGGCGAAGTGGCTACAGGAACGTCCGGCGGGCCAGGAAAAGCGAGCACTCTCGCCTCCCAATAAGCTTTGGCTTTCAAATACCCGGGCGTCTGAGATCTCTTGAGATCGGCTAAAACATAGTCACGGAACGTAATATCTAGTTGAGGCCGAGAGCTTTGGCCACCCGATGCGTAGACTTCATGCCATTCCTGGAAGAACCGGTACATGCTATTTGCGTCAAGCGCGAGCGCATCTATGCTGATGTGCAGCACAGATGTATCCATGTCGACTTTCGAGACGCGGATGTCGAACAAAGGCCAGGAATAGGGATCCATCACTTGATGGGACATTTGGGCGCGGGTTTTCTTGAGGGCAATCTCCCGTTCCGCGTCGCCCCTGCCACAAAGGTTCTCGACGCGGATTTGGTAGGCCGGGACGCTGGATAACGAGCGCTGAGTGTCGAGACCTTCGAATGTGGTTCGGAGCACTCCGTGCCGTCTGACAACCACATCGAGAGCTGCAGAGAGCTTGCCCACATCCAACCCGACGCATTCGATTTCATGATAGGCATGAGTCGCCACGCCACCTAGTTCGAAGTCATCGCCGCGGCCAATCAAATATGCACGCTGGATTGCCGTGGTGGGAAACGTCTCATGCCAGCCAGCGCGGTCTGGCACAATAGTCGAGGCTGTCCTTGCCTCCGCTAACCAACGAATAATCGCTGGCTTCGCTGAGGTAATGTTCTCCACGAAATCTGGCGGCAACCGGGATCCAGTTAGGGTGAGGTTTCCACCCGACTCTAAAACCTCGATACCCAGCTCTAATGCGTGAGACAAAAGCTCGACAACCCGCTCATTATCCGTCCCCAAACCTGTCACACTACCACCCGCTTGATTTGATCTTCATGTTCTTCGTGCTTTTGCCGAGTGCTTGACCAGACCCGTTGCGCGAGTTCTCGCATCGTTTCACCACTCAGCAACCAGCTGAGCGGCACATCCTGTCCGGTTTCGGCTCTAAACTGTTCACGCACCTCGATTGCCGTCAGGCTCACGAGGCCTAAGTCGACTGGAGACCGGGACGCGGCGGACTCGGGGTCGAGAGCCATGCCCACTGCCTGTTCTACGTTCCTTATCAACGTTGCGAGCAATTGCGATTCGGAATCGATGGCTTGGGGTTGACGCTTTTCGAAGCCGTTATTGTGTCGTGATTTTCCGGCTAGTCTGCGAAAAAACCCCTCATCCGCCCCGGCGTGTGCGGCGATGAATTTCTCCGCAGCAATGTCGAAGGCGCCGACTTGAGCATTGTCGGTGCGGAGAAGGTCGCAAAACGCCCCGACGGCCTCCTCGGTGGTAAGAAGTCTGTGTCCTTGACGCTCTAAGTATCGACGTTGCGCGTCGGTAAGTGCTGAGAACATAGAGCTATCAATCCATGGCCCCCAAACAATCGACGTTGATCGTTGTCCTGTCGCACTTCGGTAGGTCATGAGGGCGTCGACCGCTGCGCTCGCAGCCGCGTAGTGGCTTTGCCCGGCAGCACCGACCACCCCAGCCGCAGAGGAGCAGACGAAAAAGTTGCCCACCGGTACGCCACGAAGCGCGTCATGAAGGTTCCAAGCGCCTTCGACTTTCGGATCGAACACACTCGCTATGCTATCGCGGTCGAGGTTTCCAACTATGCGATCATCGATCACGCCCGCACAATGAATGAGCCCTTCTAGGCCCGCTCCGTCCAGGCAGATTTCTTCAAGGCAAACGCCCAGGGCATCTCGATGCGTGACGTCCACAGCATGGAAAGATACCTTACACCCTTGCAAAGTAAGTGCAGTTGTCGCAGCGCGCAAAGATTCGCTGGTCTCCGCAGTTCGCCCAAGTAGAGCTATGTGTTTTGCGCCTAAGGAGGCCAAACACTGTGCAAGAGCAAGACCTATGCTACCGGCGCCGCCGGTAATGACCCAACGCCCATTGAGGGCCGGCCGTTGGCCGTTGACAGGGCGGACGGAGCCATTGAGCTCGGCGACGAGCCGCCTCCCGTCGCGATAGGCCACCTGCCTGTGCGATCCGGGGGACAACAATTCCTTGACCACATCGTCTACGGAGTAGGAACCTTCCGCGCCGAGGTCTAGGCATATGCCCCCAAGGGCCGCATGCTCAAGGGAAATGCTTCTAGCAAACCCCACGAGACTAGCTGCCTGCGGTACAATTCTGTCATTGTCACGAAGGCCAGTCGCCACCGCGTTTCGCGTAACAAAAGCGAGTTTCGGAGGCTTCGCTGCATCGCAGTCTAGAAGCATAGCTTGGCTCAGTGCCACCGCACTGTCTAGCGTCACTTGCCGCAGGCGAGTAAATTGGCGGGCACCCTCAAGGTCGGCTTGACTGGTGTCGAGCGCTAGGCAGTGAACGGCGCCTTCCACACGGCGTCCCTGGTTGCGCAGGCTCGCAAGGACAGCCGAAAGGTCGCCGCACTCATCGAGCCGTACCTCAAAGGAATCATTGTTCAATTTAGCAAATTTGGATCCTTCGGTAATGAAGACCGGGCTGCGCCCGTGCTGACTCAGCGCCTCTCCTATGTCGAAGCAGAGCGCCGCTTTGCCTCCGAAAACTAGCCAGCTGTCTCCTGTTGGCTCGACTGACCTAGTCCCCTGATCCTGCGGAACCCATACAACTTGTGAGAAATGGGAAAACTTTTGGTGAGGGGTGCGCCCCAATAGTCGCCTGTCCACTGTCCTGGCGACGAAGCCCTCGATTTCCATGAGCGGTTTGCCATGCTCGTCGATCAACGTCAGATCGGCCGAAATCTCCGTGCTCGGAGAGTTCTCGCGCATTCGGACAATGCAGTGGAATACCTCTCCGCTGAGGTGAGGAGAACGTAATGAAAACTGATTGATAGAGAATGGTATGTAAAGGTCGTCATCGTAGGCTAGGCGGTCAACGGAAACCCCCCGGCATGCATGCACCACGTGAAAGCAGGAATCGATGATACACGTAAGCAACTCTTGCGAAGAGCGGCCGCTAGGGGCGCGAATGGATGCGACTCCGATGTGGTTTCCGATCGCAATCGAGTCGATCCAAGAAAAGGAAGAGCCAAGATGGTAGCCTGCATTTCGGAATGCTCGATAGAACTCATCCCCTGGCACGCGTTCGCGGCAGTCAGCCTCAGCCTCTGTGAGGGAGTGGCGAGCCCAGTTATGCGACCGAGGTGGCGAGGCGAGCGCGCGTGCGTGAAGCTGCCAAGGCCGTTCCTGGGGCATCTGAGTGGCCCGACTCAACAAGCTGCACAAGCGAGACTCGTCGCTGCGCCGGTCCATGACGAGATGGACTAGCCTGCTTTCATCAGCAGACAACAGCATCCCCTCCGGGAATTGGACGTCGGTCAAGACGATATCACCCTCTGGGCTCCGGCAGCGGGTCCATGCATCGACAAAGGCCGATAAAAATGCGGCTCCCGGAACGATGACCGATTCACCGATGCGGTGGTCCTCGAAGTGCCGATGAGACGCCAAAGACACGCTCCCCACGAACCTCGCTTCGTCGGAGGCCGGAAGGTCGAGTTCGCGGTCAATCAGAGCGCCCTCGTCGCAGACATTGCAGTCGTGGATCGGCTGCGCTGGAGTCGAAGCTCGGATGTATTGGTGCTTGGTAGGCTCGAAGGGATAGAGTGGGAGCGACACTTGCGGCACCTTGGCCTTCGCTGGCGAGATATCTTGGCCGAGACAAAAAAGGTCCGCTAGCGCCCGGCAGAAGGATTCGTCAGCTGCAGTGCGAGTGGTCAGCAAAGTGGTGGTGGAGATCGATTCTCCCAGGGTAGCCCTTGCCATCCGTGAAAGCTGCCCTGTTCCCCCTATCTCCACGAAACACTCGCAGCCGCTTCGATTGAGAGTCTCAAGGCCTGCCTTAAACTGGACAGTGGATCGGATATGGGTCGACCAATAACCGGCGTCGGGCGCCTCCCTATAGAAAGCTCCGGTCACGTTAGAAATCACCGGCACCCCGCCCGAGGAGATGCTAGGAGGTAGCACAATCGCACCCAGTTCAACCGCGGCTTCCTCCATCAATTGAGAATGAAAGGCGTGTGAGACGGGGAGTGTTTTCGTGCTTCGACCGAGACTGTTGGCGTGTTTGGCGAACTGCTGGACTGCCTCAAATGAACCTGCCACCACAGTCTCCTGAGGGCCATTTACGACCGCAATCGACAGTGGGATCTGACGTTTGTTGATCAGCTCAGCTACCCATTCGTGGGACGCCAGCACAGCTAGCATGCCTCCCTTCTGGGCGGCGTCCATGATGCGAGAGCGTTCAACGATCAGTCTGGCGGCGCTCTCGAGTGAAATCCATCCAGCCCGACAGGCTGCAGTTATTTCGCCAACGCTGTGCCCCATCATCGCATGCGCGATCACCGAGCGTGACTCAAGCGCAGCCGCCAGCGAGTATCCGAGCGCGAACATAGCGGATTGCGTATTGCGTGTGAGCGCCAGATCCGAATTGGTTGCCGAAGCTCCATATAATAGTTCGCGAGGATCTTCCCCTCCAGCCTGCATAATCAGCCCGGCGCAGCGATCCATGGCGCCGCGAAATACTTCGTCGTGCGCGAACAGCTCGCGACCGAGACCAACTTCCTGAAGGCCTTGGCCGCCAAAAAGGAATGCGAGGCGGGATCCCGTCTTCCCCACGGCCCCGCGCGAACGATAGGTCGTTGCACGAGCACCTTCTTCATCCGACAGTCCCGCCTTCAGCATTGCGGCATTGGTGCCCGACACTGCTAGGCGATGGGGTAACGGATTTCGATGGAGCAAAGCGCCATCGCAGAGCTCATTCACATCCAGCAATTCATCGTCCAGCAAGATAGCGTAGGAGTTCGCGAGACGTTTGAGACCGCCGGCTGTCTTGGCAGACACGCATAGCAGGTGCTGCGAGGTCTTTGGCGCAACCGGCTGACCTATTTTACCGCCCTCTTTTTGCAGGTGCGATGCGCCGCCCAGCACAAGATGAACATTTGTTCCGCCGAACCCGAACGAAGAAACCCCAGCAATTCGCGCGGCGCCGTCATTCCATTCAGCGGGAGAGGTGTTGACGTAGAAACGAGACTGCTCATCTAAAGCTATCGCTCGATTGGGTTCTGCAAAGCCCAACGTAGGAGGGATGACCCCTTGGCGGATTGCTAGCGTGGCCTTTATAAGACCGGCGATACCTGACGCGGAATCAAGATGCCCTACGTTACCTTTCACGGCTCCCAGTGCACACCGATAGCCACGCTCACCCAAGGCGAGGCGCAACGCCTCGAATTCGATTGGATCTCCGAGAGGAGTCGCCGTTCCATGCGTTTCTAAATATCCAAACTGCGCCGGATCGATCCCGGCACACTCGATCGCTATCTCGATGGCTGCTCGCTGTCCTTCGACACTTGGTGCTGTAAAGCCAGCCTTAGCGCGTCCGTCATTTGTGACACCGGCCCCGCGGATCAGGGCGTAGATCCGATCTCCATCTTCCATAGCGTCCTGAAGCCGTTTGAGTACGACGGCACCAGCACCACTCCCGAAAACCGTGCCACACGCTTGGCTATCGAAGGGCCGGCAGGAGCCATTGCGCGAGAATGCATTACCCTCTTGGTAAACATATCCATGAGCAAAAGGTACTCTAACAGATACCCCGCCAGCCAAAGCCATATCGCACTGAAAGGTGAGTAAGTTTTGGTACGCCAAGCTCACAGCAAGCAAAGAGCTCGAACAGGCGCTTTGAACGCCGAAGCTGGGCCCACTCAGGTCCAGCAGATAAGAGGTCATAAGAGAGATATAGTCTTTGTCGTTCCCAACCAATTTGCCGATGAAATCAGCCGGCAGGTGGCGGTCCAGATCCGAGCTAATGCTGTTGGTTAGATGGCTGCTAAGATTCGCACCGACAAAAACCCCAACGTTTCGCTGCCTGTCATGACGCCAGCCCGCGTCTTCTAGGCTGTGCCAAGCGACTTCCAAGAAAACACGTTGCTGCGGATCGGTAATCGCGGCTTGACGTGCGGTGAAGCCGAAAAAATCTGCATCAAAGTGGTCGGGATTAGGCAATGTCGCATGCTTGGCTACGTAGTTATCTGCTCGGCCAAGCGAGGATACTTCTCTGGCAGCCACATCCAAATCGACGTCTTCGATTGAACACCGCCCCGCGATGAGATTGCGCCAAAACTCATCCTTGTTTCTTGCTCCGGGAAATCGGCAAGCCATTCCCACAATCGCCACCGCAGTCGAGTGCGTTTCACTCATTCTTCAGCTCCGGCGCTTCGCCAGCTGCGCGCTCAAATGCAGCGCGAGCGAGCGCGCCTCGGCGTGGTCTTGAGCGGTTCACGTCAGCCTCGTTTGTGTCCGTTAGTGATTCCGCGAGGCGTTGGATGCTCGGGAAGCGGAAAAGATGGACTGGTGAGAAGTTGCGCCTGAGTTCAGCCCCGATTCGGGCCGATGCCAAAAGCAGCGTTCGCGACGTCAGGCCAAGGTCAAAGAAGTTCGCGGTTGCGTCTCGAATCTCGAAGCCTGCAAGCTCGCTCAGAATGAGCGCGATCGTGGCTTCAACACCCGCCTCTACTTGCCTGACGGAAGGATTCGTCGATGCAAATAGTTGGGGCTCTGGCAACTGATTGCGCGCAACCTTTCCGTTCTGAGTGAGCGGGACCTTTTCAAGCGGAACCAAATATTCGGGAACCATGTAGGTCGGCAGTCGGGTACCGAGCCAACTTCGAAGAATTGGACCTGATACGTTCGATTTGGCGACGACATATGCGACTAGTGCTTTCTGACTGCCGACGTCCCTATAGTCGACAAGGGCCTTGACGATATCTGGGTGTTTGTGAATTGCGGCTTCGATTTCGCCCAATTCGACGCGGTAGCCGTTAACTTGCACCTGGTTGTCGCGCCGGCCGAGGAACTCAATGTTTCCGTCGGGAAGCATGCGTCCGAGGTCACCCGTTCGGTATAGGCGCTGTCGGTCACATGTCCGGTCGATGAACTGTTCGGCTGTGCGCTCGGGATCTCGCCAATAGCCAAGAGCGACGCCTATACCTCCGATATAGATCTCGCCTTGGACCCAATCGGGGCACTCGCGGAGTTGATCGTCGAGAACGTACATCTTCTGGTTCCGCAACGCCTTTCCGTAGGGGATGCTCACCCAGCTCGGATCGACATCGGCGATCTCATAGGCGATCGACCAGATGGAGCCCTCAGTTGCACCGCCGAGGCTGTGCTGGGACGCATTTGGCAATACATGCTTGATGCGTTCCGGCAAGGAGACCGGGATCCAGTCTCCACTCATCATGACGGTATCCACGGAGGGACATGTCCTGTTTGATGTGGTTAGCCAGTCCACCATGATTTCCATCAAGGCTGGAACGGAGTTCCAGAGGGTGACCCGGTGTGTGTCGATGAGGCGCACCCAATGCTCGGGGTCACGGGAGTGCTCCGGGCCGGGCAAGACGAGCGCAGCGCCTACGGACAAAGGTCCAAAAATGTCGTAAACGGAGAGATCAAAGCTCAAAGAAGAGATGCCGAAGACGCGGCTTTGGCGATTCAGGCGATATCGGAGATTGATGTCGTGAACAGTGTTGAGAGCGGACTGGTGAGAGATCATCACCCCCTTGGGAACACCGGTAGAACCTGAAGTGAAAATCACGTATGCAAGGTCGGTTGGCGACTGAGTGACACGAACGGGTGCAGAATCGCTGGTAACGGGAAGGGCTTCCCAAACCAGGACGCGAGCGCGACTTTCGCCCTCCCACAGTGACGCAAACTTCTGATCGGTCAGGACTAGATTAAGTTCGCCAAGTTCTCCCAGCTCTTGCAAGCGCTTACGCGGTAGTGAAGGATCCAGCGGCAGATAGGCGGCGCCCGCCATTTGAATACCAAGGACGCAAGCGACCTGCTCCCATCCCTTTTCGAGGGCAACGCCCACGAGTTGACCTTGCGCTCCCCCTGCGTTCGACACCGCGGCGGCTACTGCGCGCGCAGCACGAGCAAGTTCGCCGTAACTAACCTCCCGCATTTCAGTGATGATCGCCGTCGCGTCGGGCCGCAACTTTGCATGCTCCAAGAAGGCGTCGAACAGCATACCTGTCGGGATCTCACAATCCGTTGCATTTGCCAGTTCCCGGCGGGCGCGTTGAGTTTCGGGCATCTCAACAACAAGTTCTGCATTCCATCGCTCCGGCTCTACAAGCTGTTCCAGCGCATGGACATAACTTTCGAACATGCTATCCAACAGGCCATCCGGGAACAGCTCGTCGACACTGTCCCAATTGATGACGAGCTCTCCGGCCTCTTCGAATACAATGTGGTCCAGCCAAACCTGAGGCGTTTGACTAATCCCGAATACTTCTCGACCAAATTCGGAGACGACGAGGTCCGGACCGCACAGTTGGTCCAAACCTAGGGCACTCGTATAGACTACACCCGGGCGAACCCAGTCGAAATCATCTTGGTGCGATCGAAGCAAGTCTCTCAAAACGGATACCCCGTCGTATTGCCGGTGATCCAGATCTTGCCACAAAGACTTGTTGAGGGAGCGCACTCTGCTCGTGAACGTGCTTTTTGAACGAGGAGAATGCTCAAAGAGGAGAGTTGAGGTAAAGTCTCCTACGACCCAGTTGATCTGTGGGTGGACGGGTGGCCGATCGAAAAGCGTGAGGATCAGCGAAAACTCGCGTGAAGCACTGTACCGTTCTAGCGTCAGGCTAAAGAGTGTTAGCAACACGCTCGTTGGCGTCGTGCCATTTGCCTGGGCCGTCTCGATGAGTGAATTCCAGCGCGCTCGGTCCAGACGAGTTTGTCGCCGGTGAAAATAACAAGATGACATTCTGCTGGGGAGCCCGACCATAGGCAGTTTCGGAGCACCTGGAAAATCGAGTATACGCTTTGACCAGTAACTTCGGCCACGTTCGATTGCTTCAGGGCTTACTCCCGAGGTCGACACGACGTAATTTCGGAAAGAAACGGTCGGGATAGTGTCCGAACCTTGTTTGAGGTAGTGCTTGAGCCATCGATTCATGACGAGGCGAATGCTGTGCCAATCCGCAATTAACATGTCGATGTCAATATGCAGCCGTGTTACTCGATCGTCGATTCTACTGGCGAAAACGTTGAAGAGCGGCCAATCCAAAGCACCTTTACGAAAGCATAACTCAGTGCGGCGCGCGTCTAGAGACACGCGTCTATCCAGATCAGTTCTACCACGAAGATCATCGACTTTGATCGCATAGTGCGGAACCTTTTCCAGCACCTCCTGCTCGCCAGTAGACCGAAACGTGGCCCGAAGCATGGGGACTTCTGATATGGTTTTGTTCAACGCCTCCTCGAGCCGCCCAAGATCAGCGTCCTCGACGTCAAACTCTCGGTACACGTGAGCCGCAACGCCCCCAAGATCGAAGTCCAGATCGCGGCCTATGCAGTACGATTCTTGGAGCGATCTGAGGGGAAAGGGCTGCCCTTCATCGTCTCTGGTTGCATGCAAGGATATTTGCGTTTCGAGTCGCTCCAGCCTGGGCAGATGCGCCGCAAGCTTCTCTACCGAGGGATGCTGGAACAATATCTCCATAGGCAACCGCACACCGAGTTGCCGAGCGACTTGACCTGAACCTTCAGCGAGCCGAATCGAGTCCAATCCTCGCTCAAAGAAGTTGTCGTCGTAGGCGAGCGTCTCGCCTCCCACGAGGTGAGCAAATATCTCATATAATCTCGCCTCCTGGTCACTATGTGGTTCAAGACGGCCAATCTTTCTCGATCTCAGTTCATGAAAATTAATCTCTCCGTCCGCCCTGCGCGGCAACTGTAACCATTGGTTCGCTGGAATATCGTAAGGCTGCCCAAATGCGTCCCGGGCATTAGGTATTCTGGCCCCCGAATACAACTCGTTGTCGGAAACGTAGTGGAATACAGGCGCGTCCAACAACTGCGGTTCGCCGGCCAAAAGCAAATCTATTTCCGGCGCTCCTTTGCGTACTCCTGCAAGGTACTCACCGGACTTTTGGTGGAGGATGACGTTGAACAGGCCGATCGCATCGTGACCCGCAAGCAGCTCCAAGCCTAGTGTCGCTAGCGCCATTCCCTCCTGTGCGCTCTCCTCGTTCATCCCCACACCTTGCCAGGCGCTCCATGCAATGCAGTGAGCTGATCGCACTTTACCCTTGCGCCGAATCTCACCCATATAACTTTGAAGGAGTGAATTCGCTGCACCGTAACTGGACAACCCGCGGCCTCCGATCACAGCATTCATCGACGTGAACGCCACGAGCGCCAGATTGCCTCGGGAAATTGCAAAGTCGTGCAGCAGCTGGATACCTGCAACTTTAGCCACCATGAGTTCACGCGCAGATTCGGCTCGAAAGTCTGCAATCAACTGATACGTCATCAGGCCCGCCAAATGGATGAGTCCATCGACCTTCCTACCAAGTTCTGCTTCTGCTCGTTCAACCAACGCCTTGAAAGCGTCGATGTCAGGCTCCGCCAAGGAAGCATAGAAAACAGTTGTGCCGTACGAACGAAGGCGCTGGAGACGTTGCGCCTTAGAACCACCGCGAACGATCTCCTCTTCGGGTGTGCGCCCAACGATGAGTATGTCCGAATTCAGGCGTTGTGCTAAATCGGAAAGGACCTCAAACCCAACGCCGCCTAAACCGCCTGTAACTACATAAAATCCCCTAGCTGGAAGCGCCGAATGGAGGTCTTCGGGCGCCGAAGGCGGTTCTATTTGCAACCAACAAGGAACCCAGCATCCTTCGTCGGTGACCGCACACTGCTTCCCGGGCATTCGCGAATGGCTTAGCAGCCTATTTAAAGTACCAAAATCAGCGCTCAGCGTAGTCGGCGCCAAATCTATCTGAACAAATTTGAAACGCGGAAACTCCCGCTCCGCCGACGCAAGCCATCCCCGAACGGCAGCATGGGTAAGCGTTGTTTTATCTCCATGAACCGAAAACGCCCCCCGGGTGACGACTAAGATCTCTGTTTCGTCCTGCAGCAACGAGTCAAGCGATTGAAGTAGCGATGCCCCAATACTCAAGAGTTTAGTTTGATCATCGATGAGCGAGCCACTCGTCTCTACAAGAGGCAGAGCAATTGTCACCCGCTGCAGCCCCCCTAGGTGGCATTTTGCATATTTCACGGCATTGCTGACGTCGGCGTAGATCGCGTTGACGCCACCAACCTTCGTATCGACCGCATACTCACGCACAACTGTGTTTTGGGAGAGTGCATCTTGATAACTGGGAGAACTAGGTTCGTTGCTGGCCAGCAACAACAACGTCTGGCGTTCGACTAGCGAACCATCCAGGAACACACGTTCCCACCGCTCTTCGTACAAACAGGCGGGCAATGTCCGCTGATTCTTGAGTATAAGGTCAGATTCTTTCTGCTTTTGGCGAAAGGCGCCACTGCAGAGCATCGACTGCAGTTGTTTTCTCTGTATTTTACCGCTAGTTGTCTTCGGAAACTCCGACGCGCCAAGCGGAACAACTGCGCTAGGTTCTATCCCAAACTCACGTGAAAGAGTACGAGCAACTTCCCGAACTACTTCTGCTACATTGGCACCGCTTCGGCACACAAAGAAGACTGCTGCCCCAGTCGTTTGCCCCAAGTCGTCGACTGAAGCAATCGCCGCCGCGTTTGTTGGCTCCACTCCAACACAGCTCTGAACAGATTCTTCAATTTCATGGCAGTAGTAATTAACTCCATTAATGACAATAATCTCAGCTTCCCGACCGGTGATATAAAGCTCGCCATTGTAAATAAAGCCCAGATCCCCAGTGTTAAACCATCCATCTCCGACGAACGCAGAATCGTTAGCTTGTGGATTCGATACATAGCCCGGCGTGACAACCTCTCCTCTGATTTGGAGGCGCCCTATACGCAACTCGGTGACTAATTCATTCGAACAATCCGCGATTCGAATTTCGACTCCAGGCATAGGTGGACCAAGCGAAACAAAGTTGCAGGCACCTTGGAATTCTTCAGAAACAAGTTCTAGCGCAGTGTTTAGACTTCTTTTGCTCACAAACACACTTGAGTGTGGCCCGAATATCTTGTTGTTGTAGGTCATGCAGGTGCAGACTTCGGCCATACCGAAAGCGGGTTGAACGGAGTCCGATCGAAGTCCGTATGGCGCGAGCCTTTCTAGGAAATCGATAATAACTGGCCTCGTCACCTGCTCACCCGCATTCATCACAATGCGAAGCGAACTCAGATCCCACGAACCCTTCATGTCGGCTATTCGGCTCGAAACTAATCGCAGCCCAAAGTTAGGCGACCACGTGTGTGTCACACGATGGGAATCGATTGCGTCCAACCAAATGCTTGGATCCTGTAACACGGCGCTTGTTGAAAGCTCGATCTGCGAGCAGCCCAGGCACGTACTTCGAATGTGAAAGGTAAGCAATGGAACCACGTGATCCATTTGCAGCCAGTTCAAGGTCACATCGTCTGATGAGTATCCATTTTCCTCGGTCGACCAATCAATGTGTGAAATAATACCCCCATGTGTCTCTTGAATGCACTTGGGAACTCCCGTACTACCGGATGTCAATTGGCAAAACGCCACATCCGTAGAGCATATTTCGGGCAAAGTTCTCTCGTGAAAATTTTCTTCGAGAGTTTCTGCAGTAAGAATCAGCGCCTTTTTTTCCTGCCGGCTGGCCCAATGAGTCAACCTTTCTAAGACACTATTTGTTGTCAATATCGGAGGTTGCCCTAGCAAGCCCCAGACACTACTCAGCTTCCGAGTAACCGCACCGTCTTCGTTGTAGTTTGGCGATAGGGAAACTGTCACGGGGCAGACCCCGGCAAGTACGCAAGCCCAAAAGAGAACAAAATAATCCGCCGAGGTAGGGCATTGAATTACTGCAAATTTTGAATGGGGAGTTTTTTCAACAATTCCACTCGCGACTATTTTAGCGCGACGCGCGAGTTCTGAATACGACAAGAAAGCAGAGTCGCCTTGAAACTCTCCAATGAAATTTATTCCTTTCGAAGGAAATTTCCGGGCAGTAGCTAGAAATCGATCAACCAGCGTATCGGAGCTTTTTTTGCGCGGCACAGTACCTCGACTTAGCGCCACTTTATTTTGGCTCGACGAGACGATATCGGAAGCCGCCCCTTCATCTTTTGAGCCGGCGTTGGTTTGCTGAACGATAAACTCTGGAAGCCAAAGACGCTCCCGCGGAATTGGCCTCGGTGCGAGATCCACGATGCCTTCCGATATTGCCGGATTTGCGTTCAATTCCTGGGCAAGCAAAAGAAGGCTGTGCTCGTCCCACGCCCGCAAAGACCCAAGAGCCCGTTCATCAATTGAACCGTCGCTTTTCCTCGGTATCCGCGAGAGCGTAGTAACAACAACATCGTCGAATCCGTACTCGTCAAGCTCACGTCGGATTGATTCACGTAAGAAGTTTCGTGCAGGCACGACATAGAGAACCAGTCGGTGGTTGCCTTGAGAATCCGCGCGTTCAAGTACCGCGGATGCCTGAATTTCCCTTTTTTGGTCTGCCCACAAGCTCAATCGAGCGGCATTCGAAACAGCAATTACCACGGTCTGCACTCCGTGCTCTGATCGCATCAATGCATCTAATGGTTGTTACGGTATACAGAGAAAACTGCATCATCAAGCGAAAATTGCAGATGTCACTTCGATACGCCTCAGGTTGAATTTGCGCGTTTGCTTATGCGCGCTAGGCTGCGCGCTAGGCGCCTTAAAGAGCGCGAAGGGTAGTAAAATGAGGACGATATCGTCGGGCGCCTCGGGTGCCTATTACCATCTCGCGAAGCGGTTATCCGATTTACGATCGACGGTACGCAGCCAAGTCCGCGAATGCAGCGACACGAGAATACAGATTAAGTCTCGGGTTGCTGGCAATACGCGTAGCACGTTGAAATCTGTGGGGTTCAGGCCGGTCATAGCCAGCCAGTTCAGCGTGTACACGTTAAGTCAAGTTGCGAGGTGTTTCTAAGAAGGGCACCACTCGACAATTGTGAACGGACTTTGTCTATGAGAATGTGTCTCTTCAGCGTCGGAAAGGTTTGTAGCGTTGGATTTACCAGAACAATCGAGTCTTTCATTACCATTGGGGTCCAAAGACATGAGAGAAGGGTTTTATCCTTTGATATCTCTCATTGCGGCCATGGCACATAACAGAGTGATTGGTATCAATAACGGTCTACCATGGCATCTGCCATCAGATATGAAGTGGTTTCGCCAGCATACGATAGGAAAACCAATCCTAATGGGGCGAAAAACATTCGAATCTTTTGGTGGAAGCTCGCTACCACAGCGGACAAATATCGTTGTTACTCGTGATGCAGGATATCGAGCGGAAGGTTCCACCGTTGTGACATCCATTCAACAAGCGATTTGTGCCGCCGGTAGTGTAGATGAAATTATGATTATTGGTGGGGCATCATTTTACAAGCAGATGTTGCCGAGAGCGCATCGATTGTATTTGACCTACGTCGACGCCGAAATCAAAGGTGATGCGGAGTTTCCAGAGTTCAACTGGGACGATTGGCGAGTGTCTCAAAGACATGATGTGCCAGCGGACGAACGCAACCCCTACTCACATCAATTCGTGATCCTAGAACGCCGAATATTTCCGCCACCAGGCAGTTTAGAGGTGGATTAATGACCAGCGCCGAAACCTCTTTACAGCTGAGAAGCCCTACCCCCGGGTTTATCCCAGTCTCCGATAAAATCTCCCGACTGGCACTCCCAAAGCCGCGCATAAAGTCCGTTACGCTTGAGGAGATCGGCGTGCTTACCCTCCTCAACGAGGCGCCCATCATCTATGACAACCAACCTATCCATGGCAGCGATTGTCGATAGTCTATGGGCAATCGCAATCACTGTTTTGCCTCCCATTAGATCCCTGAGTTGTAATTGGATTGACAATTCGGTATTAGAATCCAAAGCAGAGGTGGCTTCATCCAAAATCAAGATTGGGGCGTTCTTCAAGATGACCCGGGCAATCGCCACGCGCTGGCGCTGTCCACCTGACAATCTTACTCCCCGTTCCCCGACATGTACGTCGTAGCCAACTCGCCCATTCTGATCCCTGAGCTCAGATATAAACTCATGCGCTTCCGCTTTCCGAGCTGCTAATTCTATTTCCGCACGGGATGCATCTTGTCTTCCGTAAGCTATGTTTTCCAATATGGAACGATGAAACAATGCCGTGTCTTGGGACACCACGCCTATGTTTCGCCGCAAGCTTTCCTGGCTAACTTGGGCCACAGCTTGACCGTCGATCTCGATTGTACCTTCATCGATGTCATAAAATCGCAACAACGTGTTTATTAGCGTTGTCTTTCCTGCACCCGACGGCCCGACGATACCCACCTTTTCTCCGGGTCGAACGGTAAACGATACTCCTTTGAGAGCCGGGGCCAGGCCCTCGCCATAACGGAAATGGACGTCTCTGAAAGAAATTTCACCACGGGTAACATTGAGACTCTCCGCGTTGGTGCAATTCTGCGTATGATTTGGTTTTCCGATCATTTTTGCTGAGTTTTGGATAATACCAAAATTTCGGAAAAGCGCTGTGAACTGCGCCAGAACTCGGGCCGATAAGCTGGTCAGCCTTATGGCTAAACTTGTCGCCAAAGCCACTGATCCAATCGAAAAATCGTTGCTTTGCCACAAAATGACAGAGTACACCACTATTGAACCGACGAGTATACCGTTGGACGATCCTAGCAGTATTCGCATGACGGTTAACGATCGCGTGAACGACCTTACACTTTCAATGTAGTTGCTTATCGCAATCTGTATAAACTTATCTTCTCTGTCAGCGTCCGAGAATAACTTAACAATATGGGCATTACTATAACAATCCACCACCCTACCACTTAAAACAGAACTACTCTCTGCCATTTTATGCGCGCGCTCAGTTGATATCGGCACATAATAAAATACTATCGCTAGAAAGGAGGCGAGCCAGACAACGTATATAATAGAAACGCGAACATCCAACGTTGATGATACCCACAATGTCGCCGCGATGTATATAACGAACAACCAAATGTTTTGCATCAGATTCAGAGTCAGATCTCCGACTGCGGAACCGGACATCATAACCTTTGACGCTATCCTTCCCGCAAAATCACTTTGGAAAAAAGACAGAGATTGCCTCTGCACCTGCTTGTGTGATTGCCACCGAACTTTATTGAAATAACTCGGCGTTAGCGTTTGTAGCTCAACAAGAGTCATAGCCGACAAAGATAACGTCGAACAAATTACAATCAAAACGATCAAAGTTGAAAACCACTGCCAATTGGCGGAAAACACTTCCTCTTTTGGAACCGATGGGAGTAGATCTATTAGACGCCCTATCTCACCAAGAATAATAACTTCTATGAGACTGGTGGCGCCGCTAAACACGAGCATTGCTAATATTGGTAGTTTGTCCTGCAATGCAAAATGGGCAATAAACCTGAATCCGTCTTCCGGAATATTATGGCGCCTGCCCTCCAAAGAAAAAGCGTCTATCCATCGTTCAAACAAGGTTGCGATCTTCCTAAGCAATTAAAACTTCCTCCGCCCCCGTGCACTCATCTCGTTTGGAGAGAGATTTATCGCCTTTTGCTCTGCAGAATATATTTACGCATATCCAAGAGGTATCGCTGGATATCAACGATATACCATTATAGGAACACGTAACGGCATATCTTACTAATTTAGATCTGGAGTCTATTTGTCTTTTTAACAATGATCAGGAATCCCATTTAAAATATGCTTATCTATAATTCGGCATATATTCTTCAAGGAAGCGCGTTCGCACATAAATTGATGATCTGCGTCTACATCTATTACATTGACGTCGCCAGTATTGTATGGCGTCCAACGAATAGCCGCATCGCTTCGGTTTGCCTTGCTATCCTTTGCTCGAAACAGAACGATATCTCCGTCATAAAGCCCCGGAGTATGCATCCGCAGTATACGGGAATTATTGTCTTTTACGCACCTAAGCCGTTCCTTGAAGCCGTCTAGTCCAAATTCATCAATCAAGTTTTCATACTTTAGCTCCCGAGAAGAATGGACTTCTTCCGCGGTCCCCACCCATGGATAACCGTCGAGAATAATCAAATGTTTGACATTCACGCCACGGCTCTGCAGCTCTACTCCAACCGAGTGGGCCATAACACCTCCAAAGGACCAGCCAATAAGACAAACACCTCCGTCATTCTTCCGATTAGTTATTTCCGAAGCATAGATTCGCGCCATCTCCTCAACGCTGCCTGGCAAATCATCGTCAGGTGCGAAGCCGCGGGACTGCAGCCCATAAATTGGATGCTCAGCTTGAATTGACGTCGCTAGGCTAGAATAGCACCAACTCAATCCCCCATTGGGAGGCAGGCAAAAAATTGTCTCCCTTGCCCCCTCTTTCCGTATAGGAAGCACTGTCGCCAAACTATCCGAATCAAACACATCATTCAGTCTGTCGATGAGGGATGCGATAGTGGGTGCTTCGAACAAGGTTCGGATTGGCAGCTCGACTCTTAGCGCAGCGCGTATTTTACCGATTAGTCTGA
>JAESFW010000383.1_pt1 | contig 22183 bp, 20 predicted proteins | sample 9269481 | NCBI WGS metagenome assembly JAESFW01 (sample SAMN14515350, study PRJNA621654) | algae metagenome | isolation source: Lyngbya sp. HA4199-MV5 and co-occurring heterotrophs from soil with... | place: USA: Ahupuaa O Kahana State Park, Hawaii | collected 2009-07-21
TGGTCCAAACACGGTGCTCATTCGGTGATGAGGTTACGTGCTTGCTATTTGAGCGGCTCCAGTCGTTGGCACGCTTTCTGGTACAAAAATCCTACGGCTGCCTGACCGCGCTTTTTTTCGTTCACCCGGTTTACAGGTTAGCCACTCCACTTGGCGGCAAAACCTTTTAGACTGAGGATGAGTATTCACTGCGATCGCCCCCAGAGCAGGTGAATGCGTCCTTCTCGGTTTTTTCGACCTTTTAGCAATGCCGTCTATTCTGGTGATGGGCTTCAGCGACATGACCAATGCTAGGGGCTGTCATCAATTAATACTGCACATTGCTTGCAGCAAGGGTTCCAGCCCCTAGCCTGGTGTGTTGGGACGGGCGTGACACTGCTGATATTGTAAGGTTTCGGAGCTAATTGATGACACGCCCTAACAGCAGTGGTTCGTCATAGTGCCAATCTCGGTATACTAAGTGACGAATAGAGCGCCAGACATGTTATTGCAACCATTCGCACAAAATATCACCCTGCGTCCCGCGATCGTGGAGGATGTGGACTGGGCAGCCCCGCTTTTTTTTGCAGCCGGTCCAGCCCTATTCAGCTACATTTTTGCGTCGCCCTTTGAGGAGTCGAAAGCGATCTTTTGTCAGGCGTTTGCTCATCCTCAACATGCCCTTAGCTACGAGCACGCCCAGATTGTTGAACTACACCATCAACCCGTTGGCGTGATGATTAGCTACCCTGGCTCTTTAAAGCGTCAGGCAGATGAAAAGGTGCATCAGGTCATGGCACGTATCCTTCCCCTCCGCAAGCTACCCAAGATCCTGGTCAATCTCGCCGATCTCACTCGCATCAAGCAGGATATCGCCGCGCAAGACTATTACATTTTGGGGTTGAGTGTCCTCCCAGAATTTCAGCAACAGGGGCTAGGCACTTATTTACTTGCCCAGGCTGAAAAGCAAGCACAGGCTCACAAGTGTCACGCGATCGCGCTCGACGTAACCTATACCAATACCCCTGCCAGAGCGTTATTTGAGCGTCTGGGCTACCACGTTACATGCAGTAAATCGACCCAGCGGTTTGAACAGTTGACGCGCTCTGGTGGACTGCATCGCATGGTCAAATCGGTAGAGAGTAAAGTGCTGTCATAGTCGTGCTGAAAGCGGTCAGCCGTCAGCTTCAAGTAGTCGGCTATCCCCAAGCTGCTAACCCCGAACCTATTCACCCATCAAACACGATCGCGCTATCAACGTTAGGCTATGGCTATTGACGACGTTCGGTGCTGCTGCCACGATGAATCTTCCAGAACTTGATGCCGAAACAATTGATCGCGTCCTTGAAATGGCGTGGGAAGATCGCACCCCGTTTGAGGCGATCGAACAACAATTTGGCTTACTGGAAAAGCAGGTCATTGCGCTTATGCGGCGAGAAATGCAGGCATCCAGCTTCAAAATGTGGCGCAAGCGCGTTAGCGGTCGGCAAACCAAGCATCTCAAAGAGCGAGAATTTCTGGCTGGACGCTTTCGATCGCACAACCAGAAAGGTTCTTAGAATCGTGGATTAATTAATCTGAAACATTGCCCTTCTGTAGGGGCGTTCTATGTAACCTCCCTACAGAAATTGTGAACAACATTTCTAGGGGCTGTCATTAATTACGACTACACATTGCTTGTAGCAGGAGTTCCAGCCCCTAGCCTGGTGTGTTGGGGCGAGCGCGATTATGCTGATACCACAGGGTTTTGAAGTTAATTGATGACGCGCCCTAGAACACCACCCAAGCAACAAGCCGTGATGTCTCTCGACAGCCAAATTAAACAAAAAGCGTTGGAGCTAGGCTTTCATAAAGTGGGGATTGCCGCGATCGCACCTGACGCACCAGAAACGGCAGCACACTTGCGTACCTGGCTAGACAACGGTTATCAGGCTGATATGACCTGGATGGAGAACCCCAAGCGGCAGGACATTCTGCAAGTCATGCCCGAGGTGCGATCGGTGATTTGTGTTGCGCTCAACTACTACACGCCTATTTCTCGTCCAGAAGGTAGCACAACGGCAAAAATCGCCCGTTACGGTTGGGGACGCGACTACCACAAGGTGCTGCACAAAAAACTGAAAGCGCTGTCTGCCTGGATCTGTACTCAGGGAGAGTCCATTGAGGCTCGCTACTACGCGGATACAGGACCCATCCAAGATAAAGTTTGGGCGCAACAAGCAGGCATCGGCTGGATTGCCAAAAACGGCAACGTGATCACGAGAGAATACGGTTCGTGGGTGTTTCTGGGCGAAGTTTTGACGAATCTATCGCTCCAGCCCGATCGTCCCCATACGGCTCATTGCGGCACCTGCACCCGCTGTATGGATGCCTGCCCGACGGGTGCGATCCCTCAGCCTCATGTCGTTGATGCTAATCGGTGTCTCGCGTATCAGACGATCGAAAACCGCGCAGAAATCCTACCGGATGCGATCGTGCCTCACCTTCAGGGATGGGTTGCAGGCTGCGATATCTGTCAGGATGTGTGCCCCTGGAATCAACGTTTTGCTCAAGCGACCAATGTGCAGGATTTCCAGCCGCACCCGTGGAATACCACCGCAACGTTGCCCGAGCTTGCTGCCATGACCGATGAGGCATACGAGCAACGCTTGACTGGTTCTGCCTTACGGCGCATTAAACCCTGGATGTGGCGACGAAACGCTCAGGCTAATCTGAGAAGCCAGCCATGAAAACCAGTAGAAAAATGGTAGTTTTTTACAATCCTTAACAATGCAGGTTATAACTATCATTGTAGGTAGCCATGCACGATGGACGATGCCCCAATCACACGCCCTCGCTCAAACTCAGCCCAGCACGCTACAGCAGGTGCAGTTAGAGAACGACCAGTTGAAGCAGTATCTCGCTGCCCAGAAAACGGTCATTGCTTCGCTGGAGCGGCGAGTGGGACGATCGCTCGCTACGCTAGAAACCCATCTGCAACCCCTCGTCGAGTCTTTCCAGACAGCAGCCGACTATTACGACCATCTGCATCACGTTCAAAATGAGGTCAATAGCCTCTGTGATTTGATGGCAGATACGATGCTGCTGCAAAAGCTAGAAGCGGGCAAAGTAGATGTAACCTTAGAACCGCTGGCACTGGAGCCACTTTTAAGCTCAGTCAGTCGCCACCTCCTTGAACCGAAAGATGGCAGTGCTGCCCGCCTCATCTGTGAAATTCATACACCCTTACCCGCCGCGTTTGCCGATCAAGACCTCACTGAAGCCGTTCTAACAGACCTTTTAGCCAGAGGCTTGAAATACTCTGATGCGGGTTCCCCTGTCGTGTTAGGCGCTGAGTATCAGGACGATCGCATCCATCTTCGGATTACGGCACAACGGTTTGCGCCTGCTGGCAATCGAGATTTTGCCACCGAGATTATCCTGTGCTGTCGTCGCATCGAAGTACAGCGCGGGACTGTAGCCTGTCAGCAGCATCCCGATGGGTTGCAAACGGTGACGGTTTCATTACTCGCACATTAAAGTAGCATTCCCGTCTCTTGGCATATTTTGCAACACATCATTCGTTGTGATCAATTCTTTAAAGATTTCGAGAAGACATCCACTCAGCATTTTCCTTTGTTGATCAACACAAGATACTGAGAAAGCAGCATTTTTTAATTCTTTAGACCTGATTGATTGACAAAACTCATGAAACCCTTATCCCGATGTAGGTTGGGTTGAGCCTTGCAAAACCCAACAACACAGGCTCTAGCGTTGGGTTTTCGCTATCGCTACAACCCAACCTACGCAAGATTTGTCAGTCAATCAGCCTTTAGACACTAATGATTGAATGTTCAATGTGCTCTGGCATGAGTGCTTCAATTGTTTTGAGTTCAATGTCTTCATCTCAGTGCCAAACCGCGATCGCCACTTAAATTAAACCAAATCTGCGCTCCAAACTGAGTGAAGCTGACACTTAAACGGTTCTCTCCCTGTTTAGAGACTGCTATAACCAACTGCTTGATGAGTTCTGTCGTTTCCGTTTGAATTCTATGACGCATCTGAAGTCTATGCATCAACTTAACCCTTACTTCACCGATGAGCAAAAGCCATTAGAGTTACTGCCCCATCCGGTTTATTTCATTACGAAAGATGCGAAGTGGCAAGATTTAATTGATCACCCCGATCAACCAATCACCAGCGAACTCTACCAGCAGTGCGTCATCTCAGAAGACATCTGGTCAGCGCAGACATTTATGAGTTTGAAGAAGCGAGGGTTGAATGTACGGCTTGCCTCGCATCCGGTTCCTGGCTGCATCAGCATTGTGCCGTTTGATTATATTCACCTGTCGGATTTCTCGTACAACAGCTACGTGGTGACGGTGCAATACGATCGCCCACACCCTGAAATCTGTGAGCAACGGCTTGTGTTGAATCAACGTGGTGTGATCGACTCAACGCATCACTTTATGCCTCACTGGCCTCAACCCAACTTGCAGCCCCGCGATCCATCTCGCGGCACACGGGTAGAAAACCTTACTTTCAAAGGGAATAGCTACAACCTGGCGGAGGGCTTTAAGAGTCCAGAGTTTTTAAGCGCGCTCAGTGCCATGAACATTAAGCTCATGCTGAGTTCAGAAGATGAAGGCTTTGATGGCTGGCGGAACTACACAACCGCTGATGTGGTCATTGCCGTGCGGAATATTACCCAATACGACAGCACGCTCAAGCCAGCGCTGAAGTTGACAAACGCCTGGTTTGCTGGCTGTCCCGCCATTCTCAGTCCTGAACCTGCCTATCAGTCGTTGCGGCAATCGGAGCTAGATTATTTTGAGGTGACGAAGCCAGAGCAAGCGATCGCCGCTCTAAAAAAGCTGCAAGATGACCCAGTGCTTTACACGGCAATGGTTGAAAACGGCTTCCGTCGCGCCACCGAGTTTACAGAAGACAAAATAGCGCTGTACTTGCGGAATGTGCTGGCAGGGTCGATCGCCGCAGGGTATGAGCAGTGGATGCGCCAATCACCGATGCAAAAAGCCATTGGACGACCGTTGCAATATCTTGGGCGGGTCGTCAAACAACGACGTGAGCGTCAATATTACATAACCCACATTCACGAGGGACCAAGATTGTTGTCCGATGCGGTCGAGGCTTAACGCGAGCGCGTGTAAAAAGCAGGATGGCAAAGCCTCGATGTTACTTCATCCTGCCTTGTACACCTCTCTAAAATAGCCAACCGTTGCTAACGCTGAATGGTTTTAGCAGACTGATTAAAGAGTAAGTCGCGGGACTGTTCGGGGCTGATTGCCTGATTTTTAAAGGCATCGGCTTTGGCATAAGCACGGACGGTTGCTGGACGGACTTGAATCGCTTCAAACCAGCGCTTCAGGTTGGGGAAAGTCTCCAGCGATTGCCCCTGGCGCTCGTAGGGCACAATCCAGGGGTAGGAGGCAATATCCGCGATCGAATAGTCGCCTGCCAGAAACTCACGATCGCTCAAACGCTTATCCATCACTGCATATAACCGTCCCGTTTCGTTGACGTAACGGTTAATGGCGTAGGGAATCTTCTCAGGCGCGTACTGGCTAAAGTGGTGATTTTGCCCAGCCATCGGTCCCAAACCGCCCATTTGCCAGAACAGCCATTGCAGCACGTCTGCACGCCCACGCAAATCAGAGGGGATGAGCTTACCCGTCTTTTCTGCCAGGTAGAGCAGAATGGCACCCGACTCAAAAAGGGAAATCGGTTCGCCACCTGTGGCAGGCTCGTGATCCACGATCGCCGGAATCCGGTTGTTCGGCGCGATTTTCAAGAATTCGGGTTTGAACTGATCGCCCGCACCAATGTTGACGGGGATCAGAGTGTAGGGCAAGCCTACTTCTTCTAAGAACAGCGTAATCTTGTGACCGTTGGGGGTTGTCCAGTAGTAGAGGTCGATCATGGGATGGGGTATGGGGTGTAGGGTGTGGGGAAATGAAGAGTTTTGAGTTGAACAGAGAGGGGTGAGTTGGGAGAATGAAGTGGGTTAGTCGTAGGCGGCACCGTTGACGAGGCCGACTTTCAGATGGGTGAGATCGGCGTTTTCGAGGCAGGCGACGTTGATGCGATATTTGTCGGGCGCGATGCGGGGGCGATGGAAGGTGTAGATGCCGCAGACTTTACAGAAATAGTGTTTGGCGGTTTGGGTATGGAATTGGTACAGGGTTAGTGAGTCCTCGCCAGTGAGCAGCTTGAAGCGATCGGCGGTGACGCTATGCATGATGGCACCGCGCCGAGAGCAGAACGAACAATTGCAACGATCTCCTCGATCGAGCACGGTCGTCACTTCAAACTGTACCCGACCACAATGGCAGTGTCCCTGATAGGTTCGCATTTCATCCATCTTCTTTCAGCGGTCAACGGATAGAAGTCGGGAGTTGGGAGTCAGAAGGGGGGCAAGGGAAGCAGGGGAGGCAAGGGAGGCTTTAAGCTTTGAGCTTTGAGTTTACTTGTATAGGTTGGTAGCCAGCTTTTTATCCTTTAGCCTTTATCCTTATCCTTCATCCCTCATCCCTTCTTCCTACCCCCCGATCGCCCCCACTACTGCCCCTTCAAATGCCGTATCGACACTGACCTGCTTCCACACATCAAGTTCGGCTTTGACAGACTCCAGCTTGGCGGCGATCGTTTCTACTGCATCGGCTCCTAACGCCAGACGGAGCGGAGGATTGTCGCTTTCAACCACCTGGATCATGGCTGCTGCTGCTTTATCCGGATCGCCGGGTTGCTTGCCGTCCATGTCTTTGAGCCATTGCAGCATGGCACCGCTGCTGGAGGCATACTCATCCATGAGCGTATCGGGTGCAGCCAGCGATCGCCCGTTAAAATCAGTCCGGAAGGCACCCGGTTCGACGATCGTAACCTTAATTCTCAGGTGAGCTACTTCTTGAGCGAGTGCTTCAGAGAACGCTTCGAGGGCAAACTTGGTGGCGCAGTAAATACCAGAGGCACCAAAAGAGACAAAGCCACCGACTGAAGAGATATTCAAGATGTGTCCGCTCTGCTGGTGGCGCAGCGTTGGCAAGACAGCCCGCATCACATCAAGCGCTCCGAATACATTCGTTTCAAACTGGTAGCGAATCGCCTCGTCACTCACTTCTTCGATCGCGCCAATGGAGCCGTAGCCAGCATTGTTAACGACAACATCGATCCGACCAAACGCATCGATCGTCGCTTTGATCGCATCCCGCACCTCTTGGGGCTTGGTCACATCCAGACGCACCGCTTTAGCCGCCGCCGGGTATTGCTGAATCAAGTCATCGAGTTGTTCTGGCTTGCGGGCAGTAGCAACGACGCGATCGCCATGTTTGAGAACAGCTTCGGTGAGCGATCGACCAAACCCAGTGGAACTGCCTGTAATGAACCAGACGCGAGGCGTTTTTTCAGTCATAGAGAGTCTCCAAGAGTAAATGAGTGGAATTAACCGACGTAGGGCGTGTCCAGGCGATCGACGAAGACGTTCGCGCTCAGTGGCAGACGACCCGGGTTTTGGCGGGGTTCTTCGGCATAGCCCACAGGCACCAATAGAGCGATCGCCAGATCATCACTACCTGCCGCACCAATCACCGCTTTTACCTGATCTTCCACCCAGCCGTTCATTGGGCAAGTGGAAAGACCCAAACTTTCGGCAGCGAGCATGAGATGGGTGGCGGCAATGATGGCATCTTTCACGGCGTATTCGCGTCGCTTGTCGCCCAGAGCCGTTTGTCCCTGAGGGATGGCTTTTTTGAAATACTCGACGGTGCCTTCCGTCCAGGCTCCGGTTTGCAATCCCTTTTCGTAGATGGGCGTGAGATCGCCTAACCCCGCATTGGCACTGGCAGCAAAAACAAACGTCACAGGTGCCTGCACAATCTGCTGTTGACCGTAAGCCGCTTCAGCCAACGCAGCCCTCTGAGCCGCGTCTTGTACCAGCACAATGCGCCAATCTTGAATGTTGTAGCTACTGGGTGCCGCCACCGTTAGTTCAACCAGGTGTTTGAGGAGATCAGGCGCGATCGCATCGGGTTTGAAGGTTTTGATGGCGCGTCGTTGGGCGATCGCGCTGGGGACATCGAGCGGTGCTGTGAGCAAATCTGGCGTTGAGGTCGTAGCAGTCATAAAGGCTCCTTGATGAATCAGGACGTTGAACGAAACGCTGACAGTCAGGGGAACGAACGCTGGTTGGCGGAAAGGAAGGCTAGAGAATCGATCGCACCACGCCACCATCGACCCGCAGCGCGGCACCATTGGTCGCGGACGAGAGCGGACTGGAAACATACGTTACCAGCGCGGCAACTTCCTCAGAGGTAGCGAACCGTTTGATGAGAGACGAGGGACGCACGGATTCAAAAAACTCTTTTTCGACCTGAGTTGTATCCACGCCTCGATCGGCTGCCATCTTTTCGACAAATTCTTCCACCCCTTCAGAGCGAGTGGGTCCGGGCAGCACCGAATTTACCGTTACGCCTGTACCAACCGTCATTTCAGCCAGCCCACGAGCGATCGCAAGCTGTGCCGTTTTGGTCATGCCGTAGTGAATCATCTCGACGGGAATTTGCACGCCAGATTCGCTGGAGATGAAGATGATGCGTCCCCAGTTGCGCTCCAGCATGGTGGGCAGATAGCGACGACTCAACCGAATACCGCTGAGCACGTTTGCTTCAAAAATGTTGAGCCAGTCTTCATCGGCAATATCGCTAAAGGCTTTGGGCTCGTACATCCCCAGGTTGTTCACCAAAATATCGACACTCGGCACCTGGGCAAAAAGCTGTTCGGCACCTTCGCGAGTCGATAAATCCAGCGCGATGCCGGATAACTTGACGTTTGGTGTGGCGGCTTTGATGTGGTCGATCGCCTGATTGACCCGCGCTTCGGACCGACCGTTGATGATGACCGTTGCGTCTTCTTGTGCCAGGGATTGGGCGATCGCAAACCCAATGCCCCCCGTCGAACCGCTCACTAACGCCGTTTTGTCCGATAGTTTCAGATCCATAAGCGATCGCATCTCCTTAATGTGTAAGGGAAGAAGTAGAGGGAGAGGAGAGGAGGCAGAGGAGAGAGTTAAGAGTTTTGAGTTAGGAGTTTTGAATTGAAAGAGAGCGGTCAGCTCCAGTCATCAGTTAAATTGATTGATTCACTGTTCATTGCTACTGTCCACTGGTGACTGTTTCACTGTTCGCTGACAACTGCTCAAACCTTTTATCCTTTATCCTTCAGCCTTTATCCTTCCACTACTCTCTAACTTGCCTGAAGTTCAAGCGCTGGGTAATCGGTGTAGCCCTTCTCATCACCGCCATAAAACGTTGAGGGATCAGGTTCGTTGAGCGAGGTGTTTGCCTGAAAGCGTTCTGGCAAGTCGGGGTTGGCGATGAAGAGCTTGCCGAAAGACACCAGATCGGCAGCACCGTCTGCGATCGCGGCGTTGGCTTTGTCGCGATCGTAGTCCCAATTCACCATGAGCAGCCCTTTGAAGATGGGGCGGAAGTAGGAGGTAGGTACGAGGATGCCACCGTGACGCTCATCGGCTTCGCTGGGTTCTAGTAGATGCAGGTAAGCGAGTCCGAAGCGGTTGAGAGCATCCACAGCATAGCCAAACGTGGCTTCGGGATCAGAATCCGTCATGCTGTTGAAGGTGCTACTGGGCGAGAGGCGAACACCCACGCGATTAGCTCCACACATCCCTACAACGGCTTCGGTTACTTCCAATAGCAAACGGGCACGCTTTTCAACGCTGCCGCCATAGGCATCCGTGCGCTGATTCGTACCATCGCGCAAGAACTGATCGAGCAAGTAACCGTTTGCACCGTGGATTTCTACCCCATCAAAGCCAGCGGTTAAGGCGTTCTCGGCACCCTGACGATACGCTTCAATAATGCCTGGAAGCTCGTCGGTTTCGAGTGCGCGTGGTGTGACGTAGGGTTTAGGACCTTCATAGGTGGTGGCTTCGCCTGCTTCAGGGGCGATCGCGCTGGGCGCTACAGGCAACACGCCACCGGGTTGCAGGGAGGGATGGGAAATGCGCCCCACATGCCAGAGCTGCAGAAAAATCCGTCCGCCGCGAGCATGAACCGCATCTGTCACCAGCTTCCAGCCTGTAATTTGCTCACGCGAATGAATGCCCGGAGTAGCAGGATAGCCCTGTCCGTAGGGTGTCACCTGAGTTGCTTCAGAAATCAGCAAGCCTGCCGAAGCCCGCTGAGCATAGTAGATGGCATTCAACTCGGTGGGGACATTCCCTTCACTGGCGCGATTGCGGGTTAGCGGTGCCATCACAATGCGATTTGGCAAGGTATACGCCCCTAGCTGAATGGGCGAAAAAAGATTGAGATCAGAACTCATGACACACTTACTCCAAAATTGCTGGATCGTAATCGACGCATCAGCCCCACGTCCAAAGGACAGAAATGAGCCAGGAGATGGCGGAACCAAGAACGAAGAGAAGGACTCAAAGCGACACACGGCGCTTAGCTGCCTTTCGCCAACTCGTAGTTTAATAATTCGAGAAGCTCGAACTATTAAACTATACTGCGGACATTTCGATCGTGCAAGTAGGTGTGCAGAATTGATTAAGCTCAGAGGGAAAAGCAGACTGGTCGGAAGGAGTGAATGACAGGTCGCCGTTTCACGGTCAGAGCTATTTCATTCTGTCGAATTCTCGGTTGGCAGCGGATGGGAACGGATGCTCTCTCGATCGGTCATTACTCACTTATCCGCTTCATTTGTGACGAAATTTATTCCAAGCAGGCTTAAGTTGTGAATGAGATAGCAATGCGACAACACTGTTTCACAATGATTGAAACAAGGCAGCACAAGTGTAGTCAACGTGAGTTGGAGGCAGGAATATTCATGACTCACCTCACTAACTATCAGCGTTAGTTAAACGTTATAAAGCGAAGGTTTCGTGGTCAGTACGCTGCTCAGTAGTTTGACAAACGCGAGTCCATAAAACATCCTCCTGTTGGTACAAACTTAAGGCGGCGATCGCATCCTTTGTATCTTGGGTCGCCCCGTTCGCCAGCAGTGAGAATAAGAACTCAAGAGGTTCATCCTGCCGCAGCATGGCGATCGCCAACAAACCCGTCTTGCGAAGTTCGGGATCGCGCGATCGTCTCCACCAGCGTTGCAACGGCTCAAAGGCTTCTGGCAGGCGTGATTCACCCAATGCCAAAGCTGTCGCCTCGGCAATCTCTATGGCTCTGGGCGACAACGGTGGTTCGTTGGGCGGGTTAAGAAACTGAATGACCAGGGGCAATGACTGCACTGGAGCGACCTGGAGCAGTGCCAGTAAATAGTCTGAAAGCACTGGGGGTTCGTCGCCAAGCTGCACGCGCAACCGCAATAGGGGCACCGCGTCGGGATGGTTCATGTAGGCGATCGCGCGTGCGGCTCCGATACGGGCTTCAGCTTTGGGATCTGCCAGCAAATCGGCAAGTTCACTCAGAACGTGCGGATAATTCATGCGCACCAAGCCCAACGCACAGATACTTCGCAGGGCTGGAGCCGTATCTTCTTTGCCACCCCACACTGCCTCCATTTGCACATGTCGGATGCCTGTCAGAAAAAGCGTTTCTTCGTGGTAGTCCAGATGATACAGCGCTTCTGCGATCGCAGTCTTCGCATGACAGTTGGGATCAGTCGTTTCAGGCTTCACTAAACAGCGCTGAAAGGCGGCGACGAGATCGGGAATCAGCGCATACAGCTCCGCTTTGCGGATGAGGCGGCTTGCCTGCGCGATCGCGATTCCCTGTTTACCGTTTAGCACGCGCTGAAAGGTGGCGATCGCAGCATCCGACGTGGGATCGGCAATCTGGTTGAGCGCAGCCAGTGCGTCTTCTAAGGGTCGAGATTTTGCCATCGATCAACTTGGCGGCGAAGTCTGAAGATTCTTTTTATAATACAGATGATCTATCCGCACGGTTAGAAGAAACAAAAAGTAACGTCATAAACCAATGTCGTTGCTTAAACCTCCGAGGTTTTGGTGCAAAAGGCATAAGTCCATGTTATCGTCTCTGCGATCGCTGCACAGGCGCTACTTCGTTGGCTCGGCTGGTGCAATCAGATTGAGGATTTCTTGAGCGGCACGATCGCACACGCCCACATCGCCGAGGGCATGACGCATCCCCTCATAGTCAGCCATCATGGTCTGACGGCGGTTTTGATCCAGCAGCAACGCCAGCGCTTCCTGAACCAGGTTTTCGGGGGTTGCCTGGTCTTGCAAAAATTCGGGCACGATCGGCTTCATCTCTACCAGGTTGGGCGGCGAGACAAACGGCAACGAAATCTTGAGCACGCGGTTTAAAATCCAGGCGGTCACTGGATTAACTTTGTACATCACCACTTGAGGTACTTTGAGCAGGGCAATTTCGAGATTGACCGTGCCCGACTTGGTAATGGCTAAATCCGCCGCCGCGATCGCCTGAAGGGTGAGAGACGTAGCCGCAACATCGGTGGAAGCAGCCCAGGGTTCTTCGAGAATGGTTGCCTGTAACCCGTAGTGTTGAATCGCTTGCTCAACAAGCGCCCGATATTTGGTTAACGCCAGCGGAATCCAGAAATGTACGTTGGGTAACTTGGCTTGAAGCTGCTGAGCCGCTGCAAACATCACGGGCATCAGATACTTTAACTCTTGCTGCCGTGAAGCGGGTAGCAGCACGATCGCTGTCTGGTCAGCCGGGATGCCTAATGCTGAACGGGCGCTGTCTCGATCGAGAGCGCTTTGCATCCGATCGAGCAGCGGATGTCCTACCCAGGCAACCTGCCCGCCTTTGCGTTGAAAATAGCTGGCTTCACCGGGAAAGATCGCCAGAATGCGTGTTGTTGCTTTAACAACCAGATCCGACCGGAAGAGCTTGACCCCCCAGGGCCACCGATCGCCCCAGACCCATTCTTGCGGTGCGATGTAGTAGACGATCGGTGCTTTGGGAAACTGCTCTGGCAGATATTCACAGAATGCCAGGTTTGGTCCCATGTAGTCGATCAGTACAATTAAATCGGGTGGATGCTCCCGCAAATAGCGCTTTGCCTGACGCTGTACTTTCAAAGTGGGCAAGACAAAGGGCAGGGACTCAAAAATGCCCATCGAGCCGATCGCGCTGGTATGTGCCAACAGCGTCGCGCCTGCTGCCGCCATGCGATCGCCCCCCATTGCCAGGAGTTCTAAGGTCAGCCCACATTGCTCTGCCTGACGTTTCAACGCCTGAATGAGCAGAGAACCCTGAAGATCACCGGACACTTCACCCGTGCTAATGAAAAGGCGTACAGGGCGAGGAGAGCGTTGAGTCAGGTTATCTGGCTGGGAAAGCCCTTTGGATGTCTGAGCCGTTACATCTCCACGTTCTTCGCCACCCTCTGACTCAATCATCGTCATCACCTGACGTGCTCACCCGCTTGCCAGAGGTGGGACCCCGTCGCCCTGCTTGCTGTGACAACCGTAAAAAGTGCTGGAGGTGATGTACATGCTCGTCATACGGCAGCATTTCTAGCTTCTCCAGTGCCTCGTTGAGCGAGAGACCCGAACGGTAGAGAATGCGGAAGGCTTGCTTGAGCGCCTGATAGGGTTTTCCGTCCATAGCATCCGCGAAGCCCGCTCGCTTGAGACCGATCCGATTGAGCGATCGTACCCGTGCAGGATTGCCTTCAACCGCCATATAAGGAGGTACATCCCGCACAATGCGGCTCATCCCACCCACCATTGCATAGCGCCCAATATGCACAAACTGATGCACGCCGAAGACCCCACTTAACCGTGCTTTTGACTCGATATGTACGTAGCCTGACAGCGCTACAGCGTTAGAAATAACGACCTGGTCTTCAATCACGCAGTTATGCCCCACATGGACATACGCCATGAGCAGATTGCCATTACCAACCAATGTGGCTTCGTTGGCATAGGTCGGTCGGTTGATGGTGACGTATTCACGAATGTAGTTATCATCGCCAATTTTGACCAGACCTTCGGAGCCGTCGTACTTAAGGTCTTGAGGTTCTGAGCCAATCGTTGCACTAGGAAAAATGCGGGTGCGTGCGCCAATTTCTGTCCAGCCATCCAGCACTACATGCGGACCGATCGTGGTTTCTGCGCCAACCTTAACCCGTGCGCCAATCACCGCATAGGCACCCACCTGCACCGTTGGATGCAAGTCAGCACCGGGATGAATCACAGCCGTAGGATGAATTAAGGTTGCCATAAGATATCAGCGATCGAGGGTGGGGTAGGAGTGTGGGTACGTTACGGGATGGAAACTGATAACGCAACAGACTCTCAGCCGTTTAAGCACATTAAACAAGTTTGAGACAGATCGATTAGACAGATTGAAAAGCGGAGCCGATCGAAAAAATAGATTGTCTGGAAAACAAATTGCCTAGAAGCCGTCGCGTTACACCAGCCTTGAAAGGGGTTAATCGACAAGCGCAAACTTGAGTTCGCCTTCAGCCACGAGCCGCCCATCTACTTCTGCACGTCCTTGCATGGTGCCAAAGCGGCGGCGCTTCACCGAAAGCAGCTCTACTGTCATGATAAGCTGATCGCCCGGTACGACAGGTTGACGAAACCGCACTTTATCAATCCCCGCAAACATAAACAGCCCGCTTTGAACGTCTGCCATTTGGGTCAGCACCACGCCGCCTACCTGCGCCATTGCCTCTACAATCAGTACCCCTGGCATAATTGGTCTACCGGGAAAATGTCCTTGAAAATGAGGCTCGTTAAAGGTGACGTTTTTAATGCCAACCGCAAATTTTCCTGGCACATACTTAATAATGCGATCGACCAGCGAAAACGGGTAGCGATGGGGTAAAAGCTTTTGAATCTCTTCAACCGGAATCGTCACGTCTGTTTCTGGGTGGGAATGTCCAGCAGCAAGGCGATCGGTCTCAGCGTTGATATGAGTCGTCACATGATTGGAAGGAGCGTCGGGAGTATTGACATCAGCGAAGATCGACATGAGTTTAGGGCTTCGATAGAGGTGCAGTAGGGATGGTGATGGTTGCTGGTGCTTAGCGACTAATCATGGTTCTAATCTGCCTGCAAGCATTGACAACCATCAGCTAACAGTGGAGGGCGGCGATCGAGCGTGCCAGTTGAGTATGCAGATGATGGCTAGCCTTGTATGCCAGAAAGTGAGCCGTGGGAAAATTTCCCAGCAGACTCAAATCTCCTACTAAGTCTAAGAGTTTATGACGAACTGGTTCATTTAGAAATCGCAACGGCGGATTTAACCAGCCCTCTGAACCACACACCAGCGCATTATCTAAGCTACCGCCTTTAATGAGACCCCGATCGCGAAGTGCTTCAATTTGGTGCGCCAACCCAAACGTGCGGGCAGGCGCAATCGCTGTCGTAAAATTTGCGGCTTCGTCAGCACCCGCAGGCGACCAACTGTGCCACTGGTTGCCGATCGCGGGTAGGTCAAAATCAATGCCGTAGGTAAAGCGCACTTCACTGGCAGGTCGTGCGACCACAAAGGCATCACCCTCCTGCACACACAGCGGTTCTTGCAGTGCCCAGGTTGATCGCAACTCTGCTTGAGCAACGGTACCGACCTGTGCGATTGCGTCTGTCCACTCCTTTGCCGACCCATCCAGCAGCGGCACTTCTGGACCATCAAGCTCGATGCGCGCATTATCTACACCCAATGCCGCTAGTGCAGCCAGTAGATGCTCCACAGTCCGCACTGTTGCCTCGCCTTGAGCCAGTTCGGTTGAGAGTTGGGTGGGACGAACGGCGGCGATGGTAGCTTTCACGGCTGGCGTACCAGGTTGATCTACCCGCACAAAATAGCGTCCTTGCCCTGCGGCGGCTGGCATCACACGCGCCTGAACAATAGCCCCAGTATGGAGTCCTACCCCCGATCGTACAAACTCAGTCCGCAGCGTGTGTTGCCGTCCCTTGCCAAAAGACTGACGCACCGCGATCGCAGGATGGGTGTCTGCCGTCTCAGCGCGAAGACCGCCTGTTGCTAGCGTCTGACGTTCAACGTCTTGTTCCATTAGAACCGTTCTCCGATGCCGAAGTGAAACTGCGTGTCACCACTGTCATTGAGACCAAAGTCAATACGGATGGGTCCCAAAGGCGACTGCACCCGCAAACCTAACCCATAGCCAAAGCCTTCGCCCGGTTTCCCACGAACGCCTGCCGGGTTTCCAATGACATCTTTACCCGTCCCAAAGTCAGTGGCAGCATCAAAGAAAAGCGCCCCAGAAATCACCGAGAAGACCGGGAAGCGATATTCTACAGTGGCTTGAAGGAAGGTCTTAGCGCTGCCCAAGTCTCCTTCGTCATAGCCCCGCACCGAATTACTGCCACCCAGAGCGAACGCTTCGTAGGGCGGTAAGTCGCCCAATACTGTGCCCCCTTGCACGTTAAAGGCAAAGGTTTGCGGACAGTCTCTCGATTTGGGGTCGCGGCAGGCAGGTGTAAATTGCAGGAGGCGGGTGGGAATGTAGAAGCTGTAGCTTCCGCGCAGGCGATTTAAGAGAATGTTGCCTTTACCCAGAGGGATTGATTGCTCAGTACCCAGTCGCAGTAGTGAGCCTGCTGTCGGGCGGAGTAAGTCATTGCGACGATCGCGCACCACCCCAAACTGCACGGTATATAAATCGTCCTTGCCTGTACCGCTAAAGCTCAGGTTGTTGCCAAGCTCGTCTCTAGGGCTGAGTCTGCCGTCACCATCATTAATTCTCACGCGCTGATACTGGAAGCCCAGCGAAGCAGCCCACTCTGGACGGACATAAGGATTGCCATTCAGCGGACGTGAGAAACTCACCCCTGCCCCTGTTCGCACAACTCTGGGAGTATCGCCATTTGGCAGGTTGACATCCCGTGGACCACCATCAAAGATCAGCGAGATGGTTTGTCTCCGGAAGAGGTTCACCGTGTAGGACGTGCGGAAGGGATCGCCCCCAATCCACGGATCGGTAAAGTTCAGGTCAAACAGCGTTTCTCGGATGCCCAACTGCACCTCAGCACCCAGCTTCTGGTTGTTGCCACCCACATTTTGCTGCTGATAGCTGACTGTACCAAATAAGCCGCTGGCGGAGCTGATCCCGGCACCTGCCGCGATCGATCCCGTGTTCTTTTCAACCACATTTGCCACAACCACCACTTTGCGGGGGTCTTGACCGGGAGACAGCGACAGCTTCACATCGTCAAAAATGCCGAGGCCAAAAACGCGCTGCAAGTCACGTTCTACCTTGGTGCGGTTAAAGACCTGTCCCGGCTTCAGCTCAAACTCGCGGGTGACGATAAAATCACGCGTGCGTGCCCGACAACCGACAGGCTTACCGTCTTTATTCAAGACTGGGTTGCCTTGAGGATCGCGAAGGAAGAACTTACCCTGATCGTTCCGTGTACACTCGTTGCCATCCTTATCAACGTAGCGCACCTGGATATTCTCAACGACCCCCTCTGCCACCTGGAGCGTCACAACCCCATCGGGCGAAACCTGCGGTGCCTCAACCACCTGAGCCAGCACATAGCCGTTGTCTTGATACCATTTGTTGACTTTCTTGATGCCTTCCTGCAACTGCACCAGGTTCAGCACTTTACCGTACTGGTCGCTGAATGCATCAGTAATGACTGGCTCTGGCAGTAGGGTGGTGCCCTCTAGCTGTACCCGTTGCAGCACGGGGTTAAGCTGCACTTCAAACGTGACGCGCACCCCAAGCGGAGTATCGGTGGGCACAGCCCGTACGTTAGAGAAGTAGCCAAGCGCAAAAATGGCGTTGATGTCTTCCTGCAACTGAGTACGCGTGGTGGTGCGTCCTGGTTGAGTACGAATCGCCTGGTAAACCTGTAGTTGAATGTCTCCTTCAACGCCCTGGACAACGACTTCACTCACCAGAACAGGCGGTTCTTGTTCTGTCGGCGCAGTCGGAGTTGGGGTTGTAGATGGCGCAGAAAAGGGCGGTGCGGTTTCTGGAGCGGGAGTGGTTTCTGGAGCAGGAGTCGCTTCTGGAGTCGGAGTCGTTCCTGGAGCAGGAGTGGTCTCTGGAGTCGGAGTCGTCTCTGGAGTTGGGGCTGGGGTAGCTTCGGGGCTGGGCTGTGGCGTTGGGTTGTTGTCCCCTGGCGTGAGCTGAATCTGGCTGGGAGCCTCCTGTCCTGGACCTGCCTGAGCGATCGCAGGAGTTGGCTTCGATCGTTGACCTGGTTGCTTTCGTTTCGCAGTCGATGGCGCAGAAAGCCCGCTGAGTAACTCTGCCTGACTCGCGATCGCGCTGGGCGGAATGACAATAGCGTTTCCGGTTGGTTTCACGGTCGCGGGTTTGGCGATCGTGGGTTTGGCGATCGATCCCTTATCGGTAGCTGGCGCAGATTGATTCGATGCCGCTCGCACAAGCGCTGGATCGGGAGCTTCCCCCCTGGCTGTGTTAGACATACCTAGCGTTGCCGTGGCAGCCAGAAACGCCACCAAAACTGGAGAAAAACGCATATTGTTCGGATTAGTTGACACGTCCACACACCATGCCCTGTCTAAAGCAGGACCCATGAAACAGCAAAAACGTCGGCAGATTAGGCTTGTTGGCAGATTAGACTTGTTGGCGAATTAACTTGGCGAGATTAAAACAACAGACAAACTGTGAAATTTTACCGCATTGCTGGGTACCAATATAGTGAGCTTGCCAGAATGAGTGCTTTGGAACCAGGAGCAACCGCCTGGAAAGCGGCTTTAGGGCAAGACAGCCTCATCGTAGAACGCCCATCGTAGAACGATCGCCTTGGAGCGCGATCACGACACCGTCTGATGCAGCACTCTCTCCATCACCTGTTGATACGCTGATGCTACCTCACCCAAGTCTTGACGGAAGCGATCTTTATCCATAACCCGCTGCTTGGGATCAGCCTCTGTCAGGTTCCAGAGGCGACAGGTATCGGGGCTAATCTCATCGGCTAAAAGTAGCTGTTGTTGCTGATCTAGTCCAAACTCTAGCTTGAAATCAACCAGCGTGATGCCACACGCCACAAAGAAGGGTTGCAGTACGTCATTGATTTTGAGCGCCATCGCTCGGAGTTGCTCGACCTGTTCTGCTGTGGCTAGCTCCAGGAGAAGTAAGCGATCGAGCGTCAACAACGGATCACCCAGCGCATCGTTTTTGTAGTAGAACTCGACCAGCGGTTGCTTCAACACATTACCCAGGCTCAATCCCGTTTGTTGACAGAGACTACCCGCTGCAATGTTCCTGACCACTACCTCAAGTGGCACAATTTGCACCGCTTGCACCCGCATCTCATTGGCACTGGTTTGTTCTATGAAGTGAGTGGGAATGCCGCTGGCTTCTAGCTGCTTGAATAAATGACTGGCGATCGCGCAATTAAAGGCTCCTTTACCCTCAATACTGCCGCGCTTCTGAGCATTGAACGCCGTTGCCTCATCCTTAAAATAGGTAAGCAGCACCGCAGGATCATCTGTAGCGTAGAGAATTTTTGCTTTGCCTTCGTAGAGCTTAGACCGAACAGTCATGGAGAAATTGGGTTGTGGATTAAGATGGTCGTCGGGGCGATCGTTCGGTGGTTAAAGCCACCATAACATCGTTAGTTTGCTCTACCGAATCGATCGACACCATCGCCGCTCGTCGAGTCGATCCACTCATTGTAGACCCCTGTGATGCCATCCTCTCATCCTTACTGTTGGTTTGGGTCAGGTTAGAACGGTAAGGTGACACAACTGCTCAGTCTGACAGCCAGCGTGAAATGCCCGTCCAGGTTCCAATCATCCCCGATCGAAAGTGATGCACTTCTTGCGTTTAACCACCGTTTTAGCGACTGGCATGATGCTGCTAACAGCGTGTCATGTGGGCAATCGCGGCGTTGCGGATGAATTAAGCCAAGCCTCGACAAAGGCTCCGGCACCGTCAGATACGACCTCTCCGCAAGCAACTCCAGCGCTCGGCACCTTCATTAAAGCTCGCAAACTTGCCTGGGACGCTGCGGTTATGGTGCAGCGTCCACCGCACAAGGTTGAGACCTGGCAAGCCGCACGAGTGAAGTGGCGACAGGCAATCAACCTGTTAGAAACCATTCCTGAAGGGACAGCGCTTGCGACTCAGGCAAAGGAAAAAATGGCGGTGTATCAGGCAAACTATGCCGCGATCAGCGATCGCCTGACCACTGAGACAAAAGCCATTGAACGCTTCAAGTCTGCTCAAACGCTGGCGTGGCAGGCAGCAGTCACCGTTCAAAAGCCACCCCATACGCTCAAAATGTGGCAGCGCGCCAGCGAAAAATGGGAAGCCGCGATCGCCGTACTACAGTCGATTCCACCCACCACGGCGATCGCGACGCAAAGTCAGGCGAAACTGCCCGTCTATCGCAGCAACCTCAACGCGATTAGCCAGCGCCTCATCACCGAAAGGCAAGCCATTCTAACGCTGAATCAGTTTTCAGCGATCGCTTCTCAGCTCAAGAGCATTCCAGACAATGTGTACCAGGCAAACTTAACCCCGCAGCGCGTTGGCATCCGCTACGAAGACTATACCCGTCTTGTCGAGGCATTACAGCAGGCGTTTAATCAATTTGCCTCACAGCCAGATGTCAAACGCCATCCCCTTTATCCCGTATTGACAGCGGCGATCGCCGATCATCGGCTTGTCCTCAAATTGTGGAAAGACTACCTGGCGTTCAAAGCAGCCAATAACCAGTGGCTTTACGATGATGTCTTCGACCAGTTTGTACCCGTTTCCCTGTCAGACGCGACGATGCTGCGGCAGAAATACGGTTTGACGACCGATGCCAACGGTGAAAAAGTGTCCCTTCGCCTCAGCGCCTGGACGATCTGGCAAAAAGATAGCCAGCAACTTCAGCAAGTACAGCAGCGAATGCTGAGTGCCAACTAAGGTGAGAAGTCTCCAGTCAACCCTGCGGGAAGCAAGCTACAGTGATCAGTTTTCAGTTTCCCAGCCTTCAGTCATGCCACGCTCGTTCACTGATAACCGTTTCACTGTTCACTGACGACTGTTAAAACCTTTCATCCCTTCTGCCCTCTGCCTTCTGCCCCCTGCCTCCCGCCCTCTGCCTTCTGCTAACTCTCTACCCCGTTTCTCTCTATGACTGCCTCCCCTGAACGCCCTGCACCAACCTGGCTAACTGTGTTTCGGCTTTTACGCTGGGACAAACCAGAAGGTCGTTTGATTTTAATGATTCCTGCGCTGTGGGCAGTCGTTCTCGCGGCACGAGGCACCCCTCCTCCATTGCTGATTGGAGTTATTGTGTTGGGCACGCTGGCGACCAGTGCGGCGGGCTGTGTCGTCAACGATCTGTGGGATCGAAATATTGACCCTAAAGTGCAGCGCACCCGTAGCCGACCGCTGGCAGCACGAACCCTTTCCGTTAAAGTTGGCATCATCATCGCGCTGGTTGCGTTTATCTGCGCGTGGGGGTTGTCACGGTATCTCAACCCGCTCACGTTTTGGCTCTGCGTGGCGGCGGTACCCGTCATTGTGCTGTATCCACTGGCAAAGCGTCTTTTTCCCATCCCGCAGTTGGTGTTGGCGATCGCCTGGGGCTTTGCCGTCCTCATTAGCTGGAGTGCTGTCAGTTGTAGCGCAACGCCTGCACCAACTCCCTGTCTTGGCACCGCTACCTGGTTGCTATGGGGAGCGACAGTACTCTGGACGCTGGGCTTTGATATTGTCTACGCCATGTCCGATCGCGACGACGATCGCCGCATTGGCATCAAATCCGGTGCCCTCTTTTTCGGTGCATACGTATCTCACGCAGTCGGTCTCTTTTATGCAGGCACCGTGCTTTGTTTATGGCAACTTGGCATAGTGATGTCTCTGGGCATTGCGTTCTGGGTCGCGCTGGCGATCGCCGCCATTCTCTGGGCATCGCAATACTACCGACTCTGCCAGAAAACCATTCCCCACCGTACCTATGCCCAACTTTTCAAACAAAATGTCGCGATCGGCTTTGTCCTCTTAGGCGGCATGATTTTGGGTGCAAAGGGATAAAAGACGAGGATAACCTAGAGTTTGCAACGTTTTCGCCTGGTATTACGCCGTTGACTATTAGAGGATGTTTGAGAAGTAGCAACAAGCACCAGTTATGCAAGAAAGCTTCCTGGAGTTTAGGCTGAATCATATCAACTGGAGTTTAGACTAACGGCACGTGGGAACGGCTCAACTCCTTGCAAGAAGTGAGTGAGATGGCAGGAACAACGCCATCAGCGATTAAGCAGACTTCTTGTTATCCACTTTAGGGTTGCGAAAT
>JAESFW010000384.1_pt1 | contig 21972 bp, 19 predicted proteins | sample 9269481 | NCBI WGS metagenome assembly JAESFW01 (sample SAMN14515350, study PRJNA621654) | algae metagenome | isolation source: Lyngbya sp. HA4199-MV5 and co-occurring heterotrophs from soil with... | place: USA: Ahupuaa O Kahana State Park, Hawaii | collected 2009-07-21
CTTTCCTGAACTTAGAGGACGCCGGCTTCGGTCTTGAGCTTTTCAACCAGCTCGGCGACCGACTTGACCTTGATGCCGGCCTTGCGACCCGACGGCTCCTCGGTCTTCAGCACCTTGAGGCGGGCGGCCGTGTCGACGCCGAAGTCGGCCGGCGACTTCTTGTCGAGCGGCTTCTTCTTCGCCTTCATGATGTTCGGCAGCGAAGCATAACGCGGCTCGTTCAGGCGCAGGTCGGTGGTAACGACGGCCGGAAGCTTGATGTCGATCGTCTGCAGGCCGCCGTCGACTTCGCGGGTCACGGTCGCCTTGCCATCGCCGATCTCGACCTTGGAGGCAAAAGTGCCCTGCGCCCAGCCAAGCAGCGCCGACAGCATCTGGCCGGTCTGGTTCGAATCGTCATCGATTGCCTGCTTGCCGACAATGATCAGGCCCGGCTGTTCGGCGTCTGCGACACCCTTGACGATCTTGGCGACAGCGAGCGGCTCGACCTGGTCTTCAGTCTCGACCAGGATGGCGCGGTCGGCACCCATGGCGAGCGCGGTCCTCAGCGTCTCTTCGGCCTTGGCCGGACCGACGGAAACGACGACGACTTCGTCGGCCTTGCCGGCTTCCTTCAGCCGCAGTGCTTCCTCGACGGAGATTTCGTCGAAGGGGTTCATCGACATCTTCACGTTCGCAAGCTCGACGCCCGAACCGTCTGCCTTCACGCGGATCTTGACGTTGTAGTCAACCACCCGCTTCACCGTCACAAGTATTTTCATGGCAACCTTCCTCCGCGCCCGGTCCTAGCCGAACGCCTTTTCGTCAATGTCTCGATCGTTCGGGCAGCAATGCCCAAAGGGCGAACAGCGGTTTTTCCGCTGAGCGCATGGCATGCCTGATGCCAGGCGGATTGTAGAAGGAACCTCCGATCCCCGGCGAAAACCAGTCGGAGGTGCCATGCTGAAACTCCCCTTCCGATAGGACGAGATAGGTTTCTTCGGGGGCGTGGTCGTGGTCGGGGTAGCGCACGTTCGGCGCCATCAGCGTCGCGCCGAGCCAGAGATCTCTTCGATCCTCCAGACCGCCCGGACCGACGATCATCGCATTGCCATGACCTGTCAGGAAATTCTCGCTCGCCGTTTCGTCATAGACCGAGCGCCACCTCCATTCGAGCAGCGGCTCGATCGCCTGGAACCGTTCGATCAGCATGTCGAGCGACGTTCCCCCTGTCCTTCTCGACAGGACTTCGCCGAGCCAAGGCTCGCAGACGGGAAGACGTTTGCCGAGGTCTGAGCGTTGCGGCTGCGGCGTTTCGAGCAAGGCAGCGATCTGCGTGATCGACCGGCGTGCCCTCGGGTCCTGCGCGCACTCGTCGAACGCGACGAAAGCCGCGTCCAGAAATGCCTGCAAAGCGTCGGACCGCGCCATCGTCAGAGATCCTTGGCAAGACGCAGCGCATCGTAGATGGCGGCATGCGTGTTGCGGGCCGCAACTGCGTCGCCGATCCGGAAGAGCTGGTAGGCGCCTTCCGGATTGCGTTCAACCGATTGCGGCGTGCCGGCAATCAGCTCGTCGTAGGAGACTTCGCCGAGGTTTCTCGAGCCGGGCTTCAGTTCGAAGTAGAGATCATCGAGCGGAATGGTACCGTGATTGACGACGATCTGGTCGAAGGTCTGCTGCTTGGCGACACCGCCATAGTCGCTGCCGACATGGGCGGTGATCTGGTTGCCGCTCTTTTCCGCCGCCTCCAGCCTGTAGGTGACGGTAAAGGTCACATCGAGCTTCTGCAGCGAGCGCATGTAGGGAACGAGGTTCATTGCCATGACCTCCGGCGCAAAGGACCGGTCCGGCGTCATGATCTCGACCTTTGCCCCCGCCTTGGCGAGGAACTCTGCAGCCTGCAGACCCGCATGATCGCCGGCGTCGTCGAAGATGAGCACATTGGTTCCGGGTTTTACATCGCCCGAGATGATGTCCCAGGAGGAAACGACGAGCTCGTTGCCCTTCGAAAGAACCTCCGTGTGCGGCAGCCCACCCGTAGCAATGATGACCACGTCGGGCGTTTCGGCAAGCACGGTGTCGGCCTCGGCCCAGCTGTTGAACCGGAAGGTGACGCCGAGCTTCTCGCACTGGCTCATGCGCCAGTCGATGATGGTGATCATTTCCCGGCGGCGTTCGCTCTGGGCTGTCAGCCGGATCTGTCCGCCCGGATGGTTTGCAGCCTCGAAAACGACGACCTCGTGACCGCGCTCCGCGGAGACGCGGGCAGCTTCAAGACCGGCAGGGCCAGCTCCCACGACGACGACCTTCTTGCGGGCCGCGGCCTTCGGGATCCGATGCGGCATCGTTTCTTCGCGGCCGGTCGCGGCGTTATGGATGCAGAAGGCCAGGCCCCCTTGATAGATCCGGTCGAGGCAGTAGTTGGCGCCGACGCAGGGGCGGATGTCGTCCTCGCGCTTTTCCATGATCTTGCGCACGATATGCGGGTCGGTCATGTGCGCGCGGGTCATGCCGATCATGTCCACCTTACCGGCAGCAATCGCGTGGCGAGCCGTCGCCACGTCCTGGATCTTCGCGGCATGGAAGGTCGGGAACTTGGTTGCTGCGCGGACCTCTCCGGCAAAATCCAGATGCGGCGCGCTCGCCATGCCCTGGATCGGGATGACGTCGGTCAGGCCCGGATCCGTATCGATATGGCCGCGGATGACGTTCAGATAGTCGATGAGGCCGCTTTCCTTGAGACGGCGGGAGATCTCCAGGCCTTCGGCCTTTCCGGTCCCGCCGGGAAGACATTCGTCGGCCGTGTATCGAACGCCGAGAATAAAGTCGTTGCCGACCCTTTCGCGCATCGCCTTGAAGACGTCGAAACAGAAGCGCAGGCGATTGTCGAGCGAACCGCCATAGGGACCATCGAGCTCGTTGGTCAGCGGTGACGTGAACTGGTCGATCAGATGCCCGTAGGCTTCCAGTTCGACACCGTCCATGCCGCCGGCCTTCATGCGCTCGGCGGCATCGGCAAAGTCCTTGATGATGCGCTCGATGTCCCAGTCTTCGATCTTCTTGGGAAAGGCGCGGTGTGCCGCCTCGCGATGGTGTGAGGGCGCAAGCACCGGAAGCCAGTCGCCCTTGTCCCAGCGGGTGCGCCGGCCAAGGTGCGTGAGCTGGATCATGATCGCAGCGCCCTCTTCGTGCACCGCGTCGGTCATCTCCCTGATCCACGGAACGATCTCGTCCTTGTAGGCGAGCAGGTTGTTGAAGACGGGCGGGCTGTCCTTCGAGACGGCCGCGGAGCCGGCAGTCATCGTCAGCGCCACACCGCCCTTGGCCCGCTCAACCGTATAGGCACGGTAGCGCCCCTTCGGCATTCCGTCTTCGGGATAGGCCGGCTCGTGAGACGTGACGATGATACGGTTGCGCAGGGTCAAATGCTTCAGCTGAAACGGCTGAAGCAGGGGATCGTTCGACATGCGACGGGCTCCGGTTTATGGGACTTCAACCGCAACGGTAAGCGGGAATGTACACATGTGTCAACAATCAAAACACCATCGTTTGTTTATTTGACACATATGTACATTTTACTTGATGGCGCCCTTTGGATTTGTTAGGAGGCAATCATGGAACAGGCGATGAATGACACTGGTTGGCGCGGTTCTCAGGAGGGGTGGCTCGAAGCCGCCTACGACTCCCTGCTCGAGTCGGGCGTGGACTCGGTGAAGATCCTGCCGTTGGCCAAGCGGCTCAATCTGTCCCGAACCAGCTTCTACTGGTTCTTCAAGGACCGGGAGGAGCTGCTAAGCGCGCTCGTCGCGCGCTGGAGGGAGAAGAACACGGGTAACCTGATCAAGCAGTCGGAAGCCTATGCGGAGTCCCTGACCGAGGCGATGCTGAACGTCTTCGACTGCTGGGTGAACAAGGACCTGTTCGATTCCCAGTTCGAGTTCGCCGTTCGCAGCTGGGCGCTGCAATCGCCCGAGATACTGGCCGAAGTTCATGAGGCCGACCAGGCGAGAATGGAGGCGCTTGGCCGCATGTTCATGCGCTTCGGCTACGAGGCGGGACCGGCAGACGTTCGCGCGCGAACGACCTACCTGGTGCAGATCGGATACATCTCGATGCAGGCCAAGGAAGACCTTGCGCTGCGCATGAAGCGCATTCCGGAATACATCGCGATTTACACAGGACAAACGCCGCAGCAGAGGGAGATCGATCGCTTCTTCTCCCGGCATGGCTGCAAACCAGAATAGGCGAAGCATGGCTGCGGGCGGACCTTTGAGGGTTGGGGTGATTGGCGGTGCAGGCTGGCTGGGCGGAGCCATCGCCGAAGCCATGCTCGACGCCGGCATCGTCAAGCCTCAAGACCTGTCGCTGTCCTATCGCAGCGATCGTCCCGACCGTTTCAATCGCTCGTTCTGGACATCTGACAACCAGGCACTTGCCGACCGTTCGGACGTTATCGTTCTCTCCGTCCGCCCGGCCGACTGGCAAAACCTGAACGTCGAAACCGAATGCAAGCTGCTCATCTCCGTCATGGCGGGTATTCGCCTGACTGCTCTCAGCGAGCGCCACCGCACCGACCGGGTGGTCCGTACCTTGCCCAATGCAGCGGCCGAAGTTCGCAAGTCCTATACGCCTTGGATCGCGAGCGCCGGGCTGCGGGACGGCGATCGAACGGTCGTAAAGGCGATCTTCGATGCCTGCGGTTCTCAGGATGAAGTGCGCTCGGAGGCCGAGATCGACTATCTGACCGGCCTTACTGGATCGGGCCCTGCCTTTCCGGCGCTGCTGGCTGCAGCGATGATGTCAGACGCCGTCTCGCACGGACTGGAGGCCGAGATCGCCAAGCGCGCCGTCAACGCCCTCGTCGTGGGCGCCGGCCGGATGCTGGAACAGCGTGACGACTGTCCGACCGACATTGTGCAGACCTTCCTCGACTATCGCGGCACCACTGCGGCCGCGATCGATGAAATGCGCGCGGCAGGCTTTGATGCCGCCGTTTCGCGCGGGCTGTCGGCGGCGTTCAGGAAATCGGTTCGCATAGGAGAAGTCTCCTAGCGCAGTCGGGCGGGTGTTGCGGCAGCCCGCTCAAAAAAGTAGCCGCCAAAGAGGGAACGATAATGAAAAGCTTGCTTGCATCGACATGCCTCTTCCTTGGGACCATCGCCGGATCGTCGCTCGCCAACGCGGCCGAGTGTGGCAGCCTCACCATCGCCAGCATGAACTGGCAAAGTGCCGAGGTGATTTCCAACCTCGACAAGATCATCCTCAATGAAGGTTACGGCTGCAGCGCCGAAATCACCATCGGTGACACCGTGCCGACCATCACGTCTATGGCGGAAAAAGGCGAGCCCGACATTGCGCCCGAGGCCTGGATCGATCTGCTTCCCGATGTGGTCAAGAAGGGAACCGAGGAGGGCCGCATCGTCAAGGTCGGTTCCCCGCTTCCCGATGGCGGCGTCCAGGGCTGGTGGATCCCGAAGTATTTTGCTGACGCCCATCCGGACATCAAGACAATTCCCGACCTGCTGAAGCATCCCGATCTCATCAAGGATCCAGAAGACCCGAGCAAGGGCGCGATCTTCAACGGCCCGCAGGGCTGGGGCGGCACGGTCGTAACCGCGCAGCTCTACAAGGCCTTCGACGCTGAAAAAGCCGGCTGGACCCTCGTCGACACCGGGTCCGCAGCGGGTCTCGACGGCTCGATCGCCAAGGCCTATGAGCGCAAGGAAGGCTGGGTCGGCTACTACTGGGCGCCGACGGCCCTGCTTGGCAAGTACGAGATGGTGCAGCTCGAAGCCGGCGTGCCCTATGACGCGGCTGAATGGAAGCGCTGCGTGACGGTTGCCGAATGCACCGACCCCAAGCCCAGCGCATGGCCAGTCGACACGATCGTGACGCTCGTCGCCAAGCCCTTCTCCGAAAAGGCCGGCCCGGAGGTCATGGACTACCTCAACAAGCGCTCCTGGAGCAACGAGACGATCGCCAAGCTGATGGCCTGGATGACCGACAACCAGGCGAGCGGCGAAGAAGGTGCCAAGCACTTCCTCGAAGAAAACCCGGACATCTGGAAAAAGTGGGTTTCGCCCGAGGCCGCCACGAAGATCGAGGCAGCGCTGTAACCAGCACTGCCAAAAGCCGGTGCGGTGTGCTTCAGCCGCCGCACCGTTCCTGCCGACATAACAAGAAGAACGGATCGGCTCTTTCGAGAAGGGGAACCGAATGGACTGGTTTTTTCAATTTCCGCACATGAACGACAACGCGCTTCGAGACCTGAAGAAGGTCATCGACGAGACTTTTCGCGGCTTTACGCGCAGCTACGGCGATCTGATCGAGGGCTTCTTCGCACCCCTGCAGACGTTTCTGATCGCCGCCGAGCGGTTCATGACCAAGACGCCCTGGCCGATCATCACGCTGTTGATCCTCGCCATCGCCTGGGCAGCGACAAGAAGCATTCGCATCGCCGCGGGCTGTCTCGTGACGCTGTTGTTGATCGGCTATTTCGGGATGTGGGACGACACCATGCGGACGATCTCGATGATCTTCGTCTGCACCGTTCTGTCGATCGCCATCGGACTGCCGATCGGCATTCTGATGGCGCGTTCCGACAAGGTCCAACGGGTCGTCAACCCGGTGCTCGACGTCATGCAGACCATGCCGAGCTTCGTTTACCTGATCCCCGTGGTCATGTTGCTCGGCATCGGCAAGGTTCCGGGGCTGATCGCCGTCGTCATCTACGCCATCCCGCCGATGATCCGGCTGACCAATCTCGGCATTCGCCTGGTTGACAAGGACGTGCTGGAGGCCGCCGACGCGTTCGGCGCCGACAACAGGCAGAAGCTCTTCAAGGTACAGCTCCCGCTGGCGCTGCCGACCATCATGGCCGGCATCAACCAGACGATCATGATGGCGCTCGCGATGGTCGTCATCGCCTCGATGATCGGCGTGCAGGGGCTTGGGCAACCCGTGCTGAAGGCGATTGCCAACCAGTATTTCACGCTCGGCATCTTCAATGGCCTTGCGATTGTCGGCATCGCCATCATGTTCGACCGTGTCAGCCAGGCCTATGGCGAACGGCTGCAGAAGCACAGGGAGGTCGTCCATGGCTGACCATGCTTTCGGCGGCATTGCGATCCGCCATCTCTACAAGATCTTCGGGCCGAATGCGCAGTCGCATGTCGAGGCGGTGAAGAACGGTCTGACCAAGACCGAACTCAACGAGCGCCACGGGCACGTGCTCGGCCTTCGCGACATCAACATCGAAATGCCGTCCGGCTCGATCCAGGTCATCATGGGGCTTTCCGGATCGGGCAAGTCGACGCTCATCCGCCACATCAACCGGCTGATCGACCCGACCGCCGGCGAAGTGCTCGTCGATGGTGTCGACGTGGTGAAGATGCCGGAGGCGGAACTGCGCGAATTCCGCCGCCACCAGACAGCCATGGTGTTCCAGAAGTTCGCACTGCTTCCCCATCGCACCGTGCTCGACAACACGATTTTCGGCCTTGAAATCCAGGGCGTCTCGCGTGCGCAGAGCGTCGACACGGCGATGCGATGGTTGGAGCGGGTCGGGCTCAAGGGTTTCGAAAAGAAGTACCCGAACCAGCTGTCGGGCGGCATGCAGCAGCGCGTCGGCCTTGCCCGGGCGCTCGCCAACGACGCGCCGGTTCTCTTGATGGATGAAGCCTATTCGGCCCTCGATCCTCTCATCCGCACGGACATGCAATCGGTGCTTCTCGACCTTCAGAAGGAGATCAAGAAGACGATCGTCTTCATCACCCATGATCTCGACGAGGCCCTTCGGCTCGGCGACCAGATCGCCATCCTTCGCGACGGCGAGGTCATCCAGCAGGGATCGAGCCAGGATATCGTACTGAGACCGGCCGACGAGTACGTTGCCAACTTCGTCAAGGAGGTGAACCGGGGCCGCGTCGTGCATGTCGGGGCGATCATGGCTCCGCTTGGTGCAACGCCTGCCGGCAGCGGAGAGAAGATTGCAGCCGATCTCACGGTCGAAGAGGCGGTGCGTGCGCTTGCGTCGGCGCCCGAGGGCGATATCACCGTCGTCGATCCCTCTGGCAAGCCGCTCGGCACGGTCACCTTCCGCCAGCTTGCTGGCGCCATGGTCAATGCGCACGAGACGAGCGACCGCAAGATGGCGATGGCGGCTACCGCTGCGTGATGCGCCAACCCGACAGTCCAATTGCTTTGCCTCCGGGCGGTGTATTCGCCGCCCGGAAGAGACGATGAGCCCGCTTCCTAACCCGATCCTCTCCCCGCCCGGAGTTGCGCGATGTCCATGAAGTTTCCCCGGCTGTTCTCCCCGCTCAAGCTGCGGTCGCACAAGCTGAAGAACCGGATCGTCTTCGGCGCCCACACGGCGAACATGGCCGTCGAGGGCCTGCCAACCGAACGCCATGCCGCCTATTACCGGGAACGGGCAATCGGCGGCGCCGCGATGATTGTCGTCGAACCCATACCGGTGCACGCCGCGGCCGTCCTGACCCGTGGCAATTTCCGCCATTCCGACGACAGCGTCATCCCTCACTTCAAGAAGGTGGTCGAGGCGATCAAGGGGCACGGGGCGGTCGCGATCCAGCAGCTCTATCACGTCGGCGCGCATGGCGATTCCGACAACTCCTTCCACCCCCATTGGTCGCCTTCGGGCGGGCCGAGCTATCACGACAGCGACGGCTCGCATCCGATGACCGAAGCCGAAATCCTTGAGACGATCGACGGTTTCGTCGAGGCGGCGCGGCGATGTCGCGACGCCGGCTTCGACGGTGTCGAAGTCTGGGCAGCCTATCTTGGCATGGTCGACCAGTTCTGGACCCCCTGGTGCAATCGGCGCGACGACCAATGGGGCGGTTCGCTCGAAAATCGTACACGGATGTCGCGGGAGATCCTGACGCGGATCAGGCAGGTCTGCGGTCCAGACTTCATCGTCGGCCTTGCCGTCAGCGACGAACCGGACGTGAAGGTCGCGCTTCAACGCGACGAACTTGCCGAAATCATCCGTCTGCACGACGAGCTTGGCCTCATCGACTATGTCACCTGTGGCTCGGGCGGTTATCTCGATTTCTACAAGCTGATGCCGACGTTCCTCTATCCCGAGAAACTGGGCGCCGACCTCGCATCCATCCTGAAAGGTGTCGTCAGGAATGCTGTGGTGATCGCCGAAAGCCACATCCGCACCCCTGAAAATGCCGAAACGGTGCTTGGCGAAGGATCAGCCGACCTCGTTTCGATCGTGCGCGGCCAGATCGCCGACCCTCATCTCGCGACCAAGGCGGGCGAGGATCGCCCGGAGGACATTCGCGGCTGCATTTCGTGCAACCAGATGTGCTGGGGACGCCGGTCGCGGGACTACTGGATCAGTTGCCTGATCAATCCCTCGGTCGGGCGCGAAACCGAATGGAACGGCGACCGCTTTGTAAAGACCGGCGATCCGAAACGGCTGATGGTCGTCGGTGGCGGACCCGCCGGACTGGAGGCGGCCCGGGTGGCCGCAGAACGCGGGCACAAGGTCGTGCTCGCAGAAGCATCGAGCCGTCTCGGCGGCAATTTCCTTTTGGCGGGCATGCAGCCGCGAAGGGCGCAGGTCCTCGATCTCATCGCCTGGTATGAGCGGCAACTCGACAAACTCGGCGTCGAGGTTCGCCTGAACTCCTATGTCGAGGCCGACGACATCGACGTTGCCGAATTTGACCGCGTCGTCGTTGCCACCGGCTCCTATTCCCCGGAGACAGGCTTCCAGAAGGCGCTGCCGACGGTCGAGACGATGCCGGGCCTGGAGAACGGCAATGTCTTCACGGTCGAAGCGGTCATGGCGCGCCAGGCGAGACCGGGCAAACGCGTGCTGCTTTTGGATGAAGGCGGCGGCTGGCGCGGTTGCGGCACCGCCTGGAAGCTTGCCGAGGAAGGCCACCAGGTGACGATCCTGACGCCCGATCCGTTCGTCGGCAAGGAACTGCAGAGAACCGCGGCCGACGTTCCGATGCGGCAGGCGCTGAGGAAACTCGGCGTCGAATGGATCGTCGAGGCGAGCGTCACCGAGTGGCATGGCAACGGCGCAACGATCGTCGATCACACGACGGGAGAGCGCCGGTTCATCGACGCGGATGCGTTGGTCACTGCCACCACGAATTCCCCGGCCGACTGGCTGATGCCCGGTCTTGCCGAACGCGATATCGTTGCGCACCAGATCGGTGACTGCGCCGCGCCGCGACAGGCGCCCTATGCATTCTACGAGGGCCGCAAGGCGGGACTGGAGATCTGACATGCAAGAGATCGAACTCAGCGAGAGTGACGCACGAGATCTGGCGCTCCGAGCCTGCCTTGGTGCCGGCGCCAACCCGGCGAGCGCCCGATCGCTCGCGGACGCAACAGTGTCGGCCGCCCGCTTCGGCCCGAGTGCTGTCGGGTTTCCGCACCTGGTCGACTATCTGAACAGTTTTCGTGAGGGACGCATCAATTGCGCTCCCGCGCCGGTCGCCACGCGCCCCTTCCCTGCTCATCTCGCCTGTGATGCCGACCGGGGCATCGCGCAACTCGGCTTCGACCTCGCCTTCCGCGACTTCGTGGATGCTGCCCGCACCTTCGGGATTGCGCTCTTCACCCAGAAGAACAGCTACACGACGGGAGAGCTCGGTTACTACGTGCGCCAGCTTGCGCTGGAAGGCTTGAGCGGACTTGCAGCGACCAACGCCAATGCCATGGTCGTGGCAAAGGCGGGAGGACCGGCCGTCTACAGCACAAACCCCATCGCCTTCGGATTTCCGCTCGGCGACACCGCGCCGCCACTCATCGTCGACCAATCGTCGAGCGCGACTGCCTACGTCAACATTGTCGCTGCCGCCGCCGAGGGGCGACCAATCCCCGAAGGATGGGCGGTCGACGCAGAAGGCGCAGATACGCAGGATCCGGAAAAGGCACTAATAGGCGCGCTCCTCCCGTTCGGTGGCCGCAAGGGGGCGAACGTCGCGCTGGTCGTCGAAATGCTGTCGGCCGGCCTCTCGGGCGGATCGTGGTCGCTCGACACGCCAAGCTTCCAATCGGGTGATGCCTCACCGGGCGTCGGGCTGACAGTGATTGCGATGACGCCCGGTCCTTCAGGCAGCGACCATGTCGCCCGCGCCCACAACCAGATCCGGCGGCTGGAGAAACTCGGGGTGCACGTTCCGGGCGTCAGCGGCAGGCAGCTTCCCTCGATGGAGCAATCGTTGCGTATGTCCCGCGCCGTCTTCGACGCCATTGATCGTTTTGCGTCCAACTGGCCAGGTGGACCGGCGTAACCCGGCGACGAAGGTCCCGTTACACGCCCAGAGAAATCGCCATCCCTTCCGGGGCGGCATACATCGCCATGTTCTTGCGCGACAGGTCGAGGTGTGCGCGGATCAACGCCTCCGCTCGGTCAGCATCGTGGTTCGCGATTGCATCGATGATTTCGTCGTGCTGGCGCGATGCCTCATGCAACTCCTCCAGCATGCGCGCGTTGCTCGGTCTGTAGAAAATCTTGCCGATGCGCGCATGATCGATCAGCAGCCGGCGAAGGCTTGGAAGAATGTACGCATTGTTGGCGATCTCGCCGACCCGAAGGTGAAATTTGTCATTGTAGAAGACGCGCCCGTCGACGTCATTGCTGTGAACCGCGTCGCGAAAGCTGTCCTGTATCTCGCGCAGGCCCGCGATATCTGCCTTCGACGCGTGTTCGGCGGCGAGCCGCGTTGCCGCGACATAGATCATCGGCGCGATCAAAAAGAAGTCCCGAAGGGATTGGTAGCTCATCGAGGTCACGCGGGCCGGCCGGTTCGCCTCAAGTTCGATGAACCCTTCCCCCGCAAGCTGCCGCATCGCTTCGCGCACCGGAGGGCGGGACAGTCCAAATTCCTCGCTCAGGGCGACTTCGTCCAGAACCGATCCGGGCGCGATCTGCATCGTCAGGATGCGGTGGCGCAAGGTGTGGTTCAGCGCAGCCTTTCGATCCGGACCAACGCCTGCTTCAGGTGAGCTTTGATTGTGCGCCATGACGAACTCCTTCTGCGGGCATCATGTCTACAAAAGGTAGACTGGTCAACGTATTTCGATTCTCGTCGACTTTCCCCTGCGACCACGCGGCTCCTTTTGCCTCCTCTTCAGACGACACGCAAGGCCCGACCGGCTGCACTTGCGTGTTAATCCTTGCCGCATGTTCGGTCACCGTCGCTCGCTCCGCAAGAGGAGCTGCCGCGCCGCCTTGCCGTCGCATTTCACGTGTCTATTGACAGTAGATCAAATGTCTATCTATTGTATTATGCGAAACGACGAGACGGGCCGATACGAGCATCGAGCCAGGTCGAGCGTTGCGGATGATTTTACGATTGATGGGAGCAGGCGAATGACGGAACTTCTGACGAGGGCGCAGTACGAACACATCGCGTCGAAACTGACCCTCCCTTCAAAGGCCATCATCGACGGCCATTCTGTCGACGCGAGGTCGGGACGCACGTTTGCGACGACCAATCCCGCGACAGGCGAGACGCTCGCGGACTTGCCCGCCTGCGGCCCCGAGGACGTCGACACGGCTGTTGCAAGCGCGCGGCAGTCTTTTGCCGATGGCCGCTGGGCAAAGCAGCATCCCGCCGCCCGCAAGCAGGTCCTTCTTCGCTTGGCCCAGCTTATCGAGGACAATCTGGTCGAGCTCTCCGTCATGGAGAGCCTCGACAGCGGCAAGACGATCCTCGATTGCCAGACGGTCGACGTGCCCGAGACCGTCAACTGCCTGCGCTGGCATGCCGAAGCGATCGACAAGATCTACGACCAGGTCTCGCCGGCCTCGAACGACCACATCGCGCTTGTCGTTCGCGAGCCGGTGGGCGTCGTCGGGCTCGTCCTGCCCTGGAATTTCCCGTTGCTCATGCTCGCCTGGAAGATCGGCCCGGCGCTGGCCGCCGGCTGCAGCCTGGTCGTCAAGCCTGCGGCCGAGACGTCGCTGACGGCGCTTCGGGTTGCCGAACTGGCGCTCGAGGCAGGCATCCCGGCCGGCGTCTTCAACGTGGTGACTGGCTCCGGCTCGCAGGTCGGCGAGCCGATCGGCCGGCACATGGATGTCGATGCCGTGTCGTTCACGGGCTCGACCGAGACCGGGCGCCGCTTCCTCAACTATTCCTCCGAGTCCAACCTCAAGGAAGTCGTCCTCGAAATGGGCGGGAAGAACCCCTCGATCGTCATGGACGACGCCGACGATCTGGACGCCGTCGCCGCGCATATCGTCAACGGTGCCTATTGGAACATGGGCGAGAATTGCTCGGCCATTTCTCGCCTGATCGTGCACTCCGCCATCAAGGGGAAGCTGCTCGACAAGATCGTCTCCGAGGTGAAGAACTGGCACGTGGGCGATCCGCTGGATCCGGACAACCGTGTCGGCCCCCTCGTCTCCGAGGCGCACTACCGGAAAGTCGCGAGCTATCTCGGCGATGGCGTGAAGGTTCTTCATGGCGGCGAAACCAGCAAGGGCCGTTTCGTTCACCCGACCATCGTCGAGGTCGAAAGCAACGCCGCCCGGCATGCGAAGGAAGAAATCTTCGGACCGATCCTGACGGTCATCACGGTCGACAGCCTGAAGGACGCGGTCGCGATCGCCAACGAGACGGAGTACGGCCTGACGGCTTCCATCTTCACCGGCAACGGCAAACGGGCCATGCGCGCCGCCCGCGCCCTTCGTGCCGGCACCGTTACCGTCAACTCCTTCGGCGAGGGCGATATCACCACACCGTTCGGCGGCTACAGGCAGTCCGGTTTCGGCGGACGCGACAATTCCGTCCACGCCCATGACCAATACACCCAGCTGAAGACCATCTGGCTCGATCTCAACGACGACGAAACCGCGGACCTCTAATCATGACCAGCTTTCCGTTTCCCGGACTGAACCTCGCAATCGCAACGCCCTTCGACGCGGAAGGTCGCATCGACTACGCCAAGCTCGAGCAGAACATCGAGCGCTACCTGGCGCTCGGCGTACCCGGCTTCGTGTTGAGCTCGGGCACCGGCATGCACGTGTATCTGACGAAAGAGGAATCGAATGAACTCGTGCGGCGCGGTTCGAGGATCATCAACGGCCGGGCCAAGGTGATCGCTCAAACCTCGGCATTGCTGACGGCCGACGTGGTCGAGCGGACGAAGTTCGCGGCCGATTGCGGCGCCGACGGCGTCATGGTCCTGCCGCCGTTCTTCGAAGGGCCGACGGACGATGAGGGCATCATCGAGTTCTACACGGAGGTGGCTGCCGCCGGTCTTCCGGTCATCGGCTATAACGTCCCCCACGCCGTCGGCGTGACCGTGACGCCGGAGCTTCTCAAGGAGCTTTGCGCGATCCCGAACTTCTGCGCCGTCAAGGACTCGAGCGGCGATCTCGGCAAGCAGGCATCGCTCATTCGTACCGGCCTTCCGGTCATGAACGGCGCCGACCACCTCGTGCCCTTCGCGCTCTGGTCAGGGGCGAGCGGGCTCATCTGGGGCGGCGCCAATTTTGCGCCGCGCACCGCGCTCGCGCTGGTCGCGGCTGCTACCGCCGGCGAATGGGGCAAGGCGCGCGACATCTGGTCCCTGCTCGAACCGGCGATGTCGCTCATCTGGGAAGGCGACTACGTGCAGTCGGTCTATGCCGCCGCGCAACTCACCGGTCTTGGTGCCGGCGCGCCGCGCAAGCCGCTCCGTCCACTCTCGGCAGATCGCGTCGCAACCATCCGCGCTGCTCTCGGCAGCCTGATCGAACGGGAAGCCTGAGCCGTGAACTCGCCCTCGAAAAAGGTCTTTGTCGCATCGAGGCTCCCGAAGAACACGGGCGTTTCCGGGTGGGTGGCGATGCTCCCTCCCCGCCAGGCAAAACCCCGGCTCGAGGGCCATATCACCGCCGACGTCGTCGTCATCGGCGGGGGCTTCGCAGGTCTTTCCGCAGCCCGCAGGATCATGGAGCTCAATCCGACACTCCATGTCGCCGTCCTCGAGGCCGGCGTCATCGGGGAGGCTGCGGCCGGACGAAATTCCGGCTTCATCATCGACCTGCCGCATGAGGTCTCGTCCGAAGATTACGGTGGAGACTCTCTCACCAAAAGCCGCGAGGCCATCGAGATCAGCCGCACCGCCATCGCCCTTGCCAGTGCCGTTGCACAGGAACGGGGCTTGGGCCGCGAGGTCTTCGATCCGTGCGGGCGCTACAGCGTCGCCATCAGCGACGAGGGCGACCAGCATCTCATCGACTATGCCAAGGGACTGGTGAAGCTTGGCGAAAAGCATCAGCTGCTCAATGCGCGCGAAATCGCCGACGTGACGGGCACAAACACCTATACGTCGGCGCTGTTTACGCCTGGAACCATCATGGTGCAGCCGGCGGCCTATATCCGCGGCGTCGCAGACAGCCTGCGCGAACATGTCAGGGTCTATGAAAATACCCCTGCCGTGCAGTTGGAAAACACTGGTCGCGGATGGCACGTCAAGACACCGCAAGGTTCGATCAGCACAGACCGGATCATCCTTGCCAACAATGGCCATGCGGAGAGCTTCGGCTTCTTCAGGAGCCGGCTGCTGCACGTCTTCACCTTTGCCTCGATGACGAAGGAGTTCGAACCGAGCCTGTTGCCGGGTCAGCGCAAATGGGCCGCGACGCCGGCCCTTCCAATGGGCACGACTGTCCGGCGCATTCAGGGTCAGGCTGGCGACCGGATCCTCATCCGCTCCCGCTACACCTATCACCACAACATCGAGGCGAGCGAAGGAACCCTGCGGCGCGCGGGTGCGAAGCACGACCAGAAATACCAAGCCCGCTTCCCCCAGTTGCCGGATGTGCCGATGGAGTTTCGCTGGGGCGGCGCCATGGCGCTGACATGGAATTCGGTGCCCGCCTTCGGTGAGATCGAGCCCGGCCTGTTTGCGGCCTGCGGCTGCAACGGCGTCGGTGCCACGAAAGCCACGGCAAACGGCATTGCAGCGGCAGACCTGATGCTCGGCATCAGATCACGACTGACCGAAATCTTCGCGCGCTTCGACGCACCGAAATCGCTGCCTCGCCAACCGTTTCGGACGATCGGCGCCAAGGCGAACCTCGCATTCCGCGAATGGCGTGCTGGTGGCGAGTAGATAGTCGCCGCGAACAGGCGCGGCAGATCCTTTCGATGACTGAAGCCGGTGCTCGCGGCACTCCGGTTTTGATGGAACACGCCGCCAAAAGAGGGAACGGAAAAATGAAAAAACTGCTTGCATCGACCTGCCTGATGTTCGGCCTGGTTGGCGGGGCATCGGTATCCAATGCCGCCGAATGCGGAAGCGTGACCATCGCCAGCATGAATTGGCAGAGCGCCGAGGTGCTGTCGAACCTCGACAAGTTCATTCTCAATGAAGGCTATGGCTGCAGCGCCGAGATCACCATCGGCGACACCGTGCCGACCATCACTTCGATGGCCGAGAAGGGCCAGCCGGACATCGCTCCGGAAGCATGGATCGACCTTCTGCCCGATATCGTCAAAAAGGGAACGGATGAAGGCCGGATCATCAAGGTCGGCTCTCCCCTGCCCGATGGCGGCGTGCAGGGTTGGTGGATCCCGAAGTATCTCGCCGACGCCCACCCGGACATCAAGACGATTGGCGATGTGCTGAAGCATCCGGAACTCTTCCCCGATCCGGAAGACGCGAAGAAGGGTGCCATCTTCAACGGGCCGCAGGGCTGGGGCGGAACCGTCGTCACGGCCCAGTATTACAAGGCGTTTGAAGCCGAGAAGGCCGGTTTCACGCTGGTCGATACAGGCTCGGCGGCGGGCCTCGACGGCTCCATCGCCAAGGCCTATGAGCGCAAGGAAGGATGGGCCGGCTACTACTGGGCGCCGACTGCGTTGCTTGGCAAGTATGAGATGGTCAAGCTCGACGCAGGCGTGCCGCTTGATGCCGCCGAATGGAAACGCTGCATCACCGTTGCCGATTGCTCGGATCCCAAGCCAAGCGCCTGGCCGGTCGATACGATCGTGACGCTGGTCGCCAAGCCGTTCTCCGAGAAGGTCGGGCCCGAGGTGATGGACTATCTCAACAAGCGCGCCTGGAGCAACGATACGGTCAGCAAGCTGATGGCCTGGATGACCGACAATCAGGCGAGCGGCGAAGAAGGCGCCAAGCACTTCCTCGAAGAGAACGAAGCGGTCTGGTCGAAATGGGTCTCGCCGGAAGCGGCCGAGAAGATCAAATCGGCCCTTTAAGCGTCGTCCGGGTGCGGTGAGCCCAGGCAAATCGCACCCTTTGCCAAAATCGAAAACTTGCGCCGGCTTCTTCAAAAAGGAGGAACCGAATGGAATGGCTTTATGAATTCCCACACATGAACGACGACGCTCTTCGCGCGCTGAAGAAAGCGATCGACGAAGGTTTCCGGTCGTTCACGCGCGCCTATGGCGACATCATCGAGGGCTTCTTTTCCCCCTTGCAGCACTTCTTGATCGCTTCCGAGCGCTTCATGACCCAGACGCCGTGGCCCATTATTATCATCATCATTCTTGCGATCGCCTGGGGTGCGAGCAGAAGCTTGAAGGTCGTGCTCGGCTGTCTGGTGACCCTCTTGGCGATCGGCTATTTCGACATGTGGGACGACACGATGCGGACGATCTCGATGATCTTCGTCTGCACGCTGCTGTCGATCGCCATCGGCATTCCGATCGGCATTCTGATGTCGCGGTCCGACCGCTTGCAACGGGTCGTCAACCCGGTGCTCGACGTCATGCAGACAATGCCGAGCTTCGTCTATCTGATCCCTGTCGTCATGCTGCTCGGCATCGGCAAGGTGCCGGGGCTGATCGCCGTCGTCATCTATGCCATCCCGCCGATGATCCGGCTCACCAACCTTGGCATTCGCCTCGTCGACAAGGATGTGCTCGAAGCCGCCGATGCCTTCGGCTCGTCAAGCTGGCAGAAGCTCAAGAACGTGCAGCTGCCACTGGCGCTTCCGACGATCATGGCGGGCATCAACCAGACAATCATGATGGCGCTCGCCATGGTCGTCATCGCCTCGATGATCGGGGTCCAGGGCCTCGGCCAGCCGGTGCTGAAGGCGATCGCCAACCAGTACTTCACGCTCGGCATATTCAACGGCCTCGCCATCGTCGGCATCGCCATCATCTTCGACCGGGTCAGCCAGGCCTATGGCGAGAGATTGCAGAAGCACCGGGAGATCGTCCATGGCTGACACCACCTTCGGCGGCATCAAGATCCGCCACCTCTACAAGATCTTCGGACCAAGCGCCTCTGCGCATGTCGAGGCCGCGCAAAAGGGCTTGACGAAAACCGAGCTCAACGAACGGCACGGGCATGTCTTGGGCTTGCGCGACATCAACATCGAAATCCCCTCCGGCTGCATCCAGGTGATCATGGGCCTGTCGGGGTCGGGAAAGTCGACCTTGATCCGGCACATCAATCGCCTGATCGACCCGACGGCCGGCGAGGTGCTCGTCGATGGTTTCGACGTCGTCAAAATGGCGCAGCCGGAACTGCGCGAGTTCCGGCGCCACCAGACGGCGATGGTGTTTCAGAAGTTCGCGCTGCTTCCGCATCGCAACGTTCTCGACAACACGCTCTATGGCCTTGAGGTGCAAGGCGTTGAGCGCGCGAAAGGCGTCGACATCGCCATGCGATGGATCGAGCGCGTGGGGCTGAAGGGCTTTGAAAACAAGTATCCCAACCAGCTTTCCGGCGGCATGCAGCAGCGTGTCGGGCTTGCCCGTGCGCTTTCCAACGACGCGCCCGTTCTCCTGATGGACGAAGCCTATTCGGCCCTCGACCCGCTCATCCGCATGGACATGCAGACGGTTCTTCTCGACCTGCAAAAGGAGATCAAGAAGACCATCGTCTTCATCACCCATGATCTCGACGAGGCATTGCGGTTGGGCGACCAGATCGCGGTCCTGCGCGACGGCGAGGTGATCCAGCAGGGTACCAGCCAGGACATCGTCCTGAGGCCGGCGGACGACTACATCGCCAACTTCGTAAAGGAGGTGAACCGTGGTCGGGTCGTTCATGTCGAGGCCGTGATGACACCGGTCGCCGCCGATCACGCCGTCAATGGCGCGACACTAAGCACTGGAAGCACGATCGAAGCTGCGCTGAAGATCCTGGCGCACAAGGAGGCCAAGGATCTGGTGGTGGTCGATGCCGGCGGCATGCCCGTGGGCACCGTCGATCTGAAGCGGCTGGCCGCAGCGGTCGTAACGCCGCACTGAGCGGCGGGAGACCTGCACACATTCAACCGAAACCTAGGAACCGGGCAAGCGTTGCCGCGGCGAAATCCGCTCGCCCAAGTTACGGGCCTATCGAGGAGAGATATCATGAAGTTTGAAGGCATCTACACCCCGGCGATCACGCCAATCGGGCAAGACGGGCAAATCGACCGAAAGGGTTTTGCAGCCGTGCTTGAGTCCCTCATCGAAGCGGGCGTTCACGGCATCATCATTGGCGGATCGACCGGCGAATATTACGCCCAGAGCGCAGAAGAGCGTTTCAATCTCGCCGCCCTAGCCAAGGATGTAATCGGTTCACGACTGCCGCTCGTCGTCGGCACGGGCGCCACCAGGACGGAAGACTCCGTGGCGTTTGCCAAGGCGGCCAAGGAGATCGGCGCCGACGCCATTCTCGTGTCGTCGCCGCCCTACGCCTTGCCGACCGAGGAGGAGAACGCGGCCCACGCGTTGACGGTGGATCGAGCGGCGGGTCTGCCGATCATGCTCTACAACTATCCGGCCCGCATGGGCGTGATGATGGGAGACGCCTACTTCTCGCGCGTCAGCGAATCCAGAAACGTCGTGGCCATCAAGGAAAGCTCCGGCGACATGGCCAATCTTCACCTGCTCGCCCGCAAGTATCCGAACATCGCACTTTCCTGTGGCTGGGATGACCAGGCACTCGAGTTCTTCGCCTGGGGCGCAAGGAGCTGGGTCTGCGCCGGCTCCAACTTTCTGCCGAAGGAACATGTCGCCCTCTATGAGGCCTGCGTCATCGAGAAGAACTTCGACAAGGGACGGGCGATCATGACGGCGATGCTGCCGCTGATGGATTTCCTCGAATGCGGCAAATTCGTCCAGTCGATCAAACACGGTTGTGAACTGAAAGGCCTGCCGGCGGGACCGGCTCGGGCACCGCTCGGTTCGCTCAACACCAATGAAAAGGTAACACTCGAGACAATCGTCGCGACTCTGAAACGCGATGTCGCCCAAATTGTCGCAGGAAATCGCCATGCGTGAGCGAACAATCGCGGCCAGAACGATCCGCCGGTTGCGCGAACCCAAGAGAGCGACGATCCAATGATCACGCGGCCCGTCAAACGCTTGCCTGTCGAAAATGGCATCTCGGGCTGGGAGGCGATCAGCCAACGTTCGTTTCCGGTCCGCCGCCTCGAAGGCACCGTGATCGCGGACTGGTTGATCATCGGTGCCGGCTTTGCCGGTCTTTCTGCAGCGCGCCGCCTGCTGCAACTGCGTCCCGAAGACAAGGTCGTCATTCTCGAGGCGAGCGAAGTGGGCAAGGGTACGTCGGGCCGGAATTCCGGCTACATGATCGACGTGCCGCACAACCTGTCATCCGGCGAATATTCAAGCGGAGGTGCCGACAGCACGCGCAGGGAAATGGCCCAGAACCGATACGCCATCGCGTTCGCCGGCCAAGCGGCTGAAGCCTATGGAATGTCGCGCGAGACCTTCGATCCCGCAGGCAAGATCAATGCGGCTGCGACCGCGCGCGGCATGAAGCTCAATAGGAGTTTCGGCCAGTCGCTCAAGGCCGCGGACGAGAAGCACGCCTTTCTAGACGCCGCCGAGATGCGGGAGATAACGGGGTCCAACTATTACCTCGGCGGGCTCTACACGCCTGGTGCCGTCCTGATCCAACCGGCCGACTACGTACGCCAGTTCGCTGCCGGGCTTTCACGCGAGCTCGATCTCTTCGAGCGGTCCCCCGTGACGTCTCTCAAGCGCGACAATGGGATTTGGACAGCAATGACGGCAGGCGGCTCGGTATGCGCGCCCAAGGTCATCCTGGGCGTGAACGGCCACGTGGAAGACTTCGGCCATTTCGGCAGGCGGCTGATGCACATCTTCGCCTACGCCTCGATGACGGCGCCGTTTCCGGCAGATGATTTCGGCCACAAGGCCTCCGGTCGGGATCGCTGGGCGTTGCTTCCGGCCGACGCGATGGGCGCGACCGTACGCAAGATCACCTCAGGTGGTCAGTCGCGCATCGCGATCCGCACCAAATACACCTACGACACGACGCTCGCCCTTTCGGAAAGCCGCCTCGCAAAGATGGCGCAAGCGCATCGCCGTTCGATGGATGCGAGATTTCCTGATCTCGAGGGAATACCGTTCGAGCACAGTTGGGCAGGCCGTCTCTGCCTCAGCCTCAACCACGTTCCGGCCTTTGGCGAGATCGACGAAGGGCTCTTTTCCGCGTGCTGCGAGAACGGGCTCGGCACCGTCAAGAGCACGCTTGCCGGCATCATGGCCGCCAACTTGGCGACCGGGAACGTGTGTCGAGAACTTTCGGATTACATGGACCACCGCGACCCCACCCGGCTCCCGCCGGAGCCGCTTGCATGGCTCGGCATAAACTCGGTGATCCGACTGCAGGAACTTCGCGCGGGTCGCGAGGGGTGATGCGTCTTCGGCCGACCCGAGGGGACAGAGCCGCAAATATACGGGCTTGGGTGCTGCCCGCGCCATGACGAGGCGATTTCGGGAACGGGTTTGGGTGGGCCCCTATGATAAACGGTCCACAGGTACCAACCAAGGCTTGGGCGGCGAGGCGGAATTGCTATGACGACGATGATGAGATCCAATGCACCGGCGACGAACCGCTTCAATATCGGTTTCGTGCTCGCCCGGTCGTTCACCCTTTCGGCCTTCGCCCTTTTCGTCGACACGCTCCGGCTCGCAAGTGACGAACTCGACAAGTCCGGTCGCATCCGCGCCGACTGGCAGGTGCTTGGCAATACGCGGCATC
>JAESFW010000385.1_pt1 | contig 21912 bp, 28 predicted proteins | sample 9269481 | NCBI WGS metagenome assembly JAESFW01 (sample SAMN14515350, study PRJNA621654) | algae metagenome | isolation source: Lyngbya sp. HA4199-MV5 and co-occurring heterotrophs from soil with... | place: USA: Ahupuaa O Kahana State Park, Hawaii | collected 2009-07-21
TCGATGAAAGGGCTAACTCCGAATCAAAAGCGTCGACTACTGGAAGAAGTTGCCGTTGAAAAAGAAAAATTACAGTTCACTAACCAAGTCTAAGACAACAACCCTCTAAAAAGGGGAAGCTTACAGAATGTGTTCATTCTCAGTTCATTCCAACGGATTTCCTGTCTACTTCGGTTTAAATATGAATTTATGCGGTTATCGTCGATTAAATAAGAAGAAATTGAAGCTTCATTGATCTCCCGCCCCAGGCATGAGCCTGAATCGAAGACTGGAGAAAATATGAATTCCTTCCTCACAGTCATAGGGAGAGTGCCATCGAACTCTAGCGCCACAGGCATCCCGATTAAGGCCTTTATGGCGCTTCTCAGTCCGCCCTTAACCCTGAGTTTCATTGGCGCCTTTGGCTCCTGAAACTCAAAGACAAGCTTCAGTATGATTCCCCAGTTTTCTGTATGACGATCTGTGTTTCCAATCAAAGCGTCAAAAACGATCATTTCGAGAAACCGCTTTTTAAAATTCCTGAATTCCTCCTTTGCGCACACTTCCATGATCTGTTGAAAGGAGTGGACCGGCTTATGATTTATTTCAAATCCAGATGCGTGGTCACTGAGTATGTCGACGCCGTGAATAAGCATCATCGGTTCGGGGCCTACCATAGACTTTGACAGGCATCCCAGTACTCCTCGGTGTAAAGCAACGTTGTATTCCAAAGTTTCCAAGCCGGCAACGCGCCCGATTTTGCTTGCGATAACCTCGGACCAAAATTCGCTTGGGTAATTTGCAGCTGATTGTTTGAAGAAATAATCCCCGTCTGTTTCTGGATGAGCAAAGATTTTGACCGGGCGGGATCCTTTGGGAGGAGAACTCCATTCTTTGTGAATCCAGTTTGAAATATCGAAAAATTGAGCCAAGCAAATACTTGTTTACTGATATGTAGGTGGACTAGCAAAAATAGGAAAACATTGGAGATTTGCGCCGTCATTGCAAAGATGTAGGGCGCCTATTAAGTGAAAAATGTAGGGCGGTACGCTAGGTGCATGTAGTTATTCGATCGAACTGACTGCCTTCCCAGGAAGAAGTAAGATTGGAATTGACGAGTTCGCTGGCATTTTTGACAGTGACTTTGTCAGCTTAAGCCGAATACTGAGTCTGTATCACAATATGTATTCTTATACGGTCGAACGAAACAAAATCAACAGCTTCTTGATTCTAATGAGCAAGGGCTTTTCCACCACATTTGGTTTCATTAGTGGTTTTCAGCCGCAAGTCTAAAGGGCATTCAGCAAGTTAAGCTTCGCACCGCACTCATTCTTTCGAAATAGGCGGGACGCTCGCCGCACTTTTATCAAGAACCGATTACACGTCCGAGGAAGCGGTTCGTAATGCTTTGGCATCGGTTTAAAGTTGGCTTTAAATGCTCTTCCCGAGGCTGATCTAGGAATTTTCCAATCTGGCAATGGTATTCGAAAGTGGCTTGGTGAAGCTACCGCTCGTCATCCTTTGGGATATCCAACCGTGTACGTAACATATTCATCACGAGAGATTTGAGGTAGGCGGCAGGTCCATTAATCACATTGTTGCCGCAGAACTTAAATTGTTTCAACAATTTGCGATTGTCATTTTGGTACTGTATATAATAATTATGATGAAATTTATATTTAGATGCATTAGCAAGTTCGCATCCTACAATGAAATCAAATCCGTTTTGATCGATTTTGCACACCTACCCGTTGGGTATTTGGAGGCAGTGTCTTCTATCTCTGATGCCGGAGTCTATTCCGAGACCAGCCAATTTAACGCAATCTATTTCCTACTGTTTGTAGTGGTGATCATGAAATTCAAATGGTTACGATACAAAATTGCCAATAGAAGGAAACTAGCTTTGATTCTTGAGCCCTTTATGGTTACTTGGCTTTTTACCTCTCTTTGGTACGCTTCCATTTTTGCTATCTCACAGGTTGTAAAGGCTGATCCAATGTACCAAAGTACTGGGTCATTTTTGGCATTATTTGCAGTAGTCGGGGTTGTTATCTATTCGAAAAAAAATGTAAGACCGGTTTTCTTTATATCGCCTACTAATTAGGTCAACTAATTCTTGATCAGTTGGCAGGTCGTGGTCGGGATTTTATCAACGTTACTTTTCAGAAAGGTTGAGAGCTAATTGGAAAATCCACGTAAGCTTAATGAGGACATAACCATAGGCGTTAATATTCGAGCCTGGGACAGAAGCAGTCCCACTAACCAGAGCGCTGAAATGAGATGTAGTTGCTTCATCGTTGTCTGTATCCAGCCGATTCTTTCGGAGAAGATCTCTTTATAGACGGTCATCTCCATCGCCCTACTTGCGGCCTCACTTTCCGGATAGTATTTTCCCAATAGCTATTATCGTGAACGATGTTCCTGCAGACCTGTACAGCATTCTCTCGTTTCAGGCCTTTTAGATAAGGAAATGTCTATGAGGCACTCCGTTAAAATGGGCGAGAATCTTAGCCGTGATCCGCTTAGCAGTGCATAAGAAACATCTGGGACGAACGATTCTTTGGGGATCTGCACAGGGTTGAAAGTGTTGTCCTGAAATAAAAAATGTTGTCTTGCCCGCATTTGACGGTGCTGTTGAATACGCCATTAATCGTCCGGCACTTTATTGCCGCGGCGCCCCCCATTTGACTCAAATGATGATCCTTCGGAGTGGGGTGGCATTGCGTGTTTGTAATATCTGTGGAGTACAAAGTTTGCATCTATTTTGGAGCGAATAAAACTATCACAGAAGGAATTGAAGTTTCATTTTGCTTTTTTTATCCTGTATTTGCTAGGTTAATGTGTGTAACGAAAAAGAGATAGTGAGAAAGATGAACCTGCCCGCCAATTTACAATATCCAATACTCAAATATCTGTCAGAAGAGTTCACGGGTAAATTTTACAAGAACGAGCTTACCTGCCTGAACAGGATGCTGATCTTATACCACAACCGGCTGTTATTTTCCATAGACGACGATACATCAGGCTTTCTGGATGAATTCGCCAAGTATTTGGGAAAGCCTGTGGTCTACTGGTGGATTCCGGCCTATAAGCGCATGCACATTAATTCGCTCCGGACCAGGATCAGGTTTGTGCTGAAAAACAACCCTCAAATATTTCGAAACCTTCTGTCCAGAGCGGATTACAGCTCCTTCGAAGCCAAACGGCAAACGATCAAAGACATATACGAGTGGCTAGTTACTTTCAGCGGTGAAGCAGGTACAGCAATTGACGTTAATGGATGGAAAATGGATTTGAGCGTCCGATTTAGTAAGTTTTTGCACGAAACGAGGCAGACCAAGGAGGAGAAACTATCCGGAAAGCCAGCTTTTGAACACTTTTATCAGATCTTGAAGGGGAAAGATAAAGCTGAGAAACAGGACAAATTCCGGAGGTTCGTCGACATTCTTCTCAGGGAGCAATGGATTACAAGGTCAGAGAAACCAGAAATCTATCAATTCCGCAATAACGGCACCGGCGGCAGGCTCCAACTTGCTGCTCTCTACTACGTGCTTGACAGGCAAGGTCACATAGACCGGCAACTACCCGCCCCGCAGGTGGCAGGCCTGTTTAATAGCTGGCTCTCGCATGACATTTCACAAAAATCCTTTATCAAGGCCTTTCAAACCGAACAGCTCGATACGTTCAATTGCTCTTCCAACCGGCCCCGCCACAAATATGTGACCGAATGCCGGCTCTTATTGCGGGATCTTTGAAGCCGGGTTGTCTCTAAAATTTTGGTAAAAATTCTTTTTATTCCTGCCGGAATAACCGGAACGTTATTGTCAAAATCTGAGGTGAGATTTGCGATATGTTAAACTAAAACAGTTCGCAAATGAAAAATCTGCAATCCACTTTTTCAAGCCTTATGCTCTTAGGCCTGAAAACAATCCGTCCCGAATTGACCGAAAAAAAACCTGGTCATCGGTTCGCAAGCCGGGTTTTCTGTCCGGGTTACCTGCTGGTCAAACTCGGTCCAACATCGCCATGTAACAGATGCGCTCTAACCGGGAGGCTTTATATCTGCCACCGGATATTGGAAAATCGCTACGTAACAGAAACAAAAACCGCATAACCATGGAGCCTGTATCATTAACAACAGAGCTGCTTCTGATGCTCTATGAGCGGAAGGACGTCAAAAGAAGAAGGTTTCTTTACATGCATTATCAGCGCCTTTTTGCACAGCACTATTCAATGGGCTTCCTGGTTGAGCTGATCAATCAAGATCTGGGCAAAGCATTGGTCTCAACCAGCGATATTAAGTACATCAGGGCTAATGCGCATCGATGGAAATCGGAGCTGATACCCGAGGGTGTAAAGAATGCGGACGGTGAACGCCAGATTCAAACATACACGGGTGGTGATCCGGATTTGACGAAGGCTCAGACAGAGTAATCTCATGGATAAAGGAACATTGGTCGATTTATTTGAGAGGCGGGATAAAAAAAGAAGGCGCTTGCTTTACCGGCTTTACCAAGATTTGATCCATTCGGATTTGACAGCTGCTTATATCGCAGAAAAGATCAGCTGGGAGTTGAAGTGCGAAGGACTGATAAAAAGCACAGACATTAAGTTTTGCCGCTACCACTTCAAAAAAAGGCCGCTCAAAAAGCTCACGCATCCTTCTGGTCCCTCGCCGGCTAGCCGGGCGGAGGATCAGAAGCCTGAAACTGCTTCGGCAACGTGGCTGGATGGGACTTGGACCGATCCAGAAAAAATCAGCTTAATAGACAATCTAATAGTTGAGTCCAAATTCGCTAAAAAGAAAAACCGTGAAACGTAAATTTCATTTTATACTCCAGGCCAAGGGTGGCGTGGGTAAAAGTCTGCATACTTACCTGAGGGCAATGTCCGAAACAGAGAGCCCCTCCTTGTTTGTCGATGTCGACAGCTCCACCAAAACATCGAGCAGGCAACTGTTGTTTTTGGGACAGGACAGGCTAGAAAGCGTGTCACTGATTGACAAGAGGGATGTGCTGGTCAGGGACTTATTCGTAGGATACCTGGAAAGTCTGATAGATTGTCCCTTTGAAGAGATCTATATGGATTTTGGCGCGCCGGAAAGCGAACAGTTTCCCGCGTTAATATCACGCGATCTGGACTTTAAAGCCTGGTGTGACGAGCTCGGCTTTGAGGTCACTTTCCACATCGTCATGGCAGCAGGCGGCGCATATCTTGCCTGCGCGGAATACCTTCGAAAGATGTTCGAAGTTCTGGACGGACAGTTTGATATTGTTGCCTGGGAAAACATCTACACCTTTAAACAGTATCCAACCTTGTCTGACGAGCTCGCAGAAAAGTGCTTGGTAACCGGCATCAAACACCGGCAGTTCGGTGATTTCGACGCCAACAGCCTTTTGGGTATTCAGATATTGGACGGCATCAGAAACGGGTATAGCCTAGACCAGTACCGGCCAGGTGCAAGGATACGTTTGACAAAGGAACTTCGAGACCATTTCGGCTATGAATGACGGGCTAAGAGAGCTTCTCAACCGGTTAAATGGGAAATACGGACAAAAGTACGGGCACCTGATGGACGACTGGACTTCGATGGTTCTTGAAGAAATCCATGAGAATTTTGCAGGGCTCACCTCCGAAATTAAAAGCTGCACGCAGGCTATCAGCCAGGCGCAGACCAAGATCAAAACAAGTCAGAGAGCAGTTCATTTTGGCTCGACTCGTGAAGCTTTGTTTTATGCTCTGGGAGTTACGGCTCCGGCAGCCATTGCCGCAACCATAATCTCGATACTGATTTTTTGGTATGCGTATACGGAAGAGCGTTTTCAGAAGCGAAGAAGCATTATCGATGCCTATGAAAATGTTTCGGACTATGTGCTGCTCATGCAGGGCGGAGAGGTTATTGAAAAGGACGGGGTTAACTATTTGGTGCTCCGTCCCGCACCCTCCAAAGGTGACGTGATGATTGGAGAGGACTACATCTATGACCACAAAAACAAGCGCGTGCTTGTGCCTTTAGGCAGAAAATAAGGCTAAAAACAGCCAAGTGGACTTTTATGAACTTTGGTTGCCAAACGCTGCCAGTTGTAAACTTTCGTATGCATTGCGGTGGTTTTCTTCCACAGCCAGCTATCGCCGGTACGTCGCAAAATGCGACTCCCCGGCGGGAGCTGGCCATGGGAAAACCCCTGGACCCCTGCTATTCGCCTCCGGCTCATAGCTAATCAAAAAAAGACAAATGGAAAATCAGAAACAAAAAGGCAGACCACCCAAGGAAAAGGGTACTGCTAAAAGAGATCATTTCTCAGTTTGGGTAAGCGCTGATCAAAAGAGACAGATCAATGAACTCGTGGAGAAAAGCGGACTTTCAGCCAGTCAGTTCTTTTTGGCACTGGCGCTGGACATACCCTTCAAACGACCGGAAAGGAGGACACTACCGAAGGCGACCGCTGATACAATCCGGATTCTAGAGCAGCTTGCAGGCGTCTTGTCTGTTGCAGTTTTAAAGACCAAGGGATATCAGATGCTTTCAGGGCAGTGGGAACAGAGTAGCCAGCGCGTCAGATTGCTCGCAGATCTGATTACACTTTGGATTTTTGAACACTTTGAGATTCGTAGTTTTCAGAAAAGCCTTTCCCTGATTTGTAGCTCGGCCGATGAGCTAGCAGTTTATTTAAATCATAGCACGGGTGAACACCAGAGCAAGCTGCTAATGCTGGAAAGACTGCAAGTGATACACCAGCTTGCAGCTGATTTGCTTGCTAAGTATGAAACGTATTACGCCTCGCCGTTAGAAGAGCTGGCGCCTATGTGGAAAGTTCAAAATCCTGATCCTGACTCGGTGCATGATCAAATCGAAAAAGCATTACGGATGATGAATAAACGAGTAGAGGGATGATAGGAAAAGCTGGCTTGGGCAGTTACGCCAAAGGGATATTGGACTACTGCTATTACGGAAAGGAGATATCCGCAAAGATGAAAACCGAGCTTAGTGCAGATATGGTCAGAGGGGAACTCGTTCACATTCAAAACCTTGCCATCAAAACACACAGTGACGGAAGGCTGGACATGAATTACATAGCCAAACAATTCATCGATAACCACATGAAAAATACCAAACTCAGCAAATTCGTCTGGCACCAGTCGTTCAGCTTCGCGCCAGGTGAAAAGCCTGGAAACGAAACGGTAGCCCAAATCGCTACCGAGTTTGCCAAAGAGTTTGGATTTGATGACAACCAGATGCTTGTTTTCAGACACGAGGATAGTGAAAATTCACATTTCCATATTGTTGCAAACCGGATCAACCATAACGGAAAAAATACGGCGGATCACTTTAAGAATTACGCCCGAACAGGTCAGTTCTGCCGGAGAATGGAAAAGGAACTGGGATTATCCGAAACACCTGATATGCGGGTCAACAAGGCTCGCGGTATCGAAATTCCGTTAGTTGACCAGAATCATTTAAAACTTAGAAGGTCAATTGATGAGTCCTTAAATAGCATAACCTCGATCGATGAATTAGAAAGGCATTTGTTAGCCAAAGGTTACAAAACTTACACCGGACGAGGTATTGCTTTTTTTGACGTCCGAAAAAAAATCAAGATCAAAGGATCAGATCTTGGGCGTAACTATTCGCTTTCATCGATCGAAAAGCGGCTTGTGCAAAACTTAGAAATGGGTGTGGAAAAACAGGTGAAACCTGAGCTCAAAAAGCAGAAAAAGCTGGGTATTAGCATGTAGATGCAGGTTTCTGCGAAGAATAACCTATTTTAGCCAAAAATAACCCGTTACACCCATGAAGCTTAAAGCAATTAAATTCTTTTCTCCAGAGGAAAACGTATCAAAAACCAAGGAGGCCGCAAAAGAAGCACCGCTTCCAACCGGTTACATTTCTAATTCAGGCAAGCTTGTTTTTCCAGCGACTGCACTGCGTGACCTGGGAATTGATCCGGAGTCCACCAAATTCAAAATCGGCACTCAGGAGGGAAAGCGAAAAATCAAATCCGTATATCTGGTACCATCTGCAAGTTCCGATCAGACTTTTTCTTTCGAAAAAAGCGGCCGAGGTCATGTAATTCCATTGGCCATAATTTTGAAAAAGGGTAACGTCAACTTCGAAAGTGAAAAGCTGATTTTCAAAATCTCGACATTTGACTTTGATCAGGCAACGAAAGGGTTTGAGCTGGCTATTGAAGCAGAAGCGCCGAAGCCTGAGTACACAGGAAAGCCTCGTGGTAGAAAGCCTCGTCAGAAGGCGGAATAGTTCGTCATTTTAGCTTGTTAGATTCTCATAATAAACAATAAAGCCGCATTACGCGGCTTTATTGTTATTGCTTGTTTTTAAGGAGCTCGACTTTTTCTCTCTCGCTTTCGAGAAGCCTCTCATAGAGTTTTTTGTTCTCCTCGAAAAGCTCAACCAACTTATCTATTGGGTTGAACGTGGGAAAGTAATTGAACATTGAACCATTGTCATGGTTGTTAACTGTATTGCCGATAATGTTAAACACAGCTTCTTCGCTAAAATTTTTGATTCCCTCAGCAGGCACACCAAGTATCTTACTGATCTGTTCGAGCAATTCTTCATCAATAGTCTCGCTCTGCTCGATTTTCGACACCGTTTGCTGGCTAACCTTCAATTCGTGCGCGAGGACTTCTTGCTTCAGTCCGCGTAGTTCGCGGATGCGGCCGATCTTGTGACCAATATGATTTGGTTTTGTTGCTGTGCTCATAGTTACAAATTAAGGAAATATACTGGCTAAGGTCAACTGTTGGCCTGGAAGTATTATACCAGTCGTGATTGGTGGGATACAACCGAGTATGGTTCGCTACGTCTGAGCCGTTTGGCTCCTTGCCCTAAAAAAACTTGCGTTATGGAGAATTTAGAGATCAATCCATCACAAAGCTACAACGCCGAAGTAGCACAAGCACTTCAAGAGATATTGGTATTTTTTCAACCTGGGGATCTAGAATATCTACGCGTAGACTTATGGCACTGGTTGAAAGCTGTGACAGGTGAAAAGCCATTTCTTTTCCGTGGAGAGCCATCAACGGTTATTTCCCTGTGGAAGCAGTTGACTAAAATGATAAATACTGGAAGGCTGATCCTTGAAACCAGCCACATGCGTGAGGACGAAAGGCAGCGCAGCTGCTTTCGTCCATTTAGTGAAGAACAGATTGCCAGCGACTTCCAATATATGCGGGAGCTCAAGCAGCTAACTGTAAAGTACAACGGAACGATTAGGAGATTGTCTCTCTTGGAATCAGAACAGCCAGTACTTGCCATCAAAAGGTTCTTTGATGCATACAGCCAGGATGATTGGAACCAGATTTTGGAAGACTGGGTCGAGTATGGTTTAAGCAAGATGAGCATCTGCGAGGCGACGGGAGAATGCAATGAGGTGTTGCAGTATGAGCTGTTAGAAGCACTCGCAGAAGCTTTTTCCCTAATTTTGAAAGCCGAGCAGGCGGCTATCCTCCGGGGTGAGGCCTAGCAGCGGTTTTGGGTGGGTCGATTCGAAATCCCTAGATTGTACTGCATAATCAGGTGTGCCCGTCAACATAAATTTATGTCAGCAATGAAATTGATTTCTTGCCTATTTTGCTTGGGACTAATGTTTGTCGCTCTCGATGCATTTGCTCAATCCGGCGCATGTAGTAATGGCAAGATCTAGTCGGTTGGTTTGTCAGCCGCGAAGGAACGAAGGCGGATATTGACACTTCTATAAAGGTAAGTGAATATAGCGTCGCGCAAATTCGCCACTTACTTTCAAAAATGGAGATGGTTGACCAGCTGTACCGGGATAGCTTAATGAGTGTGCCTGGCACAGATCAACGGTACTTGGGTTACGTTTCTAAGATGATTGCAAATGACAGAGCCAACCAGGCGATTTTGACAAAGATTATAGCGTATATGGGCTGGCCAAAATTAAGCGTGGTTGGAAAGGAAGGAGTCAATGCCGCATGGATAATAGTTTGGCATGCGAAGAGGTCCTATCAGGATCGCTACTTTCCATTAATTAAGAAAGCATATCACTCCGGCGAAATTCCTGACACTTATTTCAAGACATTGGAAAAGGAACTTGCAGAAGCTCCGTGAAATTGGTGATGCTTTGTGCTTAGCCATGATTTTTTAAAAGGCTCTCTTCCAACGTTACAACAAGCGTAGGTGTCTTTTTGGAAAACAAAGTCTCAGAGTATGAAGAGCCTTGTATTTAACAAATTGCCTTACCTCGTTTTGCTACTGAGTTTGTATGGCTGTCGCGATGCGCAGCCAGAGGAGAAAGCTGCATACATTGGCAGAGCAGATCCGTTGTTTTGTGGTTGGTGCGGTGGATGGTTTGTGACGGTTGATTCAATTACATATCGGGCGAATGTTTCCGAGCCGTATAAGGGAGGGAATCAGGACGTGTGGATACGTTTTGAAAAAGATGAGAGCGACGGAGCGAAAAAACAAGGAAACTGGATCACTATATCCTCGATTCGTCCCAGATAAAATCACCAGACCATGACAGTTCGAAAACTTTTACGCGCGTCATTCCTACTACCGGTACTCATGGTAGTAGTAGCCTCAAGTTGCCACGGGGACAAGGGTCCTGATCCCAGCTGTCAAGAACAACCACGAAATGACTCTGGATGTTATCACATTTACCACCCGGTCTGTGGTTGTAACGGCAAAACATATGGCAACGAATGTGAAGCGCTCGCCCATGGAATTACTTCTTACCAAAACGGTGAATGTTCAGGGTCCAAGTGATGATACTTGCCCTTGTTCAATGCTTGGATAGAAGATCTTAGTTGAGATATTTTCGGCAAATAGCCAGTCGATGAAGAATGTTTTAAGAATTGCATTGATACTAGCTTGCCTTAGCTGTAAAGAGGATGCACCGGAGCCGCTTAACTGCCCGGATATTTACAGGCCGGTTTGCGGGTCGGACGGAAAGACATACGGGAATGTTTGTGAAGCCCAGTCTCATGGCATCATGTCCTATACCGACGGAGAATGCTTGTAGCCTGTATTTTCTATAAAAGCATATTTCGCTTACTTTGCTGCAAACCTACCCGCAAGTACCTGTGATCAACTATGACGACGTTCAACGCCAATTCGCCAGCGATGGCTTTTTTGTAATCAATGAGGTTTTTACTGGTGACGAAGTTGAAATATTACTGGAAACTATTTCTAATGCCGATGCCAGTAACGATACATTTCGTCAGAATGGCGATCTGTTCGCAATCAGGCAGTTTGTAAAAGAAATTCCGCAGATTCAATTTCAGGTTATGAATCAGCGGCTCAAGCATTTGATTGACCGGCTTTTCGGAAACGATTACTTCATCATTAAATCTATCTATTTCGATAAGCCAGAAAAGTCGAACTGGTTTGTGCCTTACCACCAGGATCTTACGATCTCGGTCGACAAAAAAGGTGACTATCCCGGTTTTGGACCATGGACTGTCAAACAAGGGCAATTTGCGGTTCAACCGCCACTGGAAATCCTGAAAGATAATTTTACGATCCGGATTCACCTGGATGATACCGATCAAATGAATGGAGCACTCCGGGTTGTGCCAGGGTCGCATGCCCAAGGGGTATACCGCGCCGAGGACATCGACTGGTCTACCGAGCGGGAGGTTATCTGCGATGTCCGGCGCGGCGGCATCATGCTGATGAAGCCGTTATTGCTTCATGCTTCGAGCCGTACAACGTCTAACCATCGCCGCCGTGTGATACACATAGAATTTGGCAGAAAGCCATTGCCCGAAGGACTCTGCTGGTCTGAATTCGCCGGTATCCTTTCAAGCAAAGTTGATTTGACAGAAAACAGAATCAATCGTTGAGAACCTGTTGAAGAAATAAGTGATGGGGTAAAACTTCAATTTTTCCCTTTGTGGGGATCATGTTCTTCCATACCCAATTGTAGTGGTCAATCACCTGATGGGCTCTCAGACTCGGTCTGTTTCCGGTAGTGTGACCATCTTCGATGACGGTTACGTTATAATCCTTGGAAACCGCTGACTGAATCGTCGATTCAACGCAAAAGTCTGTGGCGCAGCCTGTAATGACCAATTCGTTAATAGCTAGGGCGTTCAGTTTCTGCCCGAGTTCCGAGCGATAGAACACATCATTGGCATATTTGTCAATACGAACATCATTAGGGCCAATTTCCAGATCGTCCAGCAATTCCCATTCCGTGGTAAAGGGCACGAACTCGTTCATTGTGCTACCATCATGCTGAATAAATAACACGGGCCAAGATTTAGCGCGAAAAGCCGCTGCAAGCGAATTTATTATTTGTACGACTCCTTCGGTGTTGTGACGAGGGGTGGCTTCTGTAAACGAGCCCTTTTGCATATCAATTACCAAAAGCGCTTTTCTATCGATCATACAACTTGGTTTTAAGTAAAGTGACGGGGAAGGGCTGTCTACGATTTCCAGAGTAAATCAATCAATTTTCTCCATTCGAAGTAATCGGAAAGCTCTCCATTCATCAAAATAATCAGCCCCTTTTTTGAAAATGGGTCGTAAAGCATGTAGGTAGATATACCGGGGCCATGCCCGCTATGGCTATATGTGGGTGTCTCCGTGTTGAGCAAATACATAAACCAGGTGTGGAAGCCTAGGCTCATGTCTTTGGGTGTCAGAAGTTGTATTGACCTAGCTTCAATAACACGGTTACCAGCATACGCTCCGTCGTTTGACCAGCAGGCAAGAAACTTCGCCAGATCATTTACTGTGCATCGTAGCTGGCCTGCGGGATAGTCCGGAAATTTACCCTGGGGCAATTTTTTATACCGGCCGAGCGAGTCTGAATACTCATAAGGCACTGACAGCCGGTCTGATCGAAATGGCTCTAAAAACCAATTGGTATGATGCATTTCGAGCGGAGCGAACAGATGCGCTTTGCAGTACTGATCGAATGGCATCTTCGCAATCCGTTCGACGAGATAACCCAGCAATGCAAAACCGATATTGGAATACTCGAACCTGCTACCAGGTTCGGAGTTGGCAAAATTCTTAGTCGCATTATAGTGCTTGCCATTGGCAGGTAGATAGTTTCGAAGAAACGTTTCCAATGGGATATCGGCATCCTGATATTCATTCTCCCAAAATGGAAGCAGATAGTCCAGGTTATCGGCTATCGACGAGCGGTGCCGGAGCAGTTGCCTAAACGTGATGGGAGTAGCTGGAAACAATGGATTGCCAACTTGAAATGGAAGGTACCGGTTAATGTCATCATCCAGCTTGAAGTATCCCTTTGCTTCGAGTTGCATAATTGCCGCGGCTGTTACTGTCTTAGAAATAGAGGCTATGTGAAATACCGTTGAATCCGACACCGGTATTCTCTGCTCGATGTCTTGGTAGCCGTAATAGCGCGTCCAGGAAACTTGGCCGTTTTCAACTTTTGCTGCGGCAAGGCCAGGAACGCGAAGGTCTTGCAATTTCCCGATAACCAGCGAATCAACTTTGGATGTCTGAGCATGAGCTAATCCAGCCAATAGGTAAAATGCTAATAACAGTAAAGGACATTTCATAAACTGCGGAAAGAAAGATACTTGAATGGGAGCCGAAGTTAACAATGCGATCAGTGCAAACGAAAGTTACAAAGCAAAAAATGACGGTTACAAGCCTACACTTTGTCATCCGGCTTTTTAGCTGGTCGCACAACTGCCAGCCGCACCTTAAACCGCCGTATGGGCTTGCAACCAGGGGGACAAGCCCCGTCATTTTTTCTTTGAGTGGAAGGCAGCGATTGCCCTGAGCACAACGCCGGGGCCAAAGCAACCAAAAATGCCTTTCAATTATGAAAAATTTCGAAAATGCTCCAAAAATTTATGTTGGAACCTATGGCCAGTACAATAGTGGTTCGCTGTTTGGCAAATGGTTTGACCTGACAGACTATGCAGACCTAAAAGAATTCCTGCAAGACTGCTTTGAGTTTCATCGGAACGAGCTAGACCCAGAGTTGATGTTTCAAGACTGGGAGAACATTCCGGACTTTTTGATATCCGAATGCAGCCTTCATAAAGAGGGGTTCGCCTACTTTGAAGCCACCGGTGAAATGGATGATGAAACTGCCGAAGCATTCGAGATTTATTGTAAGCAGATCAATTATTGGCCATCTAATGGCTACGAGCTGGAAGATCAAATTGAATGCTTCCGGGAAAGCTATCAGGGATATTTCGGCGGATCAGGAAAAGACGCTACACTTGAATACGCTTATCAGTATGTCGAAGAGACAGGATTACTGACTGGCGTGTCATCTACTCTGGAAAAATATTTTGACTACGAATCGTTCGCCAGAGACCTGTTTTTAGAAGGATACAGCGAACACGACGGACATATCTTCGCGGATTATTGAAGGCAAAGTGCTGTTCGGTGTGGCCCGCATCGAACTCCACTTTATTCTTTTTGTTCCACAGGGAAAAAGAGGAAGCAATTATCAAATACTGCCTACTATTTTCCGGTCAAAAACATCGAATGCATGTGTCATTCGATGTTTTTGATTGTTAACGTAAAGCAGATAGCAATGGAAAAGAAGGGCAAGCAATCAGAACAGAGTTCAGCGTTGTTCACGCATCAATTAGTCACTTTGGCGGATCTTGAAAAGTTTAAAGAGCAAATGCTCTCTGAGATGAGAAAGTTATTCCTAGGTGGCGGCACTCAAATTTCCAAACAGTGGCTCAAATCTCGCGAAGTACGGAAGTTACTTGACGTATCGCCAGGCAAACTGCATGCCATGCGTGCAAGCCGCCAATTAAGCTTCATGCGGATCGGTGGCGTAATTTACTATGATCGGGTAGACATAGACAAAATGTTCGAAAAGTTTAAAACTGCTGCAGTCAAATGACTTCCAAACGATGCGTAACTGGTCTCGGCAGCCAGTGTCCCCCTGACGAAAAACACGTCAGGGTTTATTTTTTGCAGCATGGATCCACGCTCAGAGAAGCCTTTCGATTTTTCGATCACTATGGAGCGAAGAGATGGGTAAACTCGGATAGTTACCTCTTGAAAAACTGGAAAGCACTGGCCTGGGCATGGATATTTTACCAATAGTAAGCCGTGTTCATTAGAGGTCAAGCACTTCGCAGTATTCGAGATTCCAATATTATACCTCTGTACGGTCGACCTTTACCGGAGCGTTCAAGGTCATTTAACAAAAAGTGTATCACGTCCCAAATCGCCATTAGCACACACTTGTGTGTAAATCAGTAAAAAGATGGCTTGTTGCCTTGCGACCCGGGCTTTTGCACGCCGACACTGGCCCTTACATCTCGGTCAGGGTTTTCGATAATACTTGCAACATAAGCGGCAACGGCCTTGCGCGCGACCTCCGTACCTGTAAACGGCTCTCCCTTTTGGGTAGTTTCGTACTCGTACTCGTCCCGGTTGGTTAGCCAGGAAGGACGTACGATTGTGTAATCAAGCGTAGAACCTTCAATAATATCGGCCGCATGACGGTAGCGAACCAGGTCAGCACCGATCATCTTTTCATTCCATTGCCCGAACTTGCCAGGGATTTCCTTGTAGATACCCAGTGAGGTGATAAATATCAGCCGCTTCACGCCAGCGGCCTTCATTGACGCTACGACAGCTGCGGCCATCTTATCGATCTGGCCGGCCAGGTTCGCGTATACCATATCCTGGCCTTTCATCGCCGCATCCAGATCGGTGCTACTGAGTACGTCTCCATTGATGATCGTCGCGCCGGGCGCTTCATCCTTCGAGCCGTAGGTATTGCGGGAGAACAGGGTGAGTTCGATGTTTTTGTTCTTTTTGAGAAATCCTGTCACGTGCTGTGCAATACCTCCGTTTGCACCCAGCACCAAAACTTTTGTTGCCATTTTGTAATCAAAGGTTTGTTTGAAAAAATGGAATCGCCTTTGCCAGCGCCTGGCTGGTTGGTTCGGGCTGGTCGTAAAGGTCGTAATGGGAATAGCCTTCTACCACAAATAATTCTTTTTGTGTGGAGGCCGCCCTACGAACCACCTCATAGCCGTCACGATATGCACCGAAGCCGCCGGGCTTGTCTCCAATCACGACCAGGATAGGTTGTGTCAAAAGGGTTTCGCAAAGATGGAATGCATCCCAGCCCATACCTGTGCTCAACCGCGAGTAAACCGCGCTGGTAGCGCCTCCCGGCGTATAGCCCCGGCTAGTTTTGTAATAATCCGTGGCTTCCAGCACATCTATGTCCTTGATCCCTGCTGCTTTCCCGCTTTCCACGGATTCCGGGAGCATATTAATGGTCAGTAAATCGCCACCTCGGGCTTCCAGGCTCCGTTGTGCCGCCACCCTCTCCAATACATCCAGTGGCGCTCCTCCAGCAAACCCGTCGCGCAGCAAGCGACCGAAGTTCACGCCGGTAATGGAAACCACCGCTTTGATACGCCTTTCGGTCATGGCGATGTTGAGCGAGTAGGCCCCGCCGCCGCAAACACCGAGTATTCCGATCCTGTTTTCATCTACGTAAGGTAGTGTCACCAGATAGTCTATCGCGTAACGAACGTCGTCGGTGCGCTGGTAGGGATTTTCAATGTATCTCGGCGTCCCGCCGCTCTCGCCTTGAAAGGAGGCATCAAAGTTCAGCACCATGAAACCGGCTTCTGCCAGCGCTTTGCCATAAACGTTTCCCGCTGTCTGCTCTTTGCAGCTTCCGATCGGGTGCATGGTGACAATGGCCGGATATTGTTGGTTTTCGTTGAAATCGGTCGGGAACATCAGGGTACCCGCATTATCCCAGGCTATATTATTGAATCTGATTGCTTGCGTATTCATTGTACGGTTATTTTTCTTGAACTGATTGGATTTCAGGAGCCGGGGCGACATGAGGTCCCCGGTTTTCCCTTGTATTGCCACTAATGCTTATGCCAGTTTTTCGGCGAAGAAAGGTGCCAGTTGCGAAATAGCTTCGTTGACATAATTTTCCCTATCATACAAGGACATGTGGTTTGCCCCGGCAACAATGTATTTCCTTTTATCGCCAGTAGCCGCAATCCTGAGCAGGTCATCGCTCATCCAGGCACTTCCGGCCACACTGCCCACCACCGCCAGCAGCGGCTGCGTAAAGAAGGCTTCCGCTTTATTGTAAGCATCGTAGGAGATAATCTGTGTCAGGCTTCGGGCGGTGGCGAAGCCCGGCGCGGTCGGGTACTGGCAGCGGTCGGTATGGTAGTACTCCCAGGCCTCCCGGAGTTCTTCGTTAGGCGCGTCTTCTTCTCGCATCGGTGCCAACGGGATTGTCTGAATCGAACTGGCTCCCGCATCGGCCGTTCTGGCACTGGAACCTGCTAGCAGGTAAGGCAGTGCATCGGCATCTTTTACATTGTTTTCCCACCCATTACGGAACATCGAGCCGATATTGACGGCGCTTACCATCCCGACAGCTTTGATACGGTGGTCATTAATGGCTGCATTGGCCGTGTACCCAGCGCCCGCACAAATGCCCATCGCCCCGATTTTTTCAGCGTCTACGTAAGGCAGTGTCGTCAGGTAATCGACGACCGCGTTCACGTCTTCGGTCCTGATGTAGGGGTTCTCCAACTGCCGCGGCTCTCCCGTACTTTCACCCTGGTAGGACGCGTCGTATGCAATGGTGAGTAGCCCGGTTTCAGCCAGCTTTCTGGCATAAAGTCCGGCAGCCTGCTCTTTCACACCTCCTCCGGGATGGGACACTACTACTGCTGCATAGTTTTTACTTGGATCAAAGCCCTGGGGAAAATGGATAATTGCTGAAAGCGTAATTCCCTGTCCGTTCGCATTGCGGATGCTGATTTTTTCTTGCGTTGCCATATTATTCATCTTTAATGGTTATCAATTTTGATATAACAAAGGTAAATGGGGCCTCAGCCTCGGGACGGATACGGATTACTCGAAGAAGGATACAGATTACGTTTTCTGCGCAAACAGGCCCCAACCTGCCGATCGCCAAAAGAAAAGCAGCCTTTTTGAGGCTGCTTTGTAAATGATTGCGTTGCTATCAGATGAAATGCGCGGATCAAAATCAGCGCTATTGATTCCGGAAAACTTTCGGCGACAGGCCCGTCTTCTTGCGGAAGAAGCGCGCGAAATAATTGGGGTAATCGAAACCCAGGGAATAGGATATTTCACTGATGGACAGCGTGGTATTCCGTAGCTTGTCTTTGGCGAGCATCATCACGTGGTCTTGAATGTGGTCCAGGGGCGATTTTCCGGTAAAATGCTTGATCAGATCCCCGAAATAGTTGGGCGAGAGATTGCTGCTTTGAGCAAAATAAGCGACAGAAGGCAATCCTGGAATGCTTTCATTTTCGCGAAAGTGCTTTTCCAGGTTTTTGTAAAAATCGGCGATCACTTTATGGTAGATATTGCTCCGGGTATCAAACTGCCGGTCGTAAAAGCCCTTGACATACGTCAGGATCAGGTTGACGTAGGAAATGATAACCGTACTCGAATAATGTTCTTTCCCAAATTCATGATCTACCTTTCCGAAAAGGTCCCACAGAATGGTTTCTTCTTCTTTGGTCAGGAAAAGGGCTTCATGGTTGTTGTAGTGTACAAAATTGTATTCCTTGGCATACTTGTCCAGGTACTTGGCGCTTACCATAATGGCGTATCCCGAAAACGGCGGCTGGATTTCCCAGCCCAAGGTGTTTTGCGGGCAGTCCACATACATATAGGAAGAATCGGTCTGGTCTTCGAGCAGTGTGTAGGGCGCCAGCTTGCTGTCCATCGGCGGCTTAATTGCCAGAAGGTAAAAATCGATGGTGACCGGCTCCGATTTCAGCCGCATTTCGTTCTTACCTTCGAAATTGACCACATGCAGGTCCTCGCTTTTCAATCCGCCTACATTCAGGTAGCGGCAGAACTCCGGGATGCTCAGTATTTTCGTGCTCATTGGATGAAGTTTCAATTGGCGCAAAACTAATCATTTCATGCCGCCGCATCCGGATACAGATAAAGGATAAAAGGATACATTTTACTGTTCTGTTCCGGTTTTCTGCAAGGGTCGAAATCTGGGAAAAACAATTCTTCAACTACACAGCAATACAACTTCCGGGATACAAGTCCACACGCTGGCGTAAATTATTACAGACTTCGAATGGTAGATTTGGACGGTAGTTTTGAGCATTCCAGGATTATAGCCGTCGTAAACGATGCGGCCAGAGTATCGTTCGAACTGCTGGGTAATCCTGCATCGGGCCGTGAAATCAGATTTTTGCTCAAAAATGAAGACCCTTCCCGTATTCAGTTGTTTGACTTGTCGGGTAAATCCCTCAAGTTCCTCTTGTTAAGGTCCGGTAACGAGTTTACCATCAGGCCCAAAAACGCCCTCGCGTCGGGACTATATGTGATCTCCTTGTAACGTCAAAATGTAGCACCCATCGCAAAGAAAGTACAAATTGACTAAGTCAGCACTACCTGCCTTTTCATGAATTAGTCATTGATTAGCGGATGTTTCAAGACTCCCGTGGGGACTTTACGCACGGGAGTTTCGTCTGTTTTAGCCGGTCGACTACATGAGGCCAACTCGGGAGGGGAGCCTGGCGTTTGGTTCGATACTTGAATCCTTCAAGCAGGTTACTTGTCGCAGCTAATTCAAATATTTCTTGTAATAGGATGCCTTCGAGTAATAGCCCAATTTCTCATAGAAGTCCTTGGCGCCATAGGTTGCAAGCGATACGAGCTTGCATCCTCTTTGTCGGCAAAGATCTTCAAACTCGGCCATTAAGGTAGATCCCAACTGCATCCCTCTGTTTTGTGCATTGACAACAATCTCGTCGATGTACGCGACTTTACCACCCGCGTAAATAGCATTACGGCAATACCCCGACAGATAGCCCACTACTGTGTCATGTTCTGTGAGAACATACAGTAAATGTTGTTCATTATTGATGTAATCTTCTAGGCTATCAGCGAGATACTGCTCGGACACCATAATTGAGTCGCTCAACTGGTTTGCCAGTTCAAAAATATACGGAAGGTCTTCTAGGCATGCAGGCCTAACATTCGTTGATTGATCCATTGAATAAAGTGAATTGACGTTTTTTTCGCCAAGGAGTTGATAGTCCTTGAATATACAGACGAGACGTTGACTCAGCAAACCGTATTAGCAATTTTCGACAAAGCCGGTTGTTACTATGTACTTGCCATTTACTAAAAGCGAAATCAACTGTAAGGCGAGCAGAAAGGTGGGAGGTCGTGAAAGCGATCGTCTTGTTGCTTTTACGTGTGACACTTTCCACTACTCCCCGGTCGCCTTGAATGTCTTGCTGACGACCGGGTTAAATAGCGTTATTGGCATCTAGGAGGCTTGTCGAAGCTTGCCGGTTTTGGTAAACAATCTATCCCTAACTAGTCCTACATTCTCGCTGATCCGCGATTTTCTCACCCGGCAATAACGCATGGTGGTTCTAATGTTTCGATGCCCGAGCATTTTGCTGACGTCTTCCAAGGGTACGCCATTATTCAGCATCATATCAGCAAAGAAATGTCTTGCGTCATGGGTGTCCAGCCTCCTGATACCTCCCGTGATGTCACGAATATCGCACAGGTCTGCCAGCTCCTTCAAATAGGTATTATACCTGAAATTGCTATTCACTGGAATCAGCTTATCATTGGCCACGCAGTAGGGATGGCCTTTGTATTTCTCAATCAATTCCTCTACAATCGGCAGTATGGGTACCATTTCACCGACCTGTGTTTTTCCTCGTTTGCGAACCAGCCACCTTTCTCTCCTGGGACCGACAAGCGTTATACTATCCCGCGTGAGCCCGTAAATGTCCTGGTAGGCAAAACCGGTAAAGCATTGAAAGATGAAGGCGTCGCGCACCTCGGACAATCTTTCAACATGCAGTTTCTTTCGATGAATTCTTTCAACTTGTTCGAACTCCAATGGGATCACTTCAACATCACCGCCCGAGCATTTAAAGCCTTCCATCGGGTTGCGTGTTATCAAGTCCTTCTTGACGCCGATTTTTACTATCTGCCGCGTCCATTTCACGTCCTTGCGGGCAGATACCTCCGCGAGCGGTTTGGGCTTGTGTAGGGTCAAATACTCGTAAAGCTCTTCCGCAAATAGCCCAGATAGCTCTGAAAAATTCAGATCGGAGGTTTTGTACTGAAACTTGATAAAAGCGGTAACATGCCTTTTAAGTTTTCGCCAGTGCCGCAGTGTGTTGTCTGAACGCATCCCACGCTGGACCATCAGTTCAAATTTCTCGATGTGCTCGTCGAACGCTTGAAGCAGGGTCTGCTCTCTCTTCAACCCTTGCTTGGGAGCATCGTCTTTGTCTTCGACCGGTTTGCCCTTGAAGACGTTTTTAAGCATATTAGGCGTGATGAATTCAAACTGCGATTGCAGCACCATGAACTGGGAAGTGAGCGAAGTGCGTGCCTGATCGATGGCAATGTTGATAAGTTTGGCTTCCATGCCTGAGGCAGTCACTTTTTTGGTTTGGTTGCACCAGTCATCGGGGTGCACTTTTTTGCCAAGAGAGATTTCGTCATCGAGACCATCGATGGTAATCCGTACATAAATTGGCGCTTTGCCGTCTTTGGTTGCTTTGGCTTTGAATAGCCAGAAGAGGATCGAAAGTTTCTGATTGCTTTTCATCCTTCACATTTTTAAGTGATCTAATGTTCCCTGCGGGGACTTCCCGCAGGCGACGCATCGATTTCCTCAAAACCACATCACACAAGCTATTTTCGGAAATTCGGTTACCTAATTTAGAAAATCAGATAGGTAACCGAAACGGTAACCGAATCGGATAGGTTACTTTGATCAGGAATGACTCGAAAATTTTGAAACAAGCTGATTTTCAGAACAATTTAAAACAAAAAAGCCCCGTCACTGCACTGCGCCCAAAAAGTTAGACACTTCTTGGGGGTATTTTTATGGGCAAAAACAGAAAACATAGCATTGAATTCCGGCTTGGTCTTATCAAAGAAAGTTTGAGTGGTAC
>JAESFW010000386.1_pt1 | contig 21712 bp, 19 predicted proteins | sample 9269481 | NCBI WGS metagenome assembly JAESFW01 (sample SAMN14515350, study PRJNA621654) | algae metagenome | isolation source: Lyngbya sp. HA4199-MV5 and co-occurring heterotrophs from soil with... | place: USA: Ahupuaa O Kahana State Park, Hawaii | collected 2009-07-21
TCCGCCAACGATTTGAAGATTGGCGAGAAGTCGCTGGGTTAAAATCTGCTGCCTAAATTGAGCGAATCTAGCGATTGCGGGATGATTGTGCTTAATTTTGAACATCTCCGGTTAAGTTGACAATACCTAATGTAGTGGTAATTGATGACAGCCCCTAGCTGTTACAAACTTTTGTAACTATTGCGGCAACTTCTCCACATCGCTCTGATAAGTACTTGCGCCCTGCTTTAGCTGCCATCGCCCATGAATGAACGGGATTACCAACTTAACCAGTTAGTTTGTAAGGCTTGTGCTTGTGCTGCGAGTAGCCCAGAGCGTCAGCGTTGTTTGGATCAACTGATTCGGCAACTGACAGAATCGGGGCGGCTCTGGTCCCGATCAGACATTCCAGACGCTGACTTTCAGGACATTCTCCAAAAGAGCTGGATCTACCTCTGCCGTAATCTATGCGAAGCGACAACTGCCGCCGTCCCGTACGACCCAACACGATCAAGCGTTCTAACCTGGATCAATGCCTACATTAAAATGCGTGTGTTGGACTATCGCCTGGAAAACGAACGCATGAAGCAGCAGCAAGTAACTGCAAGAGTGATGGAAGATGGCAACGTCATTCATCCGATCGACCTGCTTCCAGCGCCCAATGCCGCATCGCCAATTGTACAAGAAATACTCGCCTGGGTAGAACGAGACAGTGTGATGTTGTGCCGTGTGCATGTGCGCGATCGTCCAGATGTCCACTGCAAAGCGCTCATTCTACGTCGCTTACCGCCCGACGAAACGCCCTGGCAAGAGTTGGCGCAAGAGTTTAAGCTCTCCGAGAACACCCTGCGAGGCTTCTACCGACAAAAATGCTTACCCCCTCTGAAAGAAGCTGGTAGACAGCTTGGCTATCTTTAACGATCCAGTGCCATCAGCCACATACCATCCGATGCAAACTCCCAACTCTTCCCGATCATGACAATGCCTACTCATCCATCAACGACTGTTGTGTCGATCGCTGTCGGCGATCGACAGACAGCACTCAGTTTTGCCCAGCAACAACCCACATACGAAAGAGCCACTCAGGTGTACCGGAATACGCTGGCAGTGTTAGTGGTCAGACACTGTTTGGAGCAGTTGGACATTCCGACCGATGTTGCAGCGAGCGACTGCTGGAATCCCTTTAGCCGGCTAGCAACGGATGTTGCTGATCTGTGCGTACCGGGTTTGGGTCGTTTAGAATGCTGCCCCATCAGCCAGAAGGAACCGTCTTGCTACGTGTCCCCAGACAGCTTAGAAGACCGGATTGGCTATCTGGTCATACAACTGGATCAACCTTATCAAGAAGCGACCATTTTGGGCTTCTCGCCTCGTGTTAACAGCGAACCCGCTCACCAAGCAACTGCAACTCGCTTTCGCCGTCTTTTAAGCGTTTCGCCCAGCGTAAGCCGTGAACGGTTGCCATTGCAACAACTGCAACCTCTAGAGGCATTGCTGATTCACCTCGAATGGCTCCAACAAGTTCCCCACCTACAACAGAAGACTCATCTTAGCCAATGGTTGCACGATCTCACAAAGACAGATGGCAGCAAGTGGCAAACGATCGAAGCGTTGATGGCACAGTTGTACAACCCTACGTTTGCTTTCCGCAGTCAGGGCATCGCTCCTGATATGCCTGACCTTCAACGTCTAGTCGAGCAACTTTACACTAGCCAGCGGTTTGGCTACCCACGATCGGACATCCCGTCTGATCCCAACACGAAAGCGGCGCTAGTGCAGCTCATTCAAACCACACCAGACGAAGAAACCCGTTGGAAAGCGGCAGAAATTCTCTGGACGCTCGACCCAGGGCATCCGGCTACAGGTGTAAGGCGTGTACTAGATCTGGGTTTGCTGCTAGCAGGACAGCAGCTAGTGCTCATGGTAGCGGTCTTACAGTCAGACAGTGCTTCCACTCTGGAACCTCCTCACCTCTCGATCCTGGCGCGCGTGTATCCGCTGGCAGAGCAGGGCTACTTGCCAGCGGGATTGAAGTTGGCAGTGCTGGAGCAGGATGGTAGCCCAGGACTAGAGACCCAGGCAAGAGAACGGGATAATTACATTCAACTCAAGTTGCGGGGAGAATTTGGCGAACAATTTAGCATTCGACTCTGCTTAGAGGATGATGTGATTACGGAGTCTTTTGTGATTTGACGCAGGCGTGACTTGAAGCTGGGCAGCAAAAACCGATGGCTGACGTTAGCAATAAGCTGATCATATTGAGTGTTGGCGATGGAGATTTCGATCGAGGCTTTCCCGTGGAGCTTCGCATTGGTCGCGCTGGCAAGCCACACAATGTGGAATTTCGAGGACGCTTGCCAGCTGCGCCAGAGCTGCCGCAACTTTATGCTCGTTGGCAAACGGCTTACTATTGTTGGGGCGCAAACCATCGCTGGTGGCGTGTACTTCGTGTCGAGTTTCCACCGCAAACCACAAACGTTTCTCACTGGGATGAGTGCAACCACTCGGCTCAGGCACTACAGAAGCAGTTAAAGCAATGGTTTGATCAACCAGAAATGCGGGATTTGCGTGAGCAGATTCTCATTGAAGTGCATCGGCAAGATTTGGCGCGCTTGATTGTGCAGACTCACGATCGCTGGCTGCGTCGTCTGCCCTGGCATCTCTGGTCGTTGCTAGAGCGTCTACCACGACTAGAAATTGGCATTAGCGCTCAACACGCCGAAACGTCAAAGCGGCTCAGCAGCCCGGTCAAAATTCTGGCTGTGCTGGGAAGCAGTGAGGGCATTGATCTGCAAGTTGATCGCACCTTACTCGATCGATTGCCAAATGCCAAAGTGACCCGTCTGGTAGAACCCACCCGACAGGACTTGAGCGATCGCCTGTTTGAGCAACACTGGGATATTCTCTTTTTCGCGGGACATAGCCGCAGCGAAGTCAATGGTGAAACGGGGCATCTCTGGATCAATGCTACCGATCCCCTCACTCCTGGCGAACTTAAATTTGCGCTTAGTCGCGCGGTCAAAAACGGTTTGCAGTTAGCGATTCTCAATTCTTGTGATGGGTTAGGGCTGGCGCGAGAGTTGGCAGATTTGCAGATTCCCTACCTGATCGTGATGCGCGAACCCGTACCCGATCGCATCGCTCAAGCCTTTCTTCAATATTTTCTCAAAGCCTTTGCTCAGGGAGAACCCTTTTACCTGGCAGTGCGGCAGGCAAGAGAGCAATTACACAGCATGGAGGCAACTTATCCCTGTGCGTCTTGGTTGCCAGTCATTTGTCAGAGTCCTGCGGCACCTGCACTCAAGTACCCACGCCATAACCCACGCCAACTTTTCCTCGTTGCAGCCGCTGGGTCGATCGCCCTTGTCGGTATCAGCCTGCTGTTTCAGCAATGGTGGCAGGAAACCCGGATCAGTGCCCGCATGAGTTTGGGGGAGACCCTTTTAGTGACATCGGTCACCAATGCAGACAAAGTAGCAGGTGTAGCCGCTTTTAGACGTGGTGATTTCAGCAAAGCTGTCAGGCAGTTTGAACGCTCGCTACAACAGCAGCGCAATGATCCAGAAACGCTGATCTATCTCAACAATGCTCGTATTGCGAATCGCCAAGCCCTCAAGCTTGCAGTAAGTGTGCCGATCGGCAGCAATGACGCAGTTGCTCAGGAAATTTTGCGGGGTGTTGCCCAGGCTCAAGATCAGGTCAACCGACAGGGCGGCGTTGGTGGGCACGCGTTAAAGGTCTTGATTGCCAACGATGACAACGATCCGACCCTGACCAGAGCGATCGCTACTCGCTTAGTGAAAGACCCTCAAGTGTTGGCTGTAGTCGGGCATAACGCCAGTGATGCGTCCGTCGTGGCGGCTCCAATTTACATTCAGGGTGGGTTAGTCATGATTACGCCCACCAGTTTTTCGGACAAACTTTCATCGATCGGTCCCTATATCTTCCGTATGGTGCCGAGCATTCGCTTTCTGGCGGACAAATTGGCAACCTATTACATTAAGTTCCATCCCAACGCCAGAATTGCGATTTGTTCTGATGGCTCTGCTGTAGACAATGAATCCTACCGTAATCAGTTTGCTAATGGAGTATTAGCCCAGGCAGTAGTACGTCCTAGAGCGGCGTTGGTGCAATTTCCCTGTGATTTCTCAGCCAAAAATTTTGACCCCAATATCGCCATTACGAACCTGATTAAGCGGGGAGCTAACACCTTACTGCTGGCACCTCACATTGATCGCATTAGCCAAGCCACCGACACTGCCAAAGCCAATCGCGGTCGCTTAAAACTGCTGGGGAGTCCAACGCTGTACACGGCTAAAACCCTGGAGTTGGGACAGGGAGCCGTGTACAGTCTGCTGCTGGCAGCGCCCTGGCATCCTGACGTGTTGCCCACTAATACGTTTGCTCGTGAAGCAATAGCCCTTTGGGGCGGATCAGTGAATTGGCGTACAGCCATGTCATACGATGCCACTCAGTCGATTGCCGTTGGCTTACAGCAGGCGATCGACACTGGCAGCAGCATCGCTCCGACCCGCGAAGGGCTGAAAGATGTCCTTCGCAGTGCAGACTTCTCTGTCGACGGTGCGAGTGGTACCGTCCGCTTTATCCAATCGGGTGAACGTCAAATTGTCTCTAGCTTTGGCGTGCTTGTTCAAGTGCAACCTACACCTAAATCCCGGTTTGGCTATACTTTTGTGCCGCTAGCGGCTAAGAATGCAAACGCACAATGAAGATTTGTAACCATTGCCACAGTTGAGCGATAACTTGCCGATAACCCAATAGCACTGAATCTACAGCAATCATTGTGTCAGCGTTGCTGCTTTCTAAGCAAGGGGGTGCGATCGTGCTCACCCACCTCATAGCATTGGTCAATCAAGTAAGGAACGGTTGCAAAAAGGCAAAAGTAAAGAGAGCGGTGTTCCTTCTGCCTCCCACCCTCTGCCTTAAACCTCAAAACTTGCGCCTAAATGAAAACCGCTATACAGATTCATCGCTACGTTTACCACTGGTTACAGCAAATTGCTTGTCATACCTCACTGGTTGAAATGCTATACGAGGAGATTCAGACGAATGAAATTGATGCAGGCTATATCTACAGTATTGGTAAAATCGCTACAAATCATTGTTTTGACGCTGAGTTTCAATCTGCTTGCAACGACTGTCCGAGCCTTCACGTTTTCCACGATCGGCACCTGGAACAATGCGATCGGTGGCAATGTAACCTATACATCTGGTGCAGAGAGTCAGGCGAGTTGGGGACAATTTGTGCCTCAAAGCGGGCTTGGTTTCACTGGCAGAGCTGGGACTGGAACCTTCGGCAGCCTCCTATCATTGGGGCAGCTAAAACACTTCAATAATCCGGTTGGTTTTATTGAATTAACCGTTCCTCAAACGGTTGATTTGACGGTTGCACTCAATCTGCTCATTAACGACGAACCTATTGTTCGCAATTTTACCTACAGCTTGAGAGTGGATGAAACGCCTGATGACGTTTTGCCCTGCCCTTACCCAAGCACTTCCCCTTGCGCCGATGCGGTGTTCTGGGAAAACACAAGCTCCAGCAACAGCTTTGCCGTCGGCGGCGTAGACTACACTCTAGAACTGCTCGGCTTTAGCAATACGCCCGCACTCTTCCCGATTAATCAGTTCATCTCTGAAGAGCGCAGCACCAATGAAACCTCCCTCTTTGGTCGTGTTGTGCCGGCAGCGGGTGTGCCTGAACCAACGACAACAACAGGTTTATTGCTGGCAGGTTTAGGGCTTGCCTATGCTCGTCGCCGCTTCAAGAAACGTGCTTGAGTAAACTTTCCTCATCTTTATTTCTTCAGAGTTTTATAGTGTTTCATAGTAATGAGAGCAAGAACTAAGTTGCCTGAGCTACGTATTGCACGATCGCTGCTCGATTCAATCTTTGCTTAGTTGTAAAACAGGGTACCAGCGTTACGATCGTTTATCCTAAAGGGCTTTTCAAATGTGCCTTATTTGAAATCGTTTCTCTTAACGCCAGTTGCTGTGCTGACTATGAGTTTAACTGCTTGTGTCACAAGTTCGTATGCCTCGACGATCCCTTCAATCGCGCATGCAAGTTCCAAGCTCAGTCAAGGGCTGACTACACCAACAGTTAACCAAAGTGCAGATGACTGTTCCCCGATTCAATCTTCTGTAAGTGGGTACCAGAAAGCAATCGCAAACTGCACTAAGGCAATCAAACTCAAGCCAGACGATGGGAATGCTTATAACAATCGGGGCATTGCCCGTCGTCACTTGGGTGACAAGCAAGGGGCGATCGTTGACTTCACTCAGGCAATTAAGCTTGAACCAGACAGTATGTTAGCCATTGCTGCCTACACCAATCGAGGACTGACTCGCGCTGAAGTGGGCGATCAGCAAGGGGCAATCACCGATTTTACCCAAGCAATAAAGCTCAAGCCAGACTTTGGCTCTGCCTACTTCCATCGTGGTTCTATCCGCTTTGCGTTAGGTGACAAACAGGGCGCGATCGCTGACTTCACGCAGGTAATCACACTGAAACCAGATTACGTTGATGCTTACTCTAGCCGTGCATCTGCCCGCTTTAAGATTGGCGACAAGCAGGGGGCGATCACCGACTACACTCAGGTAATTAAGCTTAAGCCAGGCGATGCAGATGCTTACAGCAGACGGGGAGCCGCTCGCTCCTTATCAGGTGATAAGCAGGGCGCGATTACTGACTTTACGCAAGTAATCAAACTCAAGCCAAACGACGCGGCTGCCTACAGCCTACGGGGAGGTATCCGCTGGGAAGCAGGTGACAAGGAGGGCGCGATCGCTGACTTCACCCAAATAATCAAGCTCAAGCCAAATGACGCGGAGACCTATGATAGGCGGGCAAATGCCCGCCTCCTATCAGGCGACAAACGGGGGGCGATCGCTGACTTCACCCAAACAATCAAGCTCAAGCCAAATGACGCGGATGCTTATCGTCAGCGAGGAGACGCTCATCTTGCCTCAGGTGATGCTAGGAGGGCAATTCCCGACCTAGACCAGGCAATTAAGCTTAAACCAAACGATGCGTATGCCTACAGCATACGGGGATTTGCTCGTAGCTTTGGCGATCCTGAGGGCGCGATCGCCGACTTCACGCAGGTAATTAAACTTAAGCCAGACGATGCCCAAGCTTACCTAAACCGGGGATCTGTCCTTCGTGAATTAGGTACTGAGCGGGGATCGATCGCCCATTTCGACCAGGCAATTAAGCCCAAGCCAGCTGAAGCTGAAGCCTATTACAAGGCAGCGCTCACCGACTTAACCCAGGCAATCAAACTCAAGCCGGATGAAGCTGAAGCCTATTACACTCGGGGGGGCATTCATTTGGCTCTAGGCGATAAACAGAGCGCAGTTAAGGATTTTCAGCAGGCTGCGAATCTCTTTAAGCAACAAGGAGACGAACTGAGATACCAAGATGCTTTAGTTCGCCTCAAGGCATGGGCTTCTCCTTAAGAACACAAGGAGACAACAGGTTAAACCGTAAACACTCAACAACGAGTCTTAAAAACCCAATTACAAGCCTCAAACACTCAACGACGAAGCTTAAACATTCAACAGCGAGTCTCCAACACTCAATGGCGAGTCCCAAACACTCGACGGTGAGTCTCCAACACTCAATGACGAAGCTTAGACATTCAACAGCGAGTCCCAAACACTCGACGGTGAGTCTCCAACACTCAACAGCGAGTCCCAATCATTCAACGACGAAGCTCCAACACTCAACGACGAGACTTAGAGGCTCGACAGTGACGCTCAAAGACTCAACGATGAGCCTCCAATACTCAACGACGAAGCTTAGAGATTTAATTGCGAAGCTTGAACATTTAACTACAGAGAGGTTCACCCTATGGTCAAGGTTAACAGGAGCGCTGATGAGCAATTAGTGAATCAAATTTTGCACGATCGCTATCACATTCAATGGCTGCTTGGACGCAAACCAGGGCGACGAACCTTCATGGCGATCGACATAGACGATCAACTGCCTATTGTCATCAAATTCATGTTGTTCAGCCCTGATTTCACCTGGGACGACCTGAAATTGTTTGAACGCGAGGCAGAAACTCTGAAAGCTCTTAACCATCCAGCGATTCCCAAATACCTTGACTTCTTTGAGGTGGAAACTGCATTGGGCAAAGGTTTTGCGCTGGTGCAAAGTTACATTGAGGCGCGATCGCTCCAGGAATGGGTGCAAGCAGGATGCACCTTTAGCGAAGACGAACTGAAGGCGATCGCCACAGAATTGCTCACCATTCTCGATTACCTTCACAACCGTCAACCACCTGTTATTCATCGAGATATCAAACCCAGTAACGTGCTACTCAAAAACCGCAGTGGCAACAGCCCTGGTCAAGTTTACCTGGTTGATTTTGGCTCCGTGCAAACAGTTGCACACGGTGGCACAGTGACAGTGGTTGGTACGTACGGTTATATGCCACCAGAGCAGTTTGGTGGGCGATCGCTGCCAGCCTCCGATCTTTACGGAGTTGGTGCCACCCTCATTTACTTAGCAACGGGTCAGCATCCTGCCGATTTACCTCAGAAAGATTTACACGTTGAGTTTAAGCAATTGACAACCCTCAGCCAGTCTTTTACTGATTGGATTGAATGGCTGACCGATCCAAGCCTAGCCAAAAGACCCACATCAACACAAGATGCGCTTCAACAGTTGCTCAAGCCTCGCCAACAGAGAAAAGCTCAGTTGGCAACACAAAGCATTCTCCTGGGTACTCGTCCGTTGTATTCGTATATTTCATTAAAGGCAACTCAAACCACCCTTGAACTAAAGGTGCCATCCAACCAGATTCAATATATTTTTCCAGGAATGTATAGTTCTTGCATGTGGGGTTGTCTGTTGCCAATAGTGATGACCTTCTTTCTGATGGCTGTCATACAGTTTTGGGTCATACCAGTTGTCGTCTCATACTTGATTGGATGTCGCATCTATTTTTCGGGTTTGAGTCGTACAAAACCTGGTCATATTTTTTCAACTGCTATTAGCTCAAACAATGCCAACGGCAACAGACTCCGTTGTGCTGATGTCACGTTTCATCGAGACAGTGGCTCCGTTGTTTCTACTCTTAGCTTGATACAAAATTCTCGGTCTGTTAACATTTTTCAAGGAAAACTAAAAGGCATTTCAGCAGGATTGGAGACAGTGCCTCGATATCGGTTGAATCTCAGCTTTCAAGACGCTAGCGATACGATCTTAGTCACAGGAAAGCGTCAAGAAATTCAATGGCTCTGTGATGAGTTAAGTGAATGGACGGGTATTCAAGCGCAACATTGGGAAGCGCCCTCTGCTTGACTATCACTGTGCAAAGGCGCGATCGACACGTGCGAATCACTAACAAGTTTTGATCATTTATAGGAGATTGAAACGATGCCTCATTCAACGCTTCTACGACAATTTTTGCCCCTCACCCTATCTTTGCTGGCAACAGTTACTACAAGTGGATTAAATCCTACTGCGGCAAACCTCTCTGACAATACCTCAGCTACTCCTGGGCAAACAAATTTACCATCTTCTCAACAAGTGGATTTACCTCTTGTACAGGCTCAAGTGCCTGGCTTGCCTATGTGGGTTTACCCGTTGGGGACAGTTGTGCTGCTTCTGATCTTTTTACCCAAAGTAGGCTGGGTTGCGGGATTGATTGTGATTAAAGAACGAGAAGTTGGGATTGTTACTAAAAGATTCTCGGCGAAAAGACTGCCTGAGGGACAACAAATCGCACTCAATGGAGAAGCGGGTCTGCAAGCCGATACCCTATCTCCTGGTTGGCACTTTGGCTACTTTCCCTGGCAGTACAACGTGCAGAAAGAGCCTGTAGTGATGATTCCGCAGGATGAAATCGGACTGATCATCGCCAATGATGGAGCCGCCATTCCAGCCAATCGTATTTTAGGCAAAGTCGTTGAGAGTGAGAATTTCCAAAATGCTCGTCAGTTTCTGGCTCGTGGTGGCGAAAAAGGTCGACAGCTAGCCATCTTGACTACAGGCACTTATCGCATTAACACAGCTTTATTTACAGTGATTACATCCGGTAATGCGACGAAGCATGGCATCACTGCCGCACAGCTTAAGGTCTATGCGGTTCAATCCGATCGCGTTGGTATTGTTACGACGCTTGATGGTGTGCCGATCGAAGAGGGGGAGATTGCTGGAGCGATCGTGCCAGGTCATGACAACTTTCAGAGTGCTCAAGTTTTTATGAATCGAGGGGGGCGTAGAGGCTTGCAAGAACAGGTGATGCTCTCCGGCTCATGGAACCTAAACCCCTGGTTTGTGCAGGTGGAACAAGTGCCAATGACGGAAGTGCCGATCGGGTATGTGGGCGTTGTCATTTCCTACGTCGGGCAAGCACACGAAGACATTAGTGGCGCAGCCTTCACGCACGGCAATCTAGTGAGTCGAGGTGATAAAGGGGTGTGGATTGAGTCCTTACACACGGGGAAACATCCCCTAAATACCAAAATCATGAAAGTAGAATTGGTGCCCACAACGAATATTGTGATCAATTTTACCCAGCGATTTAAAGGGGAGCACGGCTATGATTCTTCACTCTCGGCGCTTAAATTACTCTCGTTTGATGGGTTCACCTTTGATTTAGAAGTCTTTCAGGTGATCCACGTCGGCGCAATGGATGCACCCAAAGTGATTTCGCGATTGGGATCAATGCAGAATCTGGTAGATCAGGTGCTACGTCCGATCGTGGGGAACTACTTCCGCAATTCAGCACAGGAGTATACCATTCTTGACTTTCTCACGGCACGGAGTGAGCGGCAGTCAGAAGCAGCGGAATATATCCGTCAGGCATTACGCGCATATGATGTGCAGGCAGTGGATACGCTCATTGGGTTGATTTCACCACCACCTGAGTTAATGCAAACGTTGACCGATCGCAAGCTGGCTGAAGAGCAGGAGAAGACCTACATGACTCAACGTGCTGCTCAAACGCAGCGGCAAGAGTTAGTACGAGAAACTGCCCTGGCTGATATTCAACAACAAATCGTCACAGCCGAGCAAGGGGTGACCATTGCCGAACTGCAAGCGACAGCAAAAATCAGTCAGGCAAATGGAGAAGCAGAATCAATTCGCGTTACGGGACAGGCACAAGCGGACACGTATCAAGCAGGTGTGAACGCGGTGGGTGCTCAGTTCTACACTGCAATGCAATTGATGCAAGTGATTGGCGATCGCAACGTCCGAATTATTCCCGACATTGTGGTAGGTGGTAACCAGAGTAACGCCGGGGCACTTGATGCCATGATGGGCATCTTGCTGTGGAACCAAGCCCAGGGAATGCAGAGCAGTAACAATCATAGTCAGACAGTCGTGCATCCTCCTCTCAACAATCAAGCGAAAACACCTTGATTGAACAAGCCAAACAACTCAGAACTGAACCACTATCGGGTCGGAGACCCATTCGTGCAATTTGGTATCACGATGAACTTCAAAGGCTCTTGCAGCAACGCTTTCATTGGTTAACTGCTATTATAGGGGAGCAGAAGTGCCACGTGGTATAAGGGTTTCAGCCGCTCAAATCGGCTAAATCGGTCTCTGTACTACCGCTTTCGGAGCCCAAAAAGTCCAACTTTAGTCCAAGCCACTAGTACACCCCTCAAAACCGCTTGCTGTGCGACCATTCACTACACTTCTTTGACTCGACGATCGCGATCGTGTTCAGTCAATCATGGTGACCCATAATCCAGCATGATAAGAGTGCAGATTTTGGGCAGTAAAGCAGCAACATGGCGAAACAGAAGACAGGCGAACCCCTCACCGGGGAGGCGTTACTGCAGAAGGTAAAGACGTTAGCAACCCTGAGCAAGACTCAGAAAGCCAAAGCCTGCGGCTATTACACCGTCACGAAAGGTGGTGGGGAGCGCGTCAACCTGTTGCAGTTTCTGCAGGCTCTGGTTGAAGCGGAAGGCATTGCCCTGGACAAACCAGCCGTTGAGCGTGGTCGGGATGGGCGCAGTGCGCGTTACCAGATTGCGGTGCAAGCGAATGGTCACCTGTTGATCGGGACCGCCTATACCCAGCAAATGGGGCTCCAGCCAGGTGATACGTTTGAGTTGGTGCTGGGGCGCAAACACCTACAGCTCAAACAACTGGACCCGGTCGATAGCAGCACGATAGCCGATTAGCGCCAAGCGCAGCAGCAGCAGCAGCAGCAGTCCTGATACTGAGTCGTATTGCGATCTAGTCTTTACGACTCAATATGAGCAAGGCTTTCCAGCTGATGTTGCATTTTTTTGCCCATATCTGTAGCGACCTGCAATACTAATCGCTCAAACCTGCAATCAAGACAATTTCAAACCAGGATTAATTGCAATTATAAAAACGCTCAAACCAGCATTAGTTGCAACTGAGCCGAGATTAAGGTGCAACGAACCTGCAATCATCCGCTCAAACCAGGATTAATTGCAAATAGGCTGAACCCGTTGCTGTTCAGGAGTAGAGGAAAAGCAGTTCAGGCAGCGTCCAGAAACTCGTGGCGCTTCTGGATTCGTTGATTTTGAAACATAGACGGCTTTCTTGACACCAAAACAGGGGCATCTCGGTCTCTCAGAGAGGCTTGCAGCATCGGCAAGAAAACGACCGTTTTCTTGCCTGCCTTCAGTTGCAGTTAATCCTGGCTGACATGGATGATTGCAGGTTGGTTGCAAAGGAGCGCTGGCTCAATTGCAGTTAATCCTGGTTGAGGTGAAATTATAGTTGCAACTAATCCTGGTTTGAAAATGCGACGATTGCAGGTTTGAGCCTTTATGATTGCAGGTCGCTACACATATCTCGGCTCGACCCCTAGATAGAAAACCATTGCCGACTTCCAAGCATTTTCGGCAGTGTTTGGGATAACGACACAGCTCACCTGCCGGGGCCGCACCCGGAGAGCTGTGGGCGCAGAAGAGCCTACAGCTCTCCGGTCAGGTGCAGCGCTTGGTTCGGTGTCTAGCTGAGATGGTGCGAGAGCCGCAGCGCCAGACCGGCCAACGCTCGCACGGGATTCGCGGCCGTGCTGATGGGGAGCACGGACATGTCGCAGACGTAGAGGCCAGTGGTGCCGTGGACTTTTAGGTTCTCGTCAACGACGGATCGAGAATTGAACGCCGAGTTGCGATTAGCCTTCCACGGCATCCGCAGTGTGCCGCAGGCGTGGTGGACCGTCCCCCAGCCGAACGGCCATTGCTCGCCGGAGAAACCGCCGTAGGGTTCCGTAAGTACCTGCACGTCGTTGAACTCGTTGAAGATGCGGTCCCGCGTTTGGTTCAGCAGCGTCATGAAGTCGGCAGTGTTCTTTTGCCAGCCGGCAACGGCTGGGAACCGCGAATTGAGTAGGTCGTTGAGATCGGCAAACCGCTTGAAACTAATGTACGGCGTGTACCCGTCGTTGGCGTGCGAGTAGATGCCGTTCTGGTCGTCGAGGCAGTTGGCGAAGCTGAACTTGATGTCCACCCGCGTGCGGTTCGGGTCGTTGGCCACGAGGCCCGCCGACGGGTCGTTGTTCCGCAAGTGCCAGTACTCGTGGTTGACGTTCATCTCGATGTTGAACGGGTACCGGACGTGGCCGTTGGTGTCGAGTTTTCCCTTGGAATAGAAGATGATTTTCGCGTGGTCGTCCGGCGCGATGTCGATGCGGGGGTTGCCCACGGACGTGACGTACGCCTGAGACTCACTCGACACGGGGTGATCCGTCAGGCCGAAGCCCACCAGTTGCTTGATGTCGGCCGGCAACGTTTGGAACACGGAGGATCGGTTGATCAACTTCGGGCTTTCCGTCGAGCCAGCGGCAATGACCACCTTCTGCGTGTAGAAGCTCCGCTGTTCCCCCGTCACCGTGTTGGTCGTCTTCACCTCGTACCAGTCCTGGGGCACACTGTTGACGGCTTCGACGAAGCTGTTCAACTTGACGAACAGCCCCCGGCCGTTGAGGTCGAGTTCGGGTCTGTTCAGCCCGGTCTGGTTGATGAGAAGTTCGGCCGTATTGAAAACGCCCGTGGGCTCGACGAAGAGCTTGCTCGCCGGCGTGCCGTCCGCCAGCAGGTAAGGCTGGTGCAACGCCCGCGGCGTCTGGTCGATATGGAAATCGTCCGCAATCGGGCTGTTGCGGAAGTGGGCGACCAGCTCGCTGGCCTTGCTGCCCAACGTCAACGACACGTTCATCCGCTTACCGGCAAGATCCAGGTATTCGTCCTTCAAGGCCGTCCGGATCGTGTCGGGGAAGAAGTCCAGCTCCCAATCCTGCGGCTGCGGGATGAGACCCGACCAGAAGATAGACCGCCCGCCGAACACGAGTTGCGGCTTGCCGCCGATGAAGTGCTGGGGCGTTTCCGTCTGCAGGAAGTTGTCCGCGCCGAAGTGCCCCGCCACCGCGCTGTTCGAGATCCGGCTGACGTTGTAGACGTGGGTCGGGTAGACGAACGAGCCGGTGTCCACGACGAGGATGCGTTTCCCCGGGTTGCGGTCGGCCAAGTCGTCCGCCACGATACTGCCGCCGATCCCCGAGCCGATCACGATGTAATCGAAGTCTGGGTTCGGGCCGTCGTAGTCCCGAATCAGGCGGGTATGCGCTTCGCTCTTCTGGGAAACCAGGTTTGCATAGTTGTTTTGAAAGGGCATGTATGTTCCAGTTGATTCTCGTTACGTCAGCCGAGGACTCCCGCCGCCTAATAATTTATTGTACAGAGATTATCTGGAGATCCACCCGTCCAGGGTAAATCTACGCCTCCCTTGCTGGAGATCCATCTAAAACTGGCACATCTGGGGGTCTAGCAACGATTCGTTTAGAAGTGAGCCATTTCATCAAAATGAAGTCAATTTGGTAGCTTCTACTAATGCTCACTTTCTTCGTGGTTAGTTGCCGGGCCCGCAGTAGAGCGCGTAGCAGTCTAAAGTTGTGCAAAGCTAAGCAAGGTAAAGGGGGAGATCGCCTTTAGGGTTAACGGCTAACGGTAGTGGCTTCTTTTACAAAGATCGTCATTAGCACTCATCAACCTTGTTGGATAACAATGAACTGGCAACAAGGCATGATGCCGTCTGGAGATTAACTAACGCTCTCAGAATTGATAGTTTGACAGCTCTTGCCACAGCCAAGCTCTAAAGTAATGAAGCGTGATGCGAGGTAATCCTACTCGCAAACATGCTTTCTGCAAAATCATAGTGGCTTGCAAGGAGGCTCTCTTACAACCTCCATACCAATCAGGAAACAGCGTCTCCGAAGAAGGGTGATAACACAGCAAAATTTGATAAAGCGGCTCTGGTATCGCGACATAGTGAGTCCTTCCTGTCTTAGAATTAGACTGGTTGAAAATAATTAACCGCCCTATCAAATCGACATCATGCACTGTTAGTTGATAGACACTGTAAGGGTGAGCACCGAGATAGCGGAGAATACCAAAAAAAGCGCGATCACGATTGGTTAGGCAACCTTCTTCTAACAACCGATCCATCTGTTCCGTTGTCCAAAAATTAGGCTTCATCTGTTCCCGATCCTGCATTAAAAGTTCATCACTACAGTTGAGCAATTGCAACTGCGGGGGGCATTCACTCAACCGTCTTTCAACTGCATCAAGCATGTCGGTATGGGGTCTGGGGAGTAGCGGAACGAAGCTGATCAGACCCCAAATACAGCTTAAACAATTGGCCCCTGTCGATTGAAGCACGACAGATAGTTAGCTGCCAAGCGACGCAGCAGACTCAGTAACGATGGTCGTAGCTGCAACTTAGCCTTTGCTGGGTAAAATAAGCCAGTTGAGCAGGGTGATCGCCGTGTTAACGGGTCCTCTAGGCTGCTGCTGTGGGGGCAGCAAGCTTACCCAAAAGGTTCTAGCCGTCCTGTGGCACTTGGTTGCCACCTCTCTACCCTTAGGTCTCCTAGAAAGCCTTTCAAGACTACCGTGATACCAAATTGCACAAATGGAGCTCCATCCGCTTGTTGAAATGTTGGAAAAGTTTTCAGCAGCTCATTGGAGTGCGTGAAGCTAAAGCTAGAGTGACCAAGCATTTCAAGACATGAGTGCAAGCTTGCCAAAACGACAGCAATCGTTACTAACATTTCCTGCGTTGCGTTTAATGTAGTATTTTTGTTCTAGCGTATTTAGACGAGGAACAAAAAATGGACCAAACAATGGTGCTGCTCCGGTCTGTAGAAGAGTTGGTTCGCTCAGAAGACTTCGTCAGTCATCCAGCTTTAGCCGATGAGTTGAAGGCGTTGCTCACAACGCATGGTCTACTGAAGCCTGCACATATCACCTCAAACACCTTGAAGCCGGAGGGGACGCTGCTTTATGCCTTTGAACGTTTTATCAACTCTGAGGGTTGTCAGGGTAACCGCACTCTCGTCAATAATCTACGGTCAGCACTCAGGCTGTACGTGCTACCGCAATTTGGCTTCTCAGCGGTGGCGCTGAAGAAGCTGGATCTGGTTTTGCAGTAGTTCCGGGTTGAAAATTTTAGGGGCATCGAGACGATCTTTATGACCAACACAGAAGTGCCACTTGAATCGAAAGCCATAGTGCACGGTACTTTTAGGGGCTATAAGTCGTCACTCCTACGCTTTCTAGCCTGGCTACAGAGTGAGAAACTCTATCCCAGTGGACCTGAGTTACCAGCTGTGGCAGACGGCAAGTATGCACCGCGACTGGGCAATGGCGCAAAGCAAAAACCGTTTGCCAATTTAACGCGAGCGCGCAGAGGCAACCGTTGGCGGAAAGCCGAGCCCTACACACTTAAGGAAGCTGAACTCAATGCAACGTTGCTCAAACAGTTAGAAGTCGGACCACGAGAACTCACTGAAAAGAATTTTAATTTGACGCGCTTGCAAAAATTCGCCAAAAAAACAACAGACTGGTTGCCAGACTATGGCTTGCGTTATTTTCTGACCGCTAAGGAGGTCTCGAAACGCCAAGATCTCCCCCTTCGAGCGGTGACATTCCGAACGCGGCGCGGCGATATCTTACGTTTTCTGGGCTGGCTGAAACAATATAAAGGGTTTCCGCTAGAAGATCTGTGTTTAGAGTTGATGGCAGATAGGGACCTTTTAGAAGAATTTGTTTGCTGGGGCATTAATGAGCGGAGGAATACCTATGCTTGGGCAGGACAATATGCTGCCGCCAGCCTCATTATCGCTAAGTGGCTGCATCACAAACGCTCTAAAAAGCTTAAGTATGAAGATGTGACCGCCATTACGACCTTAAGAGACTACGGACGCGATTTAGACCTTAAGCGCAAGATAGAAGGGACTAACATTGAGGCGGAAAAAGAGGAGAAGTTTCTGACTTTTGCAGAATGTGAGCAACTTGTCGCTTATTTGAAACAATGTTGTGCCCCCAGACGCAAATACTATCGGGAAAATGGCTCCTGCCGTGGTACAGCAGGGCGCTCTGATCGGGCTATTATCAGTGCCTGGCAGCATTATCTTATTGTCGCTATCTTAGTTTATTGTGGTATTAGGCAACGGGAAATTAGAGAACTGGAACTGGGGAAAACGCTCTTTAGGGAAGCGGATGGTTACTGGGTCAAACAAGCACCTGAGGATCACAAGATCGGCTCGAAAACTGGTGAAGGCAAGGAGTTCCAACTACCAGAACATCTCACCGAAGATTTAGATGAGTGGTTCAAGGTTTGGCGACCCAAAATGTCGATTCAAGGACACAACCAGGTCTTTGCACTGGTAGGTTCCCGGGCTCATCCTGAGGCTATGGGTAAACCATTCACGGAAAGTTTACTTGGTAATTTTGTCACGCATCGGGTCTATAAAGCGACGTCGTTTCTATTCCAGGAGCCGAAGCGCGTCAATCCTCACTTCTTCCGCAATCTTGTCATTACGCACCAAAGAATGCACGGCGATCCCAGCCAAAAGGAGCCACTTGCCACAATGATGGGACAATCCGTTGCAACCGCAGACAAGACCTACAACTTGATGACTCGCCGTGATCGGACAGCCAAAGCGCGAAATTGGTGGAAGTTGCCATCCTAAGTGCGCTTGTCCCCTTGTCTAGGGGTTTGAGTCGCAACGAAGTTAAACTCAGACCCCTTTCTACGAGCAGTTAGTCTTTTCAGACTACAACCCAACGATTAAGTGACCCAAATTTAGCTCAACAAAGCCTCAGTGCTGCCTGTTGTCCAAGAGAGACGGTAAGAGCATATCAAACTAAGGGCACACGGCATCTCACCATCTGTTGCTGACTCTCATAAGCCAATGGAACAGTCAACAGTCCAACAGTGCTTACGCAACTGCCACATTGAAGCTGGTTAGTCCAACGATAGTTCAGAGTCTCAAAGCTTGGACTCGCTCAAGCTGTAGAACTTAAACCCGATAGGACTTTTAACCGTTCTTAAGTCCGCTTGGTCAGTTGCACCCCCCAGCAGAAGGGCCAATGTACTGTATATCAAAGGAGTGCTTCACGATGGCACGAGCGGTGATGGACCTGAGATGCCGTCGAGTCAAACATCAAAGATGGTCGCTATTCACCTTGACCGTCCTGTGTGTGGCAGCGAGTCATGCTAGGGGCGCTCCCGCCACTGGTACAAAACCAGGCCTACTGCCATTCAACTCGAACGCCATGCCGACCGGTTGCAATGGGGTCTTTCGTTCAGTTAGGGTCAAAGGTGGTGGAGTCCATTGGGCTTGAAGGCAATGAAGCAAGGCAACAAAATGCGGAATCTCGCTGGCAATGACGTGTCTCTTTTTTTGTTCCGGTTTGAGTTGTGCGCTGCTGGCATTGACTTCGTGCTGAATGAGGTGATTGCCGCCGATATGTACCAAGATTTAGAGGCGGAACTAAAATCCCTGGTCCACGCGTGTTGCACAACACTGGCACGTTATCGCTATTGGAGCCGCAGCAAGGTCATCATGGATGGCAATTTCCTTGTTTCAGGAGAATTTGAGGTGATGCTGAGCCAGGGCTTGGGACAATACTTTGAACCGCAGGAAAAAGCACGACTGTTTCAGGATGCTAAGCAGATTGCTGATTTATTGACCCTGGTCATGCATCGGAGAACGCAAGCAGAAAAGGCAGAAATACCACAACCGCCCTCGGCGATCGATCACGCACCAAGGGCTTGAGCCAGGTTGCGAGCGGTGAGTCGACCGCCTGGTTCGCTCAGCTGAGGCAGGGGCACCGCCAGTCAAAGCAGCGCTTAGCGAAGCGCCTGCTGTTGCTGCTCGCGTTTGCCCATGCGAGTCATAACGCCTTTGGGGCAAGGTTGCACAGTCTTGCGTCTTGATCTGCTTTGATTGCTAGGTTAAATTACTTGCTTGCTCAACGGCTTGCTTTAACTCTGCAAAGGTAAGCTGACCGTCTGCGTCGGCATCATACTGTGCTAATAACGCCTGGGGGCTACGGGTAGCGGTTTCGGCTTCGATAACGGCACTTAAGCCAGAACTTAAGAACAGCTCACTCAGGGAGACTTTGCCGTCTTGATCACGATCTAGTTGATTAAACAGAGTTTGCAGCTCTTGTTCGGTGGCCATCAGTTTCTACCTGCATTAAGTGTTCCATTGCATCGCTGGGGTCGAGCCGACAGACGACCCCTCGTAGACTAGCAGCACTACTGCTGAAACCAATCGTTCGCTGGTGGGAACTCGCACGGCACTCGAAGGGGGATTCAGACAGAAACAGCGGTCGCCGCCAAGCTGTCGTCCAGTAGAGAGCCGGGTGCGCTGCCTCAGCTGAAGGCGTGTCGCGGCGTCACTTTGGTCAAGCGGCGTTGCCATCAGTTGCTGGCTGACTCCAGCAAGCGAGGCTCATTGCCAGGGCAGCCGGAAAGTTTGAGGTGGTGCGATCGACCCATCCACTGACTGGCTAGCAGGCGTGATCGCCTCCGACAGGAGGTGATGCAGCGCTGGACTTAAGCTTGCTCCCAGTCTTAGCTTCAGCAGGTCATTGGTCGCCAACTCGTCCAGCGTTTGATACGTCAATTGATACTCCAGAATCGAGATCACTTCTTCAAGCCACTCGTCGGGGAGTTGACCGCGCAGCTCACGCCGAATTTGGACGATCACAGGATTGGTTTGATTAAACATAGTGTTAGAAAATGTCTCTCCAAAAGTGCCGTAACCAATGCCGTGTTGACTGCCGTAAACCTGCCGTGTTGACTGCCGTAACAGTGCCGTACGGCACACGGCAATTGACGTAATCACCACTCTGTCTAGGTTTCCAGCCAGCGCACCCACTCAGCACGGGAAGTGCCGTCTGAAAAGGTTTCAATCAGGTGGAGGTTGATTAATTCCAGCAGCAGTTCCGACACCTGTTCACCGTTCAAGCCGTTGTTTTTACCCCAACTTTTCTTCACGTCCCGCACCGTCATTTGCCCTTTCTTGCGCAGGTAAACGCCTAAGTTTTTAAGGTCGCTGGTTGGCAGAGCATCCAGACGACTGCGGGTAGAAGCAGACTCGTCTGGTGGTGGTTCTGCCTGCCAACAATCTTTCAAGAAGTCAACCAATTGCGTCCGCAAATCCGGTGTCTGGCTTGGCGCTGCTGGTGCTGGTGGTGAGACGGGTGGCGCGGGCGTGGCTGGCTGTGTCCATAGCGTGAAGTCAGTGATTTTGCGCTCAATTTGAGGCAACTCCACCGGTAACCATTCCGCATGCCCCGGCAGCTTCAATTTGCCTTTGCCACTGGAGACCGGCTTGCGCGTGGTCGGGTGAATCGTCGGCATCAGCTCCAATTCCAGCAGGGCCGCATCCCGTAAACGGGCAATGCCTTTCGCATCCCCTAGCGCTGACAACGTCCGATCGTGCGCGACAAACAACGGTGGCATCAGCACCTTACGGCTGTCGCTCATCGCGGACTTGAAGAACTTACTGTCGATATCACCCGGTAGCCGGTCGGCCCAGTTCGTCATTTCTTCCGACACCACGCTGGTAATGCGCTGCTGCTGCCGTAGAGACTCCTGCCAGTCTTCTTCGGTTAAACCCGAGCGGTTGAACTCCTGGTAGCGACGCTCGATTTCGTCGAGATACCACCGCAGGAACTCCGCGATCGCGCCGTAGTCCATCCCGGCACCGATATGGCGAAGCCCTTTCCACTCATGGTTGGCGGCGTGCGGGTCCAGCAAAATCACTTGATGACTCGCGCGTACTTTTTGCATGACCAGGTAACGCGCCGTCCAACTCTTCCCGGCACCCATGCCACCAAACAACAGTCCTGGATATTCGAGGAAGTTTTGCAGATACGCGGTGGTGTCAGTCGTCGAAGCAGACGCGGGTGTGACAGGCATCGCTGGTGGCCCAGGTGCAGCCGTTTCGGCCTGTGGCTGCGGGGTAGCCTGCGGTTGTGGTGCTGATACTTCCTGATAGTCGGCATCCTGAACATCTGACAGATAGGGTGCCATCTGGGGGTAAAGCCGTTCGGCTGCCTGTAACTGAGCCACCTGTTGATAGCCTTCCAGTTCGGCATGATGGGCGATCGCCTGCAGCTGCCCTTGCTGCAGCCGTGTTTGGCGCTCCCACTCTTCGTACTGGCGGCGATAATCGCGCCGTGTCTGGGTGAGTAACCAGGCGGACACGCACAGCCCAGTCCCCACCAAGGACAGTGGAATCTTGCGATAAGCCGCCTGGTAAGTCAGTTGAGTACCCAGTGTTAAGTGACAATACAACTGGCGAGGAATGTCAGGGAGATGGGCGAGGGATTTCATTTTCCGGACGATCGCACACAGACTGCTTCATTCGTTGAATGAAGCAGTAGACATAAACAAAGACAC
>JAESFW010000387.1_pt1 | contig 21561 bp, 21 predicted proteins | sample 9269481 | NCBI WGS metagenome assembly JAESFW01 (sample SAMN14515350, study PRJNA621654) | algae metagenome | isolation source: Lyngbya sp. HA4199-MV5 and co-occurring heterotrophs from soil with... | place: USA: Ahupuaa O Kahana State Park, Hawaii | collected 2009-07-21
CCTGGCCAGCACGAACGCCGTCTAATGAAAAGTGTTCACCATGTCCCCGCACAGGTGTTCACTATGTCCCCAGTCTGTACAGGCGGCCCAAGAGAAAGTTACTGCGCCGCCGGGCGCACATCCCGGCTCCCGCCCTCAACCAAAGCACGCAACTGAAAAGACCCCAAAACTCAACGAACCAGCGCAGCCACAAAAAGCCACCCGCCAGCCGCCAGCCGCTATGCTTAGCGCCCCGCTGCCAATCCCCTCCTCTTGTGCCCCACCCATGCCACCGCGCCTGATCCGCTTCAACAAGCCCTACGGTGTGCTCAGCCAGTTCACGGCCGAGGGCAAGTGGCAGGGCCTCAAGGACTACATCGACCAGCCGGGCGTGTACGTGGCCGGGCGGCTCGATGCCGACAGCGAGGGCCTGCTGCTGCTCACCAGCGACGGCCCCCTGCAGGCCCGCATTGCCGACCCGCGCTTCAAGATGGAAAAGATCTACTGGGTGCAGGTGGAAGGCCTGCCCAGTGAAGACGCCCTGGCCCGCTTGCGCGCCGGCGTGCAGCTCAACGACGGCCCGACCCGCCCGGCACGGGCCCGCCTGCTGGAGCCGCCACCGGCCGTGTGGGAGCGCACGCCGCCCATCCGCGAGCGCAAGGCCATTCCCACCGCCTGGATTGAGCTGGCCATCCGCGAGGGGCGCAACCGCCAGGTGCGGCGCATGACGGCGGCCGTGGGCTTTCCCACGCTGCGGCTGGTGCGCGCCGCCATCGGGCCCTACACGCTGGACGGCCTGGCCCCGGGAGCCTGGGCCGAGCAGGCCGTGTTGTAGCCCCGGCCTGCCGGCTCCACTCCACCCCAACAAGACATACCAAGGGTATTCCCGCTTCTTCTATAGTCCTCTAGAGAACTATAGTTCTCGACATGAGTTCCCCCCAGCACCTTGCTTTGGTTGACGCCTCCTCCGGCATGCGCCGCTATGCCGCGCTGGCCAACGCCCTGCGCGCCCGCGTGGTGGCCGGCGAATGGCCACCCGGCAGTGCGCTGCCGTCCGAGAACCTGCTCGCGGCCGAGCACCAGGTGGCCCTGGGCACCATGCGCCGGGCGCTGGAGCTGCTGGTCGAGCAGGGGCTGATCGAGCGCATCCACGGCAAGGGCACCTTTGTGCGCCAGGGCATCGCGGGCGGGTCCATGCTGCGCTTCTTCCGCTTTGGCGGCGGCGGCAGCGAGGTGCCGCAGTCGCGCATCGTCCAGCGCCAGAGCGTGGCCGCCACCACGGCCGTAGCACGCGGCCTGGGCGTGGCACCGGGCGAGCCGGTGCTGCGCCTGCTGCGCCTGCGCCTGCTGGCGGGCCAGCCCTGCCTGCTCGAGGAGATGTGGTTGCCGCTGGACCTGTTCGCCCCCCTCGCCGAAGGCGACCCGGCCGGCTGGGACGACCTGCTCTACCCGATGTTCGCGCACCGCTGCGGCGTGCACGTGCACCGCGCCGTCGACCAGATCGGCTTTGGCGTGCTCACCGCCCCCCAGGCCGCCCACCTGCGCCTGCAGGCCAGCCACCCCTGCGTGGTGGTGGAACGCAGCGCCTATGACCTCACGGGCCGCTGCGTGGAGTGGCGCAGCACACGCGGCGATGCCCACGCCTTCCACTACTCCGTGACGATCACCTGACCCCCGCCCCATCCAGCAGGAACACCACACCATGACCCTCTCCGCACCTTCTTCCCGCATCTCGCGCCGCAGGCTGCTGCAGGCCGCAGGCGCCACCGTGGCCGCCCCCTGGCTCGCGGCCGGCCATGCGGCCACGGTCGCTGGCGGGCGGCCGATCACGCTGGTGGTGAGCTACCCCGCCGGCGGCGGCGCCGACCTGATCGCGCGCATCGTGGCGCCGCGCATCGCCGACGCGCTGGGCCAGAGCGTGGTGGTGGAGAACAAGCCCGGCGCCAGCGGCCAGTTGGCCGCCACCCAGGTGGCGCGTGCCACACCCGATGGCAGCACGCTGCTGCTCGACGCCTCGTCCTTCGCGGTGAACCCCTCGCTGTTCCCCAAGCTGCCCTACGACAGCGCCAAGGCCTTCACGCCGCTGGCGGTGCTGGTGACCTTTCCCAACGTGCTGGTGTGCACGCCGGGTTTCGCAGCCAAGTCGGTCAAGGACGTGATCCAGATGGCCAAGGCGAAGCCTGGCGAGCTGACCTATGCCTCCTCGGGCAATGGCTCGGCCCAGCACCTGGCAGGCGCCATGTTCGAGGGGCGCGCGGGCGTGCAGCTGCTGCACGTACCCTACCGCGGCGGCGGCCCGGCCATGACCGACGTGATGGGCGGGCAGGTGCCGCTGTTCTTTGCCAACGTGGCCTCGTCGCTCGGCCACATCCAGGCCGGCAAGCTGCGCCCGCTGGCCGTGACCAGCATGGTGCGCGCCCGCTCCCTGCCCGAGATCCCCACCATGGCCGAGGCGGGCGTGCCCGGCTACGAGGTGCTCGAATGGAATCCGCTGCTGGCGCCAGCCGGCATGGCCGCCGACACCAAGGCCACCCTGGTCGCCGCCGTGCGCAAGGCCCTGGCCGACCCCGAGGTGCTGGGCCGCGTGCGCCAGCTGGGCGGCGATGTGTTCGCCGACGCCACGCAGCAGACCGCGGGCAAGTTCATCGCCGCCCAGCAGGAGCAGTGGGCCAAGGTGGTGCGCGAGCGCAAAATATCGGTCGGCTGAGTTCTGAGCGCGCACGCTTCGTGCATGCGCAGTCCACTGCAATGGCTTCCTCTCCCCCTTTGACCCCACCTTTCCCGGCCCTGCCTTCGGGCTGGGACACCCATGTGCACGTGTTCGACCGTGCGGCCCCGGCACAGGCTGGGCACTACGAGCCCGTGCACCGTCCGCTGGCCGATATCGAGGCGCTGGCGGCTGCGCATGGCGTAGGCCACCTGGTGCTGGTGCAGCCCAGCGTGTACGGCACCGACAACCGGGTGCTGCTCGATGCGCTGGCCCAGTCCCCGGGCCGCCACCGCGGCGTGGTGGTGCTGGACGGCGCGGTGCCCGACGCCGAACTCGACCGCATGCACGCCCTGGGTGTGCGCGGCGTGCGCTTCAACCTGGTCTCGCCCGTGGGCAACGGGCCCGAGACCATGCAGGCCCTGGCCCCGCGCCTGGCCGAGCGCGGCTGGCATGTGCAGTGGTACGCCAACCCCGAAGACCTGGCCACCATCGTCCACCTGCACCAGGGCACGCCCGTGGCCTGCGTGCTCGACCACCTGGCCGGCCTGCATGCGCTGCTCCCCTCCGATGACCGCGCCTGGCAGGCCTTGGCCAAGCTGGCCGGGCAAGGCGCCTGGGTCAAGCTCTCGGGCTGGTACCGGCTGCAGGCCAGCGCGCCCTACGGCCTGCTGCACCCGGCCATCGCACGCGTGGCCGCGCACATGGGCGAGCGCCTGGTCTGGGGCTCGGACTGGCCGCACACGTCCTTCGCACCCGACGCGTTGCCGCGCTATGCCAGCGTGTGGGAGCCGGTGGTGAATGCGCTGGGCCACGAGGCTGCGCTGCGCATCCGCGATGCGGGGGCGCGCCTGTACGCCTGACTCGCAGCGCCCTGCCTACTCGTTGGCCTGGGCAGCCTCGTCGATCACCAGGTAGCGCCGCACCAGGTCGAAGAAGCTTTCGTAGAAGGTGTCGGTGGTGATGGTCTCGCTGCCCACGCGCACCAGCGATTCGCTGCTCGACGAGAACGGCAGCGACACCGACCCGATGGCCCCCACGCCCAGGCTGGCCGAGTTGTTGGTCTTGCGCAGCGCAAAGCTGTCCTGGATGGCGGTGACAAAGCCCAGGCTGATCTTGCCCGTGGGCGACTCGGGCACGCAGACCACGCGGATCACCATCTGCATGTGCGTCTCGGTCCCGGGCTGGAAGTTCTTCTTGCCCTCCACCAGCTCGGCCGAGCTGGTGTTGATGATGTAGCCCTGGCTGAGCAGCGCACGGCGCGATGCCTCGCAGGTCTGCGCCGGCGTGGCATCGAACAGGCGCGAATACGTGGCCAGCGAGCCGAACTTTTCCTGCGGCGCCTGGGGGCCCTGCGGGCCGGTGGGCAGGGCGGCGCAGCCGGCCAGCAGCAACGCGGCCGCACCGGCCAGCGCCATGGCCAGGGGGCGAAAAGAGCGGGACAACAAGGGCACGGCAGTGCGAAGGGGCAGACCCAGGGGCATCGGCGAAGTCAAAGGCGGCACTCCGAAAAGGCAGGCATCGGCAGGCGGGTGTCGCTGTGAGACCCGCGGCGGACCGGTGGTTCCCCGCATTCTAAAAATGAAATTCGTCGGTGGGATGGCATTCCCATGTCCGGTGTCAAATGGACCGCCAGCCTGCCCGACCCTTGCCACATGATGCCATGCCGCTCTCATTTCGATAGCCTGCGAGCCCCTCCACGCGATGATTGGTGGTGATTGTTACAAATCCATTCCCAAGCGGCATGGCGCCATGCTGCACAGCAGCACAGTTACACATCCCGACATACAAAAAACCAATTACTACAAATACACTACACGCCATTGGGCCGGCGGCACCCTATGGGAGGGGCCGAACGAGCAGCCCGGGAGGACCGCGCCAGCGTGCGCGGTGAAGGACGAACTACGTGAACACCAAAGCCGGACCATCATCGCTTTCGCTGTCCCTGGAACCCATCGAAAAGGAAGGCGCGGCCGCCGCCGCTCCCTCTGCCGCCACCGGACGCGTCTGCGCCCGTTGCAAATACACCCGCCAGCCCGGCGATACGGCCCCCGACTGGCAGTGCCCCAGCTGCCACGTGGCCTATGACAAGGTAGACCCCCCCAAGCCTGCGGAGCCCAAGGCCGCCGAAGTGCCGGCCCCGGCACCCGCCCCCTATGTCGGCAAGGCCGCCCGCGCCCGCGCAGCCGCGGCAGAAGCGGCTGCCGCCGAAGCCGAAGCCAAGAAGAAGGCCAAGGCGCGCAAGAAGGCCCAGCGCGAGCTGCCCGTGACCTGGATCGCGCTGGCGCTGGCCGTGGCCATCGGCGTGGGCCTGGTCGGCTGGAAGCACCATGCCGACAAGGTCCGCGCCCAGGAGCGCGCCGCCAAGGCCGAGGCCGATGCCCGCGCCGCGGAAGTCGCGGCCCAGAAGGCCACCCAGGACCAGCAGGCGCGCATGAAGGACCTGGAAAAGCAGGCCCGCCGCAGCAGCGAGGGCCCCGAAGCGGTGAAGGAGTTGCAGGCCCTGGCCGAAAAGGGCGACCAGCGCGCCATGCTGGTGCTGGGCACCACGCTGCGCGATGGCCGTGGCGTGCCCAAGGACCCCGAGCAGGCCGTCCAGTGGCTGACCAAGGCATCCAATGAAGGCTATGCCCTGGCCAGCGTACAACTGGGCTACAGCTATGAGCGCGGCCTGGGCGTGACCCAGCAGGCCGAACAGGCCGAAAACCTGTACCAGCGTGCTGCGCGCCAGGGCGACCCCGCCGGCCTGTACAGCCTGGGCCTGCTGTATTCCACCGGCCTGGACAACGTGGGCCGCCGCCCTGTGGCCGCCCATATGCTGCTCGACCTGGCGCAGCGCGCGCACAAGGAGCAGCAGCAGGACGATACGCTGGTGCCGCCCAACCGCGGCGCCTTCTGGGCGGCTGGCACCCTGCGCCGCCTGGCGCCCAGCATGAGCATCGTGGAAGTGGCCGAGGCCAAGCGCCTGGCCGATGCCTGGAAGCCGGGCCAGCCGTTCGGCTTCTGACGCCCCCTTTTCTTTGGAGGGACGGGTCTAAAACCGACCTGCCAAGCGGCAGATTACCGGCAGATACACGCGCCGGGACGCGGCACGGGTACAGTGCAGGGCTTTCGCGGACGCGGCGCCAGCAGGCGCAGCGCCCGCGATGCTGCTTTTTCCCTGTTCTCCCGCCCCTTTCCTTCCGGTTCCCCCATGTCCAACCTCATCGTCCACGGCGGTACGCCCCTGCGTGGCCGCATCACCCCGTCCGCCAACAAGAACGCCGTGCTGCCGGTGCTGTGCGCCACCCTGCTCACGCGCGAGCCGCTGCGCCTGCACGGCGTGCCCGACATCACCGACGTGCGCAAGATCCTCGACATCTTCCGCATGCTGGGCAGCAGTGTGCAGATGGACCAGGCCACGGGCACGCTGAGCCTGCACCACGAGCACACCGTGTTCGACCCCGCGCAGCACCGCCTGCCCGAGGAGATGCGCTCATCCATCATGCTGATCCCGCCGCTCTTGGCGCGCTTTGGCGTGGCGCGGCTGGAAGACAACGTCAAGGGCTGCACCCTGGGCGTGCGCGAGATCGACCCGCATGTGGAAGTGTTCCAGCGCTTTGGCGGCACCGTGGAGCGCGCCGAAGGCTCGCTGCTGGTGCGCAGCAGCCACAACAGCAAGGGCGGCACGCTCACCCCCACGGACCACTGGCTGGACTACGCCTCGGTCACCACCACCGAGAACTTCGTGCTCTGCGCCGTGGCGGCCAACGGCACCTCCACGCTGACCAACGCGGCCTCGGAGCCCCACGTGCAGGAGTTCTGCCGCTTCATGGTGATGCTGGGTGCGCGCATCGACGGCATCGGCACCTCGCGCATCACGGTGCAGGGCGGTGCGGCGCTGGGCGGCGGCGAGTTCCGCTTCGATGAAGACTTCCACGAGATCACCACCTTCCTGGCGCTGGGCGCCATCACGGGCGGTGATGTGATCGTGCGCAACAGCGCGCCGGGCAACTTCCCGCTGATCGACCGCACCTTTGCCAAGTTCGGCGTGGTGGTCACGCACGAGGACGGCTGGTCGCGCGCGCACTGCCCCGGCCCGCTCAAGGTGCAGACGCCGTTCACGAGCAATGTGCTGACCAAGGTCGAGGCCGCGCCCTGGCCCTACTTCCCGGTGGACCTGCTGCCCATCTTCATTGCCCTCGGGGTGCGTGCGCAGGGCAACTGCATGTTCTGGAACAAGGTGTACGACGGCGCCCTGGGCTGGACGGGCGAGCTCTCCAAGTTCGGCGCCCATGTGTTCTCGTCGGACCCGCACCGCCTCATCACCTTCGGCGGCAACCCGCTGTCCCCCGCGCTGGTGGAGAGCCCCTACATCATCCGCGTGGCCATCGCCCTGTTCATGGTGGCGGCCAGCATCGAGGGGCGCTCGGAGATCCGCAACGCTGCCCCCATCCGCCGCGCCCACCCGCGCTTCGTGGAGAACCTGCGCAGCCTGGGCGTGCAGGTGGAGTGGACCAGCGAGGAATAGACCTTCCCTAGCGGCGCCGGAACCAGAGCACCAAGCCGAGGAAGACCACGCCCGTGAGAACGGGCGACCAGGACATGAGCAGCTCCAGCCAGGTGGACTTGCGGATGCCCGACCAGACCTCGACCTGCACGCGGTCGATGCGCAGGTTGCGCGAGGACTCGAACTCCAGTTGCGGCGCGGCCTTGCGGTCCTCCTTGAAGCTCACGGCCTTGCTCGCGCCCACCATGCTCACGGGCTGGCCCGCACGCGCGCCCTTGTGCACCAGCTCGGGCAGAAAGGACACGGGCGAGGGCCCGTCGAACTGCAGGCCGGTCTGCCAGCGCGAGCCGGCATCGCCATCGGCCAGCGCCACGCCCGAGACCTTGACGACGATGGTGAACGGGTTCTTGCTGGTGGGCAGCGACAGCTCGTCGCCGCGCCAGCGCTCGGTGGCCGCATAGATGCCCTTGCCCTTCTCGCCAGGCGTCTGGGCCTGCTTTTCCTGGAAGCGCTGGAACTTCGCCAGTGTCTCGGGCGACAGGTCGTAGATCTTCTCCAGGGTCTTGCCATAGGCGCCGGCCTCGTCCTTGGCCTGCACGGAAGGCAGGGCCGCCGCCAGCGCCAGCACCGCCACGGCGCCCCATCGCCACACCTTGCCTGAATCGGCGGCACAGGTCACATCACGCATTCGAACACTCCCCTCTTGCACTGTTGTCGTTCGTTGTGGGCGCAGCCGCTGTGCAGCGCGCAGCCCGGAGTGTAGGAGACAATGCGCAGCCCTTTCTTCAGCCCTGCCCAGTCCCATGCCCCTGCCTGCCGCCCTGCTCTGCCTCGTGGTCGCCATCAGCGACGGCGACACCCTCACCGCCCGCTGCGGTGCGCCGGGACGCTACGAACAGGTGAAGGTGCGCATTGCGGCCATCGATGCGCCCGAGCGCAAGCAGGCCTTCGGCCAGAAGGCGCGCCAGCACCTGGCGCAGATGTGCTTCAAGCGCCAGGCGTCGCTGCAGCCCATCGAGGAGGACAGCCATGGCCGCACCGTGGCCAATGTGCGCTGCGGCGGCGCCGACGTGGCCACGGCCCAGGTGGCGGCCGGCCTGGCCTGGGTGTACACCCCGTATGCGGAACACCACCCCCACCTGGCTCCGCTGCAGCGCCAGGCGCGGGCCCAGGGCGAGGGGCTCTGGTCGCAAAAGTGCCCCTTGGCGCCGTGGGACTACCGGCACCGGCACCAGAAGCCCTACGGCAACTCCTGAGCCCCGCTACCGCAGCAAGGCCAGCACCCCCTGCGGCAACTGGTTGGCCTGCGCCACCATGGCCGAGCCGGCCTGCTGCAGGATCTGCTGGCGCGCGAGCGTGGCGGTCTCCACCGCAAAGTCGGCGTCGAGGATGCGCGAACGGCTGGCCGAGAGGTTCTCGCTGCTGTTTTGCAGGTTGGCCATGGCCGATTCGAGGCGTGATGCCTGGGCGCCGATCACGGCGCGCTGGCCATTGACGTAGTCGAGTGCGCGGTCCACCGCCACGATGGCCTGGGCGGGCGACTTGGTCACGTCCAGGGTGCTGCGCAGCCCCAGGGCCGACAGGCCGATGGCACCCACGCGCGTCTCCATGGTCTGGTTGGCGTTGGCGCCGATCTGGAACACCTTGCTGGTGGTGGAGCCGCCCGACTTGGCAATGCTCTCGAAGCTCTCCGCGAAGCCGGTCAGCACGTCGGTGCCGGAGCGGCTGCCGCTGTTGGGCACGGCGCCCGTGGCGTTGCGCTCGGGCCCGTTGTCCACGTCCAGCCCGCCGATGGCGCCGGTATCGGCGTTGTTGAGATCGAACCCTCCGATGAAGGCGGCGCCGTTGGCGGCGTACTGCGTCTTGAAGTCGGCAGCGCTGGCGAACTGGCCTTGCGAGGCATTGGCCAGCGCCTGGTCCAGCGTGGACCCCGGGTTGGCGCTCATGTAGGTGAGCACATCCTTCACACCCGCACCGCCTGCGCCCTTGATGCGGCTGTGCATGTAGCGCACGGCGGCGTAGCTCGACGAATAGAACTCGCTGGTGTTGGAAGGCCCGTTGATCGCCGCCACCACGGCGGCCGTGCCCAGGTTGGCGACATCGCCGCGCACGCGCTCGTCGGCACCCTGGATGAATTCGGCCGTGCCTTCGGCGAACCACAGGTTGTTGCTGGTGATGTCCTGCCAATTGGTGCTGCGCGCCATCACGGCGTGCGCCATTTCGTGGGCGATGATGCGGTCGTTGTAGTAGGGCGCATTGCCTCCGTCGGGCAGGTTGGGCGGCACGAAGTCGGCCATGTCCACCTGCAGCGTGAGGTTGGTGCCCCGGCCCTGGCCGTCAAAGCCCGTGGCCTGCACATAGGCGGCCACGTTGCCCGCACCATCGGTGAAGCCCGTGAACCTCACCGAGAGCGCCGCACCGTCGGCGGTGAGGCCGAAGTACTTGCTGATGAGCGTCTCGCTGCTCTCGAGCCAGCTGCCCACGCTGGTCATGCCGTCGAACACGGCCAGTTGGTCGGCATCGCCCACCACGCTGGCCCGGCTCGGGTCGAACACGTTCATGCCGTTGAACTGCGCGCTCACGCCCGTGCGGTCGATCTCCGAGGCAAGCTGCGATATCTCGGCCTGGATGGCCTGGCGGTCACTGGCGCTGTAGGTGCCGTTGGCGGCCTGCACGGCCAGCTCGCGGATGCGCTGCAGGTTGGCCGTGACGTTGGACAGCGCCCCCTCCGCCGTCTGCAGCATGGAGATGCCATCGTTGGCATTGCGTGCGGCCTGGTTCAGGCCGCGGATCTGGCTGGTGAAGCGTTCGGAAATGGCCAGGCCTGCCGCATCGTCCCGGGCGCTGTTGATGCGCAGGCCCGAGGACAGCCGCTCGATGGATGTCGCCAGCTTGCCCTGCCCCCCACTCAGGTGGCGTTGCGCGCTCAGCGAGAACACATTGGTGTTGATGGTCAACGCCATGGCATGCCCGAAACAGGAACTCCTGACCGAACAGGCAGGGCTGCGCACGCGCCGCCACTGCCAGGGCTGGCCCCATGCCGGCCCTTTCTTTCCCGGTTATCGGCGGATGTAACAGGAACTTTCGGGGTTTTTTTCAACAGCCTCCCCAACCGCCCGCCAACCGGCCTTCAGCAGGCCCGCCGCAAAGCCGGTAGCATCGAGCCCCCGGTAGAAACCCTTATTCCCTGATTCCGCGTGGGGATTCGGGGCTTTCCACAGGCAACCCCCTCCCGCGCCCGCCATCCCACCCGCTCCGTGTCCCAACCGTCCCCGTCCTCCCCCCCCTTGCCGGCAGGCCAGCCCTCGACCAGCGTCTACCGCCACTCCGGCTTCCTGGCCTTTCTGTCCGCCCGCCTGATCGCCGTGTTCGCCACCCAGGTGCAGGCCGTGGTGGTGGCCTGGCAGGTGTACGACCTCACGCGCGAGCCGCTGGCCCTGGCCTACGTGGGCCTGGCGCAGTTCCTGCCCATGCTGTGCCTGCTGCTGCCGGCCGGCGACCTGATCGACCGCTTCGACCGCCGGCGCATCCTGGCCCTCAGCTGGGCCGTGGGCGCCGTCTGCAGCGGCCTGCTGTGGTGGCTGTCGGGCCATGGCGCCACGGGCGTGAACGGCATCTATGCGGTGCTGGTGCTGTTTGGCTGTGCGCGCGCCTTCTCGGGCCCGGCCATGCAAAGCCTGCTGCCGCAGATCGTGCCGCGCGAGCAACTGGCCCAGGCGATTGCCGCCAACAGCATGCTGATGCGCGCGGCCAGCATCGGCGGGCCGCTGCTGGGCGGCGTGCTCTACGCCGTGGGTGGGGGCGAGCTGACCTATGCGTTGTGCTTCATCTGCTTTGCGCTGGGTGCAGCGCTGCTGGCACGCGTGGCCGTGCCCTACGCCACGCCCCCCGCCGCAGCGCAAGGCAGCATGTGGCAGCGCTTTGGCGCGGGCATCGGCTTCATCCGCTCGCGCCCCATCATCCTGGGCACCATCTCGCTGGACCTGTTCGCCGTGCTGCTGGGCGGCGTGGTGGCGCTTCTGCCCATCTATGCGCACGAGGTGCTGCACGTGGGCCCGGCCGGCCTGGGCGCGCTGCGCAGCGCCATGGCCGTGGGCGAGGTGGGTGCGGGCCTGTACCTGAGCATGCGGCCCTTCAACCGCCGCGTGGGCTCCACCATGTTCATCGCGGTGGCCATCTTCGGTGCGGCCAACCTGGTGTTCGCGCTGTCCACATGGTTCTGGCTGTCGTTCGCAGCGCTGCTGGTCGCGGGGGCGGCCGACATGGTGAGCGTGTACATCCGCGGCGCACTGGTGCAGTTCTCTACCCCCGACGAAATGCGCGGGCGCGTGAATGCGGTGAACATGCTGTTCATCGGCTCCTCCAACGAGCTGGGCGAGTTCCGCGCCGGCACCAGCGCGGCATGGCTGGGCGTGGTGCCCGCCGCCGTGCTGGGCGGCCTGTGCACGCTGGGCGTGGTGGGCGCCTGGGCGCTCGCCTTCAAGCCACTGCGCAAGGTCGACAAGTTCGAGGAAGCGGCGCAGGCGCGCTGAGCGGCACGCTTTTCGCACACAAATGCTCACAACCTTGCGGGCGATTGTTACGCGCGGGTAAAAGCCGCCCCGGGCCCTTGCCTTGCCGGTGCGGCAGGCGCAGCATGGCAAGCCTGCCTGCTCCAGGATGGATGCCGCACCATGCACCAAGACCCCCTCGCCACCCCGCCAACCCCGGCGATCAGCCGCCGCCAGTGGCTGGCGCTGGCCGCCCTGGGCGCGTCGGCCAGTGCCGTGCCGGCCTGGGCCGCCGCGCCCCTGGCGCAAGCCGACATCCCCGACGACGCCCTGCGCGCCCGGCTGCTGGACCGCATCACCTGGGGCTGCACCGCCCAGGGCGCGCAGGCCATGGCCGCCATGGGCGCCCAGGCCTGGCTGGCCGACCAGCTGCGCGCGCCCGCCGACGCACCGCTGCCGGCCGCTGCCCAGGCTCAGATCGATGCCATGGCCATCCGCCGCACCCCGTTCGAAGCCCTGGCCCTGCAGATGGAGCAGCGCCAGCGCGACGCCCGTGCCCTGCCCACCGAAGAGGAGCGCAAGGCCGCGCTGGAGGCCTGGCAGAAGGACATGCGCAACCTGCAGCGCGAGGCCGGCCAGCGCTTCGTGCTGCGTGCGCTGTACTCGCCCGCGCAGTTGCGCGAGAAGATGACCTGGTTCTGGATGAACCACTTCAACGTCTTTGCCGGCAAGGCCAACCTGCGCGCCGCCGTGGGCGACTACGAAGAGCGTGCCGTGCGCCCGCACGCGCTGGGCCGCTTTCGCGACCTGCTGGGCGCCGCCACGCGCCACCCGGCCATGCTGCGCTACCTGGACAACGCCCAGAACGCCGCCGGCCGCATCAACGAGAACCATGCGCGCGAGCTGATGGAGCTGCACACCCTGGGCGTGGGCGGCGGCTACAGCCAGCAGGACGTGCAGGAGCTGGCGCGCGTGCTCACGGGGGTGGGCATCAGCCTGCGCCCGCTGGACGACGCGCCCCCGCGCATGAAACCCGCTCTGCGCGCCCACTACGTGCGCGAGGGCCTGTTCGAGTTCAACCCCCAGCGCCACGACTGGGAGGCCAAGACCCTGCTGGGACAGCCCCTGCGCGCGCAGGGCCTGGCCGAGCTGGACGAAGCCCTGGACCGCCTGGCGCGCCACAGCGCCACGGCCCGCTTCGTCACGCGCAAGATGGCCGTTTACCTGGTGGGTGACGCGCCACCGCCCGCATTGCTCGACACCCTGGCGCGCAGCTTCGAGCGCAGCGATGGCGACATCGCCGCCGTGCTGGCCACGCTGTTCCAGTCCGCAGAGTTCCAGGCCTCGCTGGGCCAGCGTTTTCGCGACCCCGTGCAGTACGTGCTGGCCGGTGCGCGCCTGGTGCATGGCGAACAGCCGGTGCTGGCCAGCCCCGACCCGCTGCTCGGCTGGCTGCAGCGCCTGGCCGAGCCGCTGTACGGCCGCGCCACGCCCGACGGCTACCCGCTCGACGCCGCCACCTGGTCGGGCTCGGGCCAGATGAGCACGCGCTTCGAGGCGGCCCGCGCGCTCGGTGCAGGCATCGCCGGCCAGGGCCAGCGCATGCCGCCCCCGGTGCTGGCGCAGACGCCCTATCTGCGCCAGATCGATGCCACGCTGGCCCCTGCCACGCGGGCGGCGCTGGTCCAGGCCCAGTCGCCGCGCGAATGGAACCTTTTGTTCCTTTCGTCCCCTGAGTTCATGCACGGGTGAAGGAATTCTCGATGCTGCGACGCCACTACCTGCAAGCCCTGGGCGCCAGCGCCCTGGGCCTGGCCACCGCTCGGGTGGCCGCCGCCCCGCGCGCGGGCGATGCGCGCCTGCTGCTGGTCTTTCTGCGCGGCGGCTACGACTGCGCGAGCCTGCTCGTGCCCACCGGCAGCAGCTTCTACTACGAGAGCCGGCCGAATATCGCGATTGCCCGACCGGGGCAGGAGGGCGGCGCGCTGGAGCTGACCAGCGACTGGGGCCTGCACCCGGTGCTGGCCGATTCGATGCTGCCGCTGTACCAGCGGCGCGAACTGGCCTTTGTGCCCTTTGCGGGCACGGACGACCTCTCGCGCAGCCATTTCGACACGCAGGACAGCATCGAGCTGGGCCAGCCCCTCACCGGGCGGCGCGACTATGGCTCGGGCTTTCTGAACCGGCTGGCGGCCGAGCTGGGGGCCCGGCGCGAGACGCCCTCACCCATGGCCTTCACCAGCACCCTGCCCCTGGTGCTGCGCGGCACGGTGGACGTACCTAACACCGCGCTGGCCGCTGCGGCAGGGGGACAAGCCGGCGTGGACGAACGCCAGGCCGGTCTCATCGACATGATGTACCGCAGCACCCGCCTGGCCCGCCCCGTGGCCGAGGGCTTTGCCACCCAGGGCGAGGTGGCGCGCAGCATGCAGGGCGAGATGGACGCCGCCAGCCGCAATGCGCTGAGCACCAAGGGCTTCGAGGGCACGGCACGGCGCATGGCGCGGCTCATGCAGACGCGCTACCACCTGGGCTTTGTCGACGTGGGCGGCTGGGACACGCATGTGGGCCAGGGCAATGCCACGGGCGCACTGGCCAACCGCTTCGAAGAACTGGGCCGGGGCCTGGCTGGCTTTGCCGACGAGATGGGTACCGCTGCCTGGAAGAACACCGTGGTCGTGGTGGTCAGCGAGTTCGGCCGCACCTTCCGCGAGAACGGCAACCGCGGCACCGACCATGGCCACGGCACCGTGTTCTGGGTGCTCGGCGGCGGCGTGGCGGGCGGGCGCATCGCGGGCGAGCAGCAGGCGCTGACCGCCACCACCCTGTTCCAGAACCGCGACCACCCCGTGCTCAACGACTACCGCGCCGTGCTGGGCGGGCTGTTCGGGCGCATGTACGGATTGAACGCCACGGCGCTGGCTCGGGTGTTTCCGGGCGCACGCGCAACGGACTTGCGCCTCGTCTGATCAGGCGTTCAGTACGCCCGACATCAGCTCGGGCAAACGCTCGATCTTCATCTTGAAGCCGCAAGCCTGTGCATGGCCGCCGCCGCCCATGCTTTCGGCCAGGGCGATGCAGTCGAAGTTGCGCTGCGAGCGCAGGCCCGCCTTCACGCCCTTGGCGCCCGCGCTCCACATCAGCGCGAAGGTACCGGTCTTGGCCGAGAGAATGTCGCCCACCAGGCTGTGGAACATGCCGGGCGCGTTGACCATCAGGCCTTCGATGCCGTTGAACACCAGGGGCTGGGCCCCCTCGGCGATGTCGGCGCAGAGCTTTCGGTATTTTTCGTCCATGGCCGAGCCACGGGCCATGAAGGCCTGCAGCCCTTCGGGCGTGAAGGACGCGATCTCGCGCCAGCGCTCGAAGCTCTGTTCCTCCATGTCCAGCGCCGAGAGAAAGGCCGCGCTCTCGGGGAACTCCCACTTCCAGATGTCGCGGTCTTCCACGTACTGCAGCAGCGCGGGCACGGGCTGGTGCGGGTGGAAGAACTCCCAGGCCAGGCGCGCACCCGACTTGTCCATGTCAAAGTGCACCACGCCGCAGCGGCAGGCAAAGCCGGTGAGCTTCTCGGCCGCGCTCTTGTGGTGGTCGAGCATCACCAGGCGCGCGGCGCGCGCGTCGATGGCCGACAGGATCTCGGCCGAGAACGAGAAGTCGAGGATGTAGACCGAGCGGCCGTCGAGCGCGGGCAGGTCGTCCACCGACTGCACGTCGCCATGGTCCAGGCCCAGGTACTCGGCCTTGTCGCCGTAGAACAGCCAGGCGGCCAGCGCCGCGCCAAAGCCATCAGGACAGCCGCGGCCATGGTAGAGCACCAGCGGCGAGGGGTCGTTCACATCGGGGGCAACCAGCAGTTGCAGGGGCAGTATCGTTTTTTTCATCATTGCCCCCCGATTGTCGCCGGGCGGCCAGGCAGGGGGAACCAATACATTGCACGGGGCTCTACCTCGCATGGCGTTTCGTGCTTTCCACCCCCTCTCCTTCTTTGCCCGGCCCATGTTCCAGACCCTCAAAGAACTGTTCGACAGCTTCACCGCCCCGCTATCGCCCCAGGCCACGGCCGCCGAGCGCACGCATTCCGTGCAACTCGCGGCCGCCGTGCTGCTGGTCGAGGTGGTGCGCGCCGATGCCCGCATGGACGAGGCCGAGCGCGCCGCGATGGTGCGTGCCCTGCGCGAGCGCTTTGCCCTGGCCGACGACGAGATCGACCGACTGGTGGAGCTGGCCGTGGACACGGCGAAAACCGCCTACGACTACCAGCGCTTCACCGGCAACCTCAACGAGCACTTCACGCAGCCGCAGAAGATCGCCCTGGTCGAGGCCATGTGGCAGGTGGCCTATGCCGATGCCCGGCTCGATGAAAACGAGATGCACGCCATCAGCAAGGTGGCCGGGCTGCTGCATGTGACCCATGGCGAATACATCGCCGCGAAGATGCGGGCCAAGGAAGCCGCGAACCTCTGAAGGCTAGACCGGAAGCCAGCGCCACCAGAAGGGTGTCTTGACCTCGCGTGCACCGCGCTCGCGCAACAGCGCGATAAATTCCTTGCGGCCATGGCGCTTCGCGGCCTGCAGCGGCGTCATGTCGTCGAACTCCGAGCGCAGTTGCGGGTCCGCGCCGTTGTCCAGCAGGTAACGCGCCATGGCGTCGTGCCCGTGGATGAGGGCCGCCACCAGCGGCGTGCACAAAATCTCGGGGTGCTGGTAGTTGGGGTTCACCCCCGCGCTGATGTGGTGGCGCACCAGCGCCAGGTCGCCGGCCACGGCGGCGGCATACATGTCTTTCCAATCGCCTGCGGACATGGGAACTCCTCTGTTCGATCTCAGCGCGGTTTGCTGTACCTGGCAGCGTATTCCGCAGCCAGCTTGCGCGCAGCCGCCTGCCCCTTGGCATCCAGAATGCCCAGCAGCTGCGTGCGGTTCTTGACGGCCTGCGGGTCGCCCGCGCTGGCCGGCATGTCGATCCAGGCAAAGGCCTGCACATAGTCCTGTGGCACGCCGTGGCCCTGGGCGAAGAGCAGGCCGTATTCGTTCTGCGCAGCCAGCGAGCCGGCCTCGGCCGCCTTGCGGTACCAGTGCGCGGCCTTCTCGTGGCTTTGGGGCACGCCCGCGCCCTTGCGGTAGGACTGGCCCAGGTTGAACTGCGCCTGCACGTCGCCCTTCTCGGCGGCGAGTGTGGCGTAGTGCTGCGCACGCTGCAGGTCCTGCGGCACACCGTCGCCCTTGGAGTACATGAGCCCCAGGTTGGCCATGGAGGGTGTGTAGCCGGCGTCGGCCGCCTCGGTGAACAGCGCGGCGGCCTTCTTCACGTCCTTGCCCACGCCCTGGCCGGTGTAGTACAGGCTGGCCAGCATGTGCTTGCCAGCGGCATCACCGGCCTGGGCGGCCGCGCTGAATTCCTTGAATGCGGTGGCGTAGTCGCCCTTGCCATAGGCGGCGATGCCGTCGCTCACGGCAGCGTTGGCGGAAAAGGACATGGCGGCGGTGGCTCCCAAGGTCAGGGCGGCAGCAAGGGCACGCAGGCGCATCTTCATCGTCATCGGTACAAGCTCCTTGCGCGATGGTGGGCTGGATGGATCGGCCGCATTCTGGCATGGCGCACTCGCCCCTCACCCAGCGGGTACCGGAGCGCCCACAGCATCCATGGCCCGCGCATGCTCAGCCGCAGTCAGTACCTGCACTGCTGCCACAGGCACGCCTGCGCCATCGAAGAACGGTGTGCGCCGGTAGCTGCCGGTCAGGCGCGCGGCCGCGATGCGCGGCATGAAGCCCAGCAGCGCCCTGGCCTGCTTCCACGCGCCCAGCTTCGGCGGCGTCCCCCCCTTGGCACCGGCCGTCTCCAGGTGCATCTGCACGGGCCGGAAGGCCGGCGGCCCCAGCGTTTCGCCGTCCGGGGTGCGCAGGCAGCTGTGCACCAGGCCCACATAGGGCATGCGCCAGTCGCGCCCGGTGTTGGCCAGCGGCGTGTGGCAGCAGCGCGCATACCAGCGCAGCATGCCCTTGTCGGTCAGCGACACACAGGCAATGTGCTCCGCCCCCTTCGTGAACGCGACATGGCGCGCATGCGTGGCGACCACCTCGGTGCCTGCCAGTGCGTCCAGCACCGTGCCCGCCCGGCCCAGGTGGTGGGCATAGGCCTGGCAGTCGCGGCAGTAGCAGACGGCGTGCAGGGCCGAGGGCGTGTCGGCCACCTCCCCGGTGACCTGGCCGCACCGGCATTGCAGGCGGTGGGCCTGTGGCCCGTGGCTGTTGGTATCGTTCATGGGTTGTTCTCTCCCTTGCTTGCTTGTTCCCGGTTTTCCCTTGGCTCCTGGCACAAGCTTAGCGCCCCTGCTGCCAGAATCTGTCAGTTGACTGCGCTCTGCTCCCTTTCTTCGTTTCGTTCCTTCATGTCCCCACCGCTGCACATCCTCTGGCGCGACGAACACCTCGTCGCCGTGTACAAGCCCGCGGGCTGGCTGGTGCACCGCACGGGGCTCGACGCGGGCGAGACGCGCTTCGTGATGCAGACCCTGCGCGACCAGTTGGGCCAGCATGTGTTTCCTGTGCACCGGCTGGACAAGGGTACCTGCGGCGTGCTGGTGATGGCGCTGCACAGCGACGCGGCGCGCGCGCTGTCGCAGGCCTTCGAGCACCAAGCCACGCACAAGCGCTACCTGGCCATGGTGCGCGGCTGGGCGCCCGAGGCCACCGAGGTGGACCACGCCCTGAAACCCGACGACGCCCCGGCCGACGCGGCCGTGCAGGACGCACACACCCGCTTTCGCCGCCTGGCACAACTCACCCTGCCCGAGGTGAGCGACCCGCGCTTTCCCGGCACCCGCGCTTCGCTGGTGGAGGCCATTCCCACCACAGGGCGGCGGCACCAGATCCGGCGGCATTTGAAGCACCTGGCGCATCCCATCATCGGGGATGCGACGCATGGCAAGGGGCCGATCAACCGGTGGTGGGCGGAGCGTTTGGGGTTGCAGCGTTTGTGGTTGCATGCGTGGGAGTTGCGGGTACCGCATCCGGTGACGGGGGATTTGTTGGTGTTTGAGAGTGGGTTGCGGTTGGATGGCGGTGCCGTGGAGGAGTCGGCGCCTGTGGCGGACTGGCAGCGGTTGGTGGTTCGGCTGCCTTGGTCGTTGGTTGCTTGAGATCTGGGCGAATGGTTGCTGCGTGCCCTTGCCAAGAGCGGAGGCCGGGATGTGCGCCCGGCGGCGCAGTAACTTTCTCTTGGGCCGCCAAGAGAAAGTCACCAAAGAGAAGGCGGCCCCGCTGCCCGTGTCCCCCTCGCCCGGGGGCGAGGGGGCAGCCTGCGATGCTCAAAGCTGGGGTGCGCCTCGCAACTCACTGCGTTCCCCCTGCGGGCGAACTCCGTTCAGACATCTGCGGCGAGCCAGATGACGAAGCGTGTGTGTCCTTCGGCACACACGCCACCCCAGCTTCTGCGCTTCTCGGCACGGTCAGAAGGGGTGGATACCAACACGGGCCATTGCTTCGCTCGGCCCGATCTGCCTCGCTACGCTTGGCCTGGACAGGGCGTTCGCGCCAGTTGCGTCGGTAGCGCGCATCGCGCGCGTCCCCGACACCCGGCGCAGCTGCGCAAGCAGCAGCCGTCTTTGTCCCCGCTCCCCACCCCTTCTGGCTGCGCCGAGAAGCGCAGGAGCTGGGGTGGGTGCATGTGCCGAAGGACACATGCACTTCGTCTTCTGGCTCGTCGATGCTGTCTGAGCGGAGTTCACCCGCAGGGGGAACGCAGCGAGTTCATCGACGCCCACCCCAGATCCGAGCATCGCAGGCTGCCCGCAGCGAAGCGGAGGGACGCAGACAGCGGGGCGCCTTTTCTTTGCCTTCTTTCTTTTTGCGCAAAAAGAAAGTAGGTGCGCCGCCGGGCGCACATCCCGGCTCTCGCCCTCAAAACAAGCAAGAGGCCAGCAAAGACCGTCAGCCCAACAACCGAGCCAAAGTCAACAAAGCCAGCAGCAGCATCCACACCACCACCGACCTCCACACCAGGCCAACGACACTGCGCAAATGCCCCACTTCAGGCTCCCGCCCAGGGGTGGAATCGCTGTCCCCCATGTCCGCATCGATCTCCAACCCCTGCGGCGTATGCAATACAGACCGTGCCTTGAGCGCCTCACCACCCAGACGGACATTGATGGCACCCGCAGTAGCAGCCAACACCACCCCATCGTTGTCATTGGGAAAGCGCTGCGCATGGAAACGCCAACCCTCGATGGCCTCCTCGAAGCTGCCCACTACCGCAAAGCTCAGTGCGGTCAGGCGCGCAGGCACCCAGTCAACCAGCGTCCAGGCCTGCGCCGAAGCGCGCTGCAGCGATTCGCTCGCGGGCTGGGATCCCATGCGCTGGCGGTGGTGCCAGTAGCGCGAGGCGAACTCGGCCAGGCGGTACAGCACTGCGCCCGTCGGGCCGAGCCCCAGCGCCGCGAGCACCGAGAACCAGGCCAGCACGCCGAACACGTGGCGGTGGGCGGCGATCACCGAGTACTCGATCACGTGGCGCACGATCTCGCTGCGCGGCAAGAGGCCCACGTCCACCTGCTGCCAGTGGGCCAGGCGTTCGCGGGCCGCATCCTCGTTGCTCTCTTCCAGCGCATCGCGGATGCCCGTGAAATGGTGGCTGAACTGCCGGAAACCCAGGGTGATGTAGAGCACCGCCACGCTCCAGAGCACGGCAAACGGCCAGCCCAGCCCCCACAGCAGCAGCCAGTGGATGGCCAGCACCACCAGCGAAGGCACGAGCACCGCCAGGCCCCAGGCCACCCAGCCGTGGTGCGACTTGCCGGCGTCGAAATTGCGGCTCACCGACAGCGCCCAGGCACGCAGGCCGGCGTGGATGGGATTGCTGCGGGCCAGCGGGCGGGCCTGCTCGATCAGCAGAGCGAACAGGATGGCGAAGAAACTCATGGGCGCCAATGATACTGGCGCCAGGCCCCTGGAGTACCCGGCAGCACCCTAAGCCGCACCGGTGCCGGCTGCCCTCAGCAGCCTCAGGCCAGCATGAAGCGGTAGAAATTGCGCAGCATGCCCGCCGTGGCGCCCCAGATGTGGTGGTTCTTCTCACCGTCCTGGTAGGGCATGGAGAACCATTCACGGGCCAGGCCCTGCCACTCCAGCCGGTGGCGCTGGTGATTCGCAGGGTCGAGCAGAAAGGCCAGCGGCACCTCGAACAGGTCCGCCACCTCATAGGGATTGGGCGTGAGCACGCAATCGGGCCGCACCAGCGCGACCACGGGGGTGATGATGAAGGAGGTGCCGGTCACGTAGGTGGGCAAGGTGCCCAGCACCTCCACGTACTGGCGCTCGAGCCCCACTTCCTCGAAAGCCTCGCGCAGCGCCGTGTCCGCCGGGTCGGTGTCCTCGGGGTCGGCCCGCCCACCGGGAAAGGCGATCTGCCCCGAATGCGTGGACAGGTGCGCCGTGCGCTCGGTCAACAGCACCATGGGTTGCTCGCGCAGCACGATGGCCAGCAGCACGGAGGCGTGGGCCGGCTCGCGGTTGGTGAACTTGCGCTCCAGCACCACTTCGGGCTCCCACTGCGGTGGGTGCGCAAAGCGCAGGCGCAAGGCCTCGGGGGTCTGCGCGGCCAGCGCAACCGCAGGCAGATGTGCATCCACCCCCACCACAGGCACCTTGCGCGGATCGAAATCGGGCAGCGTGGACAGGGGCGGGATGACGGAAGACACAGGGCTGATCAGCGGTTTCACTGGGCGGTCAATGGATGGATGGATGAAGGACAGAGCCGAGAAAAGCAAAAAGCCGCTACAGGCAGGCTGTAGCGGCTTGTCTGGGCGGGGCCAGTCCTCAGGCTGCGGTAGCGGCAGCAGCCTTGGCGCGCGAAGGCAGCTTTTCCTTGATACGTGCCGACTTGCCGCTGCGGTCGC
>JAESFW010000388.1_pt1 | contig 21537 bp, 12 predicted proteins | sample 9269481 | NCBI WGS metagenome assembly JAESFW01 (sample SAMN14515350, study PRJNA621654) | algae metagenome | isolation source: Lyngbya sp. HA4199-MV5 and co-occurring heterotrophs from soil with... | place: USA: Ahupuaa O Kahana State Park, Hawaii | collected 2009-07-21
TACGCGGTGCCGAACCATTCGCGGGCGTGACCCTGGTGCCCGTGGACCAGGCGGCACTGGCACAGCAGGTGCTCAGCCGCCCACTCGCTGCGCAGGCTGGCTCAGTTGGCTCGCAGGCAGGCCGTAGCCGTAGGTCTCAGCGGGCGCCAGCAACGGCCACCTTGTCAGGGACCAGAACTGCCGCACAGCCCGCGCCCCCAGCCCATCGGCGCGGAGAGGTCAGAACGTTGCCCGCAGCGTCAACATCGCACTGCGCGGCAGCCCGTAGTAGTTGCTGCGCGTGGCGGTGCCCGCGCGCTCCCAGTAGACCCGGTCGAACAGGTTGTCGATGTTCAGCGCCAGCTTGAGCTGGGGCGTGATCGGGTAGGCCGCATACAGCGACCACACGCTGTAGCCGCCCGCGCGCCAGCGCACGGTGCCGAGTGCGTCGTAGAAATCGCTCACCGCGCGCACGCCGGCGCCCAGCTCCAGCCCCTGGGCCCAGGGCGCGGCCACGCGGTGGCGCACCCACAGGTTGAGGTTGTGGCGCGGCGACATGGTGGTGAAGTTGGTGCCCGTCTGCGCCGCAGTGCCGCGCAGGTAGATGGAGCGCTGGTAGGCGTAGCTCGCGGCCACCTCCCAGCGCGGCGCCAGGGCGCCGGTCAGCTCGGCCTCGAAGCCTTCGGAGCGCACGCGGCCGGCGGGGATGACGAAGGCACTGTCGGCCGGGTCGGTGAGCGCGCGGTTGCTGTCCGTCATGCGGTAGACGGCGGCGGTGGCGGCCAGCCGGCCGTCGAGCAGGCTGCCCTTGACGCCCAGTTCCGCCTGGCGCCCCTCGCGCGGCACGATCTGCCCGCCGCCGGCCACGCGGCCGCTTTGCGGCTGGAAGATCTCGGCCTGGCTGGCGTACAGCGTCCAGTGGTCGCTGAAGTCCCACAGCACGGCGGCGAACGGTGTGGTCTGGCCGTCCACCTCGTAGCCCGTGCGCGTGCCCAGCAACTGGTCGGCCGAGCGCGTGCTCCACCAGCTCTTGCGCGCACCGGCCACCAGGGTGAGCGCGCCCAGGGGCTTGAAGCGCACCTGCCCGTACACGCCGCGCTGGTTGGTGCGCGTGGTGTCATTGGCAAAGGGGCTGTAGCTGGGCTCGGGGATGGCACCGGGGTCGTACTGGAACAGATTGGCCGCCGTGTTCATGGTGCCGCGTGTCATGCGCAGGTGCATGTCGGCGCTGCGGTAATCGGCCCCCACGATGAGATTGTGCGTCTGCCCGCCCCACTGCCAGGGCGTGGTGTAGTACACGTCGGCGGCGTTGTCGGCGTAGTCGCGGTCCACCGTCTGTGCCTGGGTGAAGCGGCTGATGCCCGCGTCCGACACGGCCGAGTAGCCGTTGATGTACTTGTCGCGCTGCTCACGCTCCACCCGGCGCAGGGCCAGCTTGAAGCGGCCACCGCTGTCCAGCCGTGTCTCCAGCTCGGCAAACGCGGCCAGGGATTCGGGTGCGGCGCGGCCCCAGTCGGCCACGATGGCCACGTCGCGCGGCACGGGCGCGAGCCGGCCGTCGGCATAGGCCGGCAGGCCGGTGTCGTAGTTGCCGCGGCTGCGCTGCCAGGTGGCACCGGCCGACACGGTGGTGCTGGCCGTCACGTCCAGCTCCAGCGTGCCGTAGACGGCCTGCTTGGAGCCATCCATGGCCTTGAGCGGGCTGCCGAACTCTTCGTTCAGCGCCACCAGCCGCCCGCGCAGGCGCCCCTCGGCCGCCAGCGGGCCGGTGATGTCGGCCTCCACGCGCGAACGCCCGCGCGAGCCGATGCCGGCCGCAGCCTGCAGCTGGGTGTCGGGCAGCGCGCGCTTGCGCACCAGGTTGAGCATGACGCCCGGCTCCCCCGCGCCCGAGAACAGGCCCGCCGGGCCGCGCAGGGCCTCCACGCGGTCGAACAGCGCCAGGTCCAGCGACTCCTGGGTGGCGGGGTTGCCGCTCACGGTGAGCCCGTCGAGCTGGTAGCTCGACGCCTGGTAGCCGCGCGAGAGGATGTCGCTGCGACTGCCCACACTGCTCTGGCGGCGCACCACGATGCCGGGCACCACCTTGGCCGCCTCGGTCAGCTCCACGAAGTTCTGGGTGTCCAGCTGCGTGCGCGTGATCACCGTGACGGACTGCGGCGTTTCGCGCGCGGACAGTTCGGTCTTGGTGGCCGCGCTGCTGTAGCGGGGGGCGTAGGAGTCCGAGCCTTCGGTCTGGCCATCGCGCACGGCGGCAGCGGCCACGCGCACCTCCTTGAGCGTGGTGGCAGCGCCCGGGCGCGCATCGGCGCGGCGCAGCAGCCAGCCGCCCTGGGGCTGGGCAATGGCCTCCAGCCCGCTGCCGGCCAGCAGGCGCTGCAGCGCATCGCCGGCCTCCAGGCGGCCCTGCACGGCAGGCGCCATGCGCCCGGCCAGCAAGGCGCTGTCGGCCGCGATGCTGGTGCCCGTGGCGCGCGCCAGCGCCTTGATGGCGTCGGACAGCGGCTGGGCCGGCAGGTCGATGGCCACCGGCGCGGCCTGGGCCAGCGTGGCGGCCAAAGCGGCAGCGCAGGCCAGCGCCGACAGGCGTGCGCGGGCAGGCAGCAAGGGGGCAGAACGGGTGTGGCGCGGCATGGCGAAATCTCTCCTAGGGTTCGTGTCTGCCCCTATGACAGGGCAGCCCGCCCGATCCCTGATGTCCGCGGCGAAAGTTTTTGAAAAAAGTTTTCGGGCGCCCTGCCCTGCTACCGTGCGGCAAGCCAGGTGGCGCCCTCGCGCTCCTGCACACGCACGGCGGCAATGCGCGGCAGCGCGTCGATGAAGGCCTCCACATCGCGCGGCTGCACAGCGGCGGTGATGCGCGGGCCTGCGCCCGCCGGTGCATCGGCAGCCTGCACGGGCTGGCGGCGCCAGCGCGACAGCGTGGCCGCGATCTCGGCCAGACCCGCCTGATCGAAGACGATGAGCCCCCGGTCCACCGCCGCAAAGCTGTCGCGCGCATCGCGCTGCACCCTGCGCGGCAGGGCACCGGAGGCATCGCTCCATTCACCCACATGGCCGGCCTGCAGCAGCAGGGGCGCCGCGCCGTCCAGCCCCGGCGGCCCCGCCAACTGAACCGTGCCATGGTCCACGCTCACCCGCACCAGGCCCGGCAGCCGGTTCACGGCAAAGCGCGTGCCCAGCACGCTGATGCGCGCCCCGCCCGCGGCCACGGCAAAGGGGCGGGCGGCGTCCTTGGCCACATCGAACACGGCCTCGCCGTGCTCCAGCACCACCGCGCGCTCGCGCCGCGTGTAGCGCACGGCCACGCGGCTGCCCGGGCCCAGCGCCAGGGTGCTGCCATCGGGCAACGTGAGCGTGACACGCTCGCCAACGCCGCTGTCGCGTGCCTGGGCATACTGCGGTGCGTCCAGGTACAGGCCCCAGCCGCGGTAGCCCAGCAGCCCCGCCACGCCCAGGCCGGCCAGGCCCAGCACGCCACGGGTGAGCGCCGCGCGGCGTGTGCGGCGCTGTGCATGCACGGCCTGGGCCAGTGCCTGCACGCGCGGGGTGGAGTCAAAATCCTGCCACAGCGCCTCGAAGGCTGCGTACTCGGCCGCGTGGCGCGGGTCGGCCGCCAACCAGGCGCGCCAGGCATCGGTATCGGCCGCATTGGGTTGGGCGCCCGCGCTGCGGTGCATGCGCGTGAACCAGCGCGCCGCCTCCTCGCGCAGTGCGATGGTGCTCACAGCAGCAGCTCCCGCGCCGCGCGCAGGTCCAGCAGGGCGCGCATCAGGTGGCGCTCCACCATGTTCAGGCTGATGCCCAGCAGCGCCGCGATCTCGGGCTGCGTATGCCCTTCGATCTTGCACAGCCAGAACACCTCGCGGCAGCGCGGCGGCAGGCCGTCGATGGTGCGTTGCACGGCGGCCAGGCGCTGCTGCAGGTCGGCCAACACCTCGGCCGAGGGGGCGGTGAAGGCCTCCTCATCGCCCTGCTGCACACGCGGCTGCCGCGCCTCGCCGGGCTCGGCATCCGCCCCCGGCAGCGGCACAAAGCGCTGCTCCAGCGCCATGTGGTCCGCCAGCACCGAGCGCGCCACCACGCGCAGGTAGGCGTGCGGCTGCGCAATGCGCTCGTGCCGGCCGCTCAGTGCATAGCGCACAAAGGCATCGTGCAGCACATCCTGCGCACGGTGGATGCAGCGCGTGCTGCGCCACAGCGCCGGCAACAGGCTGCCATAGGCCCAGCGCAGGTCCAGGCCCAGCCAGGCCGCTGTGGAGGTGGGGGGTGTCATGGGACGGATGGGGAAAACAACGCGCTTGCCGATGGCAGCGCAGGAGCACATTCTAAATGAGACTTTTTCTCAATTGAACACATACACCCCCTGATCGCCCTGCTCCACGCCGTTGGTGACCACCGCCACACGCCTGCGGCCAACACCTTCCTAGAATGGCCCTCTACCGTCCCGGGAGGATGAGGACCATGAACGATAAGAGCCATCCGTTTTTTGCACCACGGCCTGTGCGCAGGCTGCTGGCCATCGCGGCAGTGGTGCTGCCCGCTGCTCTGCTGCCGCCAGCCGCCGTGGCCACCACCGTCAGCATGGGCTACAGCCACGGCTGCTCCGCGGCGGACACCCACAAAGTCACCTGCTGGGGCAGCCTGGCCGCCCCGGACTTCGGCCCCTATTCCGTCAAGGACGTGAAGGTGGGGCGCGGCTTCAGCTGCGCCCTGCTGACCAATGCATCGGTCAAGTGCTGGGGGAACAACGATGCGCAGCAACTGGGCGGGCCACCCGTGCCCGAGTCCGTCGCGCGCTACTACAACGCCGACGCCATTGCCGTAGGCGCAACGCATGCGTGCTTTCGCTTTGTCACGCGCATCTCGTGCTGGGGCGATGGCAGCCAGGGGCAGCTCGGCAGGCACGTGCAGACCCAGATAGGCACGGAGATTGCGGTGGAAGGCCTGTCGAACGTGGCGCATGTCGCGGCTGGCAATGGCAGCACCTGCGTGGCCCAGTTGGACGGCAAGGTGGTCTGCGTGGGCGCGGGCAGCGGGCTGGCGGGTGCGGCAGAGGACCCGCGCCAGCCCCGCACGCTGCCGGGCATCGGCGATGCACTGGAGGTGGCGCTCTTCAACGGCCATGCCTGCGTGCTGCGCGTGGGCGGCAAGATCTCCTGCTGGGGCAACAACCGCTACGGCGAACTGGGTGTGCCCGCGGGCACCGGCCCGCTGACCACGCCAGTCGAGGTGACCGGCCTTGCCGCCGCAGCCAAGGCCGTGGCGGTGGGCGACGGCTACACCTGCGCCCTGCTGGTGAACGGCGCGGTGCAGTGCTGGGGCAACAACGCCAACGGCCAGTTGGGCACGGGCCTCGCCGCAGGCAGCAGCGGCCAGGTGGCGGGCATCACGGACGCAACGGCCATCAGCGCCGGCCAGACAGCGGCCTGCGCCGTGCTCGAAGGCGGCTACGTGCAGTGCTGGGGCGAAGGCGCCGGCTGGAGCAGCGCCCCCTGCCGCGTGACCACCAGCTTCTACCCCGGCGTGCCCGCTACCCACAGCCCCGTACCGGAGCCTGCCATCTGCCGGCCCCAGGGCTCGGCCGCGCCCATGGCGGTGCAGGGCCTGGGGCCCGTGCACGACGCAGCGCTGGTGCTGGACTGGGCAGAAAAGACCCTGCCCCAGACCTTTGCGCCGCAGGCAGCCACGGTGCCCGCGCACATCGACGGCCGCTACTACCTGCGCGAGTACCCCGGCGGCCACAAGCTCGCCGTCAACGGCCACGGAACCCCGCACCTGCTCTACCTGGGCCCGGAGAGCGGCGGGCGGCTGCATGACCTGGGGCCGCTGAGCCAATGGGTGTTCCAGGCGAGCCGGGACGCGGGCCTCGCCAGCGGCATGCAGTTGCAGGCAGGCCCCTACATCAACCTGATGCCCGGCTCAGGTACCTGCTGGGAGATGATCATCCCCCATGCCATCCGGGGCGGTGCGCAAGGCCTGCCCGACGGACTGATCACCACCGCCGTGCGCATCGAGAGCGGGGGGAAGTCCATGGAGTTTCCGATCCGCGAACGGCACCACTTCAGCGTGCTGACCACGGAGACGAACTGGCTCACGCTGCAAGGTCTGCAACCCGGCCAGCCGGTCCCGCCCGGGATGAAGGTGGAATCCATCTACTATGGCGCATCAGAGGGATGCCCCACCATTGGCACGCCGGGCGAGGTGGACGTCACCGTTTTCTACACCCTGGGGCAGAGGAAAGGCCTGCTGCGCGCCAAGGCGAAGGTCGGCACTGTCGCGTAGCCCTGTCCCGCCACCGATACCGATACCGCCCCAAGGAGGATGAATGGCCATGCACCGTCCCAGCACCCACAGCGACGTGTCCGCCTCGCCTTGCCGGCTCCCCAGGCTGCTGGCTGCGGCCGCACTGGCGCTGCCCGCCCTGCCCGCCTGGCCCTCCCTGTTCGCCCCGCCACCCACCACGGCCACCACCATCAGCATGGGCGCCACCCATGGCTGCTCGGTGGCCGATACCGGCCAGATGGCGTGCTGGGGATCCGCGCCCCCACAGGTGCCCCAGGCGATTCTCAATGGCGAGCGGGCCCATGACGCCAAGGTGGGGCCCGATTTCAGCTGCGCGCTCTTCTACGGTTCGGCGGTCCGGTGCTGGGGGAACAATGACTTCAAGCAACTGGGTACCCTGGTCCAGCGCCCCTACGGCCTGACCATCAGCGGGCTGCCGCAGCACGACCAGGTGGCCGTGGGTGCGCGGCATGCCTGCGCGGTCAGCCTGGAGATGCAGGTGTTCTGCTGGGGCGATGCCAGCCAGGGGCAGATCGGCAGCGCGGTGCCCACGGCGACCACGGCCGAGGCCGTGCACGTCGAAGGCATGTCCCAGATCACGCAGGTCGCCGCCGGCCGGGCCAGCACCTGCGGCGTCATGGATGTGCCCAATGACCGCAAAGTGGTCTGCGTAGGCGCCGGCAGCGGCCTGGCGGGTGCGGCCGATGACCCGCGCACGCCGCGCACCGTGCCCGGCATCACCGACGCCAGGGTGGTCTCCGTCTTCGACGGCCATGCCTGCGTGCTGCGCTACCAAGGCAAGATCTCTTGCTGGGGCAGCAACCGCCATGGCGAACTGGGCGTGCCGGCCAGCAGCGGCCCGGTGACCACCCCCGTGGAAGTGCCCGACCTGGGCGCGCCCGCCAAGGCCGTGGCGGTGGGTGATGGATTCACCTGCGCCCTGCTGGAGGGCGGCACCATCAAGTGCTGGGGTAACAACGCCAACGGCCAACTGGGCATCGGCGTGGGGCCGGGGTCCGGCAGCGCGACACCGGCCACGGGCCTGGTCCTGGGCATCAGCAACGCCATCGCCGTCAGCGCAGGCAAGACAGCGGCCTGCGCCGCCCTGGAGGGTGGCTATGTGCAATGCTGGGGCGAAGGCGCAGGCTGGAGCAGCGCGCCTTGCCGTGTGCAGGGCGGGCTGTACCCGGACGTGCCCGCGTCCTACGGACCGGTGGTGGACGACGCCATGTGCCGCCCACAAGGCTCTGCCGCGCCCATGGCCGTCACGGGCCTCGCGCCGGCCAACGACGCGGCCCAGGTGCTCGACTGGGCCGAGAAGACCCTGCCGCAGACCTTCCCCCACCAGCCATCGCCAACGGCGGCCCCCTCGGCCAACCTCTACCAGCGCGACTACCCCGGCGGCCACCGGCTCGCCATCAATGCCCACGGCACCCCGCGCCTGCTGTACGCGGGCCCCTGGAGCCCCGGGCAGGTGGCCGACCTGGGGCCGCTGAGCCAGTGGATCCGGGAAGCCGCCTTGCACGAGGGGCTGGGCAGCGGTCTTCAGTTGCAGGCGGGCACGCATACCAATGCCATGCCCGGCCCCGGGCCGTGCGCTTTCCTGCAAACGGTGTACGGCATCCGTGGGGGCACCCGTGCACTGCCAGAGGGGCTGATGAGCAGCTCGGTCCAGGTGACGGGCGCGGGCCGGTCCGTGGAGCACACCACAAGGGGCGGGTATCGCAAAACCATCATGACCAACGACAGCGACTGGATTTCCGACGGCACCCATATCCCCGGCCCCGGAACGCGGCTGGAACCCGTGCACCTGGGCAATGCGCGGGGGTGCTCGCCCTTTGCGTCCCTGCAGGGCGATGTGGAGTTGATCGTCTTCTACACCGTAGGGAGCCGCAAGGGCGCCTTGCGCACCACGGCCCAGATGACAACATCCTACTGATGTGGCCCTGCAGCCCCAGGGCCGAAGTACGGCGTTTCACCCGCCCTGGCCAACCACACCCGCCTGCAGCAGGCGGGCAATCTCCGGCTCCCCATACCCCAGCTCGCGCAGCACCTCGCAGCTGTGCTGGCCCACGCCTGGCGCGGGGGCCACAGCGGCCTCGGCCTTGCCGTCCAGCGTGATCGGCGTGCCGATGCCCCGGGCCATGCCGCCATGGCCATCGGGCACGTCGATCACCATGCCCACCGCCCGGGTCTGCGCGTGCTCCAGCGCCTGGCCGGCGCTGTGCACCGGGCCGGCGGGCACACCGGCGGCATCGAAGCGGGCGCACCACTCGGCCACGGGCGCTCTGGCCAGCTCCGCTTCGATCAGGGCCTGCAATTCGGCGCGGTGCTGCACGCGCTTCTGGGGGTGGTCGAAGCGGGCATCCTGCGCCCATTCCGCATGCCCCAGCACCTCGCACATGCCCCGCCAGGCCTTGGGGTTGCCGGCGCCGATCACCATCTGCCCATCGGCCGCGCTGAACGCCTGGTAGGGCGCGATCAGCGAATGCGCCGTGCCCAGCCGTTCGGTCTCACGCCCGCTGGAAAAGTAGTTGGCCGCCAGCCAGTAGGTCTGCTGCATCGCCGCCTGCAGCAGCGAGGTGCTGACATGCTGGCCCTGGCCGGTCTTGAGCCGGTGCACATAGGCCGAGACGATGGCCAGCGCTGCCAGGATGCCAGCGTTGGTGTCGGCGACGGAAATGCCGGGCTTGACCGGCGCACGCCCCGGCTCGCCAGTGGCATGCAGGATGCCGCTGAACGCCTGCAGTACCAGGTCGAACCCGCCAGCCTGCGCCAGCGGCCCCACGCGGCCATAGCCGGTGATGGAGCAGTAGACCAGCGCCGGGTTGATGGCCTGCAGCTGCGCATAGCCCAGCCCCAGCCGGTCCATCACCCCGACGCGGAAGTTCTCGGTCAGCACGTCGGCCCCCCGCACCAGGCGCTCAAGCACCGCCTTGCCCTCGGGCGTGCGCACATCCAGCGCCAGCGAACGCTTGCCCCGGTTGATCATGCGAAACGACGGGGGCATCGCGCTGTCACCCGGCTTCTGGTACTGGCGGGCATCGTCGCCGCCGGGAAACTTTTCGATCTTGATGACCTCGGCGCCCAGATCGGCGAGCATCATCCCGCAGGTGGGGCCGGCCATGATCTGGGCCATCTCGATGACGCGAACGCCAGCCAAAGGCTTGTGTGCAGGGGTGGACATGAAAAAACCCTTGGAAATGGATGAAAGCGCCGGTTCAGCGCCCGGTGAATACCGGCGCGCGCTTTTCTGCCAGCGCGGCACGGCCTTCGGCAAAATCGGAAGAAGCGAGCGCCTGTGCCTCGCGTGCGCGCAGCCTTGCCTCGTCGAACGGTCCCTGCGCGAGCTCATTGAGGGAGCACTTGCTGGCCTGTGCCGCCAGCGGTGCCAGCGCCGCCATCTGGCGGGCCAGCGCCTCGACCCGGGCGCCGAAATCCGCCGCAGGCACCACCTGATCGAACAGCCCGCTGGCGGCGATCTCCTCCACGGCCAATGGCCTGGCGGTGAGAAAGGCGCGCCTGGCCAAGTTGGCGCCCAGGCGCGATACGTAGCGCCGCAGGCCGCCGGGGTAGTAGTGCAGCCCTATCGCCGCCGCCGGCATGCGCCATTGCATGCCGGCCATGGCAATGCAGGTGTCGCAGGCCAGCACCAGATCGGTGGCGCCGCCGTAGACGCTACCGCCCAGCGCGCACAGCGTCAGCGGGCGCAGGGCCTGGAGCGCATCGGTCACGGTCTCGAACAACCGCGGGTCATGGTGGCTGCCGGCAAAGCCGGCGGTGTCGTAGCCGGCGCTGAAGACGGGCCGCTCCTGCCCTTGCGTCGTGGCGCCAAGCACCACCACGCGCACCGAGGCATCCGTCTGCAGACGGGCAAAGAGGGCCAGCAGCGCGTGCAGGTCTTCGTCGCGCAGGCTGTTGCGCCGCGATGGCCGGCGCAGGGTGATGGTGGCGATGGGGCCGGCCTGCGCCAGCAACGGGGTTCCTTCTTCGGCGTGCACCATGCGCTCATCACTCCGGTTCGATACCGGCCGCCTTGACCAGCTTTTCGCGCTGGGCCAGCTCCAGCCTGAGCTGCGTGGCCAGCTCCTGCGCCTCGCCGCCGGTGGGCGACATGCCGGCCTTTTGCAGCGCATCGCGCAGCGCCCCGTTCGCCAGCGCCTTGTTGATGTCGGCATTGAGCCGGGCCGCAATGGGTGCGGGCAGCCCGGCGGGCCCGAAGAACGCGAACCAGGAGGCGATGGCATAGCCGGGCAGCGTTTCGCCCACCGCCGGCAGCTGCGGCATGCCGGGGAAGCGCTTGGCCTCCACCACGGCCAGCGCACGGGCGCGGCCGGCCTCGATGTGCGGCCTGGCGGTGGCCATGCTGGCAAACAGCACGGGCAGCGACCCGCCGATCAGGTCCGTCATGGCCGGGTTGCCGCCCTTGTAGGGCACATGCACCATGTCGATGCCGGCCCGCTCGTTGAGCAGCTCGCCCGCCAGGTGGTGCGCGGAGCCCGGCCCCGAGCTGCCAAAGCTCAGCTTGCCCGGGTGGGCCTTGGCATGGGCAATCAGCTCGGCCACGCTTTTCACCGGCAGCGAGGGGTTCACGACCAGCACGATGTGGTTGATCGCCGCAGGCGCAATGGGCGTGAAGCCCTTGACGGGGTCGTAGGGAAACCTTTTGGACAGGTAGACATTCGTCGCGTGGGTGGCGTCGGTGCCCAGCACGATGGAATACCCATCGGCGGCCGACTTGGCCACGTTGTCGGCCCCCAGGGTGCCGCCTGCCCCGCCCCGGTTGTCCACCACCACGGCCTGCCCCAGGCTCTGGCCCAGCCGCTCGCCCACCAGCCGGGCCAGTTGGTCCGCTGCAGCCCCTGCCGCATAGGGAACCACGAGCCGAACCGGCTTGTCGGGGTAGGTCTGAGCGTGCAAGGCGCCAGCCGCTGCGCCCCCCGCCAGCACAAGCGTCAAGGCATGGCGCCAGACCGGGAACCTGAAGTAGCAAGCCATGGGATGTCTCCGTTCATTGGGGCGGGCCGCGGGCCGCGCCTGGTTGTAGTGCGAACGGATGCATCATGCTTTTCGATCCGGCATCGGATGCATAAAATCACATATGTGATTTACTATTTTGTATGTGATACATGAGCGTGCAGGTCAAATCCGCGCAGCGCGTCCTCGACCTGCTGGAGTTCTTTGCCGAGGAACGGCGCCCGGCGTCGGTGGGTGTCATTGCGCAATCCCTGGGTTGGCCGCAGTCCAGCACCTCGGTGCTGATGAAGTGCCTGGCCGATTCAGGCCACTTCGACCTGGACGCACAGGCCGGCCAGTACGCCCCCAGCGTGCGGCTGGCGCTGGCCACCGCCTGGATCCAGGAGCACCAGTACAGCGAGCGCAACCTGCTGCGCCTGATGGAGCAGGTGCAGGCCGAAACCGGGCACACCGTCATGGTCGCCAACCGGCGCGATACGCACGTGCGCTACCTGCACGTGCTGCAGTCCACCCGAGAAGGCCGCTTCACGGCGCGCTCGGGCGCGCTGCGCCCGCTGTTCCACAGCGCGGCCGGCAAGATGCTGCTGAGCACGCTGGCCCAGCGCGAGGTGGCATCGCTGCTGCGCAAGGCGAATGCGCAGGAGGTGGAGCCCGGCAAGCGCCGTGACTTTGCCGACGTGTGCCAGGAAATCACCACCATCCGCGCGGCAGGCTACGCACTGTCCCGGGGCTCGGCCATGCCCGGCGCCGCTGCACTGGCCGTGCTGCTGCCCGTGGCGCAGGGCCGCGAGCCCATGACCCTGAGCCTGGGCGGGCCGATCCGCGAGATCGAGTCCGAATTCGATGCACTGCTGGCAACGCTGCGCAAGGCTGTGGAGCCCATACGGCGCATGACCGAGGCCTAGGGCCCCGCGCGAAAGCGCCCTACACCACCGAGACCGACCCCGCAGCCCCCTGCCCCTTTGCCCCGCCCAGCACTGGCGGCGTGGTCACAATGGACCGCAGATCCGGCACCGCCCGGCGCAGCGCTGACAGGTCCGGCCGGGGCCGGCGCAGTTCGGGCCGCAGGGCAAATGCCCGCTCCAGCGCCAGCGATGCGCCCAGCACCTGGTGGTCTTGCCGAAAGCCCCCCACGATCTGCAGGCCGAACGGCATGCCCCGATGGTCCACCCCGCAGGGCAGCGACAGGGCCGGGTGCGTCATCAACGTGACCACGTAGGTCAGGCCCAGCCAGCGGTAGTAGGTGGCCTGCTGCTCGCCGTTGATGGTGTCGGCATACAGCTGGGTCCACGCGAAGGGCGAGACCGGCGTGGTGGGCGACAGGATCAGGTCGTAGTCGGCAAACGTGCGCTGCGTGGCCTGGATGATGCGCGTCTGCTCGGCCTGGGCCCAGGCGCTATCGAGCAGGCTCATGCGCTTGCCCATCTCGTAGTTGGCGCGGGTGTTGGGGCCCAGGCTGTCGGGGTCGCGGTCGTAGGCGGCCTGCATGCCGGCCACGAAGGCCTCGGCGCGCAGCACGTCGAAGCAGCGGTGCGCGTCGCCCAGGTCCAGCGTCACCTCATCACAGCTGCGGAACAGGTGGCGCATGGCCGCGATCTTGGCGCGGAAGGTGGCGCGTATGCCCTCGTCCACCGCGCAGGTGCCGAAGTCCTCGGTATACGCCACGCGCAGGCGGCCCAGGTCCACCTCGGGCGGGGTCAAAAAACTCATCGCATCGAGCGGGTAGCTCAGCGCATCGCCCGCGTGCATGCCGGCCGATGCGGCCAGCTGCAGGCAGGCGTCTTCCACCGTGCGGCCCATGGGGCCGACCACGGAGATGGGCGTCCACCCCAGCGGCTTGCGCACGCTGGGCACCACACCCGGCGAGGGGCGGAAACCCACCACCCCGCACTTGGCCGCCGGTATGCGCAGCGAGCCCCCGGTGTCCGACCCCGTGCACACGGGCAGCAGGTCGCAGGCCAGCGCCGCGGCCGAGCCGCCCGAGGAGCCCCCGGCGTTGAGGTTGGGGTTGAACGGGTTGCCCGTGGCACCCCACACGGTGTTGCGCGAATTGGCGCCCGCGCCCATCTCGGGCACATTGGTCTTGCCCGCCACGATGGCGCCGGCCCGGCGCAGGCGTGCCACGAGCTCGATGTCCTGCGTGGGCACATGGTCGCGGTAGATGGCCGAGCCCCAGGTGGTGAGCAGGCCCTCCGTGGGCTCCAGGTCCTTCACGCCCAGCGGCAGGCCATGCAGCAGACCCAGGGGCGCCGTGCCGTCCACCACCGCCTGCTCGGCTGCGCGCGCCTCGCTGCGCGCCCGGTCGAAACAGGTGGCCGTGACGGCATTCACAAAGGGGTTGATGCGCTCGATGCGGTCGATGCAGGCCTCCAGCAGCTCCACGGGCGAGACCTCCTTGCGCCCGATGAGCCGGCGCAGCGCCACGGCGGACTGCTCCACCAGCGCATCGCCAGGGCGGCTGGCGGTGTCGGGATACTCGGATGGGGTGGTGGTGGATGAAGCGATGTCGGGCATGTTGTCTCGGTGTCTTGTTCAGGGCGCCATGCGCTGCGCGCACGGCGCGGGGGTCAATCTGCAGTGATGTTGGAGCGGGCGGCCACCGCACGCATGGCAGGCAGCTCGCGCTGGATCAGCTCGGCCGCCGCGGCGCCGCTGCTGAACGCCGGCTCCATGCCCTGGGCCGTGAGCTTGGCCTTGGTCTCGGGGTCGGCCACGGTGGCGGCCAGGGCTTTCTCCAGCTTGGCGCGCACGGCCGGCGGCAGGCCCTTGGGCGCGGCCATCACCAGCCAGGTGTCCAGGTCGATGCCGGGGTAGCCGGACTCGGCCAGCGTGGGCACGTTGGGCAGCAGCGGCGAGCGCTTGGCCGTGGTGATGGCAACAGCCTTGATCTTGCCCGTCTTGAGCTGCGGTATGGCCGCGGCCACCGTGTCCACGGTGAAGGGCACCTGCCCGCCCATCAGGTCCGTCATGGCCGGGGCGCTGCCCTTGTAGGGCACGTGCGTCATCTTCAGGCCCGTGGCCTGCAAGATGGTCTCGCCCGCAAAGTGCGAGGTGGTGCCGCTGCCGAACGAGCCGTACGAATACGTGCCCGGCGCCGCCTTCACATAGTCCACGAACTGCTTGACGCTTTGCACCGGCACCTGCTGGTTGGCCAGCAGGATCAGCCCCGTGCGGCCCGATATGCCGATGGGGTCGAACCCCTGCACCGGGTCGTACGGCAGGTTGCTGCGGATGGCCGGGTTCACCGTGAAGGTGGTGCCCGAGCTCAGCAGCAGCGTGTAGCCATCGGCCGGCGCCTTGCTCACATAGCCCGCGCCGATGATGGTGCCCGCGCCCGCGCGGTTCTCGATCACGATGGGCTGGCCCAGCTCCTTGCCCATGCGCAGCGCGATCACGCGGCCCAGCACATCGGTGGCGCCGCCGGGCGGGAAAGGAATCACCAACGTCAGCGGCTTGCTGGGGAAGGCGGCTGCGTCCGCCGCACGCGCTGGCGCGCTGAACAGAGCCCCCAGCACGGCCACCGTGGCCAGGCCGGCGAACAGGGCAGCATGCAGGCGGTGGGCACGGGCTGCTGCTGCGGCGGGGGGCGCAACAAACGACATCGGTACTTTCATGGACAGCATTCCTGGAGCAAGGGTGGTCATGGGTCAGGCGTCATACAAACGCCATGCAGCCATGGTAGGAGGCCGATCTCAATGCCACAAGCGCAATGTTTAGAATTGTCGATTGCTGAAAACGCAATTGAACTTGATGCCCCCTGAGTCGCTGCGCGCCTTCCCCCTCAGGGGGACGCCCCCAGTGCGGCGGGGCGGCCCTTGCACGGGGGCGCTGGCCTTGGCCGTGCCGGTTTTGAAGGCCGCAGACGGGGCGACGCTCAGAGGCGATGAACAACAGGAGATCCCATGTCCAGCCACATACTGCAAGAGACCGCCGTCCGCTACTTCCTGGAGGTGGTGCGCGCCGGCTCGGTGAAAGACGCCGCGCTGCGCCTGAACGTGGCGCCCTCGGCCGTGAGCCGGCAGGTGGCGCGGCTCGAGCGCGAGATGGACACCCTGCTCTTCGAGCGCCAGGCGCGCGGCATGGTGCCCAATGCGGCCGGTGAATTGCTGGCCGCGCACGCCAAGCGTGCCCAGCAGGACAACGAACGCGTGCTCGGCGATATCTCGGCCCTGCGCGGCCTGCGCAAGGGCTTTGTGCGCGTGGCCAGCGCGGCCGGCTTTGCCTACGACCTGCTGCCCTCGCTGATCGCGCGCTTCGGCGAGACCTACGAGGGCATCCGCTTCCACCTGGAGATGTGCGCCCAGGGCGAGGTGCCGGGCCGCATCCGCGACGGCGAGGCCGACATCGGCATCACCCTGAGCGGCCTGCCCGAGCCCGGCATCCGCCTGGAGCTGCGCCACCCCTGCCCGGTGCTGGCCGTCATGTCGCGCCGCCACCCGCTGGCCGCGCAGCGCCAGCTCTCGCTCAGCCAGGTGGTGGCCTACCCGCTGGCCCTGCCCACGCCGGTCAGCTCCATCCGCCAGCTGCTGGACACCAGCTGCAGCCGCCAGGGCCTGCAGTACGCCACCGCCATCACCAGTAACCACGCCGACTCGCTGGTGAGCTACGCCGCCACCGCGCCCGAGGCCATCGCCTTCTACGGCGAACTCTCGGTGCGCACCCGCCTGCAGTCGCTGAAGCTGGCCGCCATCCCCCTGCGCGACCGCGAGATGAACGAGCGCTACCTGGAGGTGCAGACCCTGGCCGGCCGCGCCCTGCCCGCCGCGGGCAAGGCCTTCGTGCAGTTCCTCACCGAGCACATCAAGGCCGGGTAGCAGCGGGATAGCGGCGGGGTAGCCACGGTCGGGGACCAGGGCACCCGCCCCGCTGCATATATGCCGTCCCTCCCCAAGGTCGGCACCGCGCGAAACAGTGGCTAGTCCACTGAATCCGCGCGGAGTCCTTTCCATGAACCTGTACCAACTGGCCTCGCAAGACGAGGCCTGGGGCGCTTACGACGACACCACGCCCTGGACCGCCTGGCCTGCGGACCCGCCCGCCCCCGTGCCGCCCGGCCCAATACCTCTTGACGCAGCCCTGGATGCTGCCGCGCGCGAATACGGGGTGAATGCCGATGTGCTGCGCGCACTGGGCCCTGGCAGCTCGGTCGATTCCATTTTCGACACCGCAGCCTCGCTGCGCTCGCGCCTGGAAGCCTTTGGCGGCGACTACGCCCAGGCCCTGGCCTCCTACCGCCAGGCAGAGGAAGGCCAGGGCAGCATTGCCTTGGCGGCACCGGCCGCTGCACCCCTCTCGCCCCCAGCCCTGGCCGATGCACAGGTGCCCGCCCCGGGGCCAACACCCTCGGCACGGACGGCTGGGCCGGAACCACGGCCCAGGCCCGCGCGACCGCAGGCAGCAGCTCGCGGGCCTGGGGCACCGCCACCGCACGCAGCAAGGCCAGACCAGCCCCCTGCCCCGCCAGACGGCCGACTGGGCGCAGCCGATGACCCACGCAGCCTGCTGTACCGCCCGGCCCCGGCAGCGCAAAAGCCTTTGGTGGATGAGGTCAAGAGCCAGTTGGCATCGGACGCAAAGACCCTGGCCCGGATGCTGCCGGCCACCGGCGCTGCCGCGCACTGGGTAGCCAGCCAGTCCGAACCTGCTGCCGGTCAGGCCGCGCCACCCAGCGCAGGTAGCGTCTTTGAGCGCACGGCGCTGCCGGCGCCAGACCTGCCCTCCCGCGATTTGCCGCTGCGGCCCGAGACACGCAAGGCCGCCAACAACGCCTGGGACGCCGCCAGCCCGCAGGACCGCCAACGCATGCAAGCCTTGCCCGGATGGCAGGGCCAGCTCGCACGCGAAAGGGCCGCGCAATTCGCTCAGGCGGACAAGGGCATCTTTGCGGAATCGCCCACCGCAGCCCTGCTGGATAGCCGCGCCGAAAGCCGCACCAAGGCACTGATCGCCAAAGGAGAACACCCCGACTTCGCCCGCCGCGCAGCCCGCGAAGGCGCCGCCGCAGGCGTCGCGCCAGGGCAGGAGATCAAGGCCATGGGCGGCACGGTACAACCCTCCACCTACGACTTCGAGACCAAGAACCTCTTCGACCCCAACCGCCCGGCCAACCTGCTCAACACAACCGTAGGGCGCGGCGTCGCCAAGGGCGGGCTGGGCCTGGGCAAAGGGGTGGTGGGAATCGCCCAACTCATCGAGGACGGGATAGGCGCAGACGATGCAACCAAGCAGCGCACCGCAGACCGCGCCAACGCACTGCGCAGCATGGAGCAAGCCATTGGCGAGCGCGGCACCCACCTGCAGCGCAATGCCGAAGGGGCCATCGCCTCCATCACCCAGCAGTTGCCCATGCTGGTGACGGGCAGCTTTGTCCCTTCGCAGCTGATCAATATGGGCAGCATCGCGGTGCAGTCGTTCGGGCAGGAGTACAGCGACGGCAAGTCGCGCGGGCTCGACCCGCAGCAAGCAGCCGGGCGCGCCGGCGCGTTCGCCGCTTTCGAAGTGATCGGCGAGAGATTCGGTTTCAAGGGAAACATCGAGGCCATCCGCAAGGCCACCCAGGGCATGCCATCGGATGCACTGGCCGGCTTTCTGGCCAACCTGGTCAAAAAGGAAATCCCCGGCGAAGTGCTCACCACCACCGGCCAGTTCGCCGTGGACAAATGGGCCCCTGCAGGCATGGCGCTGAACCCGAACGCCACCTTCGAGGACTACTTCAGGCAGCTGGGCGACACCATCACCCAGACCATGATGCAGGGCGGGATGATGAGCGGGGGCCGGCGTGTGCTGGCGGGTGGTGCAACGCCCTCCGCTCCGCGTGTGCAGAACCAGTCCACCACACCGCACGCACCCCAGACCGGTGAAGCGACCTACGAGAGCGGCACTGGCAACACCACCGCCCCCACGCCCGCGCCTTCTCCGGGCTCCACGGCGCCAGCAACGGGCTACAACGGCGAACCCGTGCCCAACACCACCCAATGGTCGGACGTGGCCGCCGCCGGCAAGAGGGCCCGCGCCGAGGCCGAGATACTGCGCCGGGCCGAGGCACTGCGGGCTCAGGAAGCCGCAACCGCCACAACCACCGCGCCAAGCCCTGCCGCCCCATGGGTCCCCCCCGCGACGCCCATGCCGGCATCGACGGATGGCAACGGCGGCGGCACACGGCAAGGCGCCAGCGCCTTGCCGCACGGACAGGTCAACAGCGATGCAGACCAGGCGGAGACAGCCCCCCAGGCAACCGCCACAGATCCCGCCGCCAATGCACCCGGCACCCCAGCTACAGCCCCAACGCCTTCCACGCTGAATACTGAAGCGGATGCCAGCACTGCAGAAACAGCACCAGCCACCACCCAACACGGCACCGCCCGCCAAACCGCGGCGGCACAGGTCCAGCCCCCGACTCCCATAGACGCCCAGATCCAGGCCCTGGACTCCGGCATGCTCGTCGTCGGCGGCGACCAGGCCACCATCCTCGCGCACCTGCAGGCCGGCGGCGTGCGCGGTGCCGAACCATTCGCCGGCGTGACCCTTGTGCCCGTGGACCCGGCGGCACTGGCACAACGGGTTTTGCTTCGCCCATCGCGCGCTCTGGCGCCATCAGGCCCGTCACGAGGTCATGCATCGGAGTCTGCGAAGAGCGACGGGACCGCTGCGCGAAGGCCCGCGCGCGACGCATCTGGCGAGCAAGGAGCCGGACCCCACACTGGGGATCGCCAAGAGCATCCCCGCTACACTTTCAGCGATGACAACGTCCCCACCCAACCTGCCCCATCCGTTGACCGGCACGGCACGGAATCCACTGCACCGGAACCAGTCGCTCCTGTCGATGCACGAGTCGGAGACGCGCATGGATTACTACGATCCGGGCGGGCCGTTGATCTGGGAGTCGGACGAGCAGGGCACGCTGGTCGAGGCGGCGTTGGCCCTGACGGAACTGCCGCAAGTACCTCAAGGCACGGAAGTGGTCGCTTTTCCTTCCGTGAACCCGCCCAGCCCGACGATGGATACTCTGCGGGCACCGCACAACCAGCCAGAGCAACTGCTGGCGGAGCGCGCCGTGGAGGGGCGGGCCAAGGAGGGCGCGCGGCACCCCGGGCCACTCTTGTGGGACTTGGAATCGCCGAGCGCATCCAGCTTGCCGGCAGCCAGGCCCTTGTCGGTGAACGGGTAGATTCGCCAGAGCAACTGGCAGAGCTTGCGCAGGTATACCGGGATCCCCGGTACGAAACGTTTCGGGTTTTCTTCATCAAGGCCGGCGAGGTAGTGCATGCCACGGGCGTGAGTTCACGCCTGCCCGATCAGACACCGATGGTGCCTGCGGGCATGACCCAAACCCAATACTTTGCGCAGTTCCGTGAGGACATGCGCCGTACCGGGGCGCAGGGCTACTACATCCTGCACAACCACCCATCCGGCAATCCGCAGCCAAGCCAAGAGGATCTTGAGCTGACAGAGCACCTTGCCCATCAGGTACCCGGGATGCTCGGGCATGTAATCATCAACAGCAACAAGTATGCGGTGATCACGCCTGATGCGACGCGTGCAACCGCGCCCGCGGCCATGGTGCATCTGAAGCATTTTGGGCCCGACCGCTTGCTGCAAGCCAGCAAGCCCATGGCTGCGCTGGGCCAGACCATCCCATCTCCTGACGTTCTGGCGATAGTGGGCAAATCCATGCAGGGGCCCGGTTGGATGACCTTGGTGGGAGTAGGCGCCGATGGCCATGTGCGAGCCATTGCCGAAGCGCCTTCGGGCATTCTTTCGCGCAGCCCCGCCTACCTGGCGGCCACGGTGCGCCGATTCGTTCGGGTATCGGGGTCTGTCGAAGTCTTTGCCGTAGGCGAGGCTGGAGACATCAATAACAGTCCGGTTCGCCACGCTGTCGAAGCTGGCATTCTGCGAGATGCCGTGACCGACCTTGGCCAGTCCCTGGCCAATGGAGGGAGGACAACTGCAAGGCCCAGCAACAGTGCGCAGTTTCGAGAGGCGCCGGAGCGTGTCCCTGTGCGCATGGAGATGCAGCGCGACGGCACGCTGATGGTCCGGGGCAACCCCATACAGTTGCAAGAGCGCCTGCGCCAGGGCGGCGTGGAGCGCGTGCTGCGGCGCGAGGGTGGCGTGCTTGTCGGGCTCGACCAGGTGGGCAAGGCGCGGCAGTGGCTGGGCGGCCTGCAGCCTGCGCAACCTCACAATCCTGCACCAAGCCAAGGCGACTTCGTTGCAGAGAGCTACCGCAGCGGCTACAGTAATGCCAATGGACGCGCTCAAGAACCAACCCAGCCCGACGATGGATTCGGACCCACTCAAGGCGACGCCCGAGCGGCCGGCGATGGTGCTTTGCGGCGGGGTGGTGGAGCACCCTTACCGCGTCGGACCGCCACTCTCATGGGAAGTGGATTCGCAGGGCGAATTCAGCCGGCCGACGACCAAGGGACCAGCCAGGGGGTTCTGCGGCGGAGTGGAGGAGCATCCTTACCGCGTCGGACCGCCACTCTCGTGGGACTTGGAATCGCCGAGCGAATCGAACGCGCTGGCAGCCAAGCCCTCCTTGGTGAGCAAGTAGACAGCCCACAGCGCCTGGCCGAACTGGCCCAGGTGTATCGTGATCCCCGGTTCGAGACGTTCCGGGTTTTCTTTGTCAAGGACGGCCTGGTGGTGCATGCCACCGGCGTGAGTTCTCGCATGCCTGGAACTACGCCCATGGCGCCTGCTGGCGTCAGCGAACAGGAATACGTGAACCAGATGCGCGACATCAAGCAGCAGACTGGGGCGGATTCCTACTACCTGCTGCACAACCACCCATCGGGAAATCCCACGCCCAGTCCTGAGGACGTTGGAGTCACACGCATGCTGGGCGCGCATGTGCCGGGCCTGCTGGCCCACGTCATCATCAACAGCAACAAGTACGCCGTGATCGACACTGCGAACCAGGGCAGAGAACCTGCCGATATGGTGCGCTACCAAGACTTCGGCGAGGAAAATTTGCTGCGCGCCAGCAAGCCCATGACCGTATTGGTCGAAAAAATGGCAGGGCCAGACGACCTTGCCATCGTAGGCAAGTCCATGCAGCGGCCAGGCTGGATCACACTCATCGGCACCGGCGCAGATGGCAAGGTGCGCGCGATCTCCGAAGCGCCAGCCAGCATCCTCACGCGCAGCTATCCCTACCTGGCGGCCACCGTGCGCCGCTTCATGCGCCAGTCAGGCTCGGGCAGTGTTTTCGCGGTAGGCGACGCGGGCGACATGGGGTCCAAGCCTGTGCGCGATGCGTTGGCTGCGGGCATCCTTCGTGATGCGCTG
>JAESFW010000223.1_pt1 | contig 21463 bp, 14 predicted proteins | sample 9269481 | NCBI WGS metagenome assembly JAESFW01 (sample SAMN14515350, study PRJNA621654) | algae metagenome | isolation source: Lyngbya sp. HA4199-MV5 and co-occurring heterotrophs from soil with... | place: USA: Ahupuaa O Kahana State Park, Hawaii | collected 2009-07-21
GTGTTGATGGAGGTGGAGGCGTCCTGGATGCGGCCGACGATGTCGGTCAACTGGGCGACGGTGGCGTTGGCGTCGTCGCGCATGGTGGCGAACACGCCGTGGAAGTCGCCTTCCATGCGCGCGGTCAGGTCGCCGTCGGCGATGGCACGCAGCAGGGCCGACAGTTGCGCGAGGTTGCGGTCGCTGGTGGCCATCATGGTGTTCAGGTCCTGCACCATCTGCAGGAAGTCGTGGCGGAAGCCGCGCTCGTCGCCGCGCGCGGTGAAGTCGCCGGCCGCCGCCGCCTGCGACAGGCGCTTGATCTCGCCGTTGATGGCCAGCAGGCTCTGCTTGGCCGCGTCCATCGCCTCGTGCAGGAACGCGCGGGTGCCGGGCAGGCGGCGCGCATCCTGGCTGAGGTCGCCGCTGGCGTAGCGCTCCAGGATGCCGATGGCGTCGCGGAACGCGTGCAGGTGCTCGAACATCATGGTGTTGATGCCGCCGGCCAGTTCGCCGTAGACGCCGGGGAAATCCTCCGGCATGCGGTGGGTGATGTCCTCGGCTTCGTGCAGGCGGATCATCTCGCGCGTCTCGCGCGAGAAGCGTTCCAGCATGTGCACCATCTCGTCGGTGGCCTTCAGCATCTGGCCCACTTCGTCCCGGCCGTGCTGGCCGGTACGCACGCTCAGGTCGCCGCGCGAGACGCCCTTGATGGCGGACAGGGCGCGGGCCACCGGCTCCAGCACGGACTGGCCGATCACCCAGCCGATCGCCATGCTCAGCAGTACCAGCAGGCCGCCGACGGCGGTCATGATGAAGGTGAACTGCAGCGCCTGCGCCTGCGTGTCGTCGATGTACACGCCGGTGCCGATCACCCAGCCCCAGGGTTGGTAGAGCGCGGCATACGAGGTCTTCGGCACCGGATCTTCCTCGCCGGCCTTGGCCCAGCTGTAGTCGACGTGGCCGCCACCGGCGCGCGCCACGCGCACGAATTCCGGGAAGATCCGCTTGCCGTCCGGGCTCAGCACGTCGTCCAGCGGCTTGCCCACCAGGTCGGGCCGCGTGGGATGCATCAGCATGGTCGGCGCCTCGTCGGTGACGAAGAAGTAGTCCACGCCCTTGTTGGCCTGCATGGAGGCCAGGGTGGCGAGCGCGCGCGCCTTGGCGTCGGCCTCGTCCAGCGTGCCGTCCTTGGCCTGCTGCGCGTAGCGCTCGATCACGCCCAGCGCCATCTCGGTCTGCGCCTGCAGCCCGGCCTGGCGCGTGCTGTTGAGGTCCACGTACTGCATGCGCGCGGCGATGACCGCGAGCGCGATCACCCCGAAGGCGACCAGCACGGTCTGGATCAGGAACCGGCGGCCGAGCGGCAGGTGGGACAGGGTGGCGGCGATGCGGGCGTTGAGCGTCATGGCGATCTCGTACGGCGGGGGCGATGCATGGGAGTGGGAGGGAACGCAGTGCGCCCCTCTGGTGTTATCGGCCGGCGCGCGCGGATTTGCAGGGGTGCGTTGCGTGCGTCGACGAAAGACGCATGGCCGGGATTGCGATGGCCGCATACGCGAAGACCGCGGGCCTTGCGGTCCGCGGTCTCGGGGGTGCTGCCGTGTTGCCGGATGCCCGGCGGCGGATCAGGCGGCGACCGCTTCCGGCAGGGGCTGGCCCAGATCGGCGCTGTCGATCAGCGTCTCGATGTCCAGCAGGATCAGCATGCGCTCGTCGATGGTGCCGATGCCGGAGATGAAGCGGGTATCGACGCTGGCGCCGAACTCCGGGGTGGGGCGGATCTGTTCGGCGTTGAGGGCGATCACGTCGGACACGCTGTCCACCACGATGCCGACCACGCGGTCCTCCACGTTCAGCACGATCATCACGGTGAAGGCGTCGTAACGTGCCTCCTTCAGCCGCAGCTTCAGGCGCAGGTCGATCACCGGCACGATGGTACCGCGCAGGTTGATGACGCCCTTGATGTAGTCCGGTGCGTCGGGCAGGCGGGTGACCGAGTCGTAGCCGCGGATTTCCTGGACCTTCAGGATGTCCACGCCGTAGTGCTCGTCTCCCAGGGTGAAGCTGAGGAACTCGTCCGCGGTCGCCGCGGCCAGGGTCTTCTTGTCGCTCATTCGTCGGGCTCCTGTTGCAGCCGGTAAGGGGTGTCGGGGTTCCCGGGGCGGAACCGGTCAAGGCCTAGATCGGCCCCGGGCGGGGTTTCTTTAGCGGGGTCAGTGCAGGTCCGGCTCCGCGACGGCGCGCTGGGCGCCACCGGCGGCGATGCGGGTGACCCGTTCCTGCACCAGGCGGGCGACGGTGCCGTGGCCGTCCAGGCGGAAGGTGGAGACGGCATCGCTCAGCGCGTGGGCCTGCTCCTCCATCGCGCGGGCGGCGGCGGTGGCTTCCTCCACCAGGGCAGCGTTCTGCTGGGTGGTCTCGTCCATCTGGGTGATGGTCTGGTTGACCTGCTCGATGCCGGCCGACTGTTCCTGCGATGCGGCCGAGATCTCGGCCATGATGTCGGTCACGCGCTGCACGCTGGCCACGATCTCGGCCATCGTCGCACCGGCCTGGTTCACCAGCGCCGAGCCGTCGGAGACCTTCTCCACCGAATTCTCGATCAGGCCCTTGATCTCCTTGGCCGCGTTGGCCGAACGCTGGGCCAGCGTTCGGACTTCGCTCGCCACGACCGCGAAGCCGCGGCCCTGTTCGCCGGCGCGCGCGGCTTCCACCGCCGCGTTGAGCGCCAGGATATTGGTCTGGAACGCGATGCCGTCGATGACCGAGATGATCTCGGCGATCTTCTTCGACGACTGCTCGATGTCGGTCATGGTGGTGACGACCTTGCCGACCACGTCGCCGCCCTGCGAGGCCACCGAGGCCGCGCCGATGGCGAGCTGGTTGGCCTGGCGCGCACTTTCCGCATTCTGGCGCACGGTGGAGGTCAGTTCCTCCATCGACGCCGCCGTTTCTTCCAGGTTGGCGGCCTGCTGCTCGGTACGGCGGGACAGGTCCGAATTGCCCGACGCGATCTCGCCGGCGGCGGTGTTGATGGAGGTGGAGGCGTCCTGGATGCGGCCGACGATGTCGGTCAGCTGGGCGACGGTGGCGTTGGCATCGTCGCGCATGGTGGCGAACACGCCGTGGAAGTCGCCTTCCATGCGCGCGGTCAGGTCGCCCTTGGACAGCGACTGCAACACGGTGGACACCGACTGCACGCTGCCGGCGATGGTGGCCAGCAGGCCGTTGATCTGCTGCGACAGGCCGAGCAGGAAGCCCTGCTTGCCGGTTTCGACGATGCGGCCGCTCAGGTCGCCCTGCACCGCGGCCTGCACGATGCGGGTGACTTCCTGCTCGACCATCACCTCGTTGGTGCGGTCGGCCCACTCGACCACATAGCCGATGCGCTGGCCGTCCGCGTCGGCCACCGGATTGATGATCAGCTGCATGATGCGGCCGCCCACGCTGATCTGGGCGCGGTGCGTGCCCTGTAGCTGCGCCAGCATGCGCGACTGGTGCTCGGGCTTCTTGTGGAAGATGTCGATGCTGCTGCCCACCACGGTGCGCACGTCGAAGGCGGGCAGGTCGCGGCGCAGGTCCTGTTCCACGTCCGTCAGCATCTTCATCAGCGGACGGTTGGCGTAGACGATGGTGCGGTCGGCATCGGCGATCATGACGTTGGTGGTGACGTCTTCCAGCGCGGTACGGATGCGCAGGCTTTCCTTCGCCACCACGGCGTCGCGTTCGATGCGTTCGCGCAGGTTGGCCTGCATGCTGCGCATCGCCTTCATCAGCGTGCCGATCTCGTCGCTGCGCGCGGCATCGATCTCGCTGTCGAGCTTGCCGCGGGCGATGTCGTCGGCCACGCGCACCGCGCCGGCCAGCGGCCGGGCGACCTGGCGGCGCAGCAGCCAGAACACCGCGCCGCACAGCAGCACCGCGCCCAGCGCGCCCACCATCACCACGGTCCACAGTACGGCGCGTGCTTCCTGCATCAGCACGGCGCGCGGGACCACCACGCCCAGGGCGAAGCGCTCCTGCGCCTTGCCGATCTGCAGCGGCACGTAGGCTTCCATCACCGCGTCACCGGCGGCATCGGTGGCTTCGCGGAAGACGGACTGGCCGCTGGCGATCTGCTTCATCACATCGGCCGCCTGCGCGCCGGCGAAGGGCTTGCCGACCGCAGCGGCGTCCTGGTCGGCGATCACCACGCCGGCGGGCGTCAGCAGGCGCACGAAGCCGGCGTCCATCGGCGTCAGCTTGGCGATGCGCTCCTGCAGCGACTGCAGGGCGAAGTCGACCGTCATGACGCCGAGATAGGTGCCGTTGTCCAGCACCGGCGTGGACAGGGTCGTCATCAGCACGTCCTTGCCGGCGATCTTGTAGACATAGGGTTCGGCGACCACCGGGCGCTTGAGTTCGCGCGGGCGCAGGTACCAGTCGCCGGCACCGGGCACTTCGTAGTCGCGCAGCGCTTCCTGCAATGGCGCGCCGTCGCTCCAGGCCCAGTAGCTCATGAAGCGGCCGGTGCCGTCGTGGCCGTCGGCGGCGACGAAGTCCGCGTCCTTGCCGTCGAACGCCTCCGGCTCCCACAGCGTGCCCACGCCGACCCATTCCGGATGGGTTTCCAGCTGCCGCTTGAAGATGGCGCTGGCCGCCGCGCGGCTCAGACCGTCGCCGGCGCGCTGCGCGAGCAGGGCGCTGGCCAGGGCCTCGTTGGTGTCGAACGCGCCTGCCAGGTCCCCGGCGATGCGCTGGGCCTCCAGCTCGGCCAGCCCCTCCATTGTGGTGCGCGCGCCGGCCAGCAGGGACTGGCTGCTGCGCAGGTAGCTGGCGGCCGCGGCCACGCCGAAGGCGAGCAGGGCGACGATGGCGGTGCCGTACATCACCCGGGTGGCGATGCTGCGGGAGGAGAAGCGCGCGGAAACGGAAGACATGATGGCCTCGTATGCAGAGTGGCGACGTCTGCAGCGGCGGCGCCAGGACCGGCGTCCGGTGTTGCAGTCGTGTTACGGACCGTATCGGCGGCGCCCCGGCGTCATTGAGTGCGTGTCACGCGATTGCCGACGGGCGGCGGCCGGAACGGCGACGACGGTCACGCCGCGCCGCGTTCGCGGGCGCTGCGCTGGCGTTCCAGGCGGAAGATGTAGCGCTGGATCAGCGCGTCGCCGCCACGCGGCATGTCGGTGAACTGGCACCCGGCTCGCCAGCTCTCGCTGCCGTTCTGGTTGAGTTGCCGGTGCAGGCTCTTGACCATCAGGCGCACGCACAGCGGGCCGCTGTCGGGCAGGTGCAGCAGGCTGCCGGGGAATTCCTTGTACGGCTTCAGCGTGGGCTCTTCGGCCTGTACCGCCAGCGCGATGCCGCCGCCACTGATGTCCAGCACGCGGTACTTGCGGTAGGTGGTCTCGCCGTCGGGCTGGCGCTCGGCGATGGCGCAGTCCATCGGCTGGGTCACCGGCACCTGCAGCCGGTAGAACTCGCGGCGCTGCAGGCGCAGGATGCTGTCGGGCAGCGAGGCATGGAAGGCGACCTGGCCGTCCTGCTGCACGCGCCGCAGGTCGTACAGCTTGAACTGCACGTGGATGCGGTCCAGCCGCGACACGCAGGTAACGTGGCTGGCGTCCTCGATGCTCCGGTTGACGGCCTCCGAGGCGCTGCCGTCGATCAGCACGCCCTCTTCGTCGTCCAGCACTTCGATCACGGAGGTGGGAAAGGTGTGGTTGCGCGGCATCGCGCAGCCGCTGACCAGGGCGCGCTTGTCGATCAGCGACTGCAGGATCTGGCGTACCGCGGGCACGCCATGCACCAGGTACTTCTCTTCCTCGTCGTACCCGACGGGATCGGCCAGGGGGGCGTCGCTGGACTCGGTCATGCGGGGGCGGAAGCGTCAGGGCAGGGATGGCGTCACAGGCTGTATCGGCGTGGATCACAAACTCTTTAGGCGGGGTGTCCGCCGGTGTGGTCTCACCGTCGGCGCGCAGGTACATGGAGGTAGCAGACAGACGGCACCCTCGAATCACATTTATCCAACACACGGCGGCGCACGCTGCCCCCACATCCCGGGAGCGTGGCCAGCATGGCGACGGCTCCCGGACGCGCGAGGGACCGCGCTGCTGGCGGACACGGGCATGCGGGGCATGCACCGCCGCCGACATCCTCGATCCCTTGCGCCGCCATGGGGCGTGCGCCGGACCGCATTCGCGATATGCGCGGCGCCGGACGCGGTCCGCGCCGATCGACGGTGTCGGGTGCTCGGGCTGTCGTGGCACAGGGAAGGAGAACGCCATGTACGGGAATGCGAAGGTGCGCGGCGGTGGGACGCTGCAGCGGTATGTCGTCGGGTTGGTGCTGGCCTGTGCGGCGGCGTTGCCGACGGCATGGGCGGGCGAGATCGAACAGGGCATCCTGCTGCTGCGCTGGGGCGACGCGCGGCCTGCCATGCCCGGACAGGCCACGCCTCCTCCCCGTTTCAAGGCGTGGCTGGACGCAGGGCCGGGCGCGCGCCGCCGGCTCGATGTCGCCCAGGCCACGCGCGCGGCAGGCGACCTCTATGCGCTGGCCAACCGCCGTGTGGCGGTGTCGCACGCCGCCGCCGGCAAGCGCGGGTCACGTGTGGTCATCGACGCCATCGTGCCTGCGGATCGCCAGGCGCAGCGGGCGCCCGTGGCGGGCGACGACGGTCGGCCCCGGCTGGCGGCACCGGTCCACGGCAGCACGCGCTGGATCACGCTGATGTGCCGGTTCGCCGACGTGCCGGCCGAACCGAAGTCGCGCGAGTTCTTCCAGTCCCAGTACGGCGACGGGCCGGGTCAGCTGGGCCACTACTGGTCACGGGTGTCGCGGGGCGCCATCGACCTGGCCGGCAGCCAGGCCCATGGCTGGTACGTACTGCCGCGCCCGCGCAGTGCCTACACCGGCACGCAGGCCGATCTGTCGCTGCTGTTCGCCGACTGCACGGCCGCCGCCGATGCGGACGTCGAGTTCGCCGGCGTGATGGGCATCAACCTGATGTTCAACGACGAGCTGGACGGCTACGCGTGGGGCGGCGGCGCATGCGCAGTGCTCGATGGCGCGTACCGCTGCCTGCGGGCCACATGGAGTCCGCCCTGGTCGTTCGCCAACCTGGCCGCGATGGCGCACGAAATGGGCCACGGCTACGGCCTGCCGCATTCGGACAACAGCGATGGCGATGCCGACACCTACGACAATCCCTGGGACCTGATGAGCGACGCGTGGCGCCACGCCGGCAGCGATCCGGTGTACGGGCTGCTGCCCAAATACCTCAGCGCCTACCAGCGCGAGCGGTTGGGATGGGTGGCGCCGCCCGGCCGGCTCACCGTGCGGGCGGAGGACATCGGCACGCATGACGTCATGCTGGATGTCGTCGATGCACCCGGCGGGACCGGCGTGCAGTTGCTGGTGCTGGCGTTGCCCGCGCAGCCCGATCCGTTCGCGACCGTCATCTACACGGTGGAAGCGCGACGCCGGACGGCGCCTTACGAGTCCAACCTGGCGGGCGACGCGGTCATCATCCATGCGCTGCGTGGGTACGGAACCACCCACAGCCTGGACAGCGACTTGCCGCCGGCGACGTATTCGGCCAATGAAGGCTCGATGCTGAAGCCGGGCGAACGCTTCCGTCTGCCACAGGGCCAGCACCAGATCGACGTCATCGCGGCCACGGCGACCGGTTTCCTGGTGCGCGTTGGGCCGGTGGCGCGCGTGATGAGTTCGCCGTTGCCGGCGCTGGTGCGCACGGAAACCGGCGCAGCCGTCTCGTCTCCCTCGCCTCCGCTGCGACGTCCGCGCGCGGATCGACACCGCTGACATCCCACCCGCGTTCCCGCGCGTGTCGCGATTCGGGTGACCGATCGCTCATCGTTCCGGGTCAAGCAATTCCAGCCTGCCCACCGCATCCTCCGGCGCCTCGATCGCGGTGGACGAGGTCACGCCTTCGATGCGCCATGCCGGGTTCTGCTGCTTCAGCGCATGGAACAAGCCGGGGAAGTGGCCGCTGCCGTAGATGAGGTAGAGGTTCCGCCCGGCATCGGCGGCGATCCGTTCGGCCAGCTTGCGGTTGCGGAAGTCCAGCACCACCGCATTGAGTACGTCCGGACGTTCCTTGCCCTGCAGGGCGAAGGTGAAGATGCCACGGCATGCCGCCCCGACGAAGTCGCGTTGCCGATCGCCCACGTGGGACAGCACCTGCATCACATGGTTCATGCCCGAGCTGCCCCCGTCGTCGGACGGCGGATGCTCCTTGACGAGTTGGTCCGCCAGTTCCGGTCGCGCTGCCACCAGGCGCTTCCATTCCTCCCACATCTCGGTTTCCGTCACGTCCGCATTGACGGTGCGTGCCGGATCCTTCACCGCGTCGGTGCCGACGAAGCCAAGAAAATCGTTCTGGAAGTGCAGGCCGCAGAAGCCGGCCAGCTTTCCGTATTCGGCGTTGAGGTCGCCGCCGCCGGCGAGCTCGTCACGGAACCATGCCTGCGCTTCCGGGGTGCCCGGCATCACGCCCTCGAAATAGACCTTGTAGCCTGCCTCGCGCGTGCGCATCAGGTCGAAGGCCACCGAGCGATAGAACGGGGCCGAGCCGATGTGCGTCATGCCCTGGAACACCACCTGCCGCTGCCCGTCGCCGAGGGTGACGCGAGGCACCGCCAGCGGACGCAGTGCGGGCTGCAGCACCAGCCAGTACAGCGGCAGCGCGATCAGCGCGGTGGCGACCATGCCGCCGGCCAGGGCCTGCGGCCAGCGATGTGGCGAAGACCGGCGTCGCAGACGGGCGAGCAGCCACGCCAACGCGGCCACCACGCCTGCGCCGAGCAGGAACGAAGCCGCCAGTAACCAAGGCGATGCACTGAGCAACAGAGGAACGCTCAGCAGGAACAACAGGGTCAGCAGGGTCCAGCCGACGGTCTTCAGCCGTACCGCCCGATCGTGGTGAAGCGCCATGGGACATTCCTTCTTCGGGCGAGGGATGGCGTCAGTGCGGCAGCGAACCCAGCGTCAGGCTGATGCCGAACAGGGTCCAGTCGTTGAGTACGTGCGCGCCGGTGGAGGCCCACAGGTTGCGCGAGAACAGATAGGCCAGGCTCAGCACCAGCCGGGCGCTGCCGATGATCGCCAAGCACTGCACCAGGTCCCACTGGTAGGTGGGCAGGTGCGCCAGCGCGAACGGGATGGCCGACAGCAGCCACGCCCGCATCAGGGCAGTGCGCTTCTTCAGCTTCATCCGGGTATGCAGCCACCACAGCAGGGCGAGCAAGGGCAGGATGGTGAGCAGTTCCTCGCCCAGCAGCTGCGGCACCATCGCTGCGAAGGCCATGACGCGGGTGGCGGTATCCACTTCGGCCATCGACTTGAACGCGGGATTGGCCGACCCCTGGTCCAGGCCGTTGAGCAGCAGCCCGATCAGCACGGTGACCACCAGGTTCAACGCGGCGATGCCGACCATCATCAGCAGGTTGCGCCCAATCCGACACCGTGCGTGCCACCACCGAGGGTTTCAGCAGCGACGTGCAGATCGAACTGTACGGCGACCACGGCCGCATCCACCTGGGTGCGCCGCTGATTCCGCCGATCAACTCGCATGGCGATCATGGCTGGTGGGACTTGGAGAACCTGCAGGTCGGCGCGGACCGCATCACCGCCACCTATCGCCTCGACGGCATGAACAAGCCGCGGCTGACCGTCGACCGCCGCTCCGGGCGCATCAACATCGAGGGCGGCACCACGTTCTCCGGCCAGTGCGATATCGGCAACTACGGCGGTGGCCAGCGCCGGTTCTGAGGCCGGGTCTCCACACGGGATCCGCCGGGCCGGATTCCTGCTACACGGGTTCGACCCGCTTCATGCATCGCGCGCCCGTGGCGCGATGACGCGGCAAACATCCCTGAAGCGCCATCGACTACGCACACGGCCCGGACACTGCCGGGCCGTGTGCGACAACGCGATGTCTGTGTCCTGCTGACGGCGCTCAGAACTCCTGCCAGCCGTCCTCGTCGGCGCCGGCGAGCGCCGGCACGGGGGCAGTGGGCGGCGCGGTCCGCACCGTTTTCGGTGCAGCGCTGCGGCGCGTCGCGGGAGCGACGGATGCCGGCGTCCTGTGTGTGAAGGTGCGCTTGTTCGCGTGCAGCTTGAACACCGAGACCGACTCGGTGAGCGCCCGTGCCTGTTCCTCCATCGCGCGGGCGGCGGCCGTGGCTTCCTCCACCAGGGCGGCGTTCTGCTGGGTGGTCTCGTCCATCTGGGTGATGGTCTGGTTGACCTGCTCGATGCCGGCCGACTGTTCCTGCGATGCGGCCGAGATCTCGGCCATGATGTCGGTCACGCGCTGCACGCTGGCCACGATCTCGGCCATCGTCGCACCGGCGTGGTTCACCAGCGCCGAGCCGTCGGAGACCTTCTCCACCGAATTCTCGATCAGGCCCTTGATCTCCTTGGCCGCGTTGGCCGAACGCTGGGCCAGCGTTCGGACTTCGCTGGCCACGACCGCGAAGCCGCGGCCCTGTTCGCCGGCACGCGCGGCTTCCACCGCGGCGTTGAGCGCCAGGATGTTGGTCTGGAAGGCGATGCCGTCGATGACCGAGATGATCTCGGCGATCTTCTTGGAGGACTGTTCGATGTCGGTCATGGTGGTGACGACCTTGCCGACCACGTCGCCGCCCTGCGAGGCGACCGAGGCGGCACCGATGGCGAGCTGGTTGGCCTGGCGTGCCGACTCGGCATTCTGGCGCACGGTGGAGGTCAGTTCCTCCATCGAGGCGGCGGTCTCTTCCAGGTTGGCGGCCTGCTGTTCGGTGCGACGCGAGAGGTCCGAGTTGCCGCTTGCGATCTCGCCGGCGGCGGTGTTGATGGAGGTGGAGGCGTCCTGGATGCGGCCGACGATGTCGGTCAACTGGGCGACGGTGGCGTTGGCGTCGTCGCGCATGGTGGCGAACACGCCGTGGAAGTCGCCTTCCATGCGCGCGGTCAAGTCGCCGCGGGCGATGGCCTGCAGCAGCGTGGAGACCTCGGCGAGGTTGCCGTCGGTGGTTTCCATGAGGTGGTTCAGGCCGCCGACCATGTCGCGGAAGTCGTGCCGGTACTTGTCCACGTCGCCACGCTGGCTGAAGTCGCCTTCCGATGCGGCGGCGGCCAGGCGCTTGATCTCGCCGTTGATGGCCGACAGCGTGGCCTTGCACGTATCCAGTGTTTCGGTGATGAAGGCCTTTTCGCCCGGCAGGCGGTCCATGTCTTCCGACAGATCGCCGTCGGCGTAGCGCCGCATGATGCCGACCGCGCGCATCTTGACTGCGATGTGGGCCGCGACCAGCGTATTGGTGTCGCGCACCATGCGGCCGTACTCGCCGGGGAACGCGCCGTCGTCGATGCGATAGCTGATCTCGCCTTCGTCGTGGCGGCGCGTCATCTCGGTCTGCGCGTCGATCACCGAGAGCACCTGCGTCTGCATCCGATGCATGGCGGACAGCAGCTGACCGACTTCGTCCTGGCGGGTGGTGTCGATCCTGCCGTCCAGCCGTCCCGCCGCAACATCGCCGGCGATGGCCACGGCGCCGCGCAGCGGACGCGAGACCACGCGGCGCACGCCGATCCAGGTGAACGCACCGATCACGACCAGGGCGAGCAGCGACAGTCCCAGGATCGCGAGGGTCAGTGCATGACTGGAAGCGAGCACGGTGGCCTGCGGTTCCACCGCCACCAGCGCCCATTTCCACGGCGCGAACCGCTTCACCGCGACCAGCGCGGGCACCGCCTCGTCGCCGGACTTCGGGGCGACGTCGAGCACGGCATGGCCGTGGTCCTGGTCGAGCAGCGACTTCATCGCTGCCACGGAGCCGGCGTCCACCACATCGGTGTAGGGCGCGTCCTGGCTGGCGGGATGCGCGGCCATCATGCCGTGCTGTTCGCCTTCGGCCAGGTCGACGACGAAGAAGTAACCGGCTTCGCCCAGCCTGGTGGTGCGCAGCTTGTCCTTCAGCGCCGCCAGTCCGTCGCCGTAGTTCTGGCCGACGAAGAGGATGCCGACGGTGTTGCCTTCGGTATCCTGCATGGGCTGGTAGTGGGTCATGTAGTCGCGGCCGAACAGCCGCGCGCGGCCGGTATACGGCTTGTCCTGCAGGATCAGCGCGTAGGCCGGATGCTTGTGGTCCAGCGCCGTGCCGATCACGCGTTCGTCCTCGGCGTTGCGCAGCGAGGTGGTCACGCGGATGAAGTCATCGCCCTGGCGCACGAACAGCGTGGCGACCACGCCGGTGGCGTCGGTGAAACGGTCCACGTCGGTGAAGTCCAGGTTCATGGTCTGGTCGCCGAAGCGCAGCGCCGGCACCTCGGCATCACCGATCAGCGTGCTGGTGGCCGGATCCACCGACACGTCGCCGGACGGCAGCGACGCGCGGAAGCTGCGCGCCATGCGCTGGGTGGCATCGGTCAGCGTGCTGTCGTACAGCGCGACGGATTCCAGCATGACCTGCGCGGCGACATCCAGGTCGGCGAGCGCGCGCTCCTGGATGGCGCGGCTGGACTGCCGCTGCACCACGAAGGCGAGGAGGGCGAGCACCACCGCGACGGCGAGGGTGACCTGCAGGGAAAGCTTGCTGCCAAGCGAAAGACGCGCGAATCGGGTCATGGGCCAGGGACGTGGTTGAGGTATCCAGACCGGTATCGGCGTTACGCCCCCCGAATTGAGTGCTCCGTCGGGGTTTTCCCGACGAACGGTAAACGCATGTACCTGGAGCGGTGTCCTGCCGCCCAACGCACACGGCCCGGACATGCCGGGCCGTGGGGGTAACCGCGACGCCGTCAGGCGCGAGGACTCAGAACTCCTGCCAGTCGCCCTCGGCCAGCGCCGGTTCCGGCGTGCGCGCGGCCGGCTTGCGGGCCACCGCCTTGGCGGCGGGCTTGGCCGTGACGCCGGCGGCGGCCGCGATGGCCTTGCGCACGGGCGCGCTGACCGGCGCGGACTGCAGCTTGAACACCGATACCGACTCGGTGAGCGTCTGCGCCTGCTCTTCCATCGAACGGGCGGCGGCGGTGGCTTCCTCCACCAGCGCGGCATTCTGCTGGGTGGCTTCGTCCATCTGGGTGATGGTCTGGTTGACCTGCTCGATGCCCGCGCTCTGTTCCTGCGACGCGGCGGAGATCTCGGCCATGATGTCGGTCACGCGCTGCACGCTGGCCACGATCTCGGCCATCGTCGCACCGGCCTGGTTCACCAGCACCGAGCCGTCGGAGACCTTCTCCACCGAATTCTCGATCAGGCCCTTGATCTCCTTGGCCGCGTTGGCCGAACGCTGGGCAAGCGTTCGGACTTCGCTGGCCACGACCGCAAAGCCCCGGCCCTGTTCGCCCGCACGGGCGGCTTCCACCGCCGCATTGAGCGCCAGGATGTTGGTCTGGAAGGCGATGCCGTCGATGACCGAGATGATCTCGGCGATCTTCTTGGAGGACTGTTCGATGTCGGTCATGGTGGTGACGACCTTGCCGACCACGTCGCCGCCCTGCGAGGCCACCGAGGCGGCACCGATGGCGAGCTGGTTGGCCTGGCGCGCACTTTCCGCGTTCTGGCGCACGGTGGAGGTCAGTTCCTCCATCGAGGCGGCGGTCTCTTCCAGGTTGGCGGCCTGCTGCTCGGTGCGGCGCGACAGGTCCGAGTTGCCCGACGCGATCTCGCCGGCAGCGGTGTTGATGCTCAGCGCCGCCATCTGGATGCCACCGACGATCTCCGTCAGCTGGCCGACGGTGGCGTTGGCATCGTCGCGCATGGCGGCGAACACGCCGTGGAAGTCGCCTTCCATCCGCGCGGTCAGGTCGCCGCGGGCGATGGCCTGCAGCAGTTCGGAGACTTCGGCCAGGTTGCCGTCGGTGGTTTCCATCAGGCGGTTGACGCCGGCCACCATCTCGCGGAAGTCGTACTCGTACTTGCCTTCGTCGCCGCGCTGCGAGAAATCGCCCGCAGCGGCGGCGGCGGCCAGGCGCTTGATGTCGCCGTTGATCGCCGACAGGTTGGCCTTGCACATGTCCATCGCCTCGGTGATGACGATCTTCTCGCCCGGCAGGCGGTCCATGTCGATCGACAGGTCGCCCACCGCGTACCGGCGCATCACTTCCACGGCGCGCATCTTCACGCCGATATGCTGGGCGACCAGCGCATTGGTCTCGCGCACCATGCGGCCGAACTCGCCGGGGAACGTGCTGTCGTCGATCCGGTAGCTGATCCGGCCCTCGTCATGGCGTACCGCCATTTCGCTCTGCGCGGCGATGACCGCCTTCACCTGCGTCTGCATGCGCTGCATGGAGCCCAGCAGGTCGCCCAGTTCGCTGCGGTCGTCGATGACGATCTGGCGGTCCAGCTGACCACGCGCCACGGCGTCGGCGACGCTCGCGACCTCGGCCATCGGACGCACGATCGAGCGGGTGATGAGGACCGCGGCCGCGATGGCCAGCATCAGCGCCACCGCCACCAGCAGGCCGATGGCGCGGAGGTTGTTGGTATAGCCGGCCTGCTGGGCGGCGACGGCTTCGTCCAGCTCCTTCATCTTGTCGTCCAGCATGACGGCGACGGCATCGGCGGTGGCCTGGCGCAGGTCGCCGGCGCCACTGGCGGGCGTCAGGTCGCCGACCTTGACCGATTCGATCAGCAGGCGGCTGTTGTCGAAATAGAGCGCGGACTTGGCCAGCATCTGCTGGTACAGCGCTTTCTGCTGCGGGTCCGTGAGGGTGGCGCCGTACGCGTTCGAGAGCTCGTCGAAGGCCTTGGCGCCCGCGACCAGCTCGCCGGTGTATTCGGCGACTTTCTCCGGGTCCTGGTAGCCGGCGACGAGGCCGCGTTCGCTGACGCGGTATTCGGCCAGCATGGTGGCCAGGCGCCCCAGGTCGCGGATGGCCGGCACCTCCTTGTTCGTGATCTCGACCACGACATCCTGGGCCACGCCCATGCGCTGTGCGGAGAACGCACCGGTGGCGACGATGAGCAGGACGAGCACGGCGAAGCCGATGGCCAGGCGCTTGCCGATCTTGAGGTGCTTGAACATGAAGGCGGTCTCGATGGAGTTCGGTAGGTGGAGCCGACGCATCAGGCGGATGCCGTAGCAGTCAGGGCCCGTGTTGCGGTGTCTCCCCCCGAGTAACGGCGCCCTGCGACGGTTCTTGATGACCGTTCGGCGGAAAGGTAAGCGCGCTTACCTGCATCTCGACGGGATGCCCGCGCAGACCGTGACCGGGTACGCGGGCGAGGCGGAACGCGTGGTCGGGAATGCATCCGCGTTCGCGATGGAACCGCGGCGGAGCGGTGCAGGACGCGTTGCGCGCCGCACCGTGCCTCATGCCGTCGGTCTGGAACGTGGAGTGCGGCGTCGGATAGATCCGCGAACGGGAACGGCATCGCCCGCGCAGACCGTGGCCGGCGGCGCGGGCGACGCGGAAGGCGCGATCAGAAGTGCATCTGCGCGCGCAACTGGAACACGGACGGGTCGGCGGAGAACGCGCCGCGCGTGGCATCGCTCTTCACGTAGTTGGCCTGGAACTTGAGGTACGGCGTCAGGTACCAGTTCGCGCCGAGCGTCCAGTTGTGCTCGCGGCCACCGGCGATGCCGTCGCTGTCCAGGTCGATGCGGCTGTAGCGCGCCAGCAGTTCCAGCGCGCCGTACGTGTGCTTGGGCTTGGGGTTGCTGACGTTGCCGCCGCTGTAGCCGCGCGACTCCCCGGTCACCAGCCAGCTGCCGAGCACGTAGCCGCCATCGGCCGAGTACGAGGGCAGGCCCAGTTCGCGCGTGGTTTCCTGCCGCAGGTATTCGCCCTGCAGCGACCACGGGCCGTGGATCCACAACGCCTCCAGGGCGGTGCGCTCGATGCGGTCCACGCGCGTGAGCGTGCCCGAGTCCACCAGGCGCACGCCGGTGAGCGCCGCTTCGGGCTTGGCACGCCAGCGCACGCTGGGATATACGGTCACGCCCAGGCCGTTGACCTCGCTGTCGGGGCGTTCCTGCGACGCGGCGACGCCCAGGTGCAGCACGTCGCCGGCCGCCTTGCGCGGCGTCCACGCCAGCCGGAACGCCGCCGTGTCGCCGTTGTTGTTGCCCTGCAGGTCGGACTCGAAGAAGTAGCCGACATTGGCGATGTAGCGCGGGCGCTCGAAGGCCCAGTCGATGCCGCTGCGGCGGCCCTGGTAGAACGCCTGCGTCGGCAGCGACGGTTCCATCATCGACACGTGGCGGGTGCCGGTATTGCCCTCGAAGCCGAGCGGCAGCTTCATCTGGCCGATGCGCAGCTTGCCGGCGTCGCGGCCGAACAGAGCCTTGGTCTCCAGGCGAAGCGCCACGTCGTTCCAGGTCTTGGCCTGGAAGTCGAAGGTCGCGCCGAAGTCGTACACGCCCTTGCGCTTGAGCGTCACGCCGATCTCCTGGCGGCGCCAGGCGTCGTCGTCTTCCAGCGCGGCGCCGTTGTAGCCCTCGCCGGAGAAGTCGTTGAGGTCGTACTGCAGGTTGCCGCCCAGGCTCAGTTCGGTGCCGTCGGCGAAGCCGATCTTCGGCGGCCATGCCGTCGCCGTGGTGCCGCCGTCATCGGCGCGCGCGCCGGCGTGTACGGCCAGCAGGGAAAGGGCGAGGGTGGAGAGGATGTACTTCATGCGTGTACCGTCAGTGTAAGGGCGTGCGCCACCGTGCGTCGCCCGGCGTGGGAGACGCGTGCAGGCGCAGCGCGGGAAAGGGGGTGTCAGGCGGCCTGTGGCATCCGGCGCGCGCGGACCAGGCCACCGACATCGACGATCAGCGCCACGCGGCCATCGCCGAGGATGGTGGCGCCGGAGATGCCTTCGATGCGGCGATAGTTGTTCTCGATGTTCTTCACCACGACCTGCTGCTGGCCGATCAGTTCGTCCACTTCCAGCGCCAGCTTCTGGCCGTCGGCCTCCACCACCACCACCAGCGGATCCTCCGCCTCGCTCTGGCCGTAGCGGTAGTAGTCGTTGAGCGCCACGATCGGCAGGTATTCGCCGCGCACGCGCAGCACGCGACCTTCACCGCCGACCGTGCGCACGTCTTCGGCCTGCGGCTGCAGCGCTTCCAGCACGTAGGTCAGCGGCAGGATCAGGGTTTCCTCGCCCACCGACACGGCCATGCCGTCGAGGATGGCGAGCGTCAGCGGCAGACGGATCACCACGCGGGTGCCGTGGCCGGCGGCGCTCTCGAGCTGGACTTCGCCGCCGAGCGCCTGGATGTTGCGGCGGACCACGTCCATGCCCACACCGCGACCGGAGAGGTCGGTGACGGCATCGGCGGTGGAGAAGCCCGGCTGGAAGATCAGGTCCCAGACCTGCGAGTCGGTCGGGTTTTCAGGCACCGCCAGGCCACGTTCGGCGGCCTTGGCCAGGATGCGCTCGCGGTTCAACCCGCGCCCGTCGTCGCTGACTTCGATGACGATGTGGCCGCCCTGGTGCGAGGCCGCCAGGGTGATGGTGCCGGTCTCGTCCTTGCCGGACTGCGCGCGCACGTCGGGCATTTCCAGGCCGTGGTCGATCGAGTTGCGGACCAGGTGCACGAGCGGATCGGCGATGCGTTCGATCAGGCCCTTGTCCAGCTCGGTGCCTTCGCCGATGGTGCGCAGGCGCACCTGCTTGCCCAGGCGTGCGGACAGGTCGCGGACCAGGCGCGGGAAGCGGCGGAACACCGCGTCGACCGGCAGCATGCGCACACCGATGACGGCTTCCTGCAGGTCGCGGGTGTTGCGCTCCAGCAGGTCCAGGCCGGCGAACAGGCGCTCGCACTGGGCCTGGTCGAGCAGGCCGGAGACCTGCTTGAGCATGGCCTGGGTGATGACGAGTTCGCCCACCAGGTTGATCAGCCCGTCGATCTTGTCGACGCTGACGCGGATGGAGGTCTCGGCGGCATCGTTCGCGGCGGGCGCGGCGGCCGGTGCCTGCGCACCGCTGGCGACGACGGCGGCCGCCGGTTGTGCGGCCACGGCGACGGCTTCGACCGGCACCGCGTTGCGCTGCATCGGCTGGATGTCGAGCTCGCAGTCGTCGACGACCCAGGCGAACACGTCGTCCACCGCGCTGCGCGGCACCTTGCCGATCAGGCCGAGGTCCCAGGCGAGATAGGCTTCCAGCGGATCGATCTGCTCGAAGCCGGGCAGGCGTTCCATGCGGCACGCGATTTCCAGCGGGCCGAGGTGTTCCAGTTCGCGCAGGATGCGCAGCGGATCGTTGCCGCTCATGAACAGCGACGGCGCCGGCGTGAAGCCGATCTTCCAGCCATCCGGCTCGGCGTCGGACACCGGTGCGGCCGCAGGTGCCGCAGCGGCCGGGGCGTCCTGGCCGGACAGCACCGCATTGAGGCGGTCCTTCATGGCCTGCACGGCGGCGGGATCGGCCGGCGTGCCGTGTTCGGCTTCGGCCAGCAGGGCGCGCAGCACGTCGACCGAGGCGAGCATCGCGTCGACGGCCGGCGGGCTGACGGCGCGCTGGCCGGCGCGCAGTTCGTCCAGCAGCGTTTCCAACACGTGGGTCATGCCGGCGATCGCGTCGAAGCCGAACGTCGCCGAGCCGCCCTTGATGGAATGCGCGGCGCGGAAGATGGAGTTGATCAGGTCGCCGTCACGGTTGCCCTGTTCCAGCGACAGCAGGCCGGCTTCCATGGCCTCCAGCCCTTCGCGGCTTTCCTCGAAGAACGTGGCGTGGAAGCGCTGCATGTCCATGTTCATGGCGACGGTGCCCTGGTGCGGTCTGAAGGTAAGCGGAGGAGGTGGGGATCAGCCCAGGACTTTCTGGACGGTGGCGACCAGTTGTTCCGGGTTGAACGGCTTGACCAGCCAGCCGGTGGCACCGGCGGCCTTGCCTTCGGCCTTCTTGTCGGCCGCGGACTCGGTGGTCAGCATCAGCATGGGCGTGAACTTGTAGTCCGGCAGGCCGCGCAGCGCGCGGATCAGCGAGATGCCGTCCATGTTGGGCATGTTGACGTCGGTGACGACGGCATTGAACTTCTGCCCCTGCGCGCGCCCCAGCGCCACCTGGCCGTCTTCGGCTTCATCGACCGAGAAACCCGCCGAGCTCAGGGCGAAGGCGACCATCTGTCGCATCGAGGCCGAATCGTCCACTACCAGAATGCGTGCGCTCATGCGGCGTTCTCCACTTGTTGCGTGTTGTGTTCGTTGTCGTTGGCCAGGCCGAGCTGCGGCGCCAGGCCCAGCAGGCGTGCGGCGTCGCGGAAGCTCTGGCTGACCGCACTGAAATCGGTGGCCAGGCCGGCCTGCTGGCGCTGGCGCACGAAGCTGCACAGCACCTGCAGGCTGGCGGTATGCACGCGCTGCACGGTGCCGGCGTCCAGCGCCAGCGGTTCCGGCTGCGCGACGTGCGGGGCCAGGTGCTGCTTGAGGTCGGTGGCGGCCTCGATACCGAGGTCATCACCCAGGGGCACAGCGCTCATCGTGTCTCCGGAAGGGCGGCTCTAGTGAGGTATCGGCGCGGCAGGGCCGGTCTTGAGGGGTGGAGGTGAATGTGTGACGCAGTTGGTAAAGCGAGGAATGAGCGGAGAGGAGTGGGGAGTGAGCGAAAGCAGGTCGGGCGTTTACTCACTTCTCACTCCTCTCCGCTCACCACTCGCGTCACTGCAGTATCCGCGACGCATCCAGCAGGATCACCGCGCATTCGTTGAGGCGCGCCACGCCGCGGAACAGCGGGTTGGACATGCGGCCCACGCGGGCGTTGTCGGGCGATTCGATCTGCTGGTCGGCAAGATTGGCGACGTCCTCGACCGCGGTCACGCGCAGGCCCAGGGTTTCGCCGTGCTCCTCGAGCACGACGATGCGGGTGGCGGCATCGGATTCGATCGGGCGCCGGCCCAGGTACAAGCCCAGGTCGATTACCGGCACCACCTGGCCACGCAGGTTCATCACGCCCAGCATGTGCGGGGCGGCGCCGCGCAACGGCAGCAGGGTGGCCGGGCGCACGACTTCCTGCACCTTCAGCAGTTCCAGTGCGTAGTGCTGCTGGTCGCAGCGCAGGCGCAGCCAGCGGGTCTTGCGTTCGGTCGCGCGCCGGCGTTCGCCGGTATCGGTCGGCGTCAGCAGGTAGGGCTTGGCCGGCAACGGAACGGCGACATGGGGAGGCGCGGGCGCCGCCACGGGAACGGACGGCGCGCGCGTCGGGGCCGCGGGCGCGACGGGCACGCGCGCGGTCGGGGCGGCGCCGCCATGCAACTGGTCCAGCAGTGCCTCGAACTCGTCGTCGCCGATCAGGTCCGCCTCGCTGCCGGGACGCGTCGGCGCGACCGCCAGCGCGGGTGCCGGCGCGGGTGCCGTCGATTTCGCGGGCATGGGTGGGGATGCCGCCACGACGGCCGACGGCGGCTCGTCGCCATGCAGGGTGTCGAGCAGGGCTTCGAATTCGTCGTCGCTGATCAGGTCGGCCTCGCTGCCGGGACGCGTGGGCGCGACCGCCAGGGCGGGCGCAGCCGGTGTCGCGGGCGTGGGCACGGAGGCCGGCACGACGGCCGACGGTGGCGCGTCGCCGTGCAGGCTGTCGAGCAGGGCCTCGAACTCGTCGTCGCTGATCAGGTCGGCCTCGCTGCCGGGACGCGTGGGTGCGATGGCCAGCGTCGGCGCGGCGACGACGACAGGGTCGACAGGCGCGGACGGCGCGTCGGGCTCGGCCACGCTGGCCGTCTCGACCGCCACGGCCCGTGCCGGCGGGGCGGACGCGGGCGGACCCGCGTCGCCGAGCAGGTCGAGGAGGTAGTCGTCGAGGACGGCCGGGGTGGTCATGCAGCCTGCTCCGTGTCGCGGGCTTCGGTCAGCAGCAGCCAGTCGAGTGCGCGACGGTACGCCGACAGGCCACGGCCGGGATACTGCGCAGCGGGGCTGGAGCGGGTCAGCGCATCGATGCTGCAGATCCGGGTGTCATTGGGAATGGCGTCGTTCCAGACGCGCTCGCCGTACTCGTCCTGCATCGCCTTGAGCGTGTCCGCGCCGGTACGCGTGCGCTTGTCGTGCAGCGTGGGCAGGATCGACACCGGCAGCACGCGGTGACGCGAGCGCTGGATCATGTCGGCGGTGCGGCACATGCCTTTCAGGCCGTGCAGCGCCAGCGGTTCGGTCTGGGTCGGGATGATGACGTGGTCCGCCGCGGCCAGCGCGTTGACCATCAGCAGCCCGAGCGTGGGCGGACAGTCGAACAGCACGTGGTCCCACGCGTGCCCGCCGCGCGCCAGCGCATTGGACAGCGCCAGGCCCAGGCCGGGCTGGGTGGCGCTGCGGCGTTCCAGCGTGGCCAGCGGCGTCTGCGCGGCGACGAAGGACAGGTTCTCGATGTCGGTGGCACGCGCCACGCTGGCGAGCGTGGGCGGCTGTTCGTCGAACAGTTCCAGCACGCCGGTCGGTTGCGGCTCCGTCGGCACGCCGAACGCGCGCGTCAGCGACGCGTGCGGGTCCAGGTCGACCAGCAGCACGCGGTGGCCGCGCATGGCCAAGCCGCGCCCGAGGGCGAGGGTAGTGGTGG
>JAESFW010000389.1_pt1 | contig 21371 bp, 21 predicted proteins | sample 9269481 | NCBI WGS metagenome assembly JAESFW01 (sample SAMN14515350, study PRJNA621654) | algae metagenome | isolation source: Lyngbya sp. HA4199-MV5 and co-occurring heterotrophs from soil with... | place: USA: Ahupuaa O Kahana State Park, Hawaii | collected 2009-07-21
GATGAATTCCTGTCTCAGGTTCATGGTGTTGCGAGCCTTCCATGGCATGGGGACCTCCGGCGAAAGTTCGCCCAAAGTGTTCACCATGTCCTCGCACACCTGTTCACCATGTCTCCGGTCTATACATAACACAAGACAATGCAAGGCTGCCTTTTCGGCATTGGCAGCGGCCTGCCTGCTGGCGGCATGCGGTGGCGGTGGCTCGGACACCACGCCTGCTGCCCCGGTGACCGCAGTGAAGGTGGCTGGCGACAGCCTGGCCGACAGCGGCACCTTCGGTTTCAAGGCCACCGTGCAAGGCGCGGCGGCCACGGGGCCCGGCTCCACCCCGATCTGGCCCGAGCGTGTGGCCACCAGCTATGGCCAGACCCTGTGCGCGCACTACCTGTTCAACGGCACGGCGTTCGTGGCCAACAACAGCTGCTCGAACTACGCCGTGAGCGGCGGCCGTATCAACAACTTCACCGCACCCACCTCGCCGGTTTCCATCACCCAGCAGCTCAAGGACCTGGGCAATGCTGGCTACAGCCCTTCGGACCTGGTGCTGGTGGATGGTGGCGGCAACGACGCGGCCGATCTGGTGGGGGCCTACCTGCGCGCCTCCACAGACAATGGCCAGGCCTATGCGGCCATGCTCACCAGCGTGCTGCCCGCAGCCACCGTCAACACGGCCCTGGCCAGCGGTGCCACGGGCATGGCGCAGATCGGTGGCGCCTACATGCAGGCGCTGGCCCAGCAGTTTGCCGCGACCGTCCAGGCCAACACCGTGGCCAAGGGAGCGCCGCGCGTGGCCGTGCTCAACGCCCCGGGCATCACCCGCACGCCCCGCTTCCAGATGGTGCTGGGCTCGATCGCGGCCCAGCGCGGTGCCGACGCCGCCAAGCAGGCCGAAGCCCTGTTCGACGGCTGGGTCCAGGCCTTCAATGCACAGCTGGCCACCAGCCTGGCGGGTGATGCCAAGGTCGTGGTGGTGGACTTCTACACCTCGTTCAAGGACCAGTCGACCAACCCTGCGCAGTACCAGCTGACCAATACCGCCACGCCGGCCTGTCCTGCGACCGGCCTGGGCAGCGATGGACTGCCGACCTACAGCTTCCCGAGCTGCACCGCGACTGCGCTTTCTGCCATGGTGCCCCCTGCCGGGGCTACCGGGGGCGCGGACTGGTGGAAGAGCTACGGCTTTTCCGACAGTTTCCATCCCACGCCCTATGGCCACCAGCTGATCGGGCAACTGGTCTCGCGCTCGCTGTCGCGGGCGGGCTGGCTGTAAACCGCCGCCGTGGTCTCCGTACTTTCCAAGGAGTTACTCATGCACCATTTCTCCCGGCTGGGCTTCGCAGCGGCGGCCCTGCTGCTGGGCACCAGTGCCTCGGCCCAGGTGGCCGGCACCTTCAGCGTGCGCGCAGGCTTCACCCACATCGCCCCGCAGGTCAAGAGCGGCAACCTCAGTGCCCCGAGCTTTCCAGGCACCACGGTGGACGTGGGCAATGCCACTTCACTGTCTGGTGGCGTGAACTACATGCTCACCAACCACTGGGCCATCGACGTGCCCCTGGCGCTGCCCTTCAAGCACGACATCGAGGGCGATGGCGCGATCGCAGGCGTGGGCAAGCTTGGCGAGACCAAGGTCCTGCCGGTCACCGTGTTCGCGCAGTACCGCTTCGCCGAGCCTGAGGCCAAGTTCCGCCCCTACGTGGGCCTGGGCCTGACCTACAGCCGCTTCTTCAAGACCCGCAGCACGGCCACCCTGAGCGGGCTGACCGGCGGCACTCCGTCGCGCCCCACGACGGCCTCGGTGGACAACAAGTGGGGCATCACCCCGCAGATCGGCTTTGTCTGGAGCATCAACGAGCGCTGGTCGCTCGATGCGGCCTACTACAAGAGCTTCCTCAAGACCACGACGCACCTGTCTTCGGGCCAGTCGATCAGCACCCGGCTGAACCCCGACGTCATCGCCATCGGGGTGGGCTACCGGTTTTGAGAGCGCATCCAGGATGCAAAAAGCCGACCTGCTGGTCGGCTTTTTTGTGGGCTGCAGTTGAAGGACTTACCAGCGCGCGCGCAGGCGGTCGTAGGCGTAGTTGCCGAACTGGCGGTGGGCGTTGGGCGTCAGGTAGACGCTGTCGGCGAACACGTAGGAGTCCTGGTTGGCGCCGGTCAGCAGGGTCGAGGGCGTGCACAGGGCGGAGTTGACCTGGCCGGCGCCGATGCCGATACCGTTGGCCGTGTCCAGCGAGGTGCACACGGGCGTGGTGGCGTTGTTGAAGCCGTAGTTGGCGGGCGTGCCGACATACAGGTTCACGTAGTAGGCCGAGTCCACGTAGAGCACGTTGGCGCCCAGGTCGACGATGCTCACCAGCAGGCCTTCGTTGAAGCGGCTGCTGGCGTCGCTGAGCAGCGACTCGCGGTTGATGGTTTTGGCCCAGGGCGTCTTGCCCAGGTCGTAGGTGCCGGTGACGACGATGTTCTTGGCGCCGGCGGTGACCAGGCGGCGCACCTGGGTCGCCAGGTCCTGGCCGGCCTTGCGCGAAGCTGCCACCATGTCGGTGGTGCTCAGGCTGCCCGAGGTCACGGCGGCCATGCCGGCGATCACGTCGCTCGGGCCGCCGTTGATGAAGATCAGGTCATTGGTGGCCACGCCACCCGCGGCCAGGAAGGCGTCGATCTGCTCGGTCACGGTCGGGGTGGTCGCGACACCGGCAGCATCGGGCTTGGCGGCCACGCGCGCATTGCCCACGGCATAGCTGCGGCCGCCGGCTGCCGACGATGCGGCCAGGGTGCGGCCGTAGCGCGATGCGACCTGCAGCGTCCAATTGTTCACGCTGCCATCGTTGACCGAATAGCGCGTTCCCTTTTGGCCGACGTCGTTGTAGGCGTCGCCAAAGGCCACCAGGCGTTCGGGGGTGAAAGCCGACTCGGTCGTGCTCGACCCGCAAGCCGCAAGCAGTGCGGCCGACGCGCATGCGGCCACCAGGGCGGTGCGGCGCATCCAATTTGCTGCCATGTATTTCTCCAGAAAATGGGGTGTTAGTTTAACGACGCTGTGTCAAGGCATGTAAAGGCTTGTCACGGCACAGCAGAAGAGGGAGTTCCGGCGGGTGCCGGCGGTTCCCTGCATCAGGAGGCGGCGGCCCGTTGCAGCCGGTCGCGAACCCCCTCCCATTCGGGCGTTACCGGCGGGGTCTCGATCCAGATGAGCTTCACGCCCTCGTCGTCGAAGCTGCGCAACACCGCAAACAACTGCTGCGCCGTTGCGGCAGCATCATCGGGCATGCGGCGCATGACCAGCTTGGAAGAACGCGTGCGCAGCGCCGCGCGGGCATAGATCGCCATGTGGGCGGCGTCGGCACCCAGCAGGTCCAGGCCGGTCTGCAAGGCCTTGGCATCCATGAGGCGCACCTTGGCGTTGGGGGCATAGTGCGCCTCCAGCGTGCCCGAGGCACGTGGCGTGTGCTCGGGCAGCTCCTCTGGGGACAAGGGCTGCATGCCGCAGGCCTGTGCAATCTGCGCGCGCGTGATGGCCCCCGGGCGCAGCAGCACCGGCCGGCCGCGCGTGCAGTCGACGATGGTCGATTCGATCCCCACGCCGCAGGGCCCTCCGTCCAGCACCAGCAGCTCGCTGCCAAACTCGCTCGCCACATGCTGTGCCGTGGTCGGGCTCACCCGGCCGAATCGGTTGGCACTGGGGGCGGCAACCCCCCAGACGGGCGGACCACCGAGTTCGCTGCCCTCGCCAGGGGCCGCACAGGCCGCGAGCAGCGCGTGCGCCACCGGGTGCGCGGGGCAGCGCAGGCCCACGCTGGCCTGCCCACCGGTCGCTGCCGTGGCCACATCCGCCAGGCGCGGCAGGATGATGGTCAGGGGGCCGGGCCAGAACGCATCGACCAGGGCCTTGGCGAAGGCCGGGACCTCGCTCGCGAAATGGGCGATGCCCGAGGCATCGGCCACGTGCACGATCAGCGGGTGGTCGCTGGGCCGGCCCTTGGCCGCGAAGATCTGGGCCACGGCCGCATCGCTGCTGGCATCGGCGGCCAGGCCATACACCGTCTCGGTGGGCAGGCCCAGCAGGGCGCCGCTGCGCACCGTACGGGCGGCGGCGGCAATGGATTCGGGCTGGGTGCCGTCAAGGATCATGGAATGCGGTCCGGGCCGGTCAGAACGGGGCGATGCCCAGCAGGGCAGCGGCCTTGAGGGCGGTGGCGCGTGCGGCATCGGCACTGTCGGCGGTGATGTTCAGGTGCCCCATCTTGCGCCCGCGCTTGGCGTCGCGCTTGCCATACAGGTGCAGGTGGGTGCCGGGCAGGGCCAGGACCTCGGCCCAGGGGGGCGTCTGCTGGCTGCCGTCTGCGGCGAACCACAGGTCACCCAGCAGGTTGAGCATGAAGGCCGGGCTGTGCTGGCGTGGCTGCGTGAGCGGCAGGCCGGCCATGGTGCGCACCTGCAGCTCGAACTGCGAGACGTCGCAGGCGTTCTGGCTGTAGTGGCCACTGTTGTGCGGGCGCGGTGCGATCTCGTTGACCACCAGGCTGCCGTCCTGCAGCACGAAGAACTCCACGCACAGCACGCCCACGTAGGCCAGGCCGGTGGCAATGGAGATGGCCCCGGCAATGGCCTGGCGGGCCACGGTGTCGGGCAGGTTGGCGGCATGCACCTCGGTCACTGCCAGGATGCCATCGCGGTGCAGGTTGCGCTGCACGGGCAGGTGCACACAGGCGCCATCGGCACCGCGCGCGACGATGACCGAGCACTCCAGTGCCAGCGGCAGCATCTTTTCGAGCACACAGGCCACGCGGCCCACGGACTCCCAGGCCGCGGCCAGCTCGGCGGCGGTCTTCACGCGCACCTGGCCCTTGCCGTCGTAGCCCATGCGGGCGGTCTTGAGGATGCCGGGCAGCAGGTCGGCGGGCACCGCGGCGAGTTGCTCGGCCGTTTCGATCACGGCGTAGGGCGCGCACGCCACACCGCAGCGCACGAAATGGGCCTTTTCCTGCGCACGGTCCTGCGCCACGGCCACGGCACCCGCTGCAGGCGACACCGGGCGCAGCGCGCCCAGCGCTGCCAGGGCGGTGGCGGGCACGTTCTCAAACTCGGTGGTCACGGCATCGGCCAGGCGCGCCAGCTCGGCCAGGCCTGCCGCGTCTTCGTAGCCGGTCTGGATATGGTGGTGGCTCACCAGCCCTGCGGGGCTGGTGGGGTCGGCGTCGAGCACGGCGGTGAAATAGCCCATGGCCTGGGCCGCGTGCACGAACATGCGGCCGAGCTGGCCGCCGCCCAGGACGCCCAGGGTGGACCCAGGAAGAAGCGGTGCGGAAAGCGTGGTCATGCGGCGGGGGGCAAGGCCATGTTGCGCGCCACTTCCGTCTGCTCGGCGCGGAAGGCTTCCAGGCGCTGGCGCAGTGCGGGGTTTTCGCTGGCCAGCAGGGCCACGGCGAACAGGGCTGCGTTGGCAGCGCCGGCCGTGCCAATGGCAAAGGTCGCCACCGGGATGCCCTTGGGCATCTGCACGATGCTGTGCAGCGAGTCCACACCCTGCAGGTGGCGGCTGGCCACGGGCACACCCAGCACCGGCACGGTGGTCTTGGCGGCGATCATGCCGGGCAGGTGGGCTGCGCCGCCGGCACCGGCGATGATGGCCTTCAGGCCCCGGCCCGCGGCGGCCTCGGCGTAGGCGAACATGTCGTCGGGCATGCGGTGCGCCGACACCACGCGCGCCTCGTGGGAAATGCCGAATTGCTCAAGAATCTGCACTGCATGCTGCATGGTCTCCCAGTCGCTGCTGGAGCCCATGACCACGCCGATCTGGATGGGTTTCATGGTGTGTGTGGGGGCGCTTGGGCGGATTGCGGTCCGCCTGGGCGCTGTAGGTGGAACCCCCGATTTTACGATTTGCGATGGCCCCCCTGCCACGGGGTTGTTTCAATGCGCCAAAATAGCGCCAACTTGCTTCACCGGCCCTGGGCCCCCGACCATGATTGATGTCACCGTAGAAAATTTTGAAGCCGAGGTGATTGCCGCCTCGATGGAAGTCCCGGTTCTGGTGGATTTCTGGGCGCCCTGGTGCGGCCCCTGCAAGTCGCTCGGCCCGGTGCTGGAGAAGCTCGAGACCGAATACGAAGGGCGTTTTCGCCTGGCCAAGATCGATTCCGACCAGGAGCAGCAACTGGCCGGCATGTTCGGCATCCGCAGCATCCCGACCTGTGTGCTGCTCATGAACGGCCAGCCCGTGGATGGCTTCATGGGTGCCCTGCCCGAAGGCAAGGTGCGCGAGTTCCTGGACAAGCACGTGCCCACGGCCGAGGCCCTGGAGGCTGAGGAGCAGGAAGAGGAGGCCCAGGATGCCCTGGCCGATGGCGACACCGATACCGCGCTGGAAAAGCTGCAGCACGCCGTGGCGACCGACCCGGCCAATGACGATGCGCGCTTCGACTACGTCAAGCTGCTGCTGCAGCTGGGCCGCGACGACGACGCCAAGGTGGCCTTTGCCCCGGTGATCGCCAAGGCGCCCAATGCGCGCAAGATTGCTGCGCTCAAGGTCTGGATGGACGCCATCGACACCGTGGCCACCACCGAGGGTGCGGGCGACACCACCGCCTTCGAGGCGAAGATCGCCGCCAACAAGCGCGACTTCGACGCCCGCCTGGCCCAGGCACGCTGGCTCATCACCGAGCAGCGCTGGACCGATGCCATGGACGAGCTGCTCGAGATCCTCATGCGCGACAAGGCCTGGGGCGACGAGGTGGCGCGCAAGACCTATGTGGCCATCCTGGAAATCATCGAGCCGCCCAAGCCCAAGGTGGCCGATGGGCAGATTCCCCCCGACGACCCGGTGGTGGCCACCTACCGCCGCCGGCTGTCGAGCGTCGTGCTGAGCTAAATCCGCGCGCCCCATGCAAAAAAAGGCTCCCGAGGGGGCCTTTTTGCGTTGCCGGGGCCGGAAAATCAGCCCACCAGGCGTTCCAGCGCTTCGCGGTACTTCGCTGCGGTCTTCTCGATCACTTCGCGCGGCAGGCGCGGCGAGGGCGGGGTCTTGTCCCAGGGCTTGCCGTTGACCTGGGCCTGCTCCAGCCAGTCGCGCACGAACTGCTTGTCGTAGCTGGGCGGGTTCTGGCCGGCGGCCAGGGCTGCCTCATAGCCCTCCACGGGCCAGTAGCGCGAGCTGTCGGGGGTGAGCACCTCGTCCATCAGCACCAGGGTGCCATCGGGCGCCAGGCCGAACTCGAATTTCGTGTCGGCGATGATCATGCCCTTGGTGAGGGCGATCTCGGCCGCGGCCTGGTAGATGGCGATGCTCAGGTCGCGGATCTTCGTGGCCAGCGGCAGGCCGATCATCTCCACCGTGCGTTCGAAGGTGATGTTCTCGTCGTGCTCGCCCGCGGCCGCCTTGGCGGCCGGGGTGTAGATGGGCGCAGGCAGCTTGGCGGCATTGGTCAGGCCTTCGGGCAGGGGCACGCCGCAGACCGAGCGCGATTCCTGGTATTCCTTCCAGCCGCTGCCGGCCAGGTAGCCGCGCACCACGGCTTCCACGGGAATCGGCTGCAGGCGCTGCACCAGCATCGAGCGGCCGCGGATCTGCGCGGCCTCGGCCGGGGTGACCACGCTCTCCGGAGCATCGCCGGTCAGGTGGTTGGGGCAGATGTGGCCGAGCTTGTCGAACCAGAACAGCGCCATCTGCGTGAGCAGCTCGCCCTTGCCGGGGATGGGTTCGCCCATGATCACGTCGAAAGCCGAGAGGCGGTCGCTGGCCACCATCAGGATGCGGTCGTCGCCCACGGCGTAGTTGTCGCGCACCTTGCCGCGCGCCAGCAGGGGCAGCGAGGTCAGGGCGGAGGTGTGCAGGGCATTGGAGCTTGGCTGGGTCATGGTGTCGGTGTGGGCAGTCGATGTCCGCTGCGGTCAGGCCTGGGAAAAGGGAGGGCGCGCACCCGCGCGGCCACGTTCGCTGTACAGCGTGGCGATTTTACGCGCCGGGGCGGTACGGCCGGTGGGACGGGGGCTTGTGGCCCATCCCGAGGGGCGGCACACTGCCGGGCTTGCTTTCACCATGCCCTCGCCGGCAACGCCCCTGTGCCCACGTCCCATCCCCTGACTCCCCGCCGCGAACTGTGGCTGCTGCTGACCCTGGCGGGCGTGCAGTTCACGCACATCCTGGATTTCATGATCATGATGCCGCTGGGCCCGCAGCTCACGCGCATCTTTGCCATCAGCGACGCGCAGTTCGGCCTGCTGGTGTCGGCCTATACGCTTTCGGCCGGTGCATCGGGCCTGCTGGCCTCGACCTACATCGACCGCTTCGGCCGCAAGCGCCTGCTGCTGGCGCTGTACGCGCTGTTCGGCCTGGCCACCCTGGCCTGTGGCCTGGCGCCCACCTACGCCACGCTGATGGTGGCGCGCGTGCTGGCCGGCATGTTCGGCGGCGTGCTCTCGGCCCTGTGCCAGACCGTGGTGGCCGATGTGGTGCCCTTCGAGCGGCGCGGGCGCGCCATGGGCATCGTCATGACCTCGTTCTCGGTGTCCACGGTGGCCGGGGTTCCGCTCGGGCTGGTGCTGGCCGAGCATGGCGGCTGGCACATGCCCTTCTTCGCGATTGCCGCGATGTGTGCGCTGTTGCTGGTGTTTGCCGCGCGCACGCTGCCCACCCTGGATGCCCACCTGGCGGCTGGCCAGCAGCGCACGGCGCTGGGCGGCATTGCCGAGGTGCTCAGGGACGCCAACCACCGCTGGGCCTTCGTGTTCTCGGGCCTCTTGATGTCCACCGGCTTCACGGTGATCCCCTACATCACGATCTACATGCAGGCCAATGCCGGCGTGCGCACCGACCAGGTGCCGCTGATCTACCTGTGCGGCGGGGTCGTGACCCTGTTCACCGCGCGCCTGTTCGGGCGGCTCACGGATGCGCGCGGCAAGGTGCGTACCTTCCGCTGGCTGGCCCTGGCGGTGGGGCCCTGCCTGCTCGGCATCACCACGGTGCATGGGGTGCCGCTGTGGGCCGTGCTCACGGTCTCCACGCTGATGTTCGCTTTCATGAGCGGGCGCATGATTCCGGGCATGGCCATCATCACCTCGGCCGCCAATCCGCAGCTGCGCGGCACGTTCATGACGCTCAATGCCTCGGTGCAATCGGCGGCCATGGGGGTGGCTTCGCTGGTCGGGGGCGTGCTGATCAGCCGGGATGCCCAGGGGCTGGTGCAGGGCTACTGGATGGCTGCCGTGGTCGGCATCGTTGCCAGCGTGCTGTCCATCGTGGTGGTGGGGCGGCTGGTGCTGCATGGCGCAGCGCCGGGGCGGGCGGCATAAGAGGGCCGGGTTGCCCGGGTCAACCGGCTCCTGGTCGACTTTGCCATTGTGCGCCCTTTTCGGGCTGCTGGCACCTTGGCCGGCATAACCCAGTGGGCGGGGGCGGTATGGGATTGCATTTCGGGGACGGCGGGCGCATAGTGAACCCGTCGATGGATGCATCCAAGTTCGCCAGGCCGCAACTCTGATCAAGGGCGGCCATTTGTTCCACCGTGAGCCACAGGAGACTTATTTATGAACTTGACGATCAGCGGTCACCACCTCGAAGTTACCCCAGCGCTGCGCAGTTACGTGACAACCAAGCTGGACCGGATCAATCGCCATTTCGACCAAGTAGTAGACGTCAAGGTGCTGCTGACAGTAGAGAAGCAAAAGGAAAAGGAAAAGCGCCAGCGAGCGGAATGCAACATCCATGTGAAAGGCAATGACCTGTTTGCCGAAAGTTCCCACTCGGACCTGTATGCTGCGGTGGATGAGCTGGTTGACAAGATGGACCGCCAGGTGGTGCGCCACAAGGACCGCCTGCAGGACCACCACCACGAAGCTGCCAAGCGCGAAATGCACGCCTGAGCGTTGCATTGCGGCCCACAGCAACCGCCCCTGGAGGCGGTTTTTTTGTGGCCCCTTGTAAATTGCTCAGGGTTTTTGCCAATATGTGCATAATTGTTACCTCTGACCATGAACCGACTCGCCTCCATCCTGCCTCCCGCCCAAGTGCTTGTGAGCGTGGACTCCACCAGCAAGAAGCGTGCTTTTGAAGAGGCGGGTCTGCTGTTCGAGAGCCAGCACGGGCTCTCGCGTGCCCTGATCACCGACAGCCTGTTCGCGCGTGAGCGCCTGGGCTCCACGGGCCTGGGCCATGGCGTAGCCATCCCGCACGGCCGCATCAAGGGCCTGAAGGCCCCCATGGCCGCCGTGTTCCAGCTGGCCCACCCTATCGGCTTCGATGCCCCCGACGAAATGCCGGTGGCCCTGCTGATCTTCCTCCTGGTGCCCGAGGCGGCGACCCAGAAGCACCTGGAAATCCTGTCGGAAATCGCCGAACTGCTGAGCGACTCCGCGCTGCGCGAAAAGCTCAAGGCCAGCACCGACGCCGCCGAACTGCACGGCATGATCGCCGGTTGGCAGTCCACCCAGGCTGCCTGAGCCCTGCGGCACCGCGCATTCCCCCCGCAGCCCGGCCGTGAAACCCAATGTCGTCAGCGCCGATGTCCTGTTCGAGGAATTCCGCAGCGCGCTGAAATGGGAGTGGGTCGCAGGCCTGGGGGCCTCCGAGCGCCGCTTCGACGAGGTGGCGGTGCGCTCGGCCCGCTCGGGCGCCGACCTGGTCGGCTACCTCAACTACATCCACCCCTACCGGGTGCAGATCCTGGGTGAGCGCGAGATTGCCTACCTGAGCAATGCCTCGCCCGACGACTGCAAGCGCCGCATCGCCCGCATCGTGACCCTGGAGCCACCGGTGCTGGTGCTGGCCGACAACCAGACCGCCCCCGATGCGCTGGTCTCGATGTGCGAGCGCGCGCAGATCCCGATGTTCTCCACGCACGAATCCTCGGCGTTCGTGATCGACGTGCTGCGGGCCTACCTGTCCAAGCATTTCGCCGACCGTACCACCATGCACGGCGTGTTCATGGACATCCTGGGCCTGGGGGTCATGATCACCGGTGAATCGGGCCTGGGCAAGAGCGAGCTCGGCCTGGAGCTGATCTCGCGCGGCAACGGCCTGGTGGCCGACGACGCGGTGGACCTGTTTCGCATCAACCAGACCACCATCGAGGGCAAGTGCCCCGAGCTGCTGCAGAACCTGCTGGAAGTGCGCGGCATCGGTCTGCTCGATATCCGTGCCATCTTCGGCGAGACGGCCGTGCGCCGCAAGATGCGCCTGAAGCTCATCGTGCACCTGGTGCGCAAGGAAACGCTGGAGCGCGACTACGAACGCCTGCCCTACGAACCGCTGACCCAGGACGTGCTGGGCGTGCCCGTGCTCAAGGTGGTGATCCAGGTGGTCGCCGGCCGCAACATCGCTGTGCTGGTCGAAGCCGCGGTGCGCAACACCATCCTGCAGCTGCGCGGCATCGATACCTACCAGGAATTCGTCGAACGCCACCGCCGCGCCATGGAGCGCGACACCGGCGGGTAGCGCTCTCAGCGCCCAGGCCGCCAAAACTGGCGCTGCCGAGGCCAGTGCTCCCGCGCAAGGGCCGCCCCGCCGCGCTGGGAGCGTCCCCCTTTCAGGGGGAAGGCGCGAAGCGCCTCAGGGGGTCATTTCTTCGCGCAATCGGCGCACTGGCCATACAGTGCCATGGTGTGGTCCTGCACCACCCAGCCCTTGGACTTGGCCACCATCTGCTGGCGCTTCTCGATCTCGGGGTCGTAGAACTCCTCGACCTTGCCGCACGAGGTGCAGACGAAGTGGTCATGGTGCGAGCCCTCGTTGAGCTCGTACACGGCCTTGCCGCTCTCGAAATTGCTGCGGATCAGGATGCCGGCCTGCTCGAACTGCGTGAGCACGCGGTACACCGTGGCCAGGCCGATGTCCGAGCGCTCCTCGAGCAGTACGCGGAACACGTCTTCGGCCGTCATGTGGCGCTGCGTGCCCTTCTGGAAGATCTCCATGATCTTCAGGCGCGGCAGGGTTGCCTTCAGGCCGGTGCTTTTGAGTTCGTCGATATTGGTCATGGATGGGTCCTGGTTGCCGGTGTCCCGGGAAAGGCAGGGAGCGAGAGGCTGCCGCTACAATGGTTTGAATCATATCCTCAGGTCTTTCTCCCATGCCAGTCAATGCCCGTATCCACGCCCGCCTGGGCTCGATCCTGTTGCTGGGTGCTGCCATCGGTACCCTGGCGGGGTGCGGCAGCCTGGACGGCGCCAGCCGCCGCCTGGCCACCGTGGTCACGCCGTACAAGATCGACATCGTGCAAGGCAATTTCGTCTCGCGTGAGCAGGTCGAGGCCCTGAAACCCGGCCTGAGCCGCCAGCAGGTGCGCGAAATCCTGGGCACCCCCCTGGTGACCAGCCTGTTCCATGCCAACCGCTGGGAATACGTCTTCACGCTGAAGAAACCTTCGGCTGAGCTCGTGACCCGCAAGCTCACGGTGTTCTTCGAAGGCGATGTGCTGGCCCGATCGGAAGGCGACGAAATGCCCTCCGAGGCTGAATTCGTCGCCTCGCTCGACGGTGGCCGCGCAGGCAAGGGCAAGGTGCCCGTGCTGGAGGCGACGCAAGACCAACTGGCGCGCTACCCCGCGCGCAAGGCCGAAACCCCTGCCGAAAAGGCGGCCGACGCAGCCCCGCAGGAAATGGCCCCCACCCGCTACCCGCCTCTCGAAGCGCCTGGGCGCTGACAAGGCCGCTTTCTGGACGTGCAGGCGCGTAACCAGAGGGCTTTTTCTTCATTGTCTTTGGTCTGCCGACCATTTTTGCGAATCCAGGAAACACATGGCAGGGAATTCTTCGACAGCCTCCACCCCCGTGCGCGTGGCCGTTGCCGGCGCATCGGGCCGCATGGGCCGCATGCTCATCGAGGCCCTGCGCGCCACCGATGACTGCGTGCTCGCCGGCGCACTGGACGTGGCCGCCAGCCCCGGCATCGGCTCGGACGCCACGGCCTTCCTCGGCCATGCCAGCGGCGTGGCCATCACCTCGGACATCAAGGCTGGGCTGCAGAATGCCGACGTCCTGATCGATTTCACCCGCCCCGAAGGCACGCTGGCCCACCTGGCCGTGTGCGCCGAACTGGGGGTGAAGATGGTCATCGGCACGACCGGCTTCTCCGACGAGCAGAAGGCCGAGATCGCGGCGCTGGCCCAGCGCACGGCCGTGGTCATGGCGCCCAACATGAGCGTGGGTGTGAACGTCACGCTCAAGCTGCTGGAAATGGCCGCCAAGGCCATGGCCACGGGCTATGACATCGAGATCATCGAGGCCCACCACCGCCACAAGGTGGATGCGCCCTCGGGCACCGCACTGAAGATGGGCGAGGTCATTGCCGAGGCGATGGGCCGTGACCTCAAGGAATGCGCCGTCTACGCCCGCGAGGGCATCACGGGCGAGCGCGACCCCTCCAGCATCGGCTTTGCCGCCATCCGCGGTGGCGACATCGTGGGTGACCACACCGTGCTGTTTGCCGGCATCGGCGAGCGCATCGAGATCACGCACAAGTCCAGCAGCCGCACCACCTACGCCCAGGGCAGCCTGCGCGCCGTGCGCTACCTGGCAGCGCACAAGACCGGCCTGCACGACATGTTCGACGTGCTGAACCTCAAGTAAGCCCCAAGGCGGCTCGCGCGCATGGATGCACTCCACTGGTGGCGGCAAGGTGATGCGGTGACCCAGGGTTCGGCCCTGCTGCTGCTGGCCATGTCGGTCGCAAGCTGGGTGGTGATCGTCTGGAAACTGCGCCTGCTGCGCCGCGCCAGCGCCGACGTGGCGCGCTGCGTGGCCGCCGTCTGGCAGGCCCCTTCGCTGCCCGAGGCCGCCCTGCGCCTGCAGGGCTTTGACCGGCTGGCCCTGGTGTTGCCCATGGTGCAGGCGGTCAACACCGTGGCCGATGCCGCCTCTCCCGCGGCCCTGGCGTCCATGGGCAGCCTGTCGCAACGCCTCACGCGCGTGCTGCGCGACGCCCTGCACGGCGTGCTGGGGCGCCTGCAGTTCGGCCAGGTGCTGTTGGCCACCGTGGGCTCCACGGCGCCCTTCGTGGGCCTGCTGGGTACCGTCTGGGGCATCTACCACGCGCTCTCGGCCATGGCGGGCGCCGGGCAGATCACCGTCGACCGTGTGGCCGGCCCGGTGGGCGAGGCCCTGGTCATGACCGCTGCCGGTCTGGCCGTGGCCATTCCGGCCGTGCTGGCCTACAACGTCTGCGGCCGGCTCATCGGACGCATCGAGGCCGATCTGGAGGGCTTTGCACGCGACCTGCGCGAGCTGCGCATCGACACGGCGGCCCAGGATCACGTCGCAAGCAAGGCCCCATGAGCTTCGGCCGCCTCGAGCGCACCCAGGGGCCTCAGCCCATGAGCGACATCAACATGACGCCGCTGGTTGACGTGATGCTGGTGCTGGTGGTGATCTTCATCCTCACAGCGCCCCTCATGGCCAGCTCCATCCGCCTGGACCTGCCGCGCGCCGAGGGCACGGCGGCGGGCGCACCAGCCAAGGCCCTCACCCTGGTGGTGGACCGCACCGGCCAGGCTTTCCTTGACGACCAGCCCCTGGCACAGGCCGCGCTGGCCGAGCGCCTGCAGCGCATCGGCGCGACGGCCCCCGATACCGAGGTGCAGCTGCGTGCCGACGCCGCCGTGCCGTATGGCCGCATCGTGGAAGTCATGGGCGCGGCCCATGCCGCCGGCCTGCAGCGCATCGGCTTCGTGGCCGAGCCGCAGCCTGCCCCGGGCGCCCCGAAAACCCCCTGAAAATCCGCTGGCGGAGCATGCGCACAGCGCGGCGCGCCCGACAGCCTAAAATCCGCGCAGCGCAGTCCTGTGGCTGCACCCATCCTGACCCGAGCCTCCATGCAAGACAAATACTCTCCCCAAGAGGTTGAGCGCGCCGCGCAAGACCACTGGACCGCCCGCGACGCCTACCGCGTGGTCGAAGACGCGAACAAGAAGAAGTTCTACGCCTGCTCGATGCTGCCCTACCCCAGCGGCAAGCTGCACATGGGCCACGTGCGCAACTACACCATCAACGACATGCTCACGCGCTACCTGCGCATGAACGGCCACAATGTGCTCATGCCCATGGGCTGGGACGCTTTCGGCCTGCCGGCCGAGAACGCCGCGCTCAAGAACGGTGTGCCTCCGGCCAAGTGGACGTACGAGAACATCGCGTACATGAAGAAGCAGATGCAGGCCATGGGCCTGGCCATCGACTGGTCGCGCGAAGTCGCCACCTGCGACCCCGAGTACTACCACTGGAACCAGTGGCTGTTCCTGAAGATGCTGGACAAGGGCATTGCCTACCGCAAGACCCAGGTCGTGAACTGGGACCCGGTGGACCAGACCGTGCTGGCCAACGAGCAGGTCATCGACGGCAAGGGCTGGCGCACCGGCGCCACGGTGGAAAAGCGCGAGATCCCCGGCTACTACCTCAAGATCACCGACTACGCCGAGGAACTGCTGGATTTCGTCACCGGCGACAAGCTGCCCGGCTGGCCCGAGCGCGTCAAGCTCATGCAGGAGAACTGGATCGGCAAGAGCGAGGGCGTGCGCTTCGCCTTCCTGCACGACATCCAAGGCGATGACGGCAAGGTGATCGGCGACGGCCGCATGTACGTCTTCACCACGCGCGCCGACACCATCATGGGCGTGACCTTCTGCGCCGTGGCGCCCGAGCACCCGCTCGCGGCCCATGCCGCACGCAGCAACCCCGCCGTCGCTGCCTTCATCGAGGAATGCAAGAGCGGTGGCACGACCGAGGCCGAGCTGGCGACCCAGGAGAAGAAGGGCATTGCCACCGGCCTGTTTGTCACGCACCCCATCACGGAAGAGCAGATCCCGGTGTGGGTGGGCAACTACGTGCTCATGGGCTACGGCGATGGCGCCGTGATGGGCGTGCCTGCGCATGACGAGCGCGACTTCGCCTTTGCCCTCAAGTACAACCTGGAGATCAAGCAGGTCGTGCTGGTGGACGGCGAGCACTTCAACTACCACCAGTGGAACGACTGGTACGGCGACAAGCAGCGCGGCGTGACCATCAACTCCGACAGCTTCAGCGGCATGGGCTACAAGGAGGCCGTGGCCGCCGTGGCCCACGCTCTGCAGGCCAAGGGCCTGGGCGAGACCAAGACCACCTGGCGGCTGCGCGACTGGGGCGTTTCGCGCCAGCGCTACTGGGGCACACCCATCCCCATCATCCACTGCGAAGAGCACGGCGCCGTGCCCGTGCCCGAGAAGGACCTGCCGGTGGTGCTGCCCACCGATTGCGTGCCCGACGGCTCGGGCAACCCGCTGCACAAGCACGAAGGCTTCCATGCCGGTGTGACCTGCCCGGTTTGCGGCAAGGCCGCACGCCGCGAGACCGACACCATGGACACCTTCGTGGACAGTTCGTGGTACTTCATGCGCTATTGCGACCCGAAGAACAACGACGCCATGGTGGCCGACGGCATGGCCTACTGGATGCGCGACCAGAAGACCGCGACCGGCGGCGCCGGCATGGACCAGTACATCGGCGGCATCGAGCACGCCATCCTGCACCTGCTGTACGCGCGCTTCTGGACCAAGGTCATGCGCGACCTGGGCCTGGTGACGGTGGATGAGCCGTTTGCCCACCTGCTCACGCAGGGCATGGTGCTCAACCACATCTACTTCACGCGCGACGAAAAGGGCGGCAAGAGCTACTTCCCGCCCGAGGGCGTGACCCCGGTGCTGGATGCCCAGGGCCGCATCACCGGCGGCAAGCTCAACGAAGCCGAAGGTGCGTTTGCCCAGGGCCTGCTGCTGGAGTACGGCGGCGTCGGCAAGATGGGCAAGACCGAGCGCAACGGCGTCGACCCGCAGGACCTGATTGCCAAGTACGGCGCCGACACGGCCCGCCTGTACACCATGTTCACGGCCCCACCCGAAGCCACGCTGGAGTGGAACGATGCGGCGGTGGAAGGCAGCTTCCGCTTCCTGCGCCGGGTGTGGAACTTCGGCTTCAAGCTCGCCGCCATCGACCGCGATGCGGCGCTGGCCAGCGTGGCCGGCGCCGCCAGCCTGGCCGACGTGCAGTTCGGCAAGGAGGCCAAGGCCCTGCGCCTGGAGATCCATACCGTGCTCAAGCAGGTGGACTACGACTACCAGCGCATGCAGTACAACACCGTGGTTTCGGGCGCGATGAAGATGATCAACGCGCTCGAGGACTTCAAGGCCACGGATTCGGCCGGTGCCCAGGTGGCGCTGATCGAGGGCTTCGGCATCCTGCTGCGCTGCCTGTACCCCGCCACGCCCCACATTGCCCATGCGCAGTGGACCAGCCTGGGCTACGCCGGTTCTCTGGGCGAGCTGCTCGATGCACCCTGGCCCCAGGTGGATGCCGGCGCCCTGGTGCAGGACGAGATCGAACTCATGCTGCAGGTCAACGGCAAGCTGCGCGGCTCCATCCTCGTGCCGGCCCAGGCCGACAAGGCCGAGATCGAGCGCATTGCGCTGGCCAGCGAAGCCTTTGTCGCCCAGGCCGCCGGTGCCGCGCCTAAGCGTGTGATCGTGGTGCCCGGGCGCCTGGTGAACGTGGTGGTGTAAGCATGCCGACCAAGCGCACCCTGCTCCTGGCGGCCCCTGCCGCGCTGCTGCTCACGGCCTGCGGGTTCCGCCTGCGCGGCGTGCCCGAGTTCTCGTTCGATGTGCTGCTCATCGCCGCGGCCCCCAGTTCCACGCTGGCGCGCGAGCTGCAGCGCACGCTGGAAGGCTCGGGCACCAAGCTCACGGTGCTGCGCGATCTGGCCGATCTGCCCAAGGCGCAGGTCGGGCTGGAGCTGCTGTCCGAGCAGCGCGAGCGCGTGGTCGTGGGGCAGAACGCCTCGGGCCAGGTGCGCGAGCTGCAACTGCGCCTGCGCGTGAAGTTCCGGGTGCGCGGCGCCAACGGCAGCGAGCTGATTCCCGAAACCGAGCTACTGCAGCAGCGTGACATCAGCTACAACGAAACCATCGCCCTGGCCAAGGAGGCCGAAGAGGCGCTGCTCTACCGCAACATGCAGACGGACATCGTGCAGCAGCTGCTGCGCCGCCTCGCCGTGGTGAAGCGCTAGAACGGGTCGCACGAGGTCCAACGAAACTGGCGCTGCCCAATCAGCGCTCCCGTGCAAGGGCCGCCCCGCCGCACCGGGGGCGTCCCCCCTCTGGGGGGAGGGCGCGAAGCGCCTCAGGGGGGAGCTATTTCAGTACCCTCATCAGGGTGCTCTTGCCGAAGAGCGATTCCACCAGGTCCACGGCCACCTCGGCCGTCTGGTTGCGCACGTCCAGGGCCGGATTCAGCTCCATGATGTCCAGCGAGGCCAGGCGGCCGCTGTCGGCGATCATTTCCATGCACAGCTGGGCTTCGCGGTAGGTCGGGCCACCGGGCACCGTGGTGCCTACCCCGGGGGCGATGCCCGGGTCGAGGAAGTCCACGTCGAAGCTCACGTGCAGGTGGGTGTTGTCGTCCATGCCGGCCAGGGCCTGCTGCATGGCCTGGCGCATGCCGATCTCGTCGATGGCACGCATGTCGAACACCTCCAGGCCCTGTTCGTGCACCAGCCGCTTTTCGCCCGCGTCCACGCTGCGGATGCCGATCTGGCGCACCTGCTGGGGGCGCAGGGCCGGGCCGCCGCCGGGCATGCCGGCCAGTTCCGTGAGTTCCGCCGGGCCCAGCCCGCACAGGCAAGCCACGGGCATTCCGTGCACATTGCCGCTGGGGGTGAGGGCGCTGGTGTTGAAGTCGGCATGGGCATCGAGCCAGAGCACACGCAGCGCCTTGCCGCTCTCGGCGCAGTGGCGTGCCACCGCGCTGATGCTGCCCAGGCCCAGGCAGTGGTCGCCGCCCAGCAGGATGGGCAAGCGGCCCTGCTGCAGCTCCGCATAGACCGCATCGAACACCAGCCGATTCCATTGCACCACCTCGGGCAGATGGCGGTAGCCGTCCACGGGCGGCTGCCAGGGGTTGGCCGGGCCGTTCAGGTTGCCGCGGTCCACCACCTGCAGGCCATGGCGCTCCAGTGCAGGCTGCAGCCCCGCCACGCGCAGGGCCTCGGGGCCCATGGAGGCGCCGCGCGCGCCAGCGCCGATGTCGGTGGGGGCGCCGATCAGGCTGGCGGCAGGGTGCGGTGCAGGGAGGATGGTCATGCGAAGAAAGCCTTTGTGGGGTGGGGAGCGGCTGCCGCAGCGCGGGTAGCGCGGCGGCCATGCCGGGCGCTATTGTGGGTCGGTGCGCGTCCAATGGAAAGACAATGGCCTGTGCAATTCTTGCCAAAGATAGGTCAATTTGTGCAATTGGATTGGCATTTTGCAGGGCGGGAGCCTTTCAGGGACTGCCGGCAGCCCGGGCGGGAGCCTGCTGCGCGTTTAGACTTTGCACCATGCAAGTCGCCCTGGCCCAACTCTCCTCCCATCTCCAAAAGGGCCTGTCGCCGCTGTATGTCCTGCATGGCGACGAGGCGCTGTTGCAGCAGGAGGCTGCGGACGCCATCCGCGCCACGGCGCGCAACCAGGGCTATACCGAGCGCAGCTCCTACATGGTGGCGGGCGCCCACTTTGACTGGAGCGCCGTGCTGGCGGCGGGGGGCTCGCTGAGCCTGTTTGCCGACAAGCAGATCGTGGAGATCCGCATCCCCTCGGGCAAGCCCGGCAAGGACGGCAGTGTGGCGTTGCAGCAGATCGCCGAATCGGCCCGGGGCAACGACAGCACCCTGACCCTGGTGATGCTACCGCGCCTGGACAAGGCCACGCGCAGCGGCGCCTGGTTCGCCGCGCTGGAGGGCCAAGGTACCTCCATCCAGATCGATCCGATCGAGCGCGGCATGCTGCCGCAATGGATTGCCCAGCGCCTGGCCACGCAGGGCCAGCGCGTGGTGGCGGGCGAGGAGGGCCAGCGCACGCTGCAGTTCTTTGCCGACCGCGTGGAGGGCAACCTGCTGGCCGCGCACCAGGAGATTCAGAAGCTCGCGCTGCTGCACCCGCCGGGCGAACTGACCCAGGCGCAGGTGGAGGCGGCCGTGCTCAATGTGGCGCGCTACGACGTGTTCAAACTCTCCGAGTCGGTGCTGGCCGGCCACACCGGGCGCGTGCAGCGCATGCTCGACGGCCTGCAGGCCGAAGGCGAGGCCGAGGTGCTGGTGCACTGGGCACTGGCCGAGGACATCCGCGCCCTGAAGCGCGTGAAGGATGCAATGAATGCCGGCCGTCCCCTGCCCATGGCCCTGCGCGAGAGCCGCATCTGGGGGCCCAAGGAGCGCCTGTTCGAGCGCATCCTGCCCAAGGCCAGCGACGCCGCGCTGGCGCGCCTGCTGCAGTCGGCCCACACGGTGGACGGCATCGTCAAGGGCCTGAAGGTGCCCGACTGGCCCACCGATGGCTGGCAGGCCCTGCAGCGGCTGGCGCTGCAACTGTGCCGTTTGACCAGCGCGGCGCGCTGAACCCGGCCGCGTTCAGCGGCTGTCCAGGACGCCCCGGGCCTTGTCCACCCACATCTGCAGATTGGCGACCAGGTCCTTCTGGCTGAACGAGCAGCTTTCCTCCGAGAACAGCGCGCTCGATTCGAGCCGGTCCAGCAGGTTCAGCAGCACCTCGCTGTAGCGCGGCGGCAGGGCCGCGAGCAGTTGGGCCTGGCTGCGTGCCAGCTCGCTCAGGGCGGAGGCGCTGGAGCTGCCCTCGCTGAAACGCGCCAGGGCGCCTTGCAATGTCGTGAGTTGGTCGTGTTCGGCTGCCATGCCCCAAGTATCCGCGAAAGGCCGGCCAGGTCTGGCGGCAGCACGGGCGTGCGATTTTCCGTGCCGGCTTCGTGCACAAGTTCACGCCCGGCCCGCCGGCATGGCCGCGACACCATTGTTTGCAATGCCCGCCGCCGTCAGACTCGCGGCCAAGCGGTTCGCAGCCATGCATCACGAAGATGCGGGCACGGCGCACACCGCTGGTTCATGGAGCCCTCCATGGGTTCTGAACGATCTGCCTGTCTTTGATTTTTTTGTCCTGATGGACCCAACCACTGAGAACACCGATGAAGCAACTGATGATGAAGAACAAGTCTTTCCGCACGGCCGCAGCCCTGGGCGCCGCCGCACTGTGCTCGGCCTTTGCGATGACCTCCGCGCATGCGGTGCAGCCGGCCATCTCCATGGGCTATGACCACGCGCTGGTGCTGCGCGCCGACGGCACGGTCTGGTCCTGGGGGTATGGCGGCAGTGGCCAGCTGGGCCTGGGCAACACCGCCACGCGCACCACTCCCACGCAGATCCCGACGCTGCAGGACGTGGTGCAGGTGGTGGCGCGCGGTTCGTTCTCGCTGGCGCTCAAGGCCGACGGCAGTGTCTGGGCCTGGGGCGACAACTCGGGCGGGCGCACCGGGGGCAACGGCACCAGCGTGCCCGTGCAGATCAACGGCCTGAGCAACATCGTGAGCATCAA
>JAESFW010000174.1_pt1 | contig 21152 bp, 22 predicted proteins | sample 9269481 | NCBI WGS metagenome assembly JAESFW01 (sample SAMN14515350, study PRJNA621654) | algae metagenome | isolation source: Lyngbya sp. HA4199-MV5 and co-occurring heterotrophs from soil with... | place: USA: Ahupuaa O Kahana State Park, Hawaii | collected 2009-07-21
ATTTTGCCAGGCGCCTATTCTACATCGTGCTCGTCGCCGGCCTGCTGCTCGGCGCGACGCAGATCGTCCAGCTGTTCGGTGCGACCGGTGCGTCGATCGGCGACCATGCCTTGGCCACCACCTTCGGCCTCGACAAGCTGGGGGGCGTCGGCGATGCCTGAGGCGTTCTCACACCTTGAACGAAACCGTATCCATCGTGCGCTGTCGCGCCCAAACCTGTTGCTGGGCGCCGATCGTGAGCTCGTTCTCGCCACGGGGCTGGCAACCGTCATCCTGATCTTCGTCGTGCTGACCGTCTACTCGGCGCTGATCGGCCTCATCCTCTGGATCCTCACCATCGGCGCCCTCAGGTACATGGCAAAGGCTGACCCCCTCATGCGCAAGATCTACATGCGTCACGTGGGCTATCGGCGGACCTACCGTCCGACTTCGACCCCGTGGCGGAAGGGCTGACGGTGTCGCGATGGTCAACCTGGCGCGTTTCCGTTCCCCCGATCCTTCCTTTGCCGATCTGGTGCCTTATGCCGCCCTCGTCGACAACGGGGTCATCCTCTTGAAAGACGGCTCGTTGATGGCCGGCTGGTACTTCGCAGGCCCCGACAGCGAAAGCGCCACGGACCTTGAACGCAACGAAATATCCCGGCAGATCAACACGGTTCTCGCTCGCTTGGGTTCTGGCTGGATGATCCAGATAGAAGCGGTCCGCCTGGCCGCCGCCACCTATCCGGATGCCTGCCGATCGCATTTTCCAGATCCGATTGCACGTGCGATCGATGGCGAGCGCCGAGCACACTTCGAAAGGGAAGGGGCGCATTTCGAAAGCCGCCATGCCCTCATCCTCACCCAACGTCCCCTCGAAGCTAGCCGACGCGGACTCGGGAGATATGTCTACGCCGACCCTGAAAGTCGCAAGAAGGGTCCCGCCGACACGGCGCTTGATCTCTTTCGGACCCGCACCCGCGAGGTTGAGCAGTATCTGGCAAACTGGATCTCGCTTCGCCGCATGCAGACGCGCGAGCTCGGTCAAGGCGAGGGGGCGCGGCGGCACCGCTACGATGAGCTCTTCCAGTTCATCCGCTTTTGCATCACCGGGGAAAACCATCCGGTCAGACTGCCCGACATCGCAATGCGCCCTTGGATGCCGCTCCTTCGGAACGGCCGGGATGATCGTCAAAGGCGTTGGCCAAGCCAACGGACACTTTTGTCCCTGGATGGACGGGCCCATCTGCTCGAATTTCGTGCCGTTCCAACAACGCACGAAAGGACGATCGGAATGAAAAAGCCTTCTTCGAGGATTCGCGAAGAAATCGCCAAGCTTCAGGAACAGTTGAGGCAGGCTGAAACCCGCGAAGCTGAACGGATCGGCCGGATTGCCTTGAAGGCCGGTCTCGGGGAGATCGAGGTCGATGAACTCGAACTGCAATCCGCCTTCGAAAAACTCGCGGCACGGTTTCGGGAAAGCGGGAGAACGGCAGTCCAAGGGACCAAGACGCCGTCGCTCAGGCATGGCGCGCCTCAGGGCGGCGCTGAAGGGGCTTGAGCGAATGGCGCGCGCAGGCACAATCGACGCCCGGAGGAAGGACACGCGGGAGAAGATCGAACTCGGCGGTCTCTTTGTCAAAGCGGGCTTGCGCTACGAGACGCGCGCGCTCCTCCTTGGAGCCTTGATCGATATTGGCGAGCGCCTGAAGTTCGACGATGGCGAGCGTAGTCGGCTGACGAAACTTGGCGCGGAGGCCTTTCGAAATGGGTGTGAGTAGGATCGCGCTTGCGGCCTCGCCACTTGCCTTGATGATCCTTGCTCTTGTCGCAACGCAGGGCGTCGGCGACTGGCTGTCGTCTTTCGCAGGGCGGGAGGCCGGACGCCTGGCGTTTATCCAGGCGGGCATCGCGATTCCCTCTGTTTCAGCGGCGCTCGTCGGCGTCATTTATCTGTTTGCGGCGGCCGGATCCGCCACCGTCCGCCTTGCGGGTTGGGGCGCATTCGGGGGAGGGTTGACCGCTGCCGCTGTCGTCCTCATTCACGGCTTTCCACAGACGGGCCACGCTCAGTCCTGGAAGTTCCACACGCTGGACCTCGAACCGGCAGCGCTCGTCGGAGCCGTGGCGGCGCTTCTATCATCGACCTTCGCATTGCGGGTCGCGATGACAGGAAATGCCGCCTTCCCCAAATCTGCGCCGAAGCGCGTTCGCGGAAAGCGCGCCATCTACGGTGAAGCCGAATGGATGAAGCTCTCATCCGCGAAGCGGCTCTTTCCGGAGGTGGCGGGCATCGTGATCGGAGAGGGCTACCGGGTCGATGAGGACGGCGTTGCGGCCACGCCATTTCGAGCAGACAAGCGCGAGACCTGGGGCGCTGCCGGCCGATCGCCGCTCCTATGCTTTGACGGTTCTTTCGGCTCGTCGCACGGCATCGTTTTTGCCGGGTCAGGCGGGTTCAAGACGACATCGGTAACGGTACCGACGGCGCTCAAGTGGGGAAGTACCCTCGTCGTGCTTGACCCCTCCAATGAAGTGGCTCCGATGGTGATCGACCATCGCAAGGCCGCCGGCCGGGACGTTCGGATCCTCGATCCAAAGAAACCCGACGGAGGCTTCAATGCGCTGGATTGGATCGGCCGCTACGGCCGAAGCAAGGAGGAGGATATCGCCGCGGTTGCCTCCTGGATCATGAGCGACAGCGGTCGCGCGATCGGGGTGCGTGACGATTTCTTCAGGGCGTCCGGACTGCAGCTGCTGACCGCGCTCATTGCCGATGTCTGCCTCTCTGGGCATACGCGCGAGGAAGACCAGACACTCCGGCAAGTTCGAAGGAATCTCGCAGAACCGGAGCCGAAGCTGCGCGAGCGGCTCCAGACCATTCACGCCAACTCGGGCTCGGACTTCGTGAGGGAAAACGTCGCCGCATTCGTCAACATGACGCCGGAGACCTTTTCGGGTGTCTACGCCAACGCGGTCAAGGAGACCCACTGGCTCTCCTATGAGAACTACGCGGGCCTGGTCTCCGCCAGGAGTTTTTCGACCGAGCAATTCCTGGCCGGATCGCTTGATGTCTTCATCAACATCGATCTGAAGACGCTGGAAACACATTCGGGTCTTGCTCGCGTCATCATCGGATCCTTCGTGAACGCGGTCTACAATCGCAATCGCTCAAGCGACGATCTGGTTTTGTTTCTTCTCGATGAGGTTGCCCGCCTCGGTTACCTGCGCATCCTCGAAACGGCACGCGACACCGGCCGCAAGTACGGAATATCACTTACGCTGATTTTTCAGTCGATCGGCCAGATGCGCGAGACGTTCGGCGGCCGCGACGCGACCAGCAAATGGTTCGAGAGCGCAAGTTGGGTCTCCTTTGCCGCCATCAATGATCCCGAGACGGCCGAATATGTTTCAAGGCGCTGCGGCACGACGACCGTCGAAGTCGATCAGGTCAGCCGCAGTTTTCAATCTCGAGGGGCGTCGCGCACCCGCTCAAAGCAACTTGCTGCCCGGCCGCTCATCCAGCCGGACGAAGTGCTGCGCATGCGTGCCGACGAGCAGATCGTGTTTACGGCGGGCAATGCGCCCCTTAGATGCGGTCGCGCCATATGGTTCAGACGCAAGGACATGCGTGGCTGCGTCGAGCAGAACAGGTTTCATGCTCCGTCGGAGCCCACCTGAACTTTCCAGGCGCCCCATCACGAACATGAATCGATCAGGCCGGATCGATTCAAAACTCTCGTTGGACCAGATTCCGAGCATGAGCGACTCTCATCCCATGCTCACTCAGCCCTACCACCTTTATGCCGAACGCAAGGATGGCGAAGAACATGGCCAGGTATTGCGCCATGGACATTTCGCTGGACCTGTTCGGTCAAGCATGTCTCACGAGGCGGTGAGGTCGTAGTTGCTGGATCAAATGAGGCCCCGCCCGAAGGCGGGGCCAGTTGGGCTTAATCCCTGTTGGGCCGTGACCAGATCAGCTGGTAGCCATCCTCGCCTTCGACTGCCGCAAGCGTCGCGTAGATCGGAGCGGGAAAGCTTGGATCATCGAGCTTGACCGAGAGGTAGTCGCGACCGGTCTGCTCGGAGCTTTTCTGCCAGGCCGCCCCGAACTCGACGTTGCCGGCGTAGATGCGGAAGTGAGGGCCTTTGTCGGAGGGAGATTCGATCCGGGCGATGCGGGCCTTGACGTTGAGGGCCAGGGTGCGGATCGAGCCGTTGAAGCCATTTTCGGTCGAGGTGAAAGTGCCGATGGTTGCCATGTCGAAGTTCCTTTCTGTTGTTTCGGGCCGCGCCCTTCGCGGCCTCGATGGCTGTCGAAAGGACCGGGGACGATCGGACCGCACCCATTGGGCCGCAACGAAATGGAGGACGGCAAGGAGCACTTTTGTTGGCTGGTGGGAATGGCGGCCTGCGCCGCCAAGGGCAAGAAAAGAGCGCCTGCCGTTGCGGGCAAACGAGCGAGGCTTCAGCCGTTTTCCGGTCAGACGTGCCTCATCGAGCCCGCGCAGGGAGCGCCGGAGCACAGAGGAAACATCTCGTTGGAAACGAGCCCAATCACTGGTCCGGAACTGTCGGCGGCTCGCCACTACCGCCGAATGTCGTCGGCGCCGACTTTCACAATGGATGTCTCCATCCTCGATCAAGGCACAGCTGCGACTGCATTGCTGCGCCAAATCGTTTTGACAGCGATTCGTGGCTTGGAGGAGACATGCGTCAGCAGACAAGACCGTTCATCGTCGAAATCAAACAGTCCAGAAAGCCGCAGAACAAGGCGCAAAAGACGTCGATCTGGGGAAGTATGGATCTCAGCATAGCCGACGAACCACGTGTAGCCATGCCGGCAGAGGGTCCGTCGGCCGCCACCGAGGTCGTCAGTCAACTTCCTGGTAAGCGCCCTTCCGTTACCTGATGGATGCTCCCAGCGTCCTTCCAATCCGAGCTTCTGCATTTGCGGTCCGGCCAGCCGGTCGAACGTTTTCGTTCGCCATAGGCGGCATCCGGGGCCATTTGTTAGGGGTGGGCAGGGGAGTTTGAGGGGCGGGGCTCTGGGGCGCCCCTCAAGACACGGGATGGCCTCGCGTCCAGTTGGATCACCGGACGCAAGGATATCAATCGGCCGCGAGAACGTCAGCGGCGGAGCAACGCGGCCATCCTTTCCCCAATCAGCCAAAGAGCTTTGTTGAGCTTGATGTCCTGATCGATGCCGTTGATCGGTCGAGACGTCGATCGACGCGCTCTGCCGAATTCGTCACGCCTTGTACCGCGCAATCCGCCCTTGATGCTGTTCTCCTGAACGACATTCCACACGGTCCAAAGATCTTCTGCCCGATCCTCGACGCGGCGAGGCGCCAGTAATTGTTCCGGCTTGATCGGGGTCGTCGCCAAGCCTTCGGCGTCACCAAAACGGACGAGGTGCGCGGCCTCGGCCAAGACTTCCCTTGCCTCACGCCTCATGTTCAAGCCCGACCAGTCCTGCGGCGCCGCGAGGGTGCGTTCCGCTTCTCCAAGCACGCGATAGGTTCCATCGATCACCTTGCCTTGAACATCACCGGAGTGTCGGACCTTGATCGCATCGATCGTTCCGGTTTGTGCAACGAGCGAATTGAGGCAGCACACGCGGAAAAGCCCCGCGAGTAATTCGTAAGCGCTTGTTCCATCGTTTGCGTTCTTGAGAAGGATTTCGCATACGGTATCGCCGACGTGATAGACGTTGCCATCATCGAGACGGCGAAGCCGGATGAGGTGCTTGGTAAAATTCGCCTTCCCCTCTGTGCGGCTGACAGACTGGCGCGCTCCGACCGGCATGAAGCCCTCTTTCATGAGGCCACGCAGGATCTCAATTGTCGGGATCGGCTTGAAGCGATCGGAGCGGCTTTCGTGCGCCGAGGTGGCAAAAATCGAGGGTGCGATGCCACGCATCTCGTCTTCGGTGAGAGCACGTCCAGTGTCGAAGCGGGCGGTTCTAGCGTACATGCTCATTGTCATTTCTCCTTTTCCTTAGGACTGGGCAGCAGGGCCGCGTCCTGCTTCCCGGGGCCGCGCGAGCGGTGGGGACGGAAGGGGAAACAGTCTTTGCGGGGAACCGCCTGCACGAGAGCGGGAGCGAAGGAAGGTGGGCGAAAGGCTGTTTGGGGGAGAGAAGGGGCAAAGATCCTCGGCCCCCTCAGCCGATCGACCCGATCGGCCAACCAACAATGAAGCGTATCGGAGCTTTCAGCATAGCGCCGCCTCAGCGGGAAAGCGGGAATTCGCGTCACGCGAAGGGCGGAAAAAGGGCCGCCGCAGGAGCTTCAACATAGTGGCCCGAAGGGGAAGCGGGACCGACTGCCCCCGCCTTGAGCGTTCCCCAATCCTGTCATCCGACTGTCTCGCACAGTCGCTCACGAGCAGTCCACCGCAACCAGATGGGCGGCTGGCGGTAACGATTCTCGAAATGACCCGGCAACGGTGTCTACCGACGCGCTCAACCTATCAGATATTTATCGCAAACCTGTCATACATGTTTGACAAGTTTAGCGACATCTGCCTATTGTCACATTAGACAAGTTAGCGCGATCAAATCGTTGCTTTTCGCATACCGGAGGAACAATGATCATCACCGACGTCGACGTGCGGATCTTCCGCACGACCACACGCCGCCACTCGGACAGTGCTGGTCACGCGCATCCCGGCCCGCCGCACCAGGTCGAGCAGGCGATGCTGACAATCCGCACCGAGGACGGTCACGAGGGGCATTCCTTCACGGCGCCGGAGATCGTCCGTCCGCATGTCATCGAGAAATTCGTCAAGAAGGTCCTGATCGGCGAGGACCATCGCGATCGCGAGCGGCTGTGGCAGGATCTCGCTCACTGGCAGCGCGGTTCCGCAGCACAACTGACTGACCGCACCCTGGCGGTGGTCGACTGTGCGCTGTGGGATCTGGCTGGGCGCACCTTGAACCAACCTGTCTACAAGTTGATCGGCGGCTATCGCGACAAGGTTCTCGCCTACGGCTCGATCATGTGCGGGGATGAACTCGAAGGTGGCCTTGCAACGCCCGAGGATTATGGTCGGTTCGCCGAGACGCTGGTCAGGCGCGGCTACAAGGGCATCAAGCTGCACACCTGGATGCCGCCTGTCAGCTGGGCACCGGATGTGAAGATGGACCTCAAGGCCTGCGCCGCCGTTCGCGAAGCGGTGGGACCGGATATCCGCCTGATGATCGACGCCTTCCATTGGTATTCCCGCACGGACGCGCTCGAGCTTGGGCGGGGGCTGGAGAAGCTCGGCTTCGACTGGATCGAAGAGCCGATGGATGAACAGTCGCTGTCCTCCTACAAGTGGCTTGCCGACAATCTCGATATTCCCGTCATTGGTCCGGAGAGTGCCGCCGGCAAGCATTGGCACCGTGCCGAGTGGATCAAGGCTGGCGCCTGCGACATCCTGCGCACCGGCGTCAACGACGTCGGCGGCATCACGCCGGCGCTGAAGACGATGCATCTTGCCGAAGCCTTCGGCATGGAGTGCGAAGTGCACGGCAACACCGCCATGAACCTGCATGTCGTTGCCGCCACCAAGAACTGCCGCTGGTACGAGCGCGGCCTGCTCCACCCGTTCCTCGAATATGACGACGGGCACGACTACCTGAAGTCTCTGTCTGACCCCATGGATCGCGAGGGCTTTGTGCATGTCCCGGATCGCCCGGGTCTGGGCGAGGACATCGACTTCAATTTCATCGAAACCCACCGCGTTCGGTAACGGGCGAGGGAACCTGTGATGAAGACCGTACTTGCCTTCGGAGATAGCCTGACCTGGGGTGCAGACCCGGCAACGGGCCTGCGTCACCCGCCGGAAGGCCGCTGGCCCGAGGTGCTTAGCGAAACGCTTGCGGGGCGGGCAAAGATCATCCCCGAGGGGCTCGGCGGGCGCACCACCTGTTACGACGATCACGCCGGTCCCGCATGTCGCAATGGCGCCAAGGCGCTGGAAGTGGCGCTTGCCAGCCACATGCCGCTCGACCTCGTCATCGTCATGCTTGGTACCAACGACATCAAGCCCGTGCATGGCGGGCGGGCGGAGGGAGCGGTTTCCGGCATGCGCCGGCTCGCCCAGATCGTCGAAACCTTTCCCTACAAACCCAAGGGAGCGACGCCGAAACTTTTGATCGTCGCGCCGCCTCCCTGTTCGACCGGTCCCGGCGGACACCCGGCGGCGGGCCGCAGCGTGGCTGAATCCGAGCGGCTGTCACCGCTCTATCGCAAGCTCGCGGACGAGCTCGGCCATCGGTTCTTTGATGCCGGTTCGATCGCGCGTGCGTCTGAAACAGACGGTGTGCATCTCGAAGCCGCAGACACGGCCGCCATCGGACGGGCGCTCGCCGTACCCGTCGGCGAGATTCTGGGCTGATCCGGTCTCTGCCTGTGGAGGAACAGGCGGGCGGATCTTTTATTAGGAAGGTCGGTTCCCGCGTGGACGGCCGCAAAGGAGGAAGCATGAAACACTTTCTAGCAACGGTCGCATTCGGCGCGCTTCTTGCCACGTCGATGCCCAATTTCGTCCTCGCCGAAACGCCTGAGGATCAGCTCGTCGTTGCAACGACCATGAGCAACATCCTCACCCTCGACCCGGCCGCTATCACCGGACGCGAGACGGTTCAGGTGCTGAACAACATCTATGACACGCTGGTGGTGCTCTCGCCTAAGGACCGCAGCGTTCAGCCTCGGCTGGCCGAACGCTGGGAAGTGGCCGACGACCGCATGTCGATCCGCTTCCATCTGCGCAGCGACGCCAAATTCGCGTCCGGCAATCCGGTCACCGCCGAAGATATTGCATGGAGCCTGAAGCGGCTGCTCGCACGCAATCTGGCGCAATCGTCCTTCCTCAAGACCCGCGGTTTCACACTCGAGGCCGCCGACAAGGCATTCGTTGCCGAAGACGATCGCACGTTCGTGCTGCATCTGCCGAAACCTGACGACCCGAACCTGCTGCTGATGATCCTTGCGCAGAATGGCCCCGGCTCCATCTTCGACAGCAAGACGGTGCTCGAGAACGAGAAGGACGGCGACCTCGGTGCCGCGTGGCTGACCCTGAACTCCGCGGGTTCCGGTCCTTTCACGCTCACGCAGTGGAAGTCGAACGAATACATCATCCTTACGCGAAACGACGACTACTGGGGCGAAAAGGCTGCAATGAAGCGAGTGCTGATGCGCCATCTGCCCGAATCCCAGTCACAGAGGCTCCTTCTTGAAAAAGGCGACATCGATGTTGCCTACTCGCTGCAGGCACCGGACCTGAAGTCGCTCGAGACCGATGAGGCTGTTGCCATCGCCTCGACGCCGGGCTCCGGCTTCTACTATCTCAGCGTTTCGATGAAGGACGAGAAATTCGCCAACAAGAAGGTTCGCGAGGCGCTGCGCTATCTCATCGACTATGAAGGCCTCGACAAGGCCGTGATGCCTTACTATGGCAAACTGCATCAGCGGCCGCTGTCGACGGGTGTGCTCGGCGCCTTGCCGGACGAAGGCTACAAGCTGGACGTCGCAAAAGCCAAGGCCCTGCTCGCCGAAGCCGGCTATCCGGATGGCTTCAAGACGACGTTGCGCGTGCTTTCCGAAGATCCGTTCATGAAGGCGGCGACCGCCATCCAGAACACGCTGGCCCAAGCCGGCATCCAGGCGGAACTCATCAGCGGCTCGGGCGACCAGATCTACGGCGCGATGCGCGAGCGCAAGTTCGAGCTGCTCCTCGGGCGCGGCGGCGGCGGCCAGCAGCCGCATCCGGACAACAATCTGCGATCGATCGCCTACAACCCCGACAATTCGGATGAGGCGAAGCTGACCAACTACCAGAGCTGGCGTACCAGCTTCTTCGACGAGAAGCTGAACAAGATGATCGAGGAAGCGCTGGTCGAGCGCGACACCGCCAAGCAAGCCAAGCTCTATGAGGGCGTTCAGACCTACATGGACGATCTCGTCATGTCGATCCAGCCGTTCTCGGAGGTCATCGACACCGCGGCCTTCCGAAGTGACGTGAAAGGCATGATCGTCAGCCCCTGGCTCTCGCGTTTCGAAGGGGTGAAGAAGGAACGGTAATCCCGCCTTTTGCCTGTATCGAACCTAAGAAGGCGCGTCGCGAGACGCGCCTTCTTCCATTTGCGCAAACCCAACTGAAACGGCCAAGCGGTGAGGGAGCGCCGCCGCTACCTTCTGAAACGATCCGGAGCTACGGCGGCGAGGTCAGGGTCGCGTGCCGTAAAGTCCGGCCACGGTTTGAAGCGGCGAGCCGCGCGAGGTCGGACATGCAATTCACCGAACCCATCCCAATCAATGCGTGCTGTCGGCGCTGAAGTCCGCTGCGCCATGTCCGTGATCACCCGTGCTGCTCTTACGACAATCGCGACACTGCGCGATGGCGTGCAGCGGATCTTGGGGTCGGCGCTGCCGCCCGCATCTCTATTGGAGCGATGCGGGCGACGCCGGGTACCGAGCTTTTGCCGATGAACTCCGGTCCTCGTCCCCCTTAGCAAGACACGCTACGGCAAAGAAAAGCCCGGCACTGGGCCGGGCAAGTCGGGGGAGAATTTTGTTCACGCATCGCAGGCCGAGGAGGGTGGCCTTGCGATGGAGTTGGCTTCGGGAGCTTCAGTGCGCGCCCTCGTATGCCAGCGAGGCGCCGATCAGTTCGCGGGCATAGGGATGGGTCGCGCGGTTTCCGGGGATCGCATCGCGCGGCAGGATTTCAGTGATTTCGCCGTGGAGCATGACGGCAAAGCGGTCGCACATGTGATCGACGACGGCAAGGTCGTGCGTCACCATGATGTAGGTGAAGCCACGTTCTTCGCGCAGGCGCTGAAGCAGGTTGAGGATCTCCGCCTGCACCGAGACATCGAGCGCCGACGTCGGCTCGTCGAGCAGCAGCAGCGATGGCTCGAGGATCAATGCGCGTGCGATTGCCACGCGCTGCCTTTGGCCGCCCGAGAGCTGGTGGGGGAACCGATCGAGGAACGATACCGGCAGGCCGACATCAGTGATCGCCCTGCGCATCCGTTCTTCACGGTCGCCAAGCTTGTGAATGACGAGCGGCTCGTTGAGGACCGTGCGCACCGACTGGCGCGGATGCAGGGAGCCGTAGGGATCCTGAAAAACCATCTGCAGCGTGCGGCAGCGCTCGATGAGCGCAACGTCACGAACCGGCCTCCCGTCAATGAGGATGTTGCCGGTCCAGATGTCGGTCAGCATCGAGATGCAGCGCAGAACCGTTGATTTGCCCGAACCGCTTTCGCCAACGAGACCAAAACATTCGCCGGGCTTGACCGAGAAGGTGACGCCGGGAAGGACCTTGGCCGCCGTCGGGCCGGCGCCGAAGGTGATTGCGAGATCGCGGCATTCGACTGAAACGGACATCAGGCAATTTCCTCCAGCCATTCAGGACGGCGATCGAGCACGGCAAGCGGAGTGCGTCCGCCGCCGATCCGCGGCTGAGCCGCCAGCAAGCCGCGCGTATAGGGATGTTTCGCCTTATCGAGGTCGGCCGCCGCCAAGGTCTCGACGATGCGGCCGGCGTACATGATCAGAACACGGTCGCAGAAATTGCGCACGAGGTTCAAGTCGTGGCTGATCATGATCAGGCCGATGCCGCGATCCTTGACCAGTCGATCGAGGATGTTGAGCACCTGCAATCGCACGGTCACGTCGAGCGCCGAGGTGGGTTCATCGGCGATGACGAGGTCGGGATCGGCCAGCAGCATCATTGCGATCATCACACGTTGACCCATACCGCCTGATATTTCGTGCGGATATTGATCGTAGACGCGCTTGGGCTCGCGGATCTTGACGGCTTCGAGCATGGCCAGCGCCTTGTCGCGCGCTTCGGCCTTCGAGCATTTGAAGTGACGCAGATAGGTTTCCGCCACCTGGTCGCCGACGCGGCGGATCGGGTTCAGCGAGAACTTCGGATCCTGCAGGATCATCGACATGCGCCGGCCGCGGACCTTCAGCATCTCTTTCTCTGAAAGAGCGGGCAGATCCAGTTCGGCGAAACGAAGCCGGTCGGCGGTGATGGTGGCGCCCGGCAGAAGGCGAAGCAGCGCGCGTCCAACCGTCGACTTGCCGGAACCACTCTCACCGACGATGCCGAGGCGCTCACGCCCAAGGGTGAAGGAGACCCCGCGCACCGCGTCCGTTGCAGAACCGCCGTAGCGGATGCGCAGGTTCTCGACCTCAAGAATGGACTTTTCCATGGGGGCTATCTCCGGTTCACCTGCTTGGGATCGAGGGCATCACGCAAGCCGTCTCCGAGCAGGTTGAATGCGAGGCTGACGGACAGGATGGAAATGCCCGGGAAGGTGACGAGCCACCAGCTGTCCAGCATGTACTTGCGGCCGGTCGCAATCATCGCGCCCCATTCGGGAAGTGGAGGCTGCGCGCCGAGTCCGAGGAAGCCGAGGCCGGCGGCAGTCAGGATGACGGTCGCCATGTTCAGCGTCAGCCGGATGAGGACCGAAGGCAGGCACATCGGCATGATCGACTTGAAGATGATGCGTGTTGCCGACGCCCCCTGCAGCCGTGCGGCCGAGATGTAGTCCGCCTTGCGGAAGGTCATTGCCTCGGCGCGCGCGAGCCGCGCAATCGGCGGCCAGGAGGTGAGCGCGATCGCGATGATGGCGTTGTTGAGGCTCGGGCCGAGCGCTGCGACGAAGGCAAGCGAGAGAATGAGGCTCGGGAAGGACAGGAAAATGTCGGTGATGCGCATCATCACTGTATCGACCTTGCCGCCGAGATAACCGGCTGTCGTACCTATGACGAGGCCGATCGGGCCGACGACGATCGACACGAGGAAGATGATCGTGAGCGTGATGCGCGCGCCAAAAACCAATCGGCTGAAGATGTCGCGGCCAAGCTCGTCAGTGCCGAAGAGATGACCGTTTCCGGGTGCCTGCAAGGTCTTGGCGAGATCCTGCACATAGGGGTCATGGGTCGCGATCAGCGGCGCGAAGGCGGCCATCAGGATAAGCAGCGCCAGAACGAAAAGGCCGAAAGTCGACGTCGGGCTCTTTAACAGAAAGAGCACGATGTTCCTCAGTGCCTGAACGGGTGCCGGCAGACTGAACGTGGGTTGAACGCGTGTATTCATCAGCGTGTCCTCGGGTCGAAGATGCGGTAGAGAACGTCGGACAGAAGGTTCAGTCCGATAAAGATGACGCCGACGATCAGCACGCAGGTCATGACGGCATTCATGTCGCCGGTAATGAGATTGCTTGTGAGGTATTGGCCGAAGCCCGGCCAGGCAAAGACCGTTTCGATCAGCACCGCCCCTTCGAGCAGGGAGCCGTAGGCAAGCGCGATGATTGTGACCAGCTGGACGCGGATGTTGATGAAGGCGTGCTGCCAGATCGTCTGGCTGCGCGAGAGACCCTTAACCCGCGCCGTCGTCACATATTCCTGACCCAGTTGATCGAGCATGAAGCTGCGCGTCATGCGCGTGATGTAGGCGGAGGAGGAGTAGCCAAGCAGGGCGGCTGGCAGGATGATGTGGTTGACGGCAGACCAGAAGACATCCATCTCGCCCGCGAGAAGGCTGTCGATCAGCAGGAAGCCCGTGCGTTCCTCGACCAGCCCGATATAGAACTGGTCCATCCGCCCGCTGCCGCCGACGAGGCCGAGATGGGCGTAAAAGACGATCAGCGCGATCATGCCGGTCCAGAAGATCGGCATGGAATGGCCAAAGAGGCTGAAAACGCGCACGACATGATCCGGCCAGCGATCCTTGTTGACGGCGGCAAGCACGCCGAGCGGAACGCCGAGGCCGGCGCCGATGAGGATCGCGAAGGTGGCAAGCTCGATCGTCGCCGGCATCACGTGCAGGATGTCCTGGATCACCGGCTGGCCGGTGCGGATGGAGGTGCCGAAATTACCGGTGAAGACGTCGCCGAGGTAATAGAAGAACTGTTCCCAGAGCGGTCGGTCGAGGCCCAGTGAGCGGTAGACCTGCTCGTAGGTCTCCCGCGTCGCATCTTCTCCGACAATGGCGCGGACGGGATCAGCGGGCATCAGCCGGCCGATGAAGAAGGTCAGGAGAAGCAGGCCGAGCAGCGTGACCGCAATGGTCCCAATCTGTCCGGCCGCGCCATAGAAGCGGATGCGGCGTTGTGACATGGTTCCTCCGTGTGTCATTCGCCTGAGTGGGAGGCGGTACAGGCTCCTATCCTGTATGACAACTTGAGCAAACCTGTCACAGGCTTGTCATGCTGTCAAGCCAAACCGATCAAAGGAAGTCGTCACGACGGGGTGAAAAACAGTCGATGAGCTCGCCGGCCTCCAGGCATTGGCAGCCATGCTCCGTGTCTCCGGGGATGACGAGACTGTCGCCAGCCTGCAATTCATAGGCCTCACCGTTGCGAAAGAAGCGGAAACGACCGCGTGCCACATAGGTCGATTGCACGTGCGGATGGCGGTGCAACTTGCCCCTGGAGCCCGTTTCGAAGCGAAACGACACGACCATGAGCTCAGGGGAATCGGAAAGAACCTGGCGGGTGACGCCGGCATCCGGCGAAACGGCGGGGAATTTGGGGAGAACCATGTGAACCTCGGCGATGTTGTCTAACATCATCACCATACATGTTCTTATATTTGTATGACAACTATGTTGTCGATCTGCGGGTCAACTTTCTTCGGTCGCCATGGTGCGCGACCGAAGAAGCGCCTTGTAGCGATCCAGGCTTCCGCGAAGATGTGCACGCATCCGTTCGCGCGCGGCTTCTGCATTTCCTTCAATGATGGCATCGACGATCTGGCCGTGCTCCTCCTGAAGGTGGAGGTTATAGTCCTTCGGGCGCGAACCGGGTGCCGAGCCCTGCAGTTCACCGCGCGGGATAATGCCCGAGCGGATCAGTTGAAGAAACTCCGGGAAGCGGCGGTTCTGCGTGGCCTCCGCGATTGCGAGGTGAAGCTCGAAATCCGCGTCGCGCGTGGGTGCCCCCGATGCCAGGCATTCGCCAATATGGTGATGGGCTTCAAGGATCGCCTCGATCTGCGCCGCCGAGCGACGAGACGCCGCGAGCCCGGCCGACTCCACCTCGAAGACGGTCCTGAGTTCGAGCAGCTCGATCACCGAGGATATGCGCTGGGTCGTGAGATCCTGGAAGGGCTGGTTCTTGTCCTTCTGGGTTTCCAGGGCAAAGATGCCGGCGCCCTTTCGCGCCTCTACCAGGCCGTCTGCGCGCAGGATTGCGATCGCCTCGCGCACGACGGTGCGGCTGACAGAGTACTCCTTGGTCAGCGCGCTTTCGCTCGGAAGCCTGTCACCTGGGCGGAAAACGCCTTCCATCAGTTCGCGACGCAGTGCGGTGCTGATCTTTGCCGCCAGCGATGTCCCGCGAACCTGATTGTTTTCGGCTTCCATTTTCTCTCCGCCTGCTTCGAACCTGTCTGGCATGTTAGCCGTTATCTGTCCGAATGCAAGGGTGGGCCCGAGGCGCATCCTCAGCGTGCAGTGCGCAGCATGGAGCGGTAACGTGTCTGGCTCTTCCTGAGGTGTTCTCGCATCGCAGAGCGCGCCCCGTCCTCGTCGCCGTTCTGTATGGCAATGAGGATGGCCTCGTGCTCGTCCACAAGGCGGTCGAGTTCATGGGCGGGGAGGGCAGCTTCCCCGCCGTTTTCCACCATTGCGCGACGGGGGATGAGCGCGGGACCGAGCATCTCCAGGAACTCGCCGAAGCGAGGGTTGTTGGTTGCCTCGGCGATTGCGACGTGGAAAGCAAAATCGGCCTCGGCAGTCGGCTTTCCGGCAGCTGCACAGGTCCTGAATGCATCAAAGGCCTCGATGAGTTTGCCTTCCTGGCCCGGCGATCGGCGAAGGGCTGCAAGCGCCGCTGCATCGCCTTCGACAGCGGTTCTAAGCTCCAGCATCTCGATCAGCGATGACACCCGCGCCAGGTCGACATTGTGAAAGGGCCGCCGGTCTGGCGCTGAGCGCTCGAGGAGAAAGACGCCCGCGCCCTGCCGCGGCTCCACCAGGCCATCGGACCGCAGGGCTGCAATTGCTTCGCGTACCACCGTTCGGCTTACGCCGAATTCCTGCGTGAGTTGCGCTTCGGACGGCAAGCGGTCGCCCGGATTGTAACGGCCCTTGGCAATCTGCGAGCGAAGCGCATCCGTAACCTGCGCGACCAGCGTCTTGCCCTGCGAGGTGGAGGGATCGGGGGTGTTCATCATGCCGCGGGCCGTTTCCAATAGGTATGTTGGTCCGTTCGTGGATACGCCATCGAGGGGCGATGGCGCAATCCATCCTTAAGCCGACATCAGGTCTCGATCAGGTTTCGATCAAGTCTCGATCAAGTCTCCGGGCATCAGGTATCCGGGAAAGTTCTGATAGGAAACGGGCCGGAGGAACCGCCGGATGGCCATGGTTCCGACCGAGCTTGCGCCGAAATTGGTGGAGGCTGGGTAGGGGCCGCCGTGAACCATGGCATCGCAGACCTCGACGCCGGTCGGATATCCGTTGGCAAGGATCCGGCCCGCCTTGCGTTCAAGGATCACCATCAGCTTGCGCGCCAGATCGCGATCACCGTCATCGAGATGAAGCGTTGCAGTCAGCTGACCCTCGAAACGCTTGGCCACCGCAATCATCTCGTCGAGGCTTTCGACCGTGACGATCAGGCCGAGCGGGCCGAAGACTTCCTCTGAAAGCGCATGATTGCCGAGCCACTCCCGAGCCGGAACGAGAAAGAGATTGGGCGTTGCGTTTCTCCGATCGCAGCTTGAGCCGAGGATTTTGCGAACGCCGGCACCCGACGCGATGCGGTCACGGCCCTCGCGATAGGCGCTCGCAATGCCATCCGTGAGCATGACCTGCGGCCCGACGTCCGAAAGGGCCGCGCGCGCAGCCTCCGCGAAGCCGGAGGCTTGCTCGGCGAGGATCACCGCGATGCCCGGATTGGTGCAGAACTGACCGGCGCCCATGGTCAGTGACGCCGTCCATCCCTTGGCGATCTCCTCGCAGCGCGCCTTCACCGCCTCGGGCAGGACAAACATGGGGTTCACGGAGCCGAGTTCGCCGAAGAAGGGAATGGGTTCCGGCCGCGCCGCGCAGAGATCAAAGAGTGCGCGACCGCCGGCAAGTGAACCGGTGAAGCCGACCGCCTTGATCAGCGGGTGCGTCACGAGGCTGGTACCGACATCGCGACGCCCGCCCTGGATCAATGAAAACACCCCCGCGTGCAACCCGTGCGCCCGGACGGCAGAGAGGGCAGACTCAGCGACGATTTCGCCGGTTCCAGGGTGAGCCGAATGCCCCTTGACGACGACGGGGCAGCCTGCGGCAAGAGCGGAGGCGGTATCGCCGCCCATGGTCGAGAAGGCCAGCGGGAAATTGGAGGCCCCGAATACGGCAACGGGGCCGATCGGCCGCTGGATCAGGCGGATGTCGGGGCGGGGCAGGGGTTTGCGGTCCGGCAAGGCCTCGTCATGGCGCCTGTCGAGGTACGCACCCTTGCGAATGTGGGAGGCAAACAGCCGAAGCTGGCCGGTGGTGCGTGCACGCTCGCCTTCGAGCCGACCGGCCGGCAGTCCGGTTTCCGCGCTTCCGATCTCGGTGATCGCCGCCCCGCGTGCTTCGATTTCGTCGGCGATGGTGTCGAGGAAGGCCGCGCGCTCATCGCGGGTCGTGTAGCCAAACGACCAGAAGGCTTCTTCCGCGGCTTCGGCTGCCCTGTTGACCAATTCCGTCGTTCCAACGGAGAAATCAAAGGCCGGGCCAGACGCCGGCTCGCTCCTGAATGTCTGCCCGGTCGCGATCCATTCGCCTGCGACCAGATGTTTGCCATGTGGTTTGAAAGTCATGCGTCACTCCTTGAAGATCGGATTGTCGACATAGGCGCCGCCCTGAAAGCGTGCCGTGGATTCGTCGGGGCGAGGTTTCGTCACGGCCTGCGCAACACGCGCCCGAAAGTGGTCGGCGTTATCCCTGGGCTTCCAGCCGAGCCAACCGATATGTGCGTTATCCCACCAGCCGGCATCATTCGCCGATGCACCCCAGATCACGGGGCAGCCCAAAACCGGCACGTGGAAGACCGCCTCGACGAGCGACGCGAAGTCTCTATGCGAAAGCCAGGTTGATAACATCCGGTGGTTTGCTGGTTCCGGTGTGCAGGAGCCGATGCGCACCAGCGCCGTTTCCTGCCCGAACTTCTCGAAATACATCCGCGCAAGCGCCTCGCCGAAGCATTTTGAGACCCCGTAGAGTCCATCCGGCCGAAACGGTGCATCGGCGGCGAGGCGCTGCTCTTGCGGGTAGTAGCCGATCGTATGGTTGGAACTGGCAAAGACGATGCGCGGGCAGCCATTGGCGCGGGCAGCCTCGAAGAGATTGTAAAGACCGACGATGTTGCCGCGCAGGATCCCCTCAAACGGCCCTTCGGTCGACGCCCCGCCGAGATGGACGATGCCGTCGCAGCCGGCGACCATGGCGTTCACGGCTTCACCGTCGGCAAGATCGCATTGCACGAGCTCCTCGTGGTCAGCCGGCGTGCCAAGACCTACGCGATCTGCAAGCCGGACCGTGCCGGCAAGCACGGCGAGCTTTGTGCGCATGACTCGGCCGAGCTGGCCCGCTGCTCCAGTGATGAGAAGGCGTTTCATGACACGGCTTTTCCTTGAGATGTCGCTTTCAGAAGTTGAGGTTGGCATTTGCCTATTGACCTTGTCAGACATATCATACAACTATGCATAACACATATGATATGTTGATCGCAATTACCGAAGGAGGAGTTTATGCTGACCGTCGAAACGCGGCAGGCCGTCAATCCGGACTATGCAAGGACGCTCGACACCGAGGGTCTGCGCAGACATTTCTTGGCTCATGACATGTTTCGGGCGGGTGAGATCCGGCTGATCTACACCCACTATGATCGCTTCGTCATGGGTGGGGCCGTGCCTGACGGTAAGCCACTGACGCTCGACAAGGTCGAGGAAACCAAGACACCATCGTTTCTCGACAGGCGCGAGATGGGCGTCGTCAACGTGGGCAAAACCGGCACGGTCACGACCGAACAGGGCACCTACACCCTCAACCGCGGCGACGTTCTCTATCTCGGAATGGGTACGGGGCCTGTAACCTTCTCCGGGGAGGGGCGCTTTTACATCACGTCCTGCCCGGCCCACCGCAGCCTGCCCGCACGGCTTGTCACCATTGCCGACAGCAAGGAAGTCAAACTCGGCGCGACCGAGACCTCCAACAAGCGCACGATCAACCAGTTCATTCACCCCTTGGTTATGGAGAGTTGCCAACTCGTGCTCGGCTATACGACGCTTGAAGACGGCTCGGTGTGGAACACCATGCCTGCGCATGTCCATGATCGCCGCATGGAGGCCTATCTCTATTTCGGCATGGACGAAAAATCGCGCGTTTTGCACCTGATGGGTGAACCGCAGGAAACCCGCCATCTCTTCATTTCGAACGAAGAAGGCGCGATTTCTCCCCCCTGGTCCATTCACTCCGGGGCCGGCATCGGATCCTACACGTTCATATGGGCGATGGCGGGCGACAATGTCGATTATACCGACATGGAGTTCGTCCAACCGGGGGATCTGAAGTGACAAATCCCTTTTCCCTTCAGGGCCAAAAGGCGCTCGTGACCGGTGCAAACACCGGGCTTGGGCAGGCGATTGCCGTGGGCCTTGCCGCGGCCGGCGCCAGAGTCACCTGTGCGGCGCGCCGTGCGCCCGAGGAAACACTTGAAATCATCGCAAACGCGGGCGGGATCGCGGAACCGCTTGCCCTGGACTTTGCCGACCCGATGGCTGCGCGCGACGTCTTTGCCGGAACGGGCTACGACATTCTTGTCAACAATGCCGGGATCATTCGCCGTGCAGATGCCGTGGAGTTTTCCGAAGCAGACTGGGACGACGTCATGGACGTCAACGTCAAAGCGCTCTTCTTCACATGCCAGGCCTTCGCCAAGGAATTGCTGGCAAGGAGCCGGCCCGGAAAAATCGTCAACATCGCGTCGCTGCTTTCCTTCCAGGGCGGTATCCGCGTGCCCTCCTATACGGTGTCGAAACATGGTGTTTCGGGCTTGACCAAACTGCTCGCCAACGAATGGGCGTCCAAGGGCATCAACGTGAACGCGATCGCGCCCGGTTACATCGAGACCAACAACACCGAGGCGCTGCGCGGCGACGCTGATCGCAACCGTGCGATCCTGGATCGCATCCCCGCCAACCGCTGGGGCAAGCCTGACGACATCGCCGGCGCCGCCGTGTTCCTGTCGTCGCGTGCTGCAGACTACGTTCATGGCGCCATACTGAATGTGGACGGTGGGTGGCTGGCCCGCTGATCCCTCCGTCGGCCGTCGACTCATCATACTAGTTATATGATGAGTCGAAACGAATCCGGCCGACACCCAGACTTTTTCCCTTCTGAAAACACGTAGAGGACTAGTGAAATGACCCCAGAACAGATCAAGGCCGCGCTTGGATCGGGCCTGCTTTCCTTCCCGGTGACGCATTTCGACAAGGAGGGGCGCTTTGCGCCCGACAGTTACAAAGCCCATGTAGAATGGCTCGCCGGTTACAGGGCACCGGTACTGTTTGCCGCCGGCGGCACGGGCGAGTTCTTCTCGCTGAAGCCGGATGAAATTCCCGGCATCGTCGCCGCCGCCAAGGACGTGTCCGGCGAGACCGCGATCGTATCCGGCTGCGGCTACGGCACGGAGATCGCCATCGATATCGCCCGCTCCGTGGAGAAGGTCGGGGCAGACGGCATCCTGCTTCTGCCACACTACCTGATCGATGCGCCGCAGGAAGGGCTCTACGCCCATGTGAAGAAGATCTGCCAGTCGGTCGGCATCGGCGTCATGGTCTATAACCGCGACAATTCCGTGCTGCAGGCTGACACGCTTGCGCGGCTCTGCGACGAATGCCCGAACCTGATCGGCTTCAAGGACGGCACCGGCGATATCGGCCTGGTGCGTCAGGTCACTGCCAAGATGGGCGACCGGCTGATGTATCTCGGCGGCATGCCGACGGCGGAGCTCTTTGCCGAAGCCTATCTCGGGGCGGGCTTCACCACCTATTCCTCGGCCGTCTTCAACTTCGTGCCGGCGCTCGCCAACGAATTCTATGCAGCGCTGCGCAGTGGCGACCGCGCCACCTGCGAACGCATCCTCAACGACTTCTTCTATCCGTTCATGG
>JAESFW010000390.1_pt1 | contig 20989 bp, 19 predicted proteins | sample 9269481 | NCBI WGS metagenome assembly JAESFW01 (sample SAMN14515350, study PRJNA621654) | algae metagenome | isolation source: Lyngbya sp. HA4199-MV5 and co-occurring heterotrophs from soil with... | place: USA: Ahupuaa O Kahana State Park, Hawaii | collected 2009-07-21
AATACATTGACTATTACAACAACGATAGGATCAGGCTTAATCTAAATGGAATGAGCCCGGTACAATACCGGGCTCATCACACTATCCGTTAATTTCAAAAAACGTCCAACTTTTGGGGTTCAGTCCAAAAAGGCGCTTTTGTATTTCATACTCGGTATGATCAATCTTCGTCCTCGCTGCCTGTGAACGAGTACAATGTAGGATCGAGCTCCACTTTACCGGAGGTATAAGCTTTGATAAAATCGCTGATCACGTCGTCGTCGATTTCCGTTTTGTTCAAACCTACTTCCAGCCCCACGCCGTATTCAAACTGGTCGTCGACCTCGATATGCTCGCGAACGGTAATCTCCTCCCCTTCCTCGATTTCTTCGATGAACTCGGTCAGGAGCAATTCTGCTTCGTCCTCCTTCTCGTCGGTCGTTTTATAATTCGCTGGACGCTCATCCGGCGACAAATAGCCCGGCATTTCCTTTTTCAATCGTTCCAGCGCCTCGTCGTACACGAGCGTGGAGTGGTGCAGGCGCAATGTGTAAACCAGCGCGTCGTAAATGACCTCCTGATTCTTGTAAGTACCTACAAACTGCACATGAGCGTGCTCGTTGTTATCGTCTTCATCTTCGAACTCGTCTTCTACATATATAAAGTTCGAATTTTCGGCCTTGCATTCGGCTTTGAGCTGCGCGATTTCTTCTGGATCAAATCCGGGATTCATATTCTTCTGTTGTTTGATTCAATTGTAAAACTACTCCAAAAATAGCATTTCGCGGTATTTTGCCAGTGGCCAATCCTCATCATCGATCAACAATTCCAGTTTATCGACATGGTAACGGATCTCATCGAAATGCCCCTTCACCTCTGAACCATAGCATTTCGCACGCTCGAAAAGCTCCTCGATATTGTTGGCCTTCTTGCGGCTTTCCGTCATTTCGTGCACCAGTTTTTTGATCACCACCACGTGCGAGGAAATGTCGCGGATGATTTCCTTGATCGGCTCAGCCTCTTCGAGCATTTCCAGGTCGGTGAGCGAGCGGGCCGTTTGCGCAAGTTTGAACTGGTATTTCACGACTGTCGAAACAATGTGGTTCAACGCCAGGTCGCCAATCACGCGCGATTCGATCTGCAATTTCTTCACATAGTTTTCGAGTTCGATCTCGTAACGCGCATGCAGCTCGCGGGAACTGAGCACACCGGTCCTTTCGAAAACGGTGATCGTCTTATCGGTCTTGTAAGCGTACAATGCATCGTAGGTCTCACGGATATTGCTCAAACCGCGCCGCGCCGCTTCCTCGATCCATTCTTCCGAATATCCGTTTCCTTCAAAAAGGATATTTTTGGATTCCAGGTAATAGCGTTTCAGTATCTCCACGGTCGCCACTTTCTTTTCTTCACCGGCCGCAAGGCGTTCGTCCATCTCGCGTTTGAAGTCCAGCAGCTGGTTCGCCACGATCGTATTCAGGATAATCATCGGCGAAGCGCTGTTCTGCGAGCTTCCTACCGCGCGGTATTCGAATTTATTTCCTGTAAAACAGAATGGCGACGTGCGGTTACGGTCGGTATTGTCGCGTTGGAGGTTCGGAATGCGGGAAATACCGAGTTTATAATAGAAGTTCTCCCCCTTTTCGAGCGTGATTTCTCCTTTGCTAACGAGCTCTTCGAGCATATTGGTCAAATCGCCGCCGAGGAATACCGACACGATCGACGGCGGCGCCTCGTTCGCGCCCAGGCGATGCTCGTTACCTGCCGACGAAATAGAAGCACGCAGCAGATCGGCATGGTCGTGCACGGCCTTCACCGCGTTCATCAGGAACGTCAGGAAGCGCAGGTTCTCCTTGGGCTTCGAGGTCGGCGCGAGCAGGTTAATGCCCGTATCCGTCGAAAGCGACCAGTTGTTATGCTTTCCGCTTCCGTTAATACCCGCAAAAGGCTTTTCGTGGAAGAGCACCTGGAAATTATGCTTGTCGCCGATTTTCTGCATTAAATCCATCAGCAATGCATTGTGGTCGATGGCGAGGTTCACCTCTTCGAAAGTAGGCGCGCATTCGAACTGCCCCGGCGCTACCTCGTTGTGACGCGTGCGTACGGGAATACCGAGTTTCAATGCTTCGAACTCGAAATCCACCATGAATGCGTTCACGCGCGGCGAAATGGAACCGAAATAATGGTCGTCGAGCTGCTGGCCACGGGCCGGGTTATGCCCGAAAACCGTCCGGCCGGACATGAGCAAATCAGGGCGGGCGTAGTACAATGCCTTATCCACCAGGAAATACTCCTGCTCGATGCCCAGGGTCGGCGTCACCTTCGCCACATCCCGGTTGAAGAACTGACAAACGCCGGTAGCGGCCTTGTCGAGCATCATGAGCGAGCGCAAAAGCGGCGCTTTGTAATCCAGTGCTTCCCCGTTGTAGGAAATAAATACGGACGGGATACACAACGTCTTACCGCCTGCCCCATTGTCCATCAGGAATGCCGGCGAGCTCGGGTCCCAGCCGGTATACCCACGCGCTTCGAATGTCGCGCGCAACCCCCCGCTCGGGAACGAGGACGCGTCCGGCTCCTGCTGCACCAATGCACTGCCTTTGAATTTTTCCACCGCCTTTCCGTCCATGGTCAGGTCGAAGAACGAATCGTGCTTTTCAGCGGTCGTTCCGGTCAATGGCTGGAACCAGTGGGTGTAGTGCGTCGCGCCTTTGGAAATAGCCCACGATTTCATGGCTGCCGCCACTTCCTCGGCTACTTCCCGGTCGATCGTCGAGCCGGAGCGGATCGAATTGGAAATTTTGGTATATGCCTCTGCCGAAAGCAGGGTTTTCATCACATCATCACTGAATGTATTGCTACCATAAAGGTCGGCTACTTTTTCTGTGGGAGGGGTCAAAACAGGCGAGACGCGGCCTTGCGCGATCTCAAAAGCTTTGGAACGAAACGTCATGTATTTATTGATTTATATTAATTCTCCCCAAAATTATTTATTTACCGATACGAACCACAATTCCCTTCTACATTTTCATATTAGCTGTCCATCGGTTACCACAGGTTAACGCATTTTTAAGACCTTTGCAAATTGTTCTGAGACACCAATGCGTAAAAGACTTGAATTTATTGCCCTGTACGGGCTGGCCTGGGTCGTTATCTTCCAGTTTTTCCGGGTCATTTTCCTGGCATACCACTATAAAAAAGCCCTCGAACTCCCCTCTTCGCTGTGGGTAGCGAGCGCAAGTCATGGCCTTCCGATGGATATTTCCTTCGCGGCCTACATCCTGGCGATCCCTACATTACTGATGATGTTCACCGGCCTCCGCTGGGAATGGTACCGGAAAACATTGCAGGTTTATACCACTATTATTGTAACCCTCATTACGCTGCTCACGGTCGTCGACCTCGAATTGTTCCGCGCCTGGGGTTTCCGCATCGACGCCACCTCCCTGCATTACCTTGAAACACCTTCCGAAGCATTCGCCTCGATGGGAGCCGCGCCGGTGTGGCAGCTGGTCCTGCTGCTGATCGCATTGATTTTCCTGGTCAACCGCGTCTTACAGACCATTATCCGGCGCATTACCGGTGCATTCCGGCAGTCGCGGCTTTGGTACACCCTACCTGCATTTCTCGTCATTGCCGGTAGCCTCATTATCCCCATCCGCGGCGGTTTCCAGCTCGCGCCCATGAACGAGAGCGCGGTGTTTTTCAGCGATAAAAGCTTCGCGAATTACGCGGCAGTGAATGTGCCCTGGAACTACATGCGGTCAGTTTTGAATGAAGCTTACTCGGAGGAGAATCCGTTCAAATACGCGGAAGACACCGAGGCGAGCGGCAAGGTAGCGGGCCTTTACAGCCATCACGGCACTACCGCACAGGTTATCGACACGGTTGGCAAAAAGAACGTGCTGATCATCATCTGGGAAAGCTTCACCGCCAAAGCGGTAGGGTCCCTCGGTGGTTTGAAAGGCATTACCCCGCAATTTGACCAGATCTCCAAAGAAGGGTTGCTCTTTACCCATATATATGCAAGCGGCAACCGCAGCGACAAGGGAATGGTGGCGATTTTGAGTGGCTACCCCGCCCAGCCTACCACTTCCATCATTAAAATACCCAAAAAAACCGCGTCGCTGCCCTCGCTACCGACGGTATTCAAAAGCCACGGCTGGAACACCTCCTTTTATTACGGGGGCGAAACGGAGTTTGCGAATATGAAATCCTACTTTCTCCAACAGGGTTTCGACCGGATCGTCGATATCAACGATTTCGATTCGAAGGACATGAATTCCAAATGGGGCGCACACGACCACGTGGTCTTTAAGCGGCTGATGAACGATCTGGACAAAGAAAAGCAACCGTTTTTTTCGACCATGTTCACATTGAGCAGCCATGAGCCATTTGAAGTGCCGGTCAAAACGGTGATTCCAGGCAACGACCCGGAGCATCTGTTCCTGAATGCATTGCATTATACCGACGAATCGCTCGGGGCGTTCCTCCGCGAAGCCCAAACCAAACCGTGGTGGAAAAATACGCTCGTCGTCGTCATCGCCGACCACGGCCACCCGTTGCCGGAAACGCGGAAAGACAAGCCTTCGGAATTCCATATTCCCATGCTCTGGCTCGGGGGGGCGCTCTCGGCTTCGCCCGCACGTGTAGACACACTTGCGTCGCAAACCGACCTCGCCGCTACACTTTTAAACCAAATGCACCTCCCTTCCGGAACTTTTGCGTGGAGTAACGACATTTTCAGAAAAGGCCGCCAGGATTTTGCCTATTTCGCATTCAACAACGGCCTCGGCTGGATGCGTCCCGATGGCTTCCTCGTGCGGGATAACATCGGAGGGAATATCACCGAGAAAAACGGCGCTTTGCCACAGCAGGATGAAGACCTTGGCAAGGCTTACCTGCAATCTTCTTTTGGGGATTATTTAAAGCGTTGATAATAAAGGTGTAATTTTGCAGGATATTTAACAACAATGAAGAAAGTCGCTTTTTATACACTAGGGTGCAAGCTGAATTACTCTGAAAGCTCTTCGATCGGACGGATGTTCGAGGATAAGGGTTATACCAAAGTCGAATTCAACGAAAACCCGGATATTTTTATCATCAACACCTGCTCGGTAACCGAGAATGCGGACAAGAAATGCCGCAAGATCGTGCGCGAGGCCCAGAAAATCAATGCGGACGGCTATGTGGCGATCATCGGTTGCTATGCGCAGCTGAAACCGAAGGAAATCTCCGAAATACCCGGTGTCGACGCAGTTTTGGGTGCGGCCGAGAAATTCCGGCTCGTGGAACTGATCGATACCTTCGAAAAAGCGCCATCCGGCCAGCCGGCCCAGGTAATCGCCTCCACGATCGATCATGCCGTCGAATACCATACGTCCTACTCGCTCAACGACCGCACGCGTACGTTCCTGAAAGTGCAGGACGGTTGCGACTACCCGTGCGCATATTGCACGATCCCGCTCGCACGCGGGAAAAGCCGGTCGGACAGTATCGAAAATATCGTGAAAGCGGCACGCGACATTGCCGCACGCGACGTGAAGGAAATCGTACTCACCGGGGTGAATATCGGTGACTTCGGCTTGCGCAATGGCGTTCGCGAAGAAACTTTCCTCGACCTGATCACGGCATTGGACGAAGTGGAAGGCATCGAGCGTTTCCGCATTTCCTCCATCGAGCCCAACCTGCTCACGGACGAGATCATCGAGTTTGTGGCGCAGTCCAAACGTTTTGCCCCGCATTTCCATATCCCGTTGCAATCGGGCTCCAACAAGGTGCTCGGATTAATGAAGCGCCGTTACAAACGCGAGCTATATACCGAGCGGGTAGCGAAAATCAAGTCGCTGATGCCGGATTGCTGCATTGGGGTGGATGTGATCGTAGGCCATGCCGGCGAAACCAGGGAGCTTTTTGAAGAAACCTACCGCTTCCTGAACGAGCTGGAAGTTTCCTATCTGCACGTGTTTACCTATTCGGAAAGGGAAAATACCACCGCATTAGCCATTCGCCCGATTGTTCCCAAGCACGAGCGCGCGGAACGCTCTAAAATGCTGCACATTCTTTCGGACAAAAAGAAGCGCTTCTTCTACGAAAGCCAGATTGGCAAGGAAGGCAAAGTATTGTTCGAAGACGAAGTTCAAAACGGACAAATGCTGGGTTTCACAGGCAACTACGTTCGCGTAGCCGTGAAGTACGACCCGTTGCTGATCAATGAGACGAAAGAGGTTCGCTACGACCACATCAATGCGGAGGGATTGATGGAAGTTACCGAACTCCACGAAGAAATCCTGGCTCACTAAAAATTAATAAGGCCAGCAATAGAAAAAATCAATTAGCCCCGGATTTTAACCCCGGGGATTTAAAAGGAATAGAAAAATCAGTAAAGCAAGAAAGCCCGACCATTTGGCCGGGCTTCTTTATTTATTCTTATAGTTTAGATTAAGCCTCTACAAGGAACTCGTCGTGCTGGCTCACATCCAGACCTACTTTCTCATCTTGCTCAGACACGCGAAGTGGCAGGATCAGGTCAGTGATTTTCAGCAACAGGAATGAACCAACGAATGCGAATACCGACACACCTACCAGCGCAATCACGTGGTTGATGAACAGCTTGGTTTCGCCGAACGCCAGACCTTGGTCAACTACCAGTGAGTTAACACCGCTTGTTGCGAAGATACCGGTCATCAGCATACCTACCATACCACCTACACCGTGGCAAGGGAATACATCGAGTGTATCATCCAAAGTAGAACGTGTACGCAGGTGAGCGATGTAGTTAGAAGTAATCGCAGCGATTGTACCGATGAAAAGAGATGCAGGAACAGTTACGAAACCAGCGGCAGGTGTGATAGCTACCAGACCTACTACGGCACCGATACAGAAACCGAGTGCAGAAACTTTCTTGCCTCTTGCAGCATCGAAAAGTACCCAGGCCAAACCAGCAGCACCGGCAGCGGTGTTAGTAGTAGCGAAAGCTGAAACCGCCAATGGAGAAGCTGTCAGGGCAGAACCGGCGTTGAAACCGAACCATCCGAACCAAAGCAGACCTGTTCCCAACAATACGAATGGAATGTTTGCAGGAGGAAGTACGTGGTCTTCGAGAAGCGACTTGCGACGTTTCAGGTACAATGCACCAGCAAATGCAGCCCAACCGGCAGACATGTGAACAACAGTACCACCCGCGAAGTCAAGCACACCCATTTTGAACAGGATACCATCTGCATGCCATGTCATGTGAGCCAGTGGCGAGTAGATGAAAACACAGAACAGGATAATGAAAAGAACGTAAGAGCGGAAGTTGATACGCTCAGCCATCGAGCCAGTTACAAGCGCAGGAGTGATTACCGCGAACTTCAACTGGAACATTGCGAACAAGGCGAAAGGAATCGTTCCCCAGATAGGGCCATCCAATACACCTTTGAACATGAAGTGGGTTGTCGGATTTCCAACGAAACCACCGATGTCCTCACCAAATGCAAGGCTGAAACCGAAAACTACCCACACCACACTGATTACACCCATTGCGATGAAGCTCTGGAGCATCGTGGAAATGACGTTTTTGGTGTTAACCATTCCTCCGTAGAAGTACGCCAGACCCGGAGTCATGAGCAATACCAGCGCGGCTGATACGAGCATCCACGCCGTGTCGCCCGAATTGATGCCCTCCGTCACGATCTGTGTCGGAACATTGGGGACGAAGGCACCGAGGATGCTGATTACCAGGAGGATAATCAGTGGGATAAAGTTACGTTTTTCCATTGTAGTAAATTATTGTTATTGTATTAGATTAAGAAGGTATTCGTGTGAAATGCGATGCGTCTTTCTTAGAACTTGTAAATGAATGCCAATCCGAATGTGGTCTGGCTGTTTTTCGTCCAGTTACCGTCTGAATCCTGGAACTGTTGTGCCTCACCTGTTCCGTTTTGCTTAGGATAAGCATCCAGGCGGAATTCAGGTTTTACCAGAATGTGTCCGTCAGCCAGGTTGATGTTACCGGTCAATGTTACCGAGTTCACTTTGGTACCTGTGCCGGCAGGAGTCAGCAAACCGCGCACACCCTTGTCGTTGTTGAAATATTCGTAACGTGCACCGATTCCGAAGTTGTCTGTGATCGCCGTGTTGGCATACACCGCGAAGCCACCCCATGATTCGGTATCTACCGGACCTCCGTAACCTTGGTAATCACCTTTTTGCGATCCGTACGCGGCGTTCAGACCCAACAGGAATTTTTCGGTCACCTGGAAGCTCGTAGTAATATCGAACACCTGGTAGAAACCATCCGGCTGCTTGCCTAGTGAATCGGTATTGGCTTCGTTGCTTCCGATATAGTTCAGGTAAACGTTCCAGTTATTAACCGGCTTGAAGTACAACTGGCTGATGATTCCTTTCGCGCGGTTGTTATCACCCAAACCATCCACGTTGTTCACAACACCCACCATCAACGACGCTTTGTCGGAGAAAGCGTAGGTCGCTTTCAAACCGGCATGGTAGAAAGGCCCGTTGTTGAACAGGTTCGAGAGCGAGTAGTTGAAGTTGGCCGGTGCGTCGATCACTTCGTACCCGATATGCGTACCGAACTGTCCTGCTGTCATCGAGAACTTGTCGGTGAATTTGTATGTAAAGTATGCTTGCTTGATCGCCAACGCAGTGCTGAACAATGCATTGCCGTAGTTACCCATGTTTGCGTTCGGTCCGAAAGTAAGGTCAACAACCGCTTCCGACTTGGCATTGGTATAGGCAACCTTCGCCTGAACCAAACCGAGCGAGAACTGGCCTGATTTCTGGTCGAACACCCGTGCGTTGGTGGCACCCATATTGGAGCGGGATGCAGGTTTGTTGAAATTAGCCATGTAATAGGAATCCAGATAGCCTGAGAAAGCGAACGCTCCTTTGGCCTCCTCCTCGTCCTTAGCCTCTGTTACCACCGCAGTATCGGCTTTCACCGCCTTCTTATCATCTTCCGCCTTCGCAAAACCCAAAAAAGGAACCATCAAAGATAATACTGTGCAATAGACTTTTTTCATAATTATATTCTGTTTAAGTTAATATTACTCTCCGGCTGCATTACTGGATCAAATATTGTACTTAAATTATATTTATCAAATAATCTAGCCAAAATTTATATCAAAAAATCCAATTTTCTGATTTTTATTATGTTTTTTATCGTTTTTGAAACACAAAATCAGCAAAAACACACTTTTTATCAAAAATGGAAAATTCTGCATATGAACAACAAAACAGAATTTTCTTCAAAACAACCTGTTGTAATTATTAAGAAATTTTATTATTATAATGCCATTTCCAGAACCGGATGGGCACAAAAAAAGCCTGCTGTGTAGCAGGCTTTGCATTTTTTATATTCAGCAGGGTCTATTCACCGTGCATCCATGCTTTTTTGGCAAGCAGGGTTTCTTCTTCTTCCTCGTTGTCGGGATCGGGCACACAGCAATCTACCGGGCAAACCGCAGCACACTGGGGTTCTTCGTGGAAACCAACGCACTCGGTACATTTATCGGTAACTATATAGTAAAATTCGTCGGAAACAGGGGACTGCTTTTCTTTGCCACTCACGATGGTGCCATCACCGAAGTCCACTTCATCTAAACTCGTTCCATCTCCCCAAGTCCATTCTACACCTCCCTCATAAATTGCTGTATTCGGGCATTCTGGCTCACACGCCCCACAATTTATGCATTCATCGGTTATCATTATAGCCATAGTCGCCGGATTGTTTATATTTGTTGCTATTCTTCTGTATTGGGTAACAAATATAACTATTTATAGTTTCCCAACAATCAGAAAAATAAAAACGGCACTTGCCATTTAACTTTTTAGAGTCAGAGTAGAATGATATCAAGAATTCGGAGAATAAATGCATTCATCCGTCTGGGCCAGTTCATCGGCGACGCGGCAAACGAGGAGACGATCGGGGAATGGATAGCTGCCGCCAAGAGCAGGAACAACTGGTTTACCCCCGCCAATGTGCGGTTATCCCTGAATGCGATTGCCGAACATTATTTGAACGAGGAAAAGCTGAAAAGCTGGGCGGAAAGTTACCCCGAACCCGCCCAATCGCGCAAAATAGGTGTAGTAATGGCCGGCAATATCCCGGCAGTAGGTTTCCACGACGCCCTTTGCGTGCTCGTGAGCGGACATACCCTGCTGGCCAAGCCCAGCTCGGACGACCCGCTGCTGATCCGCGCCCTGCTCGCCCAACTGACCGAAATCGAGCCGGAGTTTAAGGAATACATCCATTTCGTCGAAAGGTTGAACGATTCCGATGCTTACATTGCCACGGGAAGCGACAATACCGCCCGCTATTTCCACTACTATTTTGCCAAAAAGCCTAACATTATACGTAAGAACCGAACGTCCGTAGCGGCACTCGCGGGCAATGAAACGCGCGAGGAACTCAGGGCCTTAGCGACTGATATCCTGCAATATTTCGGGCTTGGCTGCCGCAACGTATCCAAAGTTTTTGTTCCGTCGGGATATGATTTTACCGGGTTTTACCAGGCGATCGAAGAAATGACGGACGACTACGTGCACCACCACAAGTATTTCAACAATTACGAGTACAACAAATCCATTTACCTCGTAAACCGCATCGCCCATTCGGATAACGGCTTTTTGCTTGCAACCGAGAGCGAGGCGCTGGTATCGCCTATCAGCGTGCTGCATTACCAGCCGTACGATTCGGTGGAAGAACTAAAAGCATTATTGCGGGAATCGGAGGATAAAATCCAATGCGTGGTGGCCAAACCGGAATTGCATTTGCCGGAAGCCCTGCCTTTCGGCGCCGCACAGGTACCGGGCCTTTCGGATTATGCCGACGGCATCGACACGATGGCGTTTTTGTGCAATATGGATTAGGCCTGCCCTGCCCTTCCTGATGCCCACACAAGGAAATCAGGAAGGACATTTGCCCATGTTTCGGGATTGTGCATCCCTTCTTTTACCTCCACATAGCGAATCTCCCGCCCCCAGCCATATCCTTTTCGTTCCAGTTCGGCAATGCATTCGAGCGTATCCTGGATCGAATCGATCACGCCGTCGCCGTCACGGTCGTCGTACTCGTCCCAGGTCCCGCATTGAAACCAGAAATTCAAAGGAGCAAAGCGTTCGGTATCGCGTATTTGCCGGAGCATAATCCGGTCGCTTTCGGCGTAGCCTTTATTCAGCGCCTTTTGCCGCCACCACAGCGAACCCGAAAACACGCCCGCATTGGCAAACACGTGCGGGTGATTCCAGACCGCATCCAGCGCCATAAGCCCGCCCAGCGAGCAGCCGGCGTAGGTAATGCCATTGGTAACGGTGTGATATTGATGCGCCAGATGGGGGATCAATTCTTTCAACACAAATGATGTGGTAAGGCCGGCCTTGTCCCCGCGCCCGGCGTAATCGGGCTGATGCACGGTCCCGTATTCATATATACGTGCGTCGTTCGCGTGTATGCCCGCGATCACACATGGCGTAATTTTTCCGGCTGCGAGCAATGCCGCCGCCGTTTCCGCCATCCGCAATGCCTCAAAATCCTGACCATCGTTAAACAGCACCAACGGATAAGTTTCCGCCGGCGAAAACCCCGGCGGCGGCAATACCGTGACGGTCACGTCCCGTTCCAGGAATGCCGAATGCAGGACTGTTTTAACGGGCACTATTTCGAAAGAAGGAACGGCTGGATTCACTGCAAATGCTTGACTACGGGTGGAAATAAAACCCGAAAGGTAATAATTTGCTTCCTATGATTTGTTTTGTATATTTCATTTATCAACTATAAACCGTCTTTGTTTGGAAGAGAAGCACATTAAATACTACTCTCATCATCTCGACAAGGACGTGGAGATGCTTGTTTTCGGCAACTGGGGCTACCCTATTCTGCTTTTCCCAACGACGCTCGGCCGGTACTACCAGGCCAAGGATATGGGACTGATCGAATCTGTACGATGGCTGGTGGAGTCCGGCAAGTACAAGATCTATTGCGTCGACACGATCGACGCCGATTCATGGTACGGGAAGCATCTCAACCCCGAGTTCCGCGTCAAAAACCATATTCAATATGACAAGTTCCTGACCAACGAGCTCGTACCTTATATAAGGAACGAATGTAACGTAGGCAAGATCGGCGTCGCGGGTTGCAGTTTTGGCGGTTTCCATGCTGCTAATTTCGCTTTTCGCCATCCCGACCAGGTGGCGTACCTGCTGAGCATGAGTGGCGCGTTCGATATCCGCGGCTTTCTGAATGGCTTTTACGACGATTCGGTGTATTTCAACAACCCCGTCGACTTTATGCCGAACGAGCAGGGCTGGCGTTTCGGGCACATGAAGATCGTCCTCGGCACCTCCGACTGGGACATTTGCCTGGACAGCAACCTCCGGATGTCCAACATCCTCAACAACAATGGCATCGAACACTGGCTCGACATCCGCGGCTGGGAAAAGCATGACTGGCCGCTTTGGAACAAAATGTTTCCCGATTACCTGTCGCGCCTTGTATTGCAATAGTCAAAACACAACTCAAAACCTGAATATGAAAAAGATTGGAATTCTGTTTGGAATGGAAAATACCTTCCCGAACGCTTTTATCGAGAGAGTCAACAGCAAAGGTGAAGACGGAATTGTCGCAGAAGCCGTTACCATCGATAAAGTCATACAAGCCGCCCCGAACGAGTACGCCGTGATTATCGACCGCATTTCACAGGACGTGCCGTTTTACCGATCCTTTTTGAAGAATGCGGCGCTCACCGGTACCGCGGTGATCAACAACCCGTTCTGGTGGAGCGCCGACGAGAAGTTCTTTAATAATGCATTGGCAGAAAAACTGGGGATACCTGTTCCGAAAACGGTGCTGTTACCTTCCAAACAACGCCCGGACAATACCTCCGAAACTTCCTTTCGTAATCTGGCGTTCCCGATGGCCTGGGAAGAGATATTCCAGTATGTCGGCTTCCCCGCTTACATGAAACCGCATGACGGCGGCGGCTGGAAGAGCGTGTACCGTGTAGTGAACCCGCAGGATATGTGGATCAAACATGAGGAAACGGGCCAGCTGGTGATGATGTTGCAGGAAGAAATCGTGTTCGACGATTATGTGCGCTGCTATTGTATCGGCCAGAAAGACGTACTGGTAATGCCTTACGAACCGCGCAACCCCCACCACTTGCGCTATGCCGCCGATTTGAAAGCACAAGGCGAAGAGCGCGAAAAATTGCTGGAAACCATTAAGGATTATACCTTGAAACTCAATGTCGCATTAGGTTACGACTTCAACACGGTAGAGTTCGCCGTGCGCGGCGGCATTCCTTACGCGATCGACTTCTGCAACCCGGCGCCGGATGCCGACATTTACTCCGTAGGTCCCGACAATTTCGAATGGGTAGTGGAAGCCGCCGCGAATATGGCCATTAGCAGAGCCAAAGCGCAGGTTCCGGGGCAGATTAACCTTACCTGGGGTACATTCATTAACCAGGCCGTAAATGGCGTTCCCGCTGCCGAAGCACCAGCACCGGTAACAGTACCGAGAGCACTGGCTGCGAAACCGGAAAAAGCACCTGCCCCCGTGAAAGTACCCAGAGCGCTCGCTGCGAAACCCGAAAAAGCGCCTGCCCCCGTGAAAGTACCCAGAGCGCTCGCTGCGAAACCGGAAAAAGCGCCCGCCCCTGTGAAAGTACCGAGAGCGCTCGCCGCGGAACCGGAAAAAGCGCCTGCACCCGTGAAAGTCCCCAGAGCGCTCGTCGCGAAACCGGAAAAAGAAACAACCCCGAAAAAGCCGGCCAAATCGCTGGGCGCCATCGCGACCGAGCCGATCCCCGTGCCCGAACCGGCGAAACCCAAATCGGCAGCCCCAAAAGCACCTGCCAAAACCTCCAAACCGAAGAAATCCTGACGAACTAAAATTCAGCCGCTTTTACATTATGGCAACATTCACCCTGGGAATTGAAGAAGAATTTCAAACCATTGACCCGGTTACCCGAAACCTGCGGTCGCATATGTCAAAGCTGGTTGAAGACGGAAAAATTACATTGAAGGAGCGCGTGAAAGCGGAAATGCACCAGGCGGTGGTGGAAGTAGGGACAAATATTTGCCATAACATCCAGGAAGCGCGGGAGGAAGTGACCTACCTGCGCAGAATGATCCTCGACCTGGCCGAGAAACAGGACCTCCGCGTGGCCGCCGCCGGTACGCACCCCTTCGCCGACTGGGTAGACCAGCTCATCACCGACGACCCGCGTTACGACCAGATCATCGACGAAATGCGGGACGTCGCGCGCGGCAACCTCATTTTCGGGTTGCACGTGCACGTGGGCATCGAGAGCCGGAACGAAGGAATCCAGATCATGAATGCGGTACGGTATTTCCTGCCGCACATTTATGCATTGTCGACCAACTCGCCATTCTGGTGCGGGCGGAATACGGGCTTCAAATCGTACCGCTCCAAGGTTTTCGACAAATTCCCCAGGACCGGTATCCCCGATTTCTTTTCGAGTGCGGCCGAATACGACGAGTACGTAGCCTTATTGATCAAAACCAACTGCATTGACAACGGGAAGAAAATCTGGTGGGACATTCGCGTCCACCCGTTTTTCAATACCATCGAGTTCCGCATGTGCGACGTGCCCATGCGTACGGACGAGACCATATGCCTGGCCGCGATCATGCAGGCGCTCGTCGCCAAGATCCACAAGCTGCACAGCCAGAACCTGAGCTTCCGCCCCTACCGGCGGATGCTCATCAATGAAAACAAATGGCGCGCGGCACGGTATGGCATCAGCAGCAAACTGATCGATTTCGGGAAGCAGGAGGAAGTCGAGTACAAAATCCTCATTCACGAGCTGCTCGAATTCATCGACGACGTGGTCGACGAGCTCGGCAGCCGGAAGGAGATCGAGTACATCCACCAGATCCTCGAAATGGGCACCGGCGCCGACCGCCAGCTGGCAGTTTTCGAAGAAACCGGCTGTTTGAATGCGGTAGTAGATTATATTGTTTCGGAAACCAAAATCGGGCTTTGATTAGAATTTAATCAAAGTTTTGACCCAAAAACCGAACTAATCAGGAACACATTTGTTTAAAATAGGTTACCCGATTCTATAACTTAAACGCCGGTTTCCCTGACACGAACCGGCTACCGACTAAAATGACCACTCATGAAAAGCATTTCCGGATCGCGATCCTGGATATGTACAACGGCCACCCCAACGAGGGAATGCGATGTATTAAAAAGATCATCGCCGCATTTGGAGAGCAGGAAAGCGTGCCCGTTGAGTTTACTGTTTTTGATGTAAGACAAAAGCTCGAAGTACCGGGAATGGACTTCGACGCCTATATTTCTACCGGCGGCCCGGGCAACCCGGCGCCGGTCGGCGAGGCTTGGGAAAAGAAATTCTTTGGCTTTCTGGATAAAATACTGGCCTACAATGCGAAGCGCCAGAACCGCGTCAAAAAGCATTTATTCCTGATCTGCCATTCGTTTCAAATGGCCTGCATTCATTGGGAACTGGCGGCGGTGAGCAAGCGACGGAAAACTTCTTTCGGCACATTTCCCGTGCACAAGACCTCCACAGGACGAAAAGACCCGCTGCTCAATGCCTTGACGGACCCTTTCTGGATCGTCGATTCGCGCGATTTCCAGGTTACCCAACCCAACCGGTTCGCATTCGATGCTTTGGGTGCCAAGCTGCTTTGCCTCGAAAAAATGCGTCCGCATGTGCCATTGGAACGCGCGGTCATGGCGATCCGCTTCTCGAACGAGATCGTAGGTACGCAGTTTCACCCCGAGGCCGACGCGGAAGGAATGCTGCGCTATTTCCTCAAAGACGACAAAAAAGAGGCCATCATCAAAGCGCATGGCGAACAGAAGTACAACGACATGATCGAGCATTTGAACGATCCCGACAAGATTTCGATGACCGAAGCCGTCATTATCCCTACATTTCTAAGAAACGCATTCAACAAAACGTTCCAGCCAGCCTATGCATAAGCAAGCCCGGGAAGCGTTCAACAACTCCTTCACGGAGAAAGGATACGAGGAATTCGTCGAATCGCTTAGCTCGGCGTTTCCCGGTCAACTGGATTTCAGGGTAGCGGAAACGCCTATTTTCGTACCCAGAGACCTGACGGATAAAATCTTGCAGGCGTCGGACGAAATCATCGGCGCATTACGTTCACCCGATTTTCGTGCCAAAACCGACCGTGCTGTACCCTCGAATCAGTTTGTCCCGGGCGAGAATGCGCACACCTCATTTCTGGCTATCGACTATGCTATTTGCCGGAACACCGCAGGCGAACTGGTCCCGCAGCTGATCGAGTTGCAGGGCTTTCCATCGATTTTCGGGTATCAGGCATTTTTGTCCGAGTGTTTCAAACGCTTTTTTGAGGTGAAAGAGAATTTCGGATACTTGTTTGGCACAGGGTCTTATGATGAATATGTAGCCAAACTGAAAGCGCTGATATTGGGCGAAGAACAGCCGGAGCATGTGATCCTGCTTGAAATCTTCCCGGAAAAACAGAAAACCCGGATCGATTTTGCTGTTACCGAGCAAATGCTGGGTATCAAGGCCATTTGTTATACCAAACTGATCCGGGAAGGAAGGCAGTTGTTCTATGAAAAGGAAGGGAGGAAAATCCAGGTCAAACGCATTTACAACCGCCTCATTTTCGACGACCTGTTCAAGTACCCCGACCTGCAAACCAGCTACCATTTCACCGACGACGTCGATGTACAATGGGTAGGCCATCCCAACTGGTTTTTCAGGATCAGCAAGTTTGCTATGCCCTTTCTAAATGGGGAATTTGTGCCTGAAACACGTTTTCTGAGCGATTATAAGGATAAGTTTCCATCCGATCTCCAAAATTATGTTTTGAAACCGCTTTTCTCTTTCGCGGGCTCGGGTGTGCAATTGCATCTCACAAATGCGGATCTGGAAGCCATTGCCGACCCGGAAAATTATATATTGCAGCGAAAAGTCGCTTACGAACCGGTGATCCAGGCACCCGACGGCCTCGTGAAATGCGAAATCCGCATGATGTACGGCTGGCCCGATCATGCCGAAAAACCGGAGCTGCTGATCAGTCTCAGCCGGTTAAGCCGGGGCGAAATGATCGGTGTCCGGTACAACAAGGATTTCACCTGGGTAGGCGGCAGTGCCAGTTTTTTTGAACATTAAGAATGCATATCTCACATCGCCAGCACTTTTTCGACCATCTGGCGCAAACTTCCGATTTCCCGCTTGCCCTTGAAATTGAAAAGGCCGAGGGCGTATACATGTACGGCCCGGACGGCAAGTCTTACATGGACCTGATTTCCGGGATCGGCGTCAGCAATGTCGGCCACCGGCATCCGAAAGTCCTCGAAGCCATTCACGCACAGCTGGATAAGCACATGCACCTGCTCGTATACGGAGAATACGTGCAAAGCGCGCAAGTGCAACTGGCTAAGGCCCTGGCCGATACACTAAACTTCCAAACCTCCAATCCCTCGCCTTTCGGGCTCATCGACAATATTTACTTCACCAATTCGGGTACAGAAGCGGTGGAAGGCGCGATGAAACTGGCGAAACGCTTTACGAGGCGACGGGAATTTGTTTCCTGCTATAATGCCTACCACGGTGCTACCCAGGGTGCATTAAGCCTTGCCGGGGCAGAGTTTTTCAAACGGAATTTCCGTCCGCTGCTGCCGGGTGTGAGGCATATTCAGCACGGGTATTTACCGGATTTGGATAAAATTACTGAGCAAACTGCCGCTGTGATCATCGAAGTGATCGGCGGCGAATCGGGCGTACGTGTGTCTGATGCGGCCTATCTGGTCGCGCTGCGCGAAAAGTGTACGCAAACCGGCGCATTGCTTATCCTCGACGAAATCCAGACAGGATTTGGGCGCACCGGCAGCTTCTGGGCATTTGAGCAATACGGTATCTATCCCGATATCCTGCTCAGCGCCAAAGGAATGGGCGGCGGCATGCCGATCGGTGCTTTCATGGCGTCGCAGCAAATCATGAAAGTACTGAAAACCAACCCGATACTGGGCCACATCACCACTTTCGGCGGCCACCCCGTAAGCTGTGCCGCCTCGCTGGCAGCGCTGCGAGTCACCATCGACGAGCGCCTTTCCGAAGCGGCCATTGCGAAGGGCGAGTTGTTTAAATCGCTGTTAAATCACCCGGAAATCAAGGAAATACGCGGAAAAGGCCTTATGCTTGCGGCAGAAATGGCATCTTTCGAAAAACTGAAAGCGACCATCGATCATTGCATCGAGCTGGGCGTAGTGACTGACTGGTTCCTGTTTTGCGATAATTCCATGCGCATTGCCCCGCCATTGACGATCACCGAAGAACAGATTCGTGAGGCCTGCGCCACCATTCTTAATGTGCTGAATTCCTGAACGATATTGAATTTCTGAACGATATGAACTATTCCATTCAAAACGACCATTTGAAAATCGCTGTGCAGGAAACCGGCGCAGAGCTATGCCAGATCCAGTCGACCGTAACCGGCAAAGATTTTCTCTGGAACGCCGATCCCGCTGTTTGGGGCAGTTATGCGCCGGTGCTTTTTCCGGTAATCGGGGCGATCAAGAATGGGTTTGTGAAATACAAAGGCGGTGAATATGCCGTACCCCGGCACGGCATGGTACGTAACAATGCGAATGTCAAACTATCCCGTCAAACAGCTGATAGTCTTACATTTACATTAAAGTATAGCGAAGAAACACGCGTCATTTACCCTTTTGAATTCGAATTTCAGATTACCTATCGGTTGGAGGGTAAAAAGGTAATTGTCGATCATAAAGTAATCAACCACGGCGCATCGGAAATGCTTTTTTCCCTCGGCGGGCACCCTGCATTTAAATGTCCGCTCCACGAAGACGAAGTTTACGAGGATTATTATCTCGAATTCGAGGCGATTGAAAACGATTCCACCTGGCTTCTGGAAAAGAACGGCCTCGTTGGCAACACCACCAGGCCCGTTCTGGAACATACCAATGTACTGCATTTGAACGAACATTTGTTCGATGGTGATGCGCTGATTTTCAAGCATTTGATTTCACGACAAGTGAGTTTAAGAAGCACGAAATCGGGGCAGGTAGTGACGGTATCCTACAAGGATTTCCCCTACCTGGGCATCTGGGCCAAACCCGGCGGTCATTTCGTGTGCATCGAACCCTGGCTGGGCATCGCCGACAGCGCCGACTCGGACCAGAATTTCGAAACGAAGGAAGGAATTTTGAAACTGGAAGCAGGTGGTACTTTCGAGGCGAGTTTTGCGATTGAAATCAATGAATAGGTAGTTGACGAAACGATTCGCGAAATTGGCTTAATTTGTGTCAAGCAGCCAAATTATCGCCATGAACACAAACCACGTAATCCTTCCGGCACTGTTTGTCATAACCGTCATTGCTACGTGGATCATGCTCTACCGCGCCGTCGACGTTCCGAAATTCCTGTGGTTCCTGCTTCTCGCCTGGATGCCGTTGCAAATCCTGCTGAGCATTAACGGCTTTTACCTCGACACCACCAGCATGCCACCGCATTTTGCATTAGCGATAGGGCCTCCCGTAGCTTTCGTAGCCTACCTGGCCATTTTTCAAGGCAAAATGCTGGCTGAAACCGGCTCATTGAAACACCTCACCTTGCTTCATACCACCAGAATTGCCGTTGAACTTGCGCTGTTTTACCTCTTTCAAATGGGGGAAATTCCAAAACTGATGACCTTTGAAGGCAGTAACCCGGATATTTTGTCCGGTATTACCGCGCCACTGGTCTGGCTCGCTTATCGAAGGGGCTTTGTCAGGAACCGTGGCTTGCTGATTTGGAATATCGTTTGCCTTGGCTTGTTGCTCAATATCGTCATTCGCGCCATTCTCTCGGCGCCGACACCTTTCCAGCAATTTGCATTCGATCAGCCTAATGTAGGTTTGTTGAAGGCGCCTTATGTATTGCTGCCGGCATTCATTGTGCCCGCGGTGCTGTTCTCGCATGTTGCGGCTATTATTAAGTTATCCAGCGGGGTTGTTACATCCCTCCGGGATTTACGTTAAAGGCGGCGCGTGTTCGGTTTGCTACCAAGATTACGTCGCTACGCGACTGGCGCTGGTTCCCAGAGCAGCATCGGTTCTTCTATGCATCCGTCGCATTAAATGCAGCTTGGCATGTAATGTTGATAGCAAATACGGTACATGAAAGTTTTCCAATGCCGTCAGGCATGTAACAACAAACACCAATTTGTTAATCGATCGAACAGCCATCTACTACAACTCAATAGCCAACAGTTCTCCACCCAGCTTATGCAATGCGTTCTCAATCTTCTTCGCCTGTGCGGGACGAGGTTTTTTGAGGCCTGAGGCATAATGGTTGAGCTGTTTCTCGTTGATTCCGGTCAGCCGGGCAATGCCGGTTTGGCTGAAAATGCCCTTATAATATTCCAAAAGGCTTTCCACGTCGAATTTCCAAACTATTTCATACTCGCCTTTCAATGCAGCCGGGATATTTTTGTCATCAAATGATTTGACGATTTCAATGCATTCAAAAACTGATTGTTTTACCTGATCTATCGTCTCTCCACCGCCATTGATTTTGTCTACATTATCACCGTATGCCCAAAAAAAATCCTTACTCCGTTCGATAATCACTCTAATTTTTTTCATAACAGTTTCAAATTCATTTTTCTTGATCGTTTTCAATCTAAGCCCCTCACCCATTTCCTTGGCACCATGATAGGCTACTGTATAAACTTCATGGCCTTTCCGGTAGACGCGGTGACTGCCGTTTGTCCTTACGCAAACCCAGCCATTCCGCAAGATAAGGCGGTGAAATTCCGAAGACTTCATAGTGTGAATACAGCTTAAAGGTAGATAAATATATACCTTTAAACAAAGGTATGGCAAATAAAAAAGCCCCGTCACTGCACTGCGCCCAAAAAGTTAGACACTTCTTGGGGGTATTTTTATGGGCAAAAACAGAAAACATAGCATTGAATTCCGGCTTGGTCTTATCAAAGAAAGTTTGAGTGGTAC
>JAESFW010000274.1_pt1 | contig 20529 bp, 18 predicted proteins | sample 9269481 | NCBI WGS metagenome assembly JAESFW01 (sample SAMN14515350, study PRJNA621654) | algae metagenome | isolation source: Lyngbya sp. HA4199-MV5 and co-occurring heterotrophs from soil with... | place: USA: Ahupuaa O Kahana State Park, Hawaii | collected 2009-07-21
GCCTCGAGGAAATCTCGAACGAACTCGCCGGCAAGGTCAAGGTCGCCAAGCTCAACATCGACGAGAACCCGGAACTGGCTGCCCAGTACGGCGTTCGCTCGATCCCGACGCTCGCCATGTTCAAGGCTGGCGAAGTGGCTGACATCAAGGTTGGCGCGGCACCGAAGACCGCCCTCTCCTCGTGGATCTCCACGGCCGTCGCCTAAGACCTTCTGCTGAACGCTAAAAAGCCCGGCAATGCCGGGCTTTTTTTGTGCCGTTTATCTCATCGAGGACCGCAGAAACGGGTCGCAATCACTTCGGCGGCGTGCCGTTGTCGGCAAGAACATCCCCCACCAGATAGAGCGAACCGCCGATGAGGATGCGTGGCGGAACGGGATCCTCGTCGACCAGATTGGCAATGATCGTCAGCGCTTCGGCGACGGACGAGACCGCCGACGTCTCGAAGCCGACGGCGGCCGCGTCGGTTGCCAGCGCCACCGGGTCCAGCCCGGCATCGGACCCGCGGATCGGAACGGTGAAGACCTGTTCGGCGAGGTCGAGAAACGCTCGGAAATAGCCGATCGGATCCTTGGTGTTGATCATGCCGATGATCAGAAACAGGGGCCGCGACTCACGCTCTTCGAAGGTCGCCATCGCTTCGGCAATCACCTGGCCGGCGCCAGGATTGTGGCCGCCATCAACCCAGATTTCCGCATCGGAAGGGCCGTAGTGCGTCAGCTTGCCGCTGGTCAGGCGCTGCAGGCGCCCCGGCCACTCGACACGGGCGAGCCCGGTCTCGATCGCCGTATCCGAAACGTCGAATCCGGCGGCCCGAACGGCGCGGATGGCAGCGGCCGCATTGGCGTATTGGTGGCGCCCCGGCAGCTTCGGCAGCGGCAGATCGGCAAGCCCGCCTCCATCCTGGTAGACCAGACGGCCGAATTCTTCATGCGCCATGAAGTCCTGGCCATAGACGAACATCGGGCAACCCAATCGTTCGGCCGTCGAAACCAGCACATCGCGTGCCGTCTCCTCTTCCTGCTGGCCGATCACGACGGGGCAGCCGCGCTTCATGATGCCGGCCTTCTCCGCCGCGATCAGTTCCACCCGGTCACCCAGATAGGCCTGATGGTCGAGCGAGATCGGCATGATGACGGAAACGGCCGGGCGCGAGATCACATTGGTGGCGTCGAAACGGCCGCCAAGGCCCACCTCGATGATCGCCACATCCGCCGGATGTTCGGCAAAAAGCAGGAAGGTAACCGCCGTCAGGATCTCGAAAACGGTGATCTTCTCGCCGCCATTGGCTTCGGCAACACGGCGCACGGCGTCCGCAAGCACCGGATCGCTCACCAACCGCCCCCGACCGCCCTTGACGCCCAGACGGTAGCGCTCGTGCCAATTGACGAGATGCGGCGAGGTGTGAACGTGGACGCTGAGACCGGCCGCTTCAAGAATCGCTCGCGAGAAAGCCGTCGTCGAGCCCTTGCCGTTGGTGCCGGCGACATGGATCACCGGCGGCAGGCGGTCCTGCGGGTTGCCGAGCGCGGCGAGAAGCCGGGTTATCCTGTCCAGGGACAGATCGAACCCTTTCGGGTGCAGCGCGAGAAGTTTTTCGATCTCGTAGCCTGCTTCGCTGGCTTCCACCGCTGTCATATCACCCTGCCCCGACACGATCGAATGCTGGGGCATCTCCGCCGTGCGGAAATGCCCAATCTGCTTTGGTCGCGCAGCAACGATCGAAAAGCCGCTGCGCGAACAGGTGTTATGCGCTTGCCGCGACCGGCAAGGCGGCCGGCTGCGTGCCGCCATTGAGCTTGGACGCTTCCGCCGGCTTCTTCAGGAGGATCTTCAGAACCCGAGCGAGTGTCGAAGGAATGTCATGGCGCTTGACGACCATGTCGACCATGCCGTGCTCGAGAAGATACTCGGAGGTCTGGAAGCCTTCCGGCAGCTTTTCGCGCAGCGTCTGCTCGATCACCCGCTTGCCGGCAAAGCCGATCTCGGCACCCGGCTCAGCCATCTGGATGTCGCCGAGCATGGCGTAGGAGGCGGTGACGCCACCGGTGGTCGGATTGGTCAGCACGACGATGTAGGGAAGGCCGGCTTCCTTCAGCATATTGACCGCAACCGTGGTGCGCGGCAGCTGCATCAGCGACAGGATGCCTTCCTGCATGCGGGCGCCGCCCGAGGCCGGGAAAATGACCAGCGGGCACTTCTCGGCAATGGCCTTTTCAAACGCCTTGATGATCGCCTCGCCGGCAGCCATGCCGAGCGAGCCGCCGATGAAGTTGAACTCGTGCACGACGGCGACGAGCTTGACGCCCTGGACGCGGCCGACGCCGGCAACGATCGTGTCTTCAAGCTCGGTCTTGGCGCGGCTGTCGCGCAGACGGTCGGCGTATTTCTTGGAATCGCGGAACTTCAGCGGGTCCTGGGCAACCTTCGGCTGCGGCAGAGACTCATAGATGCCGCCGTCGAACAGGTCCTTCAACCGGGCCTTGGCCGGCATCTTCATATGGAAGCCCGACTGCGGGATGACCCATTTGTTTTCCTCGAGATCGCGGTGGAACACCATCTCGCCGGTTTCCGGGCACTTGATCCAGAGGTTTTCCGGAACTTCCCGGCGGCCAAGCATCGAGTTGATCTTCGGCCGAACGTAGTTTGTGATCCAGTTCACTTAGTAACTCCTGAAGACTTTCTTCGGGTTGTGCGCGCTAATATAGGCAATTATTCGGCTGCTGCGAGGCGTGCGGACCGCACGCCTGCCGAGAGCCCTCTTACCAGCGCTTCGACACCCGGAACCGTCGCATCGGTTGCCTTGCCCTCTTCGGTCAGGCTCGACGCGATCTGGTTGACGATCGCCGTACCGACGACCACGCCATCGGCGGATGCACCGATGGCTCTTGCATGTTCCGCCGTCTTGACGCCGAAACCGACGCAGACCGGCAGAGATGTATGCGCCTTGATACGCGCGACGGCGCCGCCAATCAATGACGGGTCAGGCAAAGCCGACCCGGTGATGCCGTTCATCGACACGTAATAGACGAAACCGGAGGTGTTTTCGAGCACCTTCGGCAAACGACGCTCGTCGGTGGTCGGCGTCGCCAGGCGAATGAAGTTGATGCCCTTCTCAAGCGCCGGGATGCAAAGCTCGTCGTCCATTTCCGGCGGCAGGTCGACCACGATCAGGCCGTCGATGCCGGCAGCCAATGCATCCGTCAGGAAGCGGTCGACGCCATAGATGTAGACGGGATTGTAGTAGCCCATGAGCACGATCGGCGTGCGCTGGTCCTCCTCACGGAAGCGACGAGCAATCTCCAGCGTCTTGGCGAGCGTCTGGCCGCCCTTCAGCGAGCGCTGGCCGGCGAGCTGGATCGCCGGGCCGTCGGCCATCGGGTCCGAAAAGGGCATGCCGAGCTCGATGACGTCGGCCCCGGCCTTCGGCAGGGCTTTCATGATCGACAGCGACGTTTCGAAGTCCGGATCGCCGCCCATGAAATAGGTGACGAGAACCGGGCGTCCCTCGGCCGCGACATCGGCAAAACGCTTGTCCATGCGTGCGGTCATGATCTTACTGCCCCATTCCCAGTAGCTTGCCGACGGTGAAGATGTCCTTGTCGCCGCGACCGGAGAGATTCATCAGGATGATCTCGTCCTTGCCCATCTTCGGCGCACGCTTGATGACTTCGGCGAGCGCATGCGACGGCTCGAGCGCCGGAATGATGCCTTCGAGGCGGGTCAGCGTCTGGAACGCTTCGAGCGCTTCGTGGTCCATGATCGGCACGTATTCGACGCGGCCGACATCGTTCAGCCAGGCATGCTCCGGGCCGATGCCGGGATAGTCGAGACCGGCCGAAATCGAATGGCCTTCCTTGATCTGGCCGTCGCCGTCCTGCAGCAGATAGGTGCGGTTGCCGTGAAGCACGCCGGGCGAACCAGCGGTGATCGAGGCACAATGCTCGTCGCCCTCGATACCCTTGCCGCCTGCTTCGACGCCGACGATCTTGACGCTCTCGTCGTCGAGGAACGGATGGAAGATGCCGATCGCGTTGGAGCCACCGCCGACGGCGGCAATGACGAGATCCGGCAGCCGGCCTTCGGCGGCCAGCATCTGTTCCTTGGCTTCCTGGCCGATGACGGCCTGGAAATCGCGGACCATCTCCGGATAGGGATGCGGGCCGGCAGCCGTGCCGATCAGGTAATAGGTGTTGTCGACATTGGTGACCCAGTCGCGCAGCGCCTCGTTCATGGCGTCCTTGAGCGTGCCGCTCCCGGCCGTTACCGGCTTCACCTCGGCACCGAGCAGCTTCATGCGGAAGACGTTCGGCGCCTGGCGCTCGACGTCGGTCGCGCCCATGTAGACGACGCAGGGCAGGCCGAAGCGGGCGGCGACCGTTGCCGAAGCCACGCCGTGCTGGCCGGCACCGGTCTCGGCGATGATGCGGGTCTTGCCCATGCGCTTGGCGAGCAGGATCTGGCCAATGCAATTGTTGATCTTGTGCGAACCGGTGTGGTTCAGCTCTTCGCGCTTGAAGTAGATCTTGGCGCCGCCGAGTTCGGCCGTCAGCCGTTCGGCGAAATAGAGCGGGCTCGGCCGGCCGATGTAATGGGCGCCGAGGTGTTCCAGTTCCGCCTTGAAGGCCGGGTCGTTTTTCGCGTTGTCCCACTCGTTCTGCAGGTCGAGGATCAAGGGCATCAGGGTTTCGGCGACGAAGCGGCCGCCGAAGATGCCGAAACGACCGTCTTCATCCGGGCCGCCCCGGAAGGAATTCAACTTTGGCGCCTGGTTCACGTCCTGCTCCCTGACCGTGGCATGCCCGCCTCTGCCTGGCGAACGGCATTGAAAAACGATTCCATGAGCTTCAGATCCTTGACGCCCGGCGCGCTCTCGACGCCGGAGGAGATATCGATGGCGCGGGCGCGGGTCTGCGCCATGGCCTCGCCGATGTTGTCGGCGTTGAGACCACCGGAAAGCATGTAATCGACGCTTCCGTCAAGCGCATCGAGCAGCTTCCAGTCAAAGGAAACGCCGTTGCCACCGGGCAAATCCGATCCCACCGGCGCCTTGGCGTCGAACAGGAAGCGATCGGCGATGCCGATATAGGCGTCGATCTTGTCGAGATCCGAGGCCTCCCGGACCGAAAAGACCTTCATGACCGGAAGACCGTACATGGCCTTGACGGTCAACAGGCGCTCCGGGCTTTCGCCGCCGTGCAACTGCAGGATATCCGGGTTGAGCGCCGAGACGATTTCATCAAGCTCGTCATTGTCGGCATTGACCGTGACCGCGACGATCTTTGCCTGACCGCGGATGCGGTCGGCGATCCGGCCGGCATCATCGGGCTCGATGTTCCTCGGGCTTTTCGGAAAAAAGATGAAGCCGGTATGCGATGCGCCGAGCGCGACGGCGCGCTCCAACGCTTCCGCGGTCTTCAGCCCGCATATCTTCACTTCGGTTTTCATGAGAAGCGACCTTGCATGAAATGTCACGGGAGTCGAGCCAAAAACCGACGTCGAACACGACTGCCAACGCCCTTAGATGCGGTGCGCCGAAGCGCTCTGCAAGTGGCGCAACGCTTGCCGGCCTAGCCCTCAACGAGCCTGTGGGCGAAGCGCTGGAGCGGACGACGCCCCTTGTCGCCCCGGCCGGCTTTCACCATATGCATTTTACCACAACGGAGACTGAGATGCGCCTTTTGCTCGCGCTTATCCTGCCCTGGCTGCAGTTTTTCACCATCGGCCGCCCCTTTGCCGGCCTGATCTGCCTGATCCTGCAGCTGACCCTGATCGGCTGGGTGCCGGCGGCGATCTGGTCAGTCTATGCGCTCAGCCAATACAAGACCGACGAGAAGATCCGCGACGCCATGCGTGCGCGCTGACGGAGCGATGCCTTCGCAGGCTGGTGCGCGATCAGCCCGGCTGATCAGTCGAAATCGATCGCGTGCAGCATGGTGCCATTGCGGCGCAGCCAGCGTTTCGCGTCGTTCGTATCCGGGCAAAGCCTTTCGCACAGCGCCCAGAAGTCAGGGCTGTGGTTCATCTCCTTGAGATGTGCCACTTCGTGCGCCGCCAGATAGGCAATGACCTTGGGCGGCGCCATGACGATGCGCCAGGAAAAACTGAGCGCGCCGTCTGCCGAGCAGGATCCCCACCGGCTGCGCGTATCCTTCAGCGACATCGACTTCGCGCGCCGGCCGATCCGGCCGGTATAGATCGCCACCAGCCGATCGAGATCCTGGCGCGCTTCCTTCTTCAAGAAATCGACGATGCGGCGGTTCAGATGCTCCTCGCCACCGCTGACACGCAGCACCGGCTCATCATCGATCACCAGCGTTTCCGTCAACCCGCGGATCTTGCCGGTGCGCTCGATGCGGTGGGAAACGCCGCGGATCAGGATGGAGCCGCCCTCCTCGATCTGGCTTTCGCCGGAGAAGCGAGCAAGCTTCGTCATCAACCATCCCTGATGGCGGTTGAGAAAGGCGTTCACCTCGCGCTCGGGCAACCCTTGAGGAATCGTCATTTTCAACGCGCGGCCGCCCGGCTCGATGCGCAGCGTCATGCGGGTCGCGCGCGCGTTCTGCTTGATCGTCAGCGGCAGGGACTTGCCGGCGACCTCGATCTGCCGCGTCGTGGCGGGTGGAGCAGGTTGAATGCGCCGCTTGAAGGAAGGGAACATGCAGGCTTTCTAACCGATTCGCTGGGCCTTCGCCTACAGCGCCTATTGCATGTTTCCTTTATCGTGGCCGACCAAAGGACAAAAACATGCAGAAATCCAAAGTTCTACAGCGACCTTCGCGCGTCTGATGAGACAAGCGGCGCTGTTAAGGCGCGAAAAAGATAATCCGGCGTTTCATGTGAAACGCCGGACGCATTTTCTTAAAATCAGTGGGCTTCGACAATCGGGCCAGAGCCGCCGTTCTTGCGGTCGCGCATGAAGCGGTCAAACTCTTCCTGGTCCTTGGCGCGGCGAAGCTCGCGCACATAGGTGTCGAATTCCTCGCGCATTTCATCGAGCTTGCGACGCTCCTCATCAAGGCGGGTGAGCTCGGCTTCGCGCCAGTCGTCAAAGGCGACGTTGCCGGTGCGGTGCGTCCAGTTGGGGCGACGTCCACCACGCTTGAACGCGGAGCACATGCCATCGACCGTATCGTTGGCGTCTTTCTTGAAAGTCTTCAGCTTTTCACCGAACAGGATGTAGGCGAGCATGGCCAGGCCAAGCGGCCAGAAGACCACGAAGCCAAGCACCATCAGGGCGATGGTCGCGGGCGTCCAATCCGGACGGATCATTGCAGATTGGTTCATCTTCAGGATTCCTCGCAATCATCCGGGTCGCCCATGCGACCCGATGAAAACGATGTGGGAAGGCGCGCTAGGCTGCGCAAGACGCCCTCCCCCGGAATCGGACAAACCCTTGACTCTACGCGGTCAAAACGACCCGATCAGCGCAGGTCAAGCCGTCTTGCCGCCCTTGATGATCTGCTTGACGGGCTTGGCGTGGCGCGCATGCTCGCGCTGGAAGGCAACGATCCGCGGCGCAATTTCGCGGCGGAAGCGCGACCCGTTGAACACGCCGTAGTGGCCGACATCCGGCTGCATGTAGTGCAGGCGCATATGATCAGGAATGTTGGTGCAGATCGTCTGCGCCGCCTTCGTCTGGCCGACACCGGAGATATCGTCGTTTTCACCCTCGACCGTCAGAAGCGCAACCTTCTTGATCGCGGTGGTATCGACGCGGCGGCCGCGATGCATCATCTCGCCCTTCGGCAGTGCGTGCTGCATGAAGACCACCTGCACGGTCTGCAGGTAGAACTCCGCCGTCAGGTCCATGACGGCGAGATATTCGTCGTAGAAGTCGCGATGCTTCTCGGCAGCGTCGCCGTCGTTCTTCACCAGATGGGCAAAGAACTCCTTGTGGGCGATCAGGTGTCGGTCGAGGTTCATCGACATGAAGCCGGAGAGCTGCAGGAAGCCCGGATAGACCATGCGCATGAAGCCTGGCTGCGGCCACGGCACCGGCATGATGACGTTGTCGCGGAACCATTCGATCGGCCGCTCTTCGGCCAGCTGGTTGACGCCGGTCGGGTTGATGCGGGTGTCGATCGGCCCGCCCATCAGCGTCATCGTCGCCGGCGACAGTGGATCATCAGCTGCTTCCATCAAGGCGACTGCGGCCAACACCGGCACCGCCGGCTGACAGACGGCGATCACGTGGGTGTCGGGCCCGAGGAAATGCAGCATCTGGATGACGTAGTCGATATAGTCGTCGAGGTCGAAGGTGCCTTCGCTGAGCGGCACCACGCGCGCATCGATCCAGTCGGTGATGTAGACATCGGAATGCGGCAGCAGCGCCTCGACGGTACCGCGCAACAGGGTCGCGTAATGGCCCGACATCGGCGCCACGACCAGAACCTTTTGATCGGCAGCGCGGCCCTTGGGCAGCGCGCGCTCGAAATGGATGAGATTGCAGAACGGCTCGCGCCAGACGATCCGCTCCTGGACCGCCACCGGCTGCCCGTCGATCACCGTTTCGGGAAGCCCGAACTCCGGCTTGCCGTAGCGCCGGGTCGAGCGCTCGAAAACCTCGAGCCCTGCGGCGGCGGCACGACCGAAGTAGGTATGCGAGACGGGATTCATCGGATTGCTGAAGGCAAGCCGCATGGCATCGGCAGCCGTGCGCCACGGTGCCATCATTGCATGGTTCAGTTCGTAGAGCTGGTAGAACATGGGAAGCGTACCCCTTGGTTCAATCAACGACAACGCCGCCCCCAGTCGGACGCAAGCTTGCGATTGTTTGTCTTGGTGTCCGCAATCGTTGCCAGACTACCATGTTTTTTGTGCATCGCAACAAATATACCCGTTTCACTTCGATGCAAGGCCTTGGCTGAGCATGAGCCCGGATTCCTGACGATTTGCAAACGAGCTTGCCCGAAACTGGCGCGATTCCGCTATTTTCAAGCGGCGGGAGCCCGCTGGGGGTTTTTCTCCAGTAAACTGGCGACGCCGGCGAGCGAGAGGAAGCATCCGCCTCTGCGGCGATGCAGCAAAGACTGCGATCATGCGGCCGCGACCTTGACGATCGCCTTGACCAGACCCGTCTTCTGCTCAGCCCATCGCGGCAAATCGTGAACGACGCCGTCAACGGTCGTGCGGTGGGTGATCAGCGCTTCCACCGGCACAAGGCCGGACGCGATGGAAGCAACGACGTGGTCGAAATCCTGGCGCGTCGCATTGCGGCTGCCGATCAAGGTCATCTCGCGCTTGTGGAATTCGGGGTCCGAAAAACGGATCTCGTCCTTGACGACACTGACGAAGACCAGCGTGCCGCCATGGGCGACATAGGCGAAGGCCGCTTGCATCGAACCCCCGTGACCGGTGGCATCAAAGACGACATCAAAGCCGTCACCATCAGTCGCTTCGGCGACGCGTGCCGCGATGTCAGCGTCCGCAACGATGCCATGCGCAAACCCGAGCCTGTCGGCCGCAAAGGCCAGCCGCTCCGCGCTGGTATCGGCGAGCACCACATGGTGGCCGGCGATGCGCGAAAAGAGCGCCGTGCCGAGACCGATCGGCCCTGCGCCGATAATCAGGGCGCGCGCGCCCGACGTAACGCAAGCGCGCCGCACCGAATGGGCGCCGATGGCGAGGAACTCGACGGTTGCCGCGGCCTCCGGCGACAGGTCATGCGCCGGATAAAGATTTCCCTCCGGCACGACGATTTCCTCGCAGAAGGCGCCATCCGTGTGAACGCCGAGAACCTTGATCGCGGTGCAGCAGTTCGGCTTTCCCTGTCGGCAGGCAACACAACCGCCACAGGAGAGATAGGGATTGACCACGACCCGCGTCCCCGCGGCGATCGTCGTCCCACGGCCGCCGGCGACGACCGTCGCCGAGATCTCGTGCCCCATCACACGGGGGTAGTCCAGGAACGGATGCTTGCCGGCAAAGATATGGTAGTCGGTACCGCAAATGCCGACGTGGCTGACGGCGAGGCGCACCCAGCCGTCGGGTATTTCACCCGGTGGGGCGCGATCGACAATCTCCAGCCGACCGGGTTCGGGGCAGAGCACGGCTTTCATGGCAATTCTCTTTAATGACGGTTGCAGCGCCTAACGGGCGCTGCGACGCCGCAGTTGGTCGAAATAGACGATGACGATGATCAGCGCCCCGGTGATGATGCGTTGCCAGAACGAGTTGACGTTCAGCAGATTGGCGCCGTTGTTGATCGTCGCAAGGATGAAGGCCCCGAGCAGCGGCCCGTGCACCGAGCCGACGGCACCGAACAGGCTGGTACCGCCGATGACCGAGGAGGCGATCGCCTGCAGCTCCCACCCTTCCGCCTGTGTCGCATTGCCGATGCCGATGCGCGAGGCAAGCAGCAGGCCGACGAACGCGGCGCAGGTCGAGGAAAGGATATAGGCCAGATAGATGGTGCGGTGGACGTTGACGCCCGACAGTCGCGCCGCCTCGCTGTTGGAGCCGACGGCGAAGAGATAGCGGCCGAAGCGGCTTAGGTGCAGGAAGATGTAGGCCGGAACCGCCACCACGATCACCATCCAAAACAGGCTGGGCACGCCGAGGAAATCCGCGCGCGAGAAGTTGGTGAAGGCCTCGTTGGTGATCGAGATTGTCGAGCCGTTGGTGATCAACAGGCCGATGCCGCGCAGCGACGTAAGCGTCGCCAGCGTGATAATGAATGGCGGCAGCCCCATGCGCACGATGCCGAAGGCGTGGAAGGCACCGATCAGCACGCCGAAGGCGAGCGTGAGGAGGATGGCGGCCCAGAGCGGTACGCCCGCGGCAAGCAGCCAGGCGACGATGACGCTCGTGAAGCCCACCACGGCGCCGACCGAAAGATCGATGCCGGCGGTGATGATGACGAAGGTCTGGCCGACCGCAAGGATTGCCGTCATCGCCCCCTGGCGCAGAAGGTTGCTGATGTTGTTGGGTGTCCAGAAGCTGTTTGTGGCAAAACCCAGCAGCAGCCAGAGGAACAGGAGCAGCCCCAGAAGCGTGAGGCCAAACAGGATACTGACACCTTTCCTTGGCGCAGCACCCGCACCGCTCTCTACCGTTTCCGCACTCATCGCCTTCCTCCCTGCATCCCTCGAATTTTCTTCAACCGGTATGTGGGCGGAAGACCGCTCCACTCTTCCTCATCCCGCCCTTAGCGTTCAGACACCGATCGCCTGCGTCAGCACTTCCTCATGGCTGGCGGCGCGATAGTCATGGCTGGCAACCAGCTGCCCGCGCCGGAAGACATGCAACCGATCGGACAATTCGTAGACCTCCGGCAGATAGGAGGAAATCAGGATGATGCCCGCTCCCTTCTCCAGGAGCCGCGCGAACAGGCGGTAGATTTCCGCCTTGGTGCCGACATCGACGCCAACGGTCGGCTCGTCGAAAATGAACAGCTTGGCGCCATGGCTCAGCCATTTGCCGATGACGATCTTCTGCTGGTTGCCACCGGACATGGCCGATGCCAGCACCCGGCGCGACGGCGTCTTGATCTTCAGGTCACGGATCTGGCGGTCGGCATTCTCCCGCTCCTGCTGGCCGTTGATCGTCAGCCCGCGCGTCAGCCGGTTGAAAACCGGCAGGTTGATGTTGAGGCCGATCGGCAGGTTGAGGCAAAGGCCCTGGTCGCGCCGGCTTTCCGGCGCCAGCGCGATGCCGAGGTCCATGGCGACGCGTTCGCTGGCGATGTCGACCTTGCGCCCCTGCCAGTAGATCTCGCCCGCTGTTGGCCGATGCCGACCGTAGAGGCCGAGGGCGAACTCGCTGCGGCCCGCTCCGATCAACCCGTAGAGGCCGACGATCTCGCCGGCACGGACTGTCAGCGAGACATCCTTGAACCCGGGGCCGCTCAAGTTTCGCGTCTCGACAATGACGGCGCCGGCCGGAAAGTGCTCCTTGTGATAGATCTGCTCGATGGTGCGGTTGATCATCAGGGCGATCAGTTCCGCCTCGTTTGTCTCACCGATCTTTCGGGTGCCGACATGGGTCCCGTCACGCAGGACGGAGACGCGGTCGGCAAGCTCGAACACCTCTTCCATGCGATGGCTGATGTAGACGATGGTGACGCCTTCGGCCTGAAGCCGACGAATGAGACGGAAGAGCTGCGCCGATTCCTGACGGGTCAGATAGGCCGTCGGCTCGTCGAAGATCAGGAACTGGGTGCCGCGCATGGCTGCACGCGCCGTGGCGACGAGTTGCTGCTGGCCGATGGTGAGGCTTCCAAGCACGGCCCCCGCCGGCAGGTTGAAGCCAAGGTCATCGAGCACGCGCTGCGCCGCGTCGGTCATGGCGCGCTTGCGCATCACGCCGTTGCGATTGATCTCGTCGCCGAGAAACATGTTGGCGGCCACCGACAGATGCGCGCAGAGCACGACCTCCTGGTGCACGGCGTTGATGCCGCGTTCGATCGCCTCATGCGGCGTGCCGAGTTGCACGGGCTTGCCGCACCAGAAGATTTCGCCGGATGTGCGCTTGATGACGCCGGTCAGCAACTTGATGAGGGTTGACTTGCCGGCACCGTTCTCGCCGACGATGGCGTGGATCTCGCCGGACAGGAAGGTCAGCGAGGCCGGCTTCAGGGCTTCCACCGTGCCATATTTCTTCTGCAGGGCGCGCAGTTCCAGGATCGGCTCGCCCTTCGGAACGGGATGGCGCGTTGCCACCTGCAGCCCCTCGGTCCTGACGTCGCGCGCGTCTTGCAAGTCGGTCATCTGCGCATTCCTCCCATGGCAGAGATCGCTTGCGACCGGTCCTCGTTCCGGCCGCAAGCGGGTGCGGCGGGCTTGTGGCCCACCGCGGTCGTCTTCACTTGACCTTCGGGTTCAAGAGAGCGTCAATCTTCGGCTCGGCCATATTGGCCTTGGTCACCAGATTGGCGCCGGTATCGACATTCGCCTCGACCTTTTCGCCCTTGGAGACGGCCAGTGCGGTCTTCACGCCATCATAGCCCATCCGGTAAGGATCCTGAACGACCAGGCCCGCCAGGACGCCTTCCTTGAGGAACCCGACGGTCTTGTCGTCGCTGTCAAAGCCGATGACCTTGATCTTGTCGCCGAGCTTGTTCTCGGCGATCGCCTGGCCCACGCCTTGCGCCATGATCAGGTTGGACGCGAAGACGCCGACGAGATTGGGGTTGGCGGTGATCAGGTCGGTCATGATGTTGAGACCGGTGGTCGCCTGTCCGTCGGCATATTTGTCGACAACGACCTTGAAGCCCGGGTACTTGGTCTTGACCTGATCGAGGAAGCCGTCACGGCGCTGGTCGAGCGAGCCGACACCCGGAAGGCTGGTGATGATGGCGATTTCGCCCTCTTCCTTGCCGCTCATTTCCTTCACGGCCGCAGCAAGACCGTCAGCGGCGATACGGCCGCCCTGGACGTTGTCGGTGGTCAGGAACGAGGAGAAGGCCTTAGAGTCGGCGCCAGAGTCGATGCCGATGATCGGAACAGCCTTGGCAGCCTCGTCGATCGGCTTGCCGAGCGCCTTGAACTCCGTCGGCGAGATCACGACGGCGGCCGGTTTGCCGGCGACGGCGTTCTCGAGAATGCTGATCTGGCCGTTGATGTCGGACTCAGACTGAGCGCCGAGTTCCGGTACACTGACACCAAGATCCTTGCCGGCGGCGCGCGCGCCGGCAAGCACGATCTGCCAGTAGAAGGAGGTGGTGTCCTTGACGATGATCGGGATCGTCACGTCCTGCGCAAAGGATGCGACCGGCGTCATGCCGGCGATCATTGCGGCGCTCGCAAGGGCTGTGAAGGCACGGCGGGTAAGGCTGCTTTTCAGAATGCTCATCCCAGGTTTCTCCTCTTTGTGCACCGTGTTCCACTTCTTGGAGATCGATCGCAGGTGCCGGCCAATCGACCTTTTATCGATAAAAAACATATTGGAATGCTAATACGACATTTCCGGCTTGGCAAGCCGCCCCGGAAGCATTTCAGGCGGCGGCATGCCGCCGCCGATCAGACCCGAACCGGGTCGTCTCCGAGCTCCGGCGCGACCAGCGTAAACGGATCAAATGCCGCCAGATCGTCAGCGGAGAACCGGTGCTCGACGAGCGCCATATTGCGCTTCAGGCTCTCCGGTTTGGCGGTGCCGAGAAGCACGGAGGCAACCGTCGGGCTGGAGAGCGGAAACTGCATTGCAGGGGCCGCGAGCGGCACATTCATGGCGCGGGCGACCTCTTCCATCGCGCCGACCTTCTGTCTGACCTCTGCCGTCGCGGGCATATAGTCGAAATGGGCGCCTTCCACGGGGCCGGTCGCCAGAATCCCGGAATTGAAAACGCCGCCGACAACGAGAGAGGTCTGCTTTTTCTCGCAAAGCGGCAAAAGCTCGGCAACGGCCGAACGATCGAGCAGCGAGTAGCGGCCAGCAAGCAGGATGCAGTCGAGATCGGCGCGGCGCAGGATCTCCAGGCAAACCGGCACTTCGTTCACGCCCAAGCCGTAAGCAGCAATCGTCCCGGACGATTTCAGCTCCTCCAGCGCCTTGAGGCCGCCATCCAGCAATTGCCCGAGATAGACGGCATTGCGGGCAGCACCGTGGGTATAGACGCCAATGTCGTGCACATAGAGAATGTCGATGCGGTTGAGCCCGAGCCGGGCGTAGCTGAACTCGACCGAGCGCATGATGCCGTCGTAGCTGTAGTCATAGGTGACATCGAAACTGAGCGGCTTCACATAGGAATAGTCCGGTACCTTGTCGTCCGGCACCTGATGCAGGAGCCGCCCGACCTTGGTCGAGAGCACGAATTCTTCGCGTGGCTTGTCACGCAGGAAATCGCCGACACGGCGCTCGCCAAGTCCGAGGCCATAATAGGGCGCGACGTCGAAGTAGCGCATGCCCGACTGCCAGGCCGCATCGAGTGTCGCCATCGCGGCATCGCGCGTGCATTCGCGGTAGAGCCCGCCGAGACCGGCGGCACCGAAGCTGTATTCGGTCACCGACAGTCCGGTTCGGCCGATCCGTCTCGTCTGCATTCCCTGTTCTCCTCCCTCCAAGGATGCCAAGTCGTCGCGTGTCTAAAGCGTTGCCCCCAGGTGCCAGGGCACGAACTCGTTATCGCCGTAGCCGAAGAGTTCGCTCTTGGTCTTGCGGCCGGATGCCGTATCGACGATCAGATCGAAAATCTCCCGGCCGAGCCCGGCGATGCTCGCCTCTCCCGAAGCGATCACGCCGCAATCGATGTCCATGTCCTCTTCCATCGCCTTGAACAGTGCCGTGTTGCTGGTGAGCTTGATCGACGGCGCCGGCCGACAGCCAAAGCAACTACCGCGCCCGGTGGTAAAGGCAATGACATTGGCGCCGCCGGCGACCTGGCCCGTGGCCGACACGGGGTCGTAGCCCGGCGTATCCATGAAGACGAGCCCGTGCTCGGTCACCCGCTCAGAGTAGCGATAGACGGCGTTGAGCGGCGAGCGACCGCCCTTGGCGACGGCACCCAGCGATTTTTCGAGGATCGTCGTCAGGCCGCCACGCTTGTTGCCCGGCGAAGGATTGTTGTCGAGCGAGGCGCCGTGCATCGCCGCGTAGTTCTCCCACCAGGCGATCAACCCGTCGAGCTTCACCGCAACGGCCTCATTGACGGCCCGGCTGCGCAACAGGTGCTCGGCGCCGTAGATTTCCGAGGTCTCGGAAAGGATAGCGGTGCCGCCGGCGGCAGCGAGGATATCGACGGCAGCGCCGAGTGCCGGGTTGGCGGTGATGCCGGAAAGGCCATCCGATCCCCCGCATTGCAGGCCAACGATGATTTCACGCACCGAGATGGGAACACGGCGCTCCTTGCCGACTTCGGCCGCGATTTCGTCGAGAATGCCGAGAGCCTTTTCGACCGAGCGACGCGATCCGCCGGCCTCCTGAATATTGAAATGGCGTTTCTCCGCACCTGCGCCGCTCTGGCCATAGAGGGTCAACTGGTTGACCTCACAGCCGAGCCCCACCATCAGCGCGCCGCCGAAATTGACGTGGCGGGCGTAGCCGGCGAGCGTGCGGTGCAGGTTGGCCATGCCGTCACCGGTAGACGACATGCCGCAGCCCTGGTCGTGCACGATCGGCACGAAACCGTCGATGCCTTCGTATTTCGGCAGGATGCGCCGGTTCGCCTCCTCGGCGATGGCGCGACAGACCGTGGTGGAACAGTTCACGCTGGCAATGATGCCGATGTAGTTTCGCGTCGCCGCACGCCCGTCGCCGCGCCGATACCCCTGGAACGTGCGGGCCATGTCCTCGTCGCTTGCGGCTTCCGGTATCCCCGGCGGACTGACCGCCAGGCGATCCCGGTCGAAGGCGAGATTGTGGGAATGTACATGTTCGCCCGCAGCGATATCGGCCGTCGCGCGGCCGATCGCCTGGGCATATTTGACCACCGGTTCGCCGGCGCGGATGGGGCGGATCGCAATCTTGTGGCCGGCATCGACCTTGGCTTTCGCCTGCACATTGTTAGGCAGAACGTCACCAGCGGCGATCGACATGGTCGCCACGACGACGTTGTCATCCGGTGCGAGCAGGATCGTGGACGGCGCAGACACCCGGTTTCCTCCCTGAATGATCGGGTCAATATTTCTGTCTTTTATCTACAATAGACAGATTGCCGTCAATCGTTATTATGGCGAAAGATCCGATCCAAGGCCGTCAAGGCGGTCGCGACAAACGGGAGGAACAGATGTTGACGACAGGCGCAGACAAATCCGGAGCGACGGGATAGAGGAGCCTGTGCATAACCGCAGTGAAATTTGAACCAGCCGGACGTCGCCATGGCAAAACAGAACACCGTCTTTAAGGATGCCTATAACCGCTGCCTGAAACTGCTGGCGGATACATCCTCGTTGCCTTCCGAACCGGAGCTCGGACAGGTGCTGGGCGTCAGCCGAACGACGGTCAGGGCGATCCTCAGCCGCTTCGAGGAACTGCAGCTGATCGCCTGGGACAAGCGCAAGAAGAACGTGCTGCGGCAGCCGCGCCCGGACGACTATTTCCCGACGGAAGAGACCGATTCACTCGCCGACATCATCGAGCGCAGCTTCATGCGGCGAATTCTGGCCGGCGGTGCTGAACCGGGTATGCAGATCAACGAGCTCGAGCTGGCGCGCGAGATCGGCACCGGCACGACCAGCGTGCGCGAATTTCTGATCCGCTTCAGCCGTTTCGGGCTGATCGAGAAGCGGCCAAACAGCCATTGGGTCCTCAAAGGGTTCACGCGCGAATTCGCCTTGGAGCTGACCGAGGTGCGCGAAATGTTCGAGCTTCGCTCGGCGGCGCGCTTCGTCTCGCTGCCCGACGATCACCCGGCCTGGGAGGAACTGACAAAGATCGAAGCCCTGCATCGCGCAATTCTGGCGGATATCGACAAGCGCTACCGGGAGTTCTCCGAGCTCGACGAACAGTTCCATCTGCTGGTCCACAAGGCCTCAAGCAACCGTTTCATCGTCGATTTCTACGATATCATCGCAATCGTCTTCCACTATCACTACCAGTGGAACAAGACGAATGCGCGCCAGCGCAATGCCCGCGCGCTCGAGGAACATCTCGCCTATATCGAGGCCTTGCGTTCGCATGATCCGGCAAAAGCCGAACAGGCCTGCCGGCGCCACCTGCAGTCCGCGCGCGAGACTCTGCTGCAATCCATTCCATAGCCAGCTATCGGAGCACCCATGCCGACGCCGATCGTGCAATTCGGAACGAGCCGTTTCCTTCAGGCCCATGCCGACCTCTTCGTCAGCGAGGCGTTGCAGAAGGGAGAGGCTCCTGGGCGGATTACGGTGGTCCAGACGACCGGGTCCAGCGAGCGCTCCGGACGGCTTGCGGCCCTGGCTCGACCCGAAGGCTTCCCTGTCATCATCCGCGGCATACAAGGCGGGGAGCGGATAGACACGACGCAACAGGTGACCAGCGTGGCCCGGGCGCTATCGACTTCCGAACACTGGAGCGAAGTGCGGGAGATTGTCGCCGAGCAAGCCGGGATCCTGATTTCCAACACGGGCGATACCGGCTATCGCGTCGGCGACGACGACCGGGCAACAGAAATTCCTTGTTCCTTTCCCGGCAAGCTGCTCCAGCTTCTGAAGTCACGCTTCGACGCGGGCGGGCGGGCGCTGACGATCCTTCCCTGCGAGCTGGTGTCACGCAACGGCGATGTGTTGAAAGCACTGATGCTTGAGCTCGCCGTCGCGCGGGTCAACGACGCCGCTTTCACGAAATGGCTCGGCAAGGATGTGGTCTGGGCCAATACGTTGGTCGATCGCATCGTCTCCGAGCCTCTGGAGCCCGCCGGCGCGATTGCCGAGCCCTATGCGCTCTGGGCAATTGAAAACCAACCCGGCCTTCGTCCGCCCTGCTCCCATCCGTGTGTCAGACTCGTGGATGATCTCACGCCCTACGAGAAGCTGAAAGTTCACATCCTCAATCTCGGGCACACCGTTCTGGCCGACCTTTGGCTCAGGGAAGGTCGCGACCCGAACGAAACCGTACGGGAAATCCTCGCCGACACCGCCATCGCAGCGCGGCTGGACCATATCTATAAATCGGAAGTAATCCCCGCATTCGCTGCAAAAGGCCTGGAAAGCGAAGCGCTAGACTATGTCCCCGCCACGCTGGAGCGCTTCAGGAACCCGTTCCTCAACCACCGCCTCAGCGATATTGCCAACCATCACCGCGAAAAGGTGGAGCGGAGGATCGCCGATTTCCGGCGCTGGAGCCCGAACACACGCATGCCCGAGCTCTCGGCAATCGCGGATCAGTAGCCGGATTCCTGCTTCTTTGCTGCCGGTACGGACTCCCCATGAAACGCCTGGCGCAGCGCCGTCGTTGCACGCACGAGCGACGTGACATCCGTGCCAATCGCCATGAAGTCGGCGCCCATGTCACGGTAGTCGCGCGCCTGCTCCAGATCGAGCGTCATGATCCCTTTCGCCTTGCCTGCCTTGCCGATGCGTTCGAAAGCGTTCGCAATCGCTGCACGCACGTCCGGGTGACCGGGCTGGCCAAGATAGCCCATGTCGGCGGCGAGATCGGACGGGCCGATGAACAGACCGTCGACGCCATCGAGCGCTGCAATCTCATCGATGGCGGCAAGACCGGCCCGGCTCTCGATCTGCAGGATGAGGCAGATTTCATCATTGGCGGTCTGGAGATAGTCGCTGATGCGGCCAAACTGCGAAGCGCGACCAAGGGCGGCTCCGACGCCACGGATCCCATGCGGCGGATATCGGGTGGCACGCACCAGCTGCTGAGCCTGCGCCGCACTTTCGACCATCGGGATCAGCAGGGTTTGCACGCCGGTGTCGAGGATCTGCTTGATCAACACGGTATCGCCGACCGGCAATCGAACCATCGGGTGGCTGGCAGACCCCGAAACGGCCCGAAACTGCGCCGACAGCAGCGGGATATCGTTCGGCGCATGCTCGCCATCAATCAAGAGCCAGTCGTATCCGCTGCCCGACACAACCTCCGCCGCATAGGGGCTGGCCAGCGCCACCCAGAGCCCGAGCTGGAAGCGGTTTTCGCGGAGCGCCGCCTTGAAGGGATTGTTCGGTGCCGGCATGGTTACTCTCCTTAAAAAGCACAGCGGATCAAGCCACGGCCCTCATCCGCCTGTTGGCGCCTCTCGTATACGGGGAGAGGCCAGGGCGAGGGTCGATCTCGCGCTATCGACAGATTCGGCCTCGAAGACTAACGCCTTGCCGGCAAAAGAAAACCGGCCAAAATGGTGGCCGGTTTGTTGCACGTTGGTTTTTCGCCTGTTTTACGCTACGCCGCCGAGGCAGACGTATTTGATCTCGGTGAACTCCTCGATGCCGTAGCGCGAGCCTTCGCGGCCGAGACCGGAGAGCTTGACGCCGCCGAACGGTGCTTCCGCCGTCGAGATCAGACCGGTGTTGACGCCGACCATGCCGTATTCCAGCGCCTCGGCCACCCGGAACACCCGCGCAAGCTCCTTGGCGTAGAAGTAGGAGGCAAGGCCGAACTCGGTGTCGTTGGCCTGTGCGATCACATCCGCTTCATCCGTGAAGCGGAACAGCGGCGCCACCGGGCCGAAGGTCTCTTCGCGTGCCACAGCCATCGCCTGGGTAACGTCGGCAAGGACCGTCGCCTCGTAGAAGGTGCCGCCCAGCGCATGGCGCTTGCCACCCTGGATCACGCGGGCGCCCTTGGAGGTGGCATCGGCAATGTGCTCTTCCACCTTCTCCAGCGCCGCCTTGTCGATCAGCGGGCCGAGAACGACGCCCTCGTCGACGCCGTTGCCGATCTTCAACTTGGCGACCGCCTTGGCGAGCTTGTCGGCAAAGGCGTCATAGACCTTGTCCTGCACGTAGATGCGGTTGGCGCACACGCAGGTCTGGCCGTTGTTGCGGAACTTCGCGATCAGCGCGCCTTCGACAGCGGCATCGAGATCGGCATCGTCGAAGACGATGAACGGCGCATTGCCGCCAAGCTCAAGACCGAGCTTCTTGATGGTGGCAGCACTCTGGCGATAGAGCTCGGCGCCCACTTCGGTCGAGCCCGTAAACGTGAGTTTGCGCACGACAGGGT